>Ga0209025_1000062_pt1 | contig 304236 bp, 284 predicted proteins | sample AraplaMF_Col_mLB_FD_184256 | JGI IMG/M metagenome (GOLD analysis project Ga0209025, IMG submission 184256) | Arabidopsis root microbial communities from the University of North Carolina, USA - plate scrape MF_Col_mLB (SPAdes) (version 2) | ecosystem: Host-associated > Plants > Roots >...
CGTCGAAAAGGATGTTGCCTTCGGCATCAAAGGGCGTGGTGGTGGGCGGAATGACGCCAAAGAACTGCGGACCTGCGCTCATCGTATTCTCCATTATGCGGACATGATGTCTGAATAATGGACATATGATGGGGCGTCAAGCGTTTTTGGCCTCAATCCTGCTCCCGTTCATAGCCGAGCCGACGGGAAATCTGGTCAGCCTGTGCGATGACGAGCGATGCGTATTGCCGGACCGTGGCGTCCGTGAATTCTTCCTTCTTGCCGGTCACGCTAATGGCCGCGAAGACACGCCCCGTGGCGTTGCGAATGGGTGCGGCGACACAGCGGCGCCACTCCTCGTATTCCGCGTCATCGATCGAGTAGCCGCGCGTGCGGATCAATTCGAGCTCGTCCATCAACTGCTTGCCACTGGTGATGGTGTTCGGCGTCAATGCGGTAAAACCGTGCTGGATGATGCGATCCACGACGGCCTGAGGCTGGAATGCGAGGGCGGCCTTGCCGGTCGCACTGCAATAGGCGGCCGCGCTCTCCAGCGTCACGACACGATTGAGCTGGCCGATCTTTGAATCGGCCCGCTCGACCATGACGATTTCGAACCCGTCGAACACGCCGAGATGCACGGACTGCCCGGTCTTGTTGACGAGGGTAGCCATGCTTTCGCTCGCCTCGCGCTGCACATCCATGTTGGCCAGCACGGTATTGCCGAGTTCGAAGAGCTTCAGGCCGAGCCGGTATTTCTCCCGGTCCCGGTCCTGATCGATGAGGCCCAGCGCCTTCAGGGAACCGACGATTCGGTGGACCGTCGTGCGCGGCAACTTGGTTCGCTTGGATATCTCCAGCACCGTCAGCGAACGGTCATCCCGCGAAAAACAGTCCAGTACGGACAGCATCTTCGAGAAGGAGAGCATCTGGCTGGAATTGCGGTCGGCATCCCTCTCCCGGTTTTGGGTCGTCATCAGTACGTCCGTTCCTCATCGCCTCAGGGTTTTGAAAGCTCCGGGTTACCATGCTTCCGGTGGCGTTGGAATGTTCGCCGTATTATTCCCCACTGGGTCCGGCAACCGCAGCGCAGAGCCGCGCGAAGGCCAGCATGCCGGGATCATCCATGCCGATGGTCGCATCAGCGAACATGCGCGCACGACCAACCTTGTTCGGCTTCTGGCGGAACGCATCCAGCGCCTCGCGAGAGGCCGCCACGGCTTTCGACCGCGCCTCTTCCGAACTCTCGATACCCGTAATGGCCGTCGCCACGGCATCGAGCGCATCCAGAATGGTCTTGTCGCCAAGACTGGCGCCGCCCCGCGCCATCATCGCATCACGCGCCTTGGCGAGCAGATTTCCAAGTTCCGCGACCGGCACCTCGGTGCGCCCTTTCGTTTCCCTGGCAAACGTCATCAGCGCCGTCGCCAAAAGCGTCCCGAGGCTCGAACCCGTCGCCATTGCCGCCGCCTTGGCATAGGCGGAGAAACCCGCTCCGACATCTCCGCCTTCGGGCATGGACGCGCTGTCGAGCGCGCCGATGACGCGTGCCAGCATGCCGCCGGTATCGCCATCCCCGAGCTTCGCGTCGGCCGCATTCAGCTCCTGTTCGAGACCGGTCATGGCCGTAGCCGCCGCCGCGACGGTGCGCTTCACATCCTGAATATCGAACGTGCTCATCATATCCTCCAGAACGGGCATTCGGCCGGCGCAGCCAGCAGGCCCTTCATTTCATCATCCAGGAAGCAAAGGCTGATGGACGCCCCCGCCATTTCCATCGATGTGACATAGTTCCCGACCAGCGGCTGGACGATCCGTAAGCCGCTTTCGCCGAGCTTCTGCGCCACGCGACGGTATAGGATGAACAGCTCTTCCAGCGGCGTCGCGCCGAGGCCGTTGACGAGGACGGAAACCTCCGAGCCGGCATTGGCGGGCGCTTCGGCCAGCAGGCGCTGCACCATCTCGTCTGCGATCTCGTCGGCAGGGCGCAGCTTGTTGCGCCAGATGCCGGGTTCGCCGTGGATGCCCATGCCCATTTCGATCTCGTCATCGGCAATCTCGAAGGTCGGTTTTGCCGAGCCCGGCACCTGGCACGGCGAAAGCGAAACGCCGATGGTGCGGGTCGAGGCCACGGCCTTCGCCGCGATTGCCGTCACCTCATCGAGGTCGGCATCGGTTTCTGCCTTCGCACCGGCGATCTTGTAGGCATAGATGATGCCCGCGACGCCGCGGCGCTTGGCGCTTTCCTCCGGCGGGGCGCTTGCGATATCGTCATTGCCGAGCACCGTGGTGGTGCGGATTTCATCCTCCAGCATTTCGCCCGCCATGTCGAAATTCATGCGGTCTCCGCCGTAGTTGCCGTAAAGGCGCAGGACCCCGCGACCGCCATCGGCAAGGCGAATAGCATCCATGCACGAGCCGACATTCGGCCCTTCGAACACGTTTCCGATGGAGCAGGTATCGAGCAAACCGCGACCGACATAGCCGGTGAACAGCGGCAGGTGACCGGAGCCGCCGCCCGAGGCGATGCCGACCTTGCCCTTGCGAATGCCTTCGGCCCGACGGATGACACGGCCGCTTTCGCCGTCCCGCACGAGGGACGGGTTGGCGAGCGTCAGGCCGTCGAGCGCCTGATCGACGAAGTCACCCGGCGCATTCATCAGTTTCTTCATATCAGTGTTCCTTTCTGGCTTCGGGCAGCATCTTGCCCGGGTTCATGATTCCGTTCGGGTCGAGCGCCGCCTTGATCGCGCGCATGACATCCAGCGCCGGGCCGTGCTCGGTCTCCATGTAGCCCATCTTGCCGATGCCGATGCCGTGCTCGCCGGTGCACGTGCCGCCATGCTCAATGGCGCGCAGGCTGACCCGGCTCGCCAGCGCCTCGGCCGCCCGGCGCTGATCGGCTTTTTCAGGATCGAACAGGATGCCGAGATGGAAGTTACCGTCTCCGACATGCCCGACCAGTGGCGCGACGAGCCCGCTTTCCGCAATGTCGCGCTGGGTGGCCTCGATGCAGGCGGCGAGTTTCGAGATTGGCACGCAGGCATCCGTACCCAGCAGCTTATGACCCGGCATCATCGCGATATTAGCGAAATAGGCGTTGTGGCGGGCGGTCCACAGGCGCGAGCGCTCTTCCGGCCTGTTGGCGAACTTGAAGCCTTCGCCGCCGTTCTCGCTGGCGAGAGCCTGCATCGTCTCGACCTGCTCTGCGACCACGGCGGGTGTTCCATGAAATTCGAAGAACAAGGTTGGCAGTTCGTCGAGACCTTCCAGCTTGGAGTAGCGGATGCAGGCGCGCATCTGCATATCGTCGGAAAGCTCGATGCGCGCAACGTCGATACCGATTTGAAGCGCCGCAATGACTGTCGCCACGGCACTTTCGAGATCGGGGAACTGGCAAATCGCGCTTGTGATGGATTCAGGAATGCCGCTCAGCCGCAGCGCGACCTCGGTTATGATGCCGAGCGTGCCTTCGCTGCCGACGTAAAGCCGGGTGAGATCGAGACCGGCGGACGATTTGCGCGCTCGGCCGCCCGTGCGAATGATCCGCCCATCCGGTGTGACGACCGTAAGGCCGAGGGTCACATCGCGCATCGTGCCGTAACGCACCGCGTTTGTGCCGGACGCTCGGGTGGCGGCCATACCGCCGAGCGTAGCGTGCGCGCCCGGATCGACGGGGAAGAACAGGCCGCTCGCACGCAGTTCTTCGTTAAGCTGCTCCTTCGTGACGCCCGCCTCCACCCGGCAATCCATGCTGTCGGCATTGATTTCCACGATGCGCGTCATGCCGGACAAGTCGAGGGCCACGCCGCCGTAAAGCGGAACGACGTGACCCTCCAGGGAGGAACCGGCACCGAAGGGAATGAGCGGCGTTGACGTGCGATTGCAGATCGCGGCGATGGCCGCGACCTCTTCGGTGGTGAGGGCAAAGGCGACCGCATCGGGAAGCACGCTGTCCGGCATGCCCTCCCCATGGCTGTGCTGTTCACGCACGGCGTGAGAGGTGACGATCCGCTCGCCGAGAAGAGCGGAGAGCTCCGGTAATATCTCCGCTGCAAAACGGGCTTGGGAGGGTGAAGGCATCATGATCTCATCTCAACGAAGGTATTGAAGCGGAACCGTCACCAACTGCGGGAAGAAGACCAGCAGGAAAAGGACAAGGATTTCCGCCACCAGGAACGGCATGACGCCGCGAATGACCGAACCGAGCGGCACCTTCGCAACGCCGGCCGCGACATTCAGCACATTGCCGACCGGCGGCGTGATAAGGCCGATCGCATTGTTCATGATGAAGAGCACACCGAAATAGACCGGATCGATGCCCGCTGTCTTGATGACGGGCACGAGAACCGGCGTGAGGATCAGGATCGTCGGCACGAAATCCAGCGCCGTTCCGATGATGACGACCAGCACCATGATCACGAACATCAGCAGGATCTTGTTGTCCATGAAGGGTTCGAGCAGCCGTGTCACTTCGGCCGGCACGTTGGCGATGGTGATCAGCCAAGCCGAAACGACGGCCGTCGCGGCAAGGAACATTACTACGGAGGTGGTTTTCGCAGCGGCCAGGAAGACGTGATAGAGGTCGGAAATCTTGAGTTCACGGTAAATGAAGAGTCCGACGAACAGGGCGTAGACTGCGGCAACGACGGCCGCCTCCGTGGGCGTGAAGACACCCATCTTGAGGCCGCCGATGATGACGATGGGCAGAAGGAACGCCCAGAAGCCATCGATCAGTGTTTTGATGCGCGTATTCCAGCCCATCTTTTCGCCGACGGCGACACTGTCGCGGCGCGCGACCAGCCACCAGGTGACCATCAGCGCGAGGCCCATGAGGATACCCGGCACGATGCCGGCGAGGAAAAGCTGGCGGATGGAGACGTTGCCCGACACGCCATAAAGTACCAGACCGATCGACGGCGGAATGACGGGCGCGATGACGCCACCGGCCGAGATCAGACCCGCCGCACGCGGCACGTTATAGTTCGCCTTGCGCATCATGGGGATGAGCAGCGCGGCGATGGCCGCCGTGTCGGCAACGGCGGAACCGGAGAGCGACGCCATGATCACCGAGGCGATGACCGCGACATAACCGAGGCCACCCCGCCAGTGGCCGACCCACGCCATCGCGGCTTCAACGATGCGGCGCGAAAGACCGCCGGCATTCATCAGTTCGCCGGCGAGCATGAAGAATGGCACGGCCATCAGCGGAAAACTGTCCGCACCGGCGAACAGGTTTTGCGAGATGATCTGGGCATCGAACGTGCCGAGGTAGACCATCAGCGCGATGCCGGTGACGAGTAGGGCGAACGCGATCGGCAGACCTATCGCCATGGCCCCAAGGAGAGCGCCCACGAATATGGCGACGGTCATCGTTTTGTCTCGCTGGAATTCTGGCCGGAAACGTTGGTTTCCAGCGCCATCGCCTCTTCGGGGTCAACAGCTGCGAACAGTTCCGCATTGCTGAGTTTGCCGGTCGCGAACTGGTAGAGACGCTGAACCGTCAGCGCGATGATGCCGATCGACAGCACATAAGCAGAGGCATAGACATATTCCATCGGTATGCCCATCACGGGAGAGTAGTTCTCCATGTTGACGGCATGGCCGCGGAACGTGCCGATGAAGATCAGCGCCGCACTCCAGATGATCAGACCGGAGCACAGGAGAAAGCAGACCTTCCGCGCGGCCGGCGGCAGCGCGTTGACGACGAAGTCGGCGCCGAGATGGGCGCGGTCCCGCACGCCGACGACGGTGCCGATGAAGGCCAGCCATATGAAGGCGAAGCGGGACAATTCCTCGGAGACGGTTATGCCCGAATTGAAGGCATAGCGCAGGACGACATTGCCGAACACCATGACCACCATGGCGGCCAGGAGCACGACGAGCGCAAACTCGAAGAAACGAAACAGAAGGTCGACGATACGCATGCGTTGTCCCCCGGAATGAAGGGCGGACGCGAGCCCGCCCCTATCCCGTCAATTTCCGGTGCGGCCGGCCTCGATGGCCTTGATGTAACGCTCAGTGAAGTCCGTGCCGGCAAGCGCGGCATGCTTCGCGATGACGGGCTGCATCTTCTCAGCCATGCGGGCAAGTTCGGCGGGCTCGACGGCGTTGATCGTCATACCTCCCTCTTCGATCGCTTTGGCGAGGCCGGCTTCCATTTCCTGGAATTGCTGGCGCTTCCACTCCACGGCATCCCTGCCCGCCTCGACGACCAGCTTCTGATCTTCCGGCGACATCGCGTCATAGGTCTTGCGGCTCATGACGATGACTTCGGAGTTTACCGCATGGCCGGTCGTGCTCATGTATTTCTGTACTTCGAAGATGCGCATGGCGTTGATCTGCGCGAAGGGCGCCTCCTGCGCGTCAGCCGCACCCGTCTCGAGCGCGGCGTAGACCTCCGAGACCGGCATCGGCGTCGGGTTGGCGCCAAGCGCGGAGAACATGTCGATGTACATGGCGTTCGGAATAACGCGGATTTTCAGCCCTGCGAAATCCTCCCACTTCTCGATGGGATGTTTGCTGTTGGTAGCATGCCGGAAGCCGTTATGCGAAAATCCGAGCGCGACCCAGCCCTTCTCGTAGAGCTTATCGGCAAGCTCCTCACCCATCTCGCCGCCGAGCACGGTGTAGAATTCATCGGAGTTGCGATAGATGAATGGGAACTCGACAACGGCCATTTCCTTGACCTGGGCCGCCAGACCTGCGGCGTTGGCCGTGGAAATATCCTGCGTGCCGGACTGGACCTGCTGCTGCATCTGCCCGTCGTTACCGAGCGTGCCGTCGGTATAGACCGTGATGTTGAGATTGCCGTTGCTTCTTTCCTTGACCAGTTCGGAAAGCTTTGTCAGCACCTGTGCAGACGGGTGGTTGGCGGCCATGCTGGTGCCGGCGCGAAGATCGGCGGCCGCAGTACTCGACGCGGCTAGACCCACAGAGAATACTGCCGCGGCTGCCTTGGCCTTGAAGCGGTTGATGCGAAACATTGTTTCCCTCCCAGAAACGATTTGAAATTCGATTGCCGCCGAAGCGGCCCCTGCCTCCACAGGGCGTTGGAATGCGCGCCGGAGCGCGCATTCCCTATGTCACTTACGCCGCGGCGCGCTCGTCACCATTGATGGCATTGAAGGCGTCGGCGATGCGACGCTTGCGGGCCTCGTCGGGCATGCGCATGGGCTTGCGCGGCAGCGCCAGCGGCACGCCCTGCAACGACTGGGCATATTTGATGCAGGCCGGAAGATCGTCGCAGATCAGCGCGTTCCAGAACGTCAGGAGCTTGCGGTGCAGCGCAAGCGCCTCGTCATGACGGCCCGCCTGGACGAGATCCCACAGCTTGACCACGGCAACGGGAGCTGCCGCCGGATTGGCGGCGATCGTGCCGTGCGCGCCAAGTGCGAAGCTCGAATAGAGCAACGCATCGACAGCCGTGAACACCAGCTTGCCCTCGGGGATTTCCTGCAGAAGATCGGCCAGCAGCTTCAGGTCGCCGTTGCTCTGCTTGACGCCGATGACACCGGGGACTTCGCGCATGATGCGGATGAGGAGTGCGGGGCTCAGATAGCACCAGGGAACGACGTTGTAGATGAGGACCGGCAGGCCGCTCTCTTCGGCAATCGCCCGGAAGTGATCGACGATGGCGTCGTCGGACGGACGGAACACGTAATGCGGCGGCGTCACCTGAAGGGCGACGGAGCCGGCACGCGCGGCCATCTTGCAGCGATCGACCGCCTGGCGGGTGGAGTTGATGATGACGCCGGCAATCAGCGGCAGCTTGCCGTCGAGGGTCTCGGCCGCCGTTTCGAGAAGAGCCTGCAGCTCACCCATTTCCAGCGTGTGGCCCTCGGCCGACGAACCGCCGACGCACAGGCCATGCACGCCGGATTCGACCATGAAGCGGACCTGGACCCGGAAGTCGTCGAAAAGGATGTTGCCTTCGGCATCAAAGGGCGTGGTGGTGGGCGGAATGACGCCAAAGAACTGCGGACCTGCGCTCATCGTATTCTCCATTATGCGGACATGATGTCTGAATAATGGACATATAAAACGCTGTCAATTCCTCCCGTCGGGTGCATCGACTTTCTCCTTCGATTTTGGTGTCCGCCTCAGGCCAAGCGAATACCGCTCGCCGCATCGAAAAGATGTTCGGCACCTTCCTGGAACTGAAGGAACACACGGTCTCCCGTTTGCACGGACAGGCGGTCGCGCACCACGGCGATCAGGATTTCCTTGCCGATCGCAAATGAAAGGACCGTTTCGGCACCGGTCGGCTCGACAAGCGAGACCGTAGCGGGAATGCCCTCTGCCGCAACAATGATATGCTCCGGGCGGATGCCGTACATCACCTGCTGCGGTGCGTTGACCGCATCCGCAACCGCACCGGCCGGCAACACGATGCCATCAGCCATCCGCACGCTCCCCCCACTCAGCGTCGCGGGCAGCAAATTCATCGACGGCGAGCCGATGAAACCGGCCACGAAGAGATTGGCCGGCCGGTCGTAGAGATCGAGCGGCTTGCCGACCTGTTCGACACGCCCGTCGCGCATGACGACGATCTTGTCCGCCATCGTCATCGCTTCGATCTGGTCGTGTGTTACATAGATGGTGGTGGTCCTCAGGCGCTGGTGCAGTCCCTTGATCTCCGAACGCATCTGCACGCGCAGCTTGGCATCGAGATTCGACAACGGTTCGTCGAAGAGGAAGACTTCCGGATCGCGCACGATGGCGCGGCCCATGGCGACACGCTGGCGCTGGCCGCCCGAAAGCTGCTTGGGATAACGTTCCAGCAGTTTCGACAGGTCGAGTATTTCGGCGGCCGCCTCGACGGCGGACTTGATCTTCAGCGCATCAACCCCGCGCAGCTTGAGCGAGAAGCCCATATTCTGCGCCACCGTCATATGCGGATAGAGCGCATAGTTCTGGAAGACCATTGCGATGTCGCGGTCTTTCGGCGCCACCTCGTTGACGACGCGGCCGGCGATTTTGATCGTCCCGTCGCTGATCGTCTCAAGGCCAGCAATCATCCGCAGAAGCGTCGATTTTCCGCATCCCGACGGGCCAACCAGTGTCACGAACTCGCCATCCTCGATGTCAATATCGATGCCGTGCAGCACATCCAGCGCGCCGTAAGCCTTGCGAACGCCTTCAATTCGTACGCCGTTCATTGAATTCCTCCCAAAGATTTCAGATCAGCCCTTGACCGCACCCGCCGTCATTCCCGCGACGAGGTATTTGCGCATCAAAAGCGAGAAGGCGAGAACGGGCATCATGATCAGCGTGCCGCCGGCTGCGATCTTGCCCCACTCCCAGCCCTCGTAGTTCATGAAGTTGACCACCTCCACCGGAGCGGTCATGGCGCTGTTTCGTGTCAGGGTCAGCGCGAAGAAGAAGTCGTTCCACGAATAGAGGAAGCACAGGATCGCTGTCGTCACGAGCGCCGGTCCCGACATCGGCAGGACGATGACCATGAAGGTCTTCCACAGGCTCGCGCCGTCGATCCATGCCGCCTCCTCGAGCGCACGCGGCGTGGCATCGAAGAAATTGCGCATCAGCCAGACGACAAGCGCCAGGTTGAACGTGAGATAGACCAGGATAAGACCCGTGCGCGTATCGAGCAGGCCCATGTAGCGGTAGACGAGGAAATACGGGATCGCGAAGGCGACGGGCGGTGCCATGCGCGAGGCGAGGATGAGCAGCGAGAAGGTCCGTTCCTGCTTCATCGTCGCCCGCGAGAGCGCATAGGCACCCGGCGTGCCGATCACCAACGCAAGGATCGTCGATACCGAACTGGTGATGAAGCTGTTCAGCATCGATGTGGCAAAGCGGTCGCTCCACAGCGATGTGTAGTTTTCGAGCGTCGGCGTGAAGAAGAAGCCGTCGATGCCTGCGAAGATGTCGTCCGCCGGCTTGAAGCTCATCACCACGAACCAGAGGAACGGCAGCAGGGTGATGACGGCAAGCGCGATGACGATCGTATTCGCCAAGATACGGTTGCGGCGTGCGGCCGCGTCAAGTTTACTCCTGGGCATTCGAGCCTCCCGAAACCGCACGGATGATGACCCAGCTCAGAAGGACGATCATGGCGAGCAGCACCATGGTGACTGCTGCGGAGTAGCCGATGTAGCTGAAACTGAAGGACTGGACGAATATGTAATAGTTCGACACTTCGGTAACGGAGCCCGGCCCGCCATCGGTGAGAATGTAGATGAGCGGGAACGTCTTGATGCTGTCGATAAGGCGGAATAACCCCGCGACCAGCAGCGTGGCCTTCAGATAGGGCAGCGTGATATACCATGTCAGCTGCCAGATGCTGGCACCATCGACTTCCGCCGCCTCGCGCTGTTCCTCCGGCATCATGGCAAGCGCCGCCAGAATGATGATCATGGTGAAGGGAAACCATTCCCAGGTGTCCGCCACGATGATCGCAGTCAGCGCCCAGCTGGCGTCGGTGATCGGCGTCTGCACGTTCCAGCCAAGAAGCTGGAAGAGCCACCAGGCGGGGCTGATGTCGGGCGAATACAGCACCTTCCAGATGATCGCCACGACGATGGGCGGCAAGACCATCGGCACGAGGAACGAGGTTCGAAGCGCGTTCATCAACGGCGTTCTCATGTTGAGAAGCAATGCCACGACGAGACCGAACAGGAGCTGGAGCACTACCGTGACGACCGAAAGCTTCGCCTGAATCCACAGGCTGTTGTGCAGCCGGTCATCGGTCAGAAGCGTGCGGTAATTCACCAGCGGATCGGAGAAATCCCACGCCGTCGCCGGGTTGGCGAGGTTGAGTGGGGTGAAGCTCGTCACCAGCAGATAGAGTGTGGGCAGCAGCGTGACCACGGCAAGGATGGCAAGCACCGGCGCCAGCAGAAGCCAGAAGAAACGCTGACGCTGGCGCTCGAAGGCGGGAGTTTTTCCCGCCTTCGCTGCATGACCTGTTCCATTTCCGGCGACGGCACGGTGCCGGTTTTCGATATCGACCGCGCTCACAACTTGACGCCCGCTTTCTTGATGTCCTCGACGGCCTCCGCCTGGGCGGCTTTCATGGAGGTTGCGGCATCCGCCTGGCCACTGGCGATGCGCTCGATCGCCTTGTTGATCTTCTCGCCGGTCTGCGGCCAGACGGGCACGGTACGATAGGCCATGTAGCCTTCCCGACCGCTGCGCTCGAGAACGTCGAGATACATCGAAGCGATATCTTGGCCGTTGATCGTCAGGGCCTCCTTGTAACGGGGGTCCTCGATGATCGACCTGCGCGGGGTGGCGAGCCCGCCCATTTCCAGCGCAGTGCGCTCGAAGGTCTTCTTCGACGTTGCCCACTGAATGAATGCCCAGGCGGCGTCCTTTTGGCTGGAACCCGCGGGAATGCCATAGGCATTAGCGTTGCAGGCGGGGAAACCACCGGCGGGGCCTTCCGGCATCAGCGCGAACCGCACCGTGTCCTTCACACGGGAATCGGCGGATTTCGCCAGAGGCAGCAACCACGACATGGCGTTGATACGCATGTTTGCCCGACCTGCCAGCTGGTTGCGCATCGCCTGATCGTCCGTATAGGAGAGCACACCCGGCGGGCAGTAATTGGACAGCAGCCCAGAATAATAGGTGGCCGCCTCGATGACTTCGGGCGTATCGAGCACCGGCATCAGGTCGCCCGGCGGATCGCGGAAGACCTTGCCGCCGAAGCCCATCAGATAGGGCGGGAAATTCCAGTGATGCAGGCGATCCGCGACGAAGGCAGCGACGCCGTTCTTGTTGTGGATCGCCTTGCAGACATCGACCATGCCCGCAAGCGTGGTCGGCATGGCGATGCCTTCCTTTTCGAGAATGTCGAAGCGCGAGGCCGCCAGCAACATGGCGCCGGCTTCCCATGCGAAGCCATGAACCTGCTTGTTCGCATCGATATAGGCGATCTGCGTGCCGCTGACGAAATCATCCGGATCGAAATCGGCGGCCGTCTTATTGGGGTCGTTGAGGAAATCGTTCAATGGCGTCAGCCAGCCTGCGCTGATCCAGCGACCGGAGAACGAATGGGTGATGTTGCAGAAGTCGTAGCTCGAACCATGCGTGGACAGTTCGAGGTCCATACGCTGGTTATACACCGGGAAAGCCTGCAGATCGAACTCGACCTTCATGCCCGTCTGCTCTTCGAACTCGGGCAGCAGCTTCTGGATATAGGTGTGGAAGATGTGCTGGAAGCATGCCCCGCGCAGCGTCACACCCTCGAAGGGCTTGGCATTGGCAAGCACGGCCGGCGCACGCAGACCGACAGCCGCCATGGCGGAGCCGGCAAGGGCGAATTTCAGCACATCGCGCCGGAAAAGGCTGGCGGATGCCGCGGTTTCCACAGCGGTTCTGTCATCGATTTTCATGGAATCCTCCCAGATATCAACATGCCGGATGCGCCCGGCGACTTCTCCTCCTATCCCGGCCACGCCTGCGGCCGGGACAATTTCTGCGACGCCGCGCCCTCTCCGCGCGGCCTCGTTTCAGGCTGCCTTGGCGAGTTGTGGGTCGAACTGAAGAAGCGCCTCGAGCGCGGGGCGGATCTTCGCCTTCTGCTCTGCCGAAGGCAGCGGCATCGGGTGACGCGGCGCGCCGACTTCGCAGCCCTGCAGCTCTAGGCAATACTTCACCAGGGCCGGCAGGTTCTCGTGCCCCATGAGATGCCAGAAAATGACGAGACGATCGTGAATCTGGCGCGCCAGGTCATGATCGCCGGCCTTTACGGCGTTCCACAGCGCGACGCAAGGACCGGGTGCTGCGGTCGGCGACGCGGCAAGCGTGCCCTGCGCACCCATCATGAAGCAGGGATAGAGGAGGTCGTCGATGGCCGCGAGAATGGATTTGCCCTTGGGCGCGCGGATGACGAGTTCAGCAGCGCGAGAAATGTTGCCCTGGCTCTGCTTGATGCCGATAACGCCCGGAATCTCTTCCATCATGCGCACGACAAGATCGGCTCCGAGCAGGTTCCACGGGATCACGTTGTAAATGACGAGCGGGATACCGGTCTCCTCCCAGATCTGCTTGAAATACTGGAACATGGCTTCTTCGCCGTAGTTGAAGACGTAGTAGGTCGGTGTGACCTGCAATGCTGCGACGCCCAGATCCTTCACGACGTTGGCCCGCTCGATGACTTCACGCGTGCTGTTGGCAATGATGCCGGCGACGACAGGAACCTTGCCGTCGACTTCTTCGACGGTCGCCGCCGTCAGCTGGCGCAGCTCTGCCGGGGAAAAGGTGAAGCCTTCGCCGGTGCTGCCAGCCAGGCAAACGCCGTGCACATTCTTGTTCAAGATGAAACGGACATGATCGCGGAAAAGCCGTTCGTTGATTTCGCCATCCGCGTCGAAAGGGGTCACGAGTGCTGGAATGATCCCGTGCAGGTCGACAGTCATATGGAAGTATCTCCTCTCCAATGTGTATGCCTGAATTATAGGCGGCAAAGAATACGTCGCAAATTTTGTTTCTTATTCAAAAACAATTAGATAATTTTTGTGCAGTGCAAATTTGTCTCATTTTTCGGGACATGATTTTCCACGCTCTCCCTTGCCATATCCATTCCGGTGCGGCACAAAAGCGGCTCGCAGGGGAGGAACGATACGTGAGCGCGATTGCAGACACATCGGGAAATGCACCTGAGAAGATGCTCCGCATCCTCGACTGTTTCACCCTGCGTAGCGGGCAATTGTCAGTTGGCGACATCGCCGACATGACAGGCATGCCGCGCTCCACCACACACCGCTGGGTCACGACCCTGCGCAATGCGGGCCTGCTCGATCAGGACCACACCGGCGACGTCTACCGCCTCGGCCTGCGCCTTATCCATCTCGGCAACAGCGCGCTGACAAACATGGACATTTCGCGCGACGCCCGCCACGTTCTGGAGGCGCTGAGCCGCAGCACGGGCGAGAAAAGCCATCTCTGCGTCTTCGACGGTAATCAGATGATCTTCGTGACACGCACGATCGGTGGCCGAGCCGGTCGTTTCAACTCGACCACCACGATGGAAAGCTCACCCTGCTATTGCACCAGCGTGGGCAAGGCCGTGCTCGCCTTCCAGCCAACGGAAACGATCGAGCGCATCATCCAACAGGGGCTTCACCCCTATACCCGCGACACGCTCACGGATCCCGTCAGGCTGCGTGACGATCTGGCGACCACCCGCAAGCGCGGATATGCGATCAACAATGGCGAGATGGATGCCCATGAGCGCTGCATCGGTGCCCCCGTGCGAAACGCCGCCGGCCGAGTCATTGCGGGCCTGAGCCTGAGCAGCACGCGTCGCAAACTCACGGACGATCGGATACCGGGCCTTGCCCAGCTTGTCATAAAACACGCCGAGCTTCTCTCGATCCAGCTGGGATATCGCTCCCGGGCAGACTAGCGCCGCCTTGCCCTGCAAAATCGGCTGCCCCCTCCCTCGCGTTTGCCGCACCAAACCGGCAGACATGAGAAAAGAAACGCAATCAGCACGATACCGAAAAAGGTGCGTCCGACAATCGGCGCTCGCCCGAGGAGCGACAGGATACTGTCGATCCCAACGAGAACAAGGAGAAGCACTCCCAGCACCGCCTGCATGATCTGCCAAAAAGACGGACGGAATTCAGGCATGGCATTCGAGCGGGACGGTTTGGACGGCACCTGATCAGTGCCGGCTTCGCCGCCCCGCGTTTGCATCAGGAACCGCTCCGGCCCAGGAAGGCAACAAGGCGATCGGCGCCCTCCTGAATGAGCGCGGGATCCACAGCGAAGCAAACACGCAGGTACGCCTCGCCGCCCGGCCCGAAAGCGGAACCCGGCGCCACGCCAACACCGGATTCCCGCAATATCTTGCGCGCCATTTCATAGCCGCTGTTCATGCCATGCACGGAAAAGAAGAAATAGAAGGTTCCTTGCGGCCAGAACACGCGCACATTCGGGAGGTTATCGAGCGCATTGCAGATGATCTCGCGCCCTTGTGCTGACCGCTGGACCAGCAGCTTGATGAAGTCGTCACCCTTGTCAAGCGCGGCGACGGCCGCATGCTGGACGAAGGTGGCCACACTCGTCGTGTTGTATTGGCTGAGATTGTCGAAGACGGTCTGCATGCCGGCAGGAAAGATGATCCATCCGATACGCCAGCCTGTCATGCACCAGTTCTTCGAGAACGTGTTGGTAATCATCAGCCGGTCGGTCGGTGTCGCCAGTTCCAAAAATGACGGAGCAAGCGTTCCATCATACGTGAAATGGGCGTAGACCTCGTCGGAGACGATCCACAGACCGCGTGACCGCGCGAAATCCAGGACGGCACTCATCTGTTCGCGCGGCATGATCCAGCCGGTCGGATTTGACGGCGAGTTGATTGCGATGACCTTTGTCTTTTCGGTAACCGCGGCAAACAGATCGTCAAGATCGAGGCGGAAACCCCTGTTTTCGGCAACGCGATAGGGAACGGGAACGACCTTCCCGCCAAGGATCCGCACGATCTCGATCAGGTTCGGCCAGGCCGGCACGGGCACGATCACCTCGTCACCGGGATTGAGCACGGCCTGGAACGCCTGCATGATGGCCTGAACGCCACCGGCGGTGACGCTGAAGCGGTCGGCACCGACATCGACGTCCCAGTGACGCTTGTGGTACCGGTCGAGCGCCTGACGAAGCGCAGGTACGCCAATGGCATAGGTGTAGCGTGTCTGTCCCGCGTCGAGCGCGGCAAGAGCAGCCTCCCGGATGAAATCCGGTGTGGGCAGGTCGCCCTCGCCGATCCACAGCTTGATGACATCAGGGTCCTCGCGCGCCAGATCGGCGATATCGCAGATCTGGTTCAGCTCGATCCCGCTTATTCTTTTCGGGCTACCCGCCAGCGGCCACTCGGCGGCACGAAAGTCCATGAAACTCTCCTCAGAAAAACGTTGAAAAAGCGAGGCGGAAGCAGTCTGCACCGCTCCCGCCTCTGCCATCATCAATCAAGAAGCGCGTCGAGCGCCCTGTCGATCAAGGCCTTCTGACTGTCGTTGACGGGCTCCATCGGCTGGCGCGGAAGATGAAGCGGCAGACCCTGCCGATGCTGGCAATACTTGACGCAGGCCGGTAGGTTGTCGTGCGGCAGCACATCCCAGAGATCGGCAATACGGTAATGCAGGTCGAGCGCAGCCTTGTGATCGCCGGCCTTGACGAGATCCCAAAGCTTGACGGTGAGGCCCGGCACCGCCGATGTCAGCGCGCTGATGGCACCATGTACGCCGAGCGAGAATGCCGGATAAATCAGGGCATCCGTGCCGGTCAGAACGACGTTCTCCGGCTTCATGCGGTGCAGAAGATCGGAAACAAGCTTCAGGTCGCCCGCGCTCTGCTTCATGCCGATCACGCCGGGAACCTCGTCCATGATGCGCAGCATTAGGTCACAGCTCAGGTAGTTCCACGGGACGACGTTGTAGATGATGATCGGAATGCCGGTCTCTTCCCAGATCGTCCGGAAATGCTGCACGGTGGCATCAGCGCTGGGCTTGAAGAGATAGTGAACAGGAGTCACCTGAAGTGCGGCGATGTTCATGCCCTTCAGCATCTGAACGCGCTCGATTGCGGCGCGCGTGCTGTTGATGATGAGGCCGGCAAGGAATGGCACACGTCCGTCGATAGCGTCGTGCACCGCGCGCATCGACGTGGTGAAATCCGCGTCATTGAGTGTGTGGCCCTCGCCGGTGCTCCCACCAGCAACCATGCCATGCACGCCCTGCTCGACCATGAAATTGACCTGTTCGGCGATCGCCGACGGCACCAGAGTGCCGTTCTGGTCGAACGGCATCGTTATCGGCGGGATAATCCCCGTCAACTTGGCTGCGGTCGAAGCCAAATTCTCTTTACTCATCTGTTTCCTCCAAGAAATGAACCATCATATTCCAAATAGCGGGATATGTGACGTGGTCTTCTGCCATAGAATTTCGTTTACACGGAACAGTCAATAGATTTCTTGAACTTTGTTCCTATTTGTGCAGATAATGATACGTCAGTTGACAATATTCCGCATAGCGGGATAAATGGCCATCCAAAGGGGAGAAGACAATGAATATCAAGTCGATGCTTTTTGCAGCCGCGGGAGCCGTCATGGCGCTGGCGGGAACGGCGGTACATGCTGATGAGATCAAGGGAACGATTGCGGAAGTCTTGAAGGCGAAGAAGATCGTGATAATGAACGATCTGTCTGCCGCACCATGGCAGTTTCGCGATGCAAACGGCAATGCCGCAGGCTTCTCAGTGGATCTCGACCGCCTGATTGCCGCAAAGCTGGACGTCGATCTGGAACTGGTCAATGTTGAGTGGGCGGGCCTCATTCCCGGGCTGCTTTCGAACAAGTCGGACATCCTGGCGACGAGCATGTCCACGACGTTCAAGCGTGCGCAGCAGATCCTCTTCACAACAGGCACGTGGTACGAGACCGGCGTGGTCGCGATCGTGAATCCGGAAAACGAGAAGCTTTCCTGGGAAGAGTTGAACCAGCCGGGCAAACGCATCGCCGTCAAGGCGGGCACCAGCGCGGTCGATGTGGCAAAGCAGTTCTTCGCGAACGCGGAAATCCAGAGCTACCCGAACGACACTGACACCTATCAGGCACTCAAGACGGACCGCGTCGATGCCGCGCTCAACGATCTCGCGGTCTTGAACGTCGTGCAAGGCGAATACGGCTTCGTATCGCTGAAGGAGCCGCGTGAACTCATCAGCTCCGACACCTGGGCTTTCGCGGTTAGGCCTGGTGACATCTATACCTGGCAGTATCTCAACTTCTTTATGACGAAGATCCGCGAAAGCGGCGAACTGGCCGCCCTGTACAAGTATTGGGTCGACGGCGAGACCTGGAAGGCCGACTTCCTCGAAAAGAACGACGGCGTTTCCGAGGAGCGCAAGGCCCTCGTGAACCTGCTCGGTATCGGCGCCTACGTTCCGGAAAGCGGTGACGGCAGCCGTATGACGCTTCAGTAAAAAGCCAAAGCCGGCGGCAGGATAAACCGGCCGCCGGCGATCGATCCTCATATGGAGATCCTCGATGGCCTTCTTCGAAGCCCAGGCCGCCAATCTTTACTACGGCAAATTCCACGTCCTGCGCGACGTGTCGCTCTCCTTCGAAAAGAAAGACATAACTGTCGTCTGCGGGCCGTCAGGCTCCGGCAAGAGCACCCTGATCCGCGCGATCAACCGGCTGGCCGGCCCTCTTGCAGACGGAAGGATGACGCTCGATGGCGAGAACCTGCGGACAATGCCCGCCCGGGACCTTCATCGCCGCATTGGCATGGTGTTTCAGCGCTTCAATCTGTTCCAGCATCTCAAGGTCATCGACAACATCACATTGCCCCAACGCCGCGTTCTCGGCCGCAGTCGTGCCGAAGCCCACGAACGCGCACTCGCCCTGCTTCAGCGCGTTGGCCTTCAGGACAAGGCGCAAGCCTATCCCATCCAGCTTTCCGGCGGACAACAGCAACGCGTCGCGATCTGCCGTGCGCTCGCAATGGACCCGGAACTCATGCTTTTTGACGAACCGACATCCGCACTGGATCCGGAGACCGTCGGCGAAGTGCTGCAGGTCATGCGCGACCTTGCCCAGTCGGGCATGACGATGCTCGTCGTCACCCACGAAATGGGCTTCGCACGGGAACTCGCGACCAGTGTCGTTTTCATGGAGGAGGGTCGCATCGTCGAGCACGCCTCGCCGGAGACGTTCTTTTCCGAGCCGCGCGAAGAGCGGACGCGGCTTTTCCTGCAACAGATCCTACGTCACACGGGGTAACGCGCGATGCTATCCGACGCCTTCGACCTCCTCCTGCAATACCGCGACATTTATATGGCCGGCTTGAAGAACGCACTTACCGCAGCGGCGCTTGGCCTTGTTCTGTCGCTTTTCGTCGGCATCATCTGCGGCATTGTACGCTTTTCATCAAGCGGCTTCGCTGGTCGTGCGGTCACAGTCTACATCTCCATCGTGCGCAATACGCCGATGATGGTTCAGATCTACTTCATCTATTTCGGCCTTCCCGCCATAGGATTAACGCTCTCCGCCTTCACGACGGGCATCGTTGCCCTGACGTTCAATTCCGGCGCCTATATCGCTGAAATCGTCAGAGGCGGACTTATCGCCATTCCAAAGGGACAAAGCGAAGCCGCAATGGCGCTGGGCATCCCGCGACGCATCCTGCTCACCCGTGTGCTCTTGCCCCAGGCTGCGCCGACAGTTCTGCCAGCCGTTACCGGCCAGTTCGTGCAGCTCGTGAAGGACACGTCGCTGCTTTACACGATCGCCATTCTCGAAATCACCAAGGCGGCGGATGAAGTCGGCAACGAGACGTACCAGTTCCTTGAAGCTTATCTCGTCAGCTGCGTGATCTATATTCTAGTTTGCGCTACGCTGAACGTCATCGTCGATATCTACGAGCGTCATGCCGGCTTCTCCAAGTTCAGGAGGGCCTGATATGGATATCATATCGTTCGTCTACGATACCGCTGCGCTCATCCTCAAGGGCCTGCCGATCGTTCTCTTCCTTACAGTCGCGTCGTTTTTCCCTGCATTGCTTCTTGGAATCATCGGTGGTCTGCTCGCTTCATCGCGCTTCATGATCCTGCGCCTGCTCATCACGATCTACGTCTATATTTTCCGCTCGACGCCGTTCCTGATGTTCATCTTTCTCGTCTATTACGGGCTGCCGCAATATGGCGTGCGTATCGGCTCGATCGAGACGGCGATCATCGCGCTGTCGCTCAGTCACGGTGCCTATATGACCGAGATCATCCGCGGCGGTCTGTTGGGCTTCGACAAGGGGCAGAACGAGGCGGCCATCGCTCTTGGTTTCGGTCTGTTTCAGAGGTTGCGCGATATCGTCCTGCCCCAGACGCTGATGGCGATCGTCCCATCTCTGCTCGGCCAGTCGATCTTGATGATCAAGGACACGTCGCTCGTCTCGGTTGTCGGCATCAGTGAACTGACCCGACTTGGGCGCGAGATCGTTATCCGTACGAATGAACCGTTTCTCGTCTTCACAATCGTCGCAGCAGTGTATTTCATCCTATGTTTCGGGCTTGAAAAAATATCCGGAAGCATTGAAGGGCGAGTTCGCCGAATAATGTCTGGTCAGTAAAGGGCGAAGATGACTGAAAAGCACGAAAACGTAAGCGGGGACAGCGAGATCCAGGCGCCTGCGGAGACGCGGGAGGCAGGTGCAAAGTCGCTGCGCAAAATGGCGCTGGTGCTCGACTGTTTCACACGCCTGCATCCGAGCCTTACCGTCGCCGATCTTTCCGAAAGGACCGGGATGCCGCGCACCACCGTCCACCGGATTGTCGCCTCCCTGCGCGAGGTGGGCATGCTCGACCAGGATGGTCGCCGGCAGAACTATCGCCTTGGCCTGAAGATGTTTCACTACGGCAGCAGCGTGATTGCCAGTCTTGACACACCGCGAAGGGCCCATCCCCACATAGCGAAGCTGCAGCTGGTGACCGGTGAGATCATCCATTTCCACATGTTCGACGGTAGCCAGATGGTCTGCGTCGAGCGCGAAGAAATGGGCACTTCACGCCTGACGACTCTCACGACAATCGAGGCCGCACCGACCTATTGCACGAGTGTCGGCAAGGCCTTTCTCGCATTTCAGGATGAGAGCCTCGTGCGACGGATAGCGGCAGAAGAAGGGCTGAGGTCCTACACGCCGAAGACTATCACTAACCTGAAGGCGCTTCTTGAGGAACTCGCGTTGGTCCGCGATCGTGGCTACGCGATCGATGATGAGGAGAATCAGCTTGGCGTTCGTTGCATCGGCGCGCCGGTGCGCGATGCGGCCGGCCGCGTTTTCGCATCCGTTAGCGTGTCCGGGCCCGCCGAGCGCATGCCGGACGCGCGCCTGACAGGCCTTGCACCTCTTGTAATCCAAACGGCGGCAGATATTTCGGATGCTTTGTCGTAAGATTACGAAACTCGGTCTTAGTCCGTCATCGCGATGTGCTGATGCGAGCAAGGTGTCCCTTCGGAAACATTCGATCAATCCGATGCCTAACGGATAAGAGTATGTATGCGGATAACTGGATAAACGAAAAATATTTGTCTGCATCGCGCCTTCATCTTGACCCGTAAAACATTTGCAAAAAACCAGAAAATTAGCGCCGACCTGCCAGAACAAATTTCACGAACAGTTTTTTGCTTGGAATCCCTGCAATAAGTCATAGCAGAGCCGAGCCATATCCGACGGCCGTCACCTGACCTTCCTGATTTGTCAACCAGAACTCAACCTCGACGCGCGTGCCACCCTCCTCTATCTGTCGATTTGCGACAACACCTTCAAGCGTGATAAGGTCCTTCGCGTAGATCGGTGTCAAATACGTCGAAAAGTGGTGTCCAGTCGAAAGAAACCGCTCGCCAAACAGGCTGGCGAGATATTGCGATGCCCAGCATGATTCCATCATTCCCTGAGCAATGCAGTCACGAAGGCCGGCCTTGTGTGCGATCTCCAGATTCGTATGAATTCCCTGTTTGTGGAATTCGGCGCCAGTAAAGACGGACATTTGCGCTTGGCGGACTTGCTTCGTAAGTGGACGCAGCGCCGTGCCGACCACGGTATCGGCTGATATTGTCGCAACGCGCGATCCGGACAGCGTCCGCGGGCTGATGCGCCTTTCCGGCTCTGCCGTACCCGTGCCGACCCTGATGCCGTCAGGAATGCGCATGACTTCGGTCGATCGCTGCAGGACGACGATATCGCCCTCGTCGTCCCGCGCGATGCTTTCCAACACCGTATAACCCTTGCCGCGCTTCATATACTTATCGACATAGGTGCCGGTGAGTGTGAGCTTCGCGCCGACCGGCACGGGCTTGTAGTGGATGACCTCTTCTTTCTGGTGCAGGCCGACGACCTTGTCGCGGTCATAGACCGTGAGGAAGATCTGCATGAGATCCGAAACGATCATATGCGGCGGCACGTAACCCACCGGTTTTGCAAGCCCGTCGATAATCTGCATGCCGCTGTAATCGTCGAGCGCATAGGCATAGCTGCGCAGAAAGAAGTCGTCGAGAACGAGTTCTACCGGTCCAAAGCTCTCGCCGATATAGACGTTTTCGTAGGTCGGGTCCTTGAAGGCTGCGGGCACCATCGTCATCAAATCCTTGGAGAATGGGGCGCCCGCCGTACTGCGACGGCGGACGTCGTGCGAGTTACTGGACGCTGCGAACCTTGGCGAGAAGCGCCACGGCCTTCTCGCCGAGGCTTGCGGCATATTCGTCCTGGAACGTAGCAAGGCGCTCGGCGAACTTGTCGAGGCCCTGCGTCTCGACGATTGTTACGCCAGCGCTCTTCATCTCCTCGAGCGCCTTGGCGTTGAACTCGTTGACGAGCCCAGCTTGGTAGGCCTGCGCTTCGGCAGCGGCCTTCACGACAATGTCCTGCTGTTCCTTGGTGAGCGTATCGAACTTTGCGGCATTCACCGGAATGAAGCGGAAGTGCCAGATATGCTTGGTCAGGCTCACACTTTTCGTGACCTCGTACCATTTGGTCGTCGCCAGCGTCGCCGGCTCGCCTTCGGAGGCTTCGGCGACGCCCGTTTCGATGGCCGAATAGACCTCGGGGAATGGGATCGGCGTCGGCACCGCGTTCAGCGCCTTGGCGAAACCGATATACAGCGGCGATTCCGGAACGCGCAGCTTCAGCCCGTCCATGTCCTCGATCGTGTTGATCGCCCGCTTGCTGGCGATTGAGCGCGGTCCGAGATAGAGGAAGCCGAGATTGCGCACACCCTGCGCCTCGAACGCCGCTTGCACGTCGGGCGCGATCACGTCCGCGACGCGCTGCATATGATCAAGATCCTTGTAGAGGTACGGAAGTTCCAGGACCTGAAGTTCCGGGAAGAAGCGGCCGATGCCTGACATGCCGCTCGGCGCTATGTCCAGCGAGCCGGAAACCACGCTTTCGGCGAGTTCGCGCTCGTTTCCGAGAGTGGCGTCGCTATAGACCTCGATTTTCACTTCGCCATTGGTGCGCTCGGCGACCAAGTCGGCAAAACGCTTGTCCGCCAGCGTGTTGCTGTGGTCAGCGGCGTAGATGTCGCCCAGAGTCAGCGTGGTTTCGGCCCGCACGACGCCCGTGCTGGCCGAAAGCGCAAGGGCGGTGAGCGCACCCAACAAGAAACGTTTCTTCATGAACATGCTCTACTCCTCCGTTGAGCTTTTCTGCGCCGTCACATGAAGGACGGCAGATAGGTTGTGAAGAACGGTACGAACGCGATCAGAAGATTGACCAGCAGCAGCGGTATCAAAAATATCCACACCAGAACCAGAATGCGCGACAAGGGTATGCGCGCAATGCTGACGCCGATGAACAGCAACGTTCCTACCGGCGGCATGACCGCACCCATCATGATAGCGAGCACCATGACAACGCCGAACTGCACGGGATCGAAGCCCATTTGCGCACCAATGGCGGCAAGCGTCGGTACGAAAAGCACGGCCGTCGAAACTTCGTCCATCAGGCCGCCGATCAGCGTCAGGACGACGATCAGGATGGTGACGACGAGAAGCGGCTCCGTGGTGATCGCAAACAGCACCGAGGTGATCTGCTGCTCGAAACGGCCGAGCGCAAGGATCGTGCCGAAGACGGCCGAAAACCCGACGATCATCATGATGTTGGCGGATGACAGCGCCGCCGACATCGTCAGTTCCCTCAGGTTCTTGAGATTGAGCGAGCGCTCGATGACGAACCCGTAGAACAGCGCGTAGACCACCGCGACGATGCCGGCCTCCGTCGGCGTGAAAATACCGAAACGGATACCGCCGATGATGACGAAGGGCATGACCAGCGCGAAACCCGCCTTCAGAAAGGATTCCTTCAGCCGCTGGCCGGAAAACGTCACGGTATCCACCTTGAAGGACGCAAACCGGGTGACGATGAAGGCGAGGATAAGCAGCGACAGACCGACGAGGAGGCCGGGAATGATGCCGGCCATGAAGAGCCGGCCGATCGAAACCCCGGCCATAGAGCCGTAGATGATGAGAAAGATCGAGGGCGGAATAAGCGGCGCCATCATAGCGGAGAACGCGACCATGAGGGCTGCGAATTCCGGCTTGTACCCCTGTTCCTTCATGGCTGGGATCAGAATCGAGCCGGTGGCCGCGGCGTCCGCCGACGCCGATCCCGAAACGCCCGCCATCATCACGTTGGCGATGACGGTGACATAGGCGAGACCCGCGCGGAAATGCCCGACAAGCGCGATGGCGAGATCGACGATGCGTTTGGTGAGCCCGGAACGCGACATGACCTCTCCGGCGAGCACGAAGAACGGGATTGCCATCAGCGTGAAGGAATCCATGCCGCCAAACGTCTTGGTGATCAACAGGCGTTCCTGAACGATCGGATAGTTGAGGACGACGACGAGCGCGGCAAGGCCGGTCGAAAAGGCCACCGGCAAGCCGAGCAGCAGAAAAACGAAGAAACAGCCGAAAAGGGTGAGTGTCATTGGCCGACCTCCCGCGTGCCGCTTCGCATGTCGCGAACCATGCGCGCGATCGTTGCGAGAATGATGAGGGCTGAACCGACGGGAATGGCGAGATAGATCCAGAAGAGCGACAGCGACAGGGCCGACGAGAGCTGCGGTGCGTTCACGCGCGCCATCACCCAGCCGTAGTAGACGAAGGTCCCCATCAGCACGATGACGGCAAGATCGAGAAGAACGGCGACCGCGCGCTGCATGCCCTTGGGCATCATGTTCACGAACACATCCACCGTGAACATGGCGCGGCGCCAGACGAGGATCGGGGCGCAAAGCCAGAACAGCCAGATGAAGGCATAGCGGATGATCTCTTCGGACCAGAACAGGGCGTAGTGCCCGTTGAAGACATAGCGCAGGCAGACGGCGGCAAAACCCACCGCGATGATGGCAAGCATCAGCGGCACGATGATCGCTTCTCCCACACGCTCGAGCAATGTCGGGTTGTCCGGGGCTTCAACGATTTCCGATTGTTCCTGCATCAGGCTGCCAACGCTCCCCCGTCCACCTTGATTACGGCGCCGGTTATATAGTCCGAAAGCGGGCTTGCAAGGAATGCGATTGCGCCGCCGACCTCTTCCGGCTTTCCGGCACGGCCCATCGGCACGCGATTTTCCACTTTCGCAACCCATTCCTTGTTGTGGAAGAGTGGCTCTGTCAGTTCTGTCCTGAACCAGCCCGGTTCGATCGCATTCACGCGAATGCCGGTCTTGCCCCATTCTACCGCAAGCCCCTGCGTGATCTGCTTCACCCCACCCTTTGACGACCCGTAGGCGACGATGAACGGCATGCCGATCTCGCTTGCCATGGAGGCGATGTTGACGATCTTGCCGTAGCCGTTGTCACGCATGACGCGGCCGGCAGCCTGCGACATGAAGAACAGGCCGCGGGTGTTGATCGCATGGACGCGATCCCAGTCTTCCGGCCCGTATTCGAACGAGTCGCCGCGAATGTTGAGGCCCGCGGCGTTGACGAGAATATCGAGCCTGCCATGTTCGGCGACGATACGCTCGACCAGCGCCTTCGCCGCATCGGGATCGCTGACGTCGCAGACCATCGCCTGTGCGCCGGCCTCTTGCGCGGCCTGTTCAAGCACATCATGGCGCCGACCGGTGATGACGACAGTAGCACCGGCCGCGACCAGCGCATCCGTCCCGGCCCGGCCAAGTCCGGTTCCGCCACCCGTGACGAGGGCGATACGACCTTTGAGATCAATGGACAGCGACATTTCGAAGCTCACCTGTACTCTGAAGATTCATACGGCGGCCGTCGCTCTCGACGATCGCATGCGCCAGCGCGAGCGCGGCAATCCCATCCTCGATAGAGGGTGTGACAGGCAGGCCGGCAGTCAGGGCGTTGGCAAGGTTGCGCATCTCACCGACATAGCCCATGTGGACGAGCGACGCATTCTCCGCGGAGATGTTCGTCATATTCGGCTCCCATACCAGACGCTCGCGTTGTGGCGAGAAGACACGCCCCGCCACCATGGGTTCGGCATCGCGAGTATAGGTGACACGCGTTACGTTTTCGACGGTGACGCTCGCGCCCTTCGATCCCGTGATCTGCACGCGCTCGTTCGGGACACCCCTGCTCTCGTAGTTCGATATCTCCAATAGGCCGGCGGCACCGCTTGCGTAACCGAGCAGCACGGCGAAACCGAAGCGCTCATCCGAGGCCTCGGTCTTGACGGCGGATACCCAGTCGGCCGGACCGCCAAAGAAACGCATCAGGTCAAGAAAGTGCACGCTGTGATCAAGCACGAAGGAAAAGGGCGTAAGCGTCTTCGACCAAGCCGGCGTCCACACGCCAGAGGTAATCCGCGCATTCACCATTTTCACGACGCCGAAGTCACCTTCCTGGGAGATCTCCCTCGCCATGCGATAACCCGTCGCAAAGCGCTTCATGAAGCCGACGACCAGCTGCTTTCCCGCTTTCACGGCCACGCTCTTCATGGCCTCGGCTTCGACGAGCGTGATCGCGGGCGGCTTTTCGACGAAGACATGCACGCCGTGTGCAAATGCCTGCTTGGCAAGCATGGGATAGATCGCCGGGCCAACCGCCATCACAACGGCATCCACCGTCTCGGCGGATAGCATCTCGGACATCTCCGCATAGGCGGCGCCGGCTCTTGCCGCCCGCATCGTCGCATCGGCGCGAGCCGCGTCCGGATCGCAGACGGCTACGATGTCGATGCCGGCCGCATGCATGGCGGGAACGAGCGCCGCATTGGCAAATGCGCCACACCCTACCAACGCTGTCCGAATACGGACCTGCCGCATCCTGAAACTCCTCCCGCGATATGAGGCCTCTCCCGCCTCAGAAAACGTTTTTCGAAAAACGGTTCTTGTATTTTGATTAAACGCGCTGAACCGGTGTGTCAATCTCAGTATATGACTATTTCAGGCGACGATTCTCGGCTAAAGTCGCAAACACAATAAAAACAGGCCGAACGAAAAATCGGTTCTGCAACTGGAGTTTGAAGAGTGTCCGACAAAGGACGGATTACGATCAGAGACGTCGCGGCGGCGACTGGCCATGCGGTATCCACCGTCTCGAACGCGCTTGCCGGAAAGCGGCACGTGAACGAAGAGACCCGCCAGCAAGTGAAGGAAGCCGCCGAGAGGCTCGGCTACCGTCCCTCGGTGGTGGCGCGTTCACTGCGCATGAAACTGAGCTCGACGATCGGCGTTCTGGTGCCCGATGTCAGCAACCCCGCCATCCCTGAATTCATCCGCGGCATCGACGACGTCGCCGTGCGGGAAGGCTGCACGATCCTGCTCTGCAACACGGACGAGCTCGTCGAACGGCAGGTGAGCCAGATGCACACCCTGCTTGACCGCCAGGTCGATGGGATGATCCTGATCTCGCAGCATTGCGACACGCCGGAGGTGCGCAAGCTGCTAGACGGCAAGACGCCCTTCGTGCTCATCCAGCGTCGGAGCGCCCGCTTCCGCGACGATTATATCGGCTCGGACAACCTGCAAGGCATGCGCGACAGCGTGAACTATCTCTATGAACTCGGCCACCATCGCATCGCTCTCGTCACCGGTCCCGCGACGTCCAGCACCGCACAGGAGCGACTGGAAGCTTTCGAAGCCTCGATTGCTGAGCTCGGCTGCGACGGCGACCCGGACCTTGTTTATCGTGGCGACTATACCGTGGAAGCAGGCTACGAGGCCATGCACTACTTCGCTTCCCTGCAGAAGCGTCCGACAGCCGTGATTGCCAGCAACGACGTTTGCGCACTCGGCGTCCAAGATGCCGCAAGCGAGCTCGGCATTTCCATTCCAGCGGATATGTCGCTGCTCGGCTGCGACGACATCGACCTTGCAAGACTGCGCCGCATCAATCTCAGCACGCTGCGCCTGCCGAAGCGAGAAATGGGCGCGGCGGCCGCGGAACTGCTGATGCGCCGCATCCATTCCAAACGACCGCCCACGCCGCGCGAGGTCATCATTCCAACCAAACTCGTCCTGCGCGAATCCTGCGCGCCGCCGGCGGATGGCCACAACGCAAAAAGGCCGGCAGAACGCCGGCCTCTCGTTTCTCCAGACTGAGGATCACCGTGCCAGAGCAGCGGTGAGCTCCCGGATCGCCAGCATGCCAGGATCGTCGATGCCAATCGTCTGATCCCCGAACATGCGGGCGCGGCCGATGCGGTTCGGCCGGCTGCGAAACGCGTCGAGAGCGTCGGCCGCCGCCTTTGCCGCCGCGCTCGCGGCTTGGTCCGGCGTTCGCGCATCCTTCACCGCATCGGCTATGGCGTCAAGCGAATCCAACACTGTCTTGTCGCCGAGCGAAGCCCCGCCTCGCGCGATCATCGCGTCGCGCGCCGTAGCGACGAGATCGGAGAGGTCACCGGCGTCGATCGCTTCGCGCCCCTTCGCCTCTCGTCCCGCGGCCAGCAATCCGGTGGCGAAGAGAGTGCCGAGGCTCGAGCCGGTGGCAAGCGTCGCAGCCTTCGCGAGCTGGCTCAGCGCCGAGCCTGGATCGACCGCGCCAGACAGATCGACCTCTGCCATCTTGCCGATGACGCGGGCGAGCATGCCGCCCGTGTCGCCGTCGCCGAGTTTCGCATCCGCATCGTTCAACACCTGCTCCAGCGGTCCCATCGCCTCATTGGCGCGGGCGATTGCGAAGGCAATGGAGGAGACCGTGAGGCTCATGCCGTCACCGTCCAGAACGGGCAGGAGGCAGGCGCTGCCAGCAGGGCCTCGATCTCGTCATCGACGAAGCAGAGCGAGATGGAGGCGCCGGCCATTTCCATCGACGTTGCGTAGTGGCCGACGAGCGGCCTCACGATCGTAATGCCGGCGGCTTCGAGCTTCGTGCGCGCGCGGCGGTAGAGGATGAAGAGCTCTTCCAGCGGCGTGGCACCGAGGCTGTTGACAAGGATCGACGCCCTCCTCCCCGCACCCTCCGGCTTGTCGGCCAGCAGCCGCTCGATCATTTCGTCGGCGATCGTATCCGCCGGCTTGAGCTGGTCGCGCCATATGCCCGGTTCGCCGTGAATACCCATGCCCATCTCGATCTCGTTGTCACCGAGCGTGAAGGACGGCTTGTCGGAACCCGGAACCTGGCAGGGCGATAGTGCGACGCCGATGGTGCGTGTGCGATCCACCGTCTTCTGCGCGATAGCCGTCACCGCATCGAGGTCGGCGCCGGTCTCGGCGAGCGAGCCGGCCGTCTTGTAGGCGTAAATGATGCCGGCGACGCCGCGGCGCTTCTGCCGTTCGGACGGCCCGGCGCTGGCGACATCGTCATTGCCGAGCACCGTCGTCGTACGGATGCCTTCGTCCTCCAGCATTTCGCCGGCCATGTCGAAGTTCATGCGGTCGCCGCCATAATTGCCGTAGAGCCGCAGCACGCCTTGGCCGCCGTCGGCCAGCCGGATCGCTTCCATGCACGAACCGACCGTCGGCCCCTCGAAGACGTTGCCGATCGAGCAGCCGTCAAGCAGCCCCTCGCCGACGTAACCGGTAAAGAGCGGCAGGTGGCCGGAGCCCCCGCCGGAGACGACACCGACCTTGCCTTTGCGGATCGGTGTTGCACGATGTACGACGCGGCCGGTCTCGCCGCTGAGCGCCAGAGATGGATTGGCGGCAACCAGACCGTCGAGCATTTCATCGACAAAGCCCGACGCCTTGTTCATCAGCTTCTTCATGACGTCGCCTCCTCAGTAGTTGAGCACCGAATTGTCATTGAACATGGTGATCGGCGGATAGGCGCGCTCGTCCGTGATGAGATCGAGCACGGTCGTGGTATTGGCAGCAAAGGCTGCCTTCAGCGCCGGCAGGAAGTCTTGCGCCTTCTCGATGCGTACACCCTCACAACCCGCGCCGCGGGCTATCGCCGCGTGATCAACCGGAGTGAAATCGCAAGCATCGGAATATTCGTTGAAGATCACCTTTTCTGCATGCTTTTCATAGCCCAGGATCGAATTGTTCAGCACTGCGACGACGACGTTAAGCCCCATGCGGCGCGCCGTCTCCAGTTCGGACCATACGTGGGCAAACCCGCCATCGCCGACGAGCGCGAAGATCGGCGCATCGGGCCTGGCGCACTTGGCGCCCAGCGCATAGGGCAGGCCCCAGCCGAGACCGGCGAGACCGCGTGGCGTGAGGAACCGCATGCCGGCCTTGCGTGACTTTAAATGGTTGCCGACCCAGATCGAGGAGTAACTGGCGTCCGACACGACGATGTGGTCGGGTGTGAGCAGGCTGTCGAGATCCCGCATGAGCCGCTCGGGGCGGATTGGGCTTGCATCCGACGTCTCGACGGCCTCGGCGTCCTGGCGACCCTTGGCAAGGCCCTCCGAGATCATCTTTTCAAGCGCCGGCCGAGCGGCTCTCCGCTTTGCGCCGTCTTCGCCCTCGAGTGCCACGGAAAGCGCCTTGATACCGAGCTTGGCGTCACCGACAAGGCGCAGCGCCTCGTAGTTGCGGCCGATCTCCTGCCCATCGATATCGAGATGGATATACTTGGCGTCCTTCGGAAACAACGACCAGCTGTCGGTGCCGTTCTGGTTCGTCCGATTGCCGATCAGCATGATCACGTCGGCTTCCGTCACCAGTTCACGCAGGTGCTTTGTACGGCTACGCGTCGCCATAAAGTAGCCGACGATGCCGACGGACAGCGGATGCCCTTCATCGACGGCGCCCTTGCCCATGACGGTGGTCGCGACAGGGATCGAGAAACGCTCCTGGAGGGCGGCAAGCTCGTCGGCGGCGTCAGAGACGTGCACGCCGCCGCCGGCGATGATCAGCGGACGCTGCGCGGATGCGAGCAGCTTCGCCGCTTCGGCGACGCGGTCCGGATCCGGCCCGCTGCGGTCGAGCGGAAAGCTGCCGAGAGACGCCATGCGACTGTCGTTGGGGCTTTCCGCCGTCTCCACGAACATATCGATCGGGGCGATCAGCACGGCCGGTCCGGGGCGGCCCGAAGCAGCCGCCGTGAACGCCATGTCGACATAATCATCGATGCGGTTAACGTCGGCGACGCGCTTGATCCATTTGGCCACGCCCTTGAAGAGATCGAGATGGTCGAGCTCCTGGAAGGCATTTTTGTCGGCGAAGGGCCGGGCCACATCCTGCACGATCGCCACGATCGGAATCGAGGCCTTGTAGGCTTCCGCAAGTCCCGGCACCAGCAGCGTCGCCGCCGGGCCGTTCTGCGCTGTCACGACCGCCACCTTGTGCGAGATGCGCGCATAGGCATCCGCCATGACGGAGCCGGCATTCTCCGTTCGATAGCCGATCTGCCTTATGCCATAATGCGGCGCCGCCAGGAAAAGCGCTGCCGGAATGGACTGGCCGAAGATGACCTCGACGCCGTGTCGCTTCAGTGCCTGCGCCATTACATGCGCGCCGCTCATATTACCCTTGCTCACGTTCTATCCTCCCTGAACCCTTTGGAAATGCGGATGAAGTCTGTCAGATGACCGTCGCCGCACGCAGCTTGCCGATGTCCCCGTCGGGCATCGACAGCCACTCGTGCAGCACTTGGTCGGAATGTTCACCAAGCATCGGCGGCGGCAGCCGAACAGCCGTCGGCGTGGTGCCAAGGCCGACCGGCGGCCCCTGCATCGGCACCACACCAGCCTTGGGATGAACGACATCCACGATGTGTCCGGCCTCCCGCATGTACGGGTCGTTGGCGACCTCCTCGACGGTGCGGATACGCGCTGAGGGAAGCTCCGCGGCACGTAAGGCTGCAAGCACCTCGTCCGCGTTGTGCGTTCCGATCCAATCGGCAGCGATCGCCTCGATCGCCTCCACATTGACCATGCGGTTTTCAAGCGTCGCGAAACGCGGATCCTCCAACAGCTCGGGCCGGCCGATCATCTTCACGAAGCGCGGGAAATGGGCGTTGTTGCCGGCGACCATGTGGATCCACACGTCGTCCTTGGCGCGAAACGTATTGGCGGGTGCCGCATAGCGGTCGCGGTTGCCGGCCCGCGTCATACGCCGGCCATTCACCAGGAATTCCGGGATAGCCGTCATCAGCATGGAGGTGGCACCGCCGATCAGGCTGACATCGACCACCTGCCCCTCGCCCGTCCTGATGCGGTGGTTGAGGGCCGCAAGAATGCCGATCGTCGCATGCAGCGCGGTCGCATAATCGACGAGGAAGGTGCCGGCCATCATCGGCCCACCCTTCGGATCGCCCGTCAAGTCCATGAAACCGGTAATCGCCTGGGCGATGCCGTCGAAGCAGGGCTCCGCCGAAAGGCTGTTGTTCTGGCCGAAGCCCGAAAGCCGTGCCATCACGAGCTTCGGATTGATCTTGTGCAGGTCCTCCCAGCCACAGCCCATCTTTTCCATCGTGCCCGGCCGGAAGTTCTCGACCAGCACATCCGCCTCCTGCACGAGGCGGCGCAGCAGATCCTGCGCCTCCGGATTGCGGAAGTTAAGCGTCAAGCTGCGCTTGTTGCGGTTAAACATCATGAAATAGATGCTCTCGCCGGCAATGTACGGACCGAGCGAGCGGGTGTCGTCGCCGGCGCGCGTGCGCTCGACCTTGACGACATCCGCGCCGAGATCGCCAAGAAGCATGGCGCAGTGGGGACCCGCGATGAACCTTGAGAGATCCAGCACTTTAATGCCGGAAAGGGACGAGACCGTGGGTGATGAGGATGCTTGCATGGTCAGACTTTGAGCAGGATACGGTTGGGGTCGATGTCGTTGCGGATGCGGGCGAGATCTTCCGCCGTCGGCGCCTCGGTTTCCGGAATCGTTTCGGGGACGAGCGGCACGAAGGACATGGCGGCCAGCACCTCGTCCTTCGTCACTCCCGGATGCAACGATCTGAGCCGCATTTCGCGCGTATCCTCGGCAAAATCGAAGATCGCCTTATCTGTTACGACCAGTGCGGGTCCGCCCTCACCCAGCCCGGCCTCACGTCGGCTGTTGCCGCCGGACAGATGACCCGCGCTGGTGATGAAATCGACCTTCGCGACGAAGCTGCGCGCATCAAGGTCCATCAGCAGGATCGGCCGGCGCACGAAGGCGAAATGCTCGGGCTGTGCAAGGCTGCCGACAAGGCGGACCTTCGGCTTGCGATAATCGCCGATCGCCGTGATGTTCATGTTGCCGTAGCGGTCGAGCTGGGCCGCCGAATTGAAGGACACGTCGAACTTACGCCGCGCCAGCATGTCACATTTCACGCCGGTATCCGGCGGGCACGCGGCGGCATGCCACTGCGTGAAGGCATCTTGCGTGAAGTGCTCGGGGATCACCGACAGATCCGGCTCCAGCAGGTTGCCCCAGTAGACGGCGGCACCCGGCGCATGCCCCATCTGCGCAAGACGCGCGGCCGCCAGCGGCATGCCGACAGCGAGCGTGAAAGCCCGGCCGTTCGTGCCGACGCCGACGAAGCAGAGATCGTCATCCTGAATCTGTCGGGAGAGATAGGCGGTGATCAGTTCATTGTTGGTATAGGTCGCCATGACTTATGCCCTCCCCTTGACGTTGAGCGCCGAGAGCGCGGAAAGACCCCCGCATTTCTCGATATAGGCCGCATGTTCGCGCAGCCCGTGGGCGAACTCGTCGAGGTAGGCCTTGACGCCATCAGCGGACTTCGAACGGGCGATGTAGTCGCTCATATGCGCATCGTCTTCGTCGTATAGCGTGTCGCAGGCGGCGGGATGCGCCCCGTAGGGCACCTCGACAATTGCCTCCACCCAGTTGCCGGGAATGTATGTCAGTGACGGCCGCTTCTTGATTTCATCGTGGGGCACGATCTTCTCGACCGTCACGATAAGACGCCGGGCGCCGGCCGCCATCGGCTGGTCCATGTCGTCCGTGTCGCGAACGACCGGCCACTGCACATTGCCGTATTTGTCGCCCGCATAGCCGTGGATAATCGTGAACTCGGGTTCGGCGGCAGCGATCGCCTGCAGCTTCTCACCGGTAAAGGGGCAATCGACGGTGCGAATCTGCTCGGGGTTCACCTTGGCGAGATCGGAGCCGAACAGCGTGCGGATCGGCAGGAAGGGCATGCCCTGGGCGGCCGCACGCAGGCGTGCCACCATGGCCGTTTCGGAGAAGTCACGCACCTCGATTCGACCGCTTTCAACGGCACGGCGGAAGTTCGGCGCGAGCCCGTAGTTGAACAGGCCGACATAGATGCCTTCCCAGCGGCGGATCGCGTCGGCCGCGGCGAGTAGATCGATCGCCGTCGTGCCGGCCCAGCTCAGCACCGTGAGATCTCGCACTTTGTTGCGGATCAGCTGGCGCACGGCCGCATTGGGTTGGCGGCGCAACAGGCTGCCGCCGATCATCACCGTCGAGCCCGACACGATCGGAGACAGAGCGTTCTCCAGGGTCGTCAATTTCTCTTTCAAAATGCAGTCCTCCCGATAGGTGCGATCGGGTATAAAAACGTTTCTGGAAAATGGCAACAAAAAACGTTTCTCGTTTTCTGTTTTTCTGTTACCCGATATCAGTCGAAGTTCTAAGCGGAGGAACGACGTGAGCGACGAACACAAACTTTTTGGCCTTGTCGGCTATCCGATCACCTTCGTGCGCTCGCCTGGCATCCTGAATGCCTACCTTGCTCAACACGGCCTGCCCGGCCGCATGGTTCCCTTCGGCATCCGGCCGGAGGCGCTGGAAACGGCGCTTGCCGGGTTGCGCCACCTCGAAAACCTCCGGGGCTTCTTCGTCACCATGCCGTTCAAGGAGCGTATCCTGCCGCTTCTCGACGACCTGAGCGAAACGGCGCGTATTTCCGGTGCGGTCAATGTCGTTCGCCGTACGCCGGACGGGAAGTTCTCCGGCCACCAACTCGATGGTGCCGGTTTCGTCGGCGCGATGAACGAAGCGAGCGTTCGAATTGCTGGCGCCTCGGCCTATGTCGCCGGTGCCGGAGGCGTCAGCGCCGGCATATGCTGCGCTCTGGCCGAAGCGGGAATTGGCCGCATCGACCTCGTCAACCGCAACCGCGACCGTGCGGAAAAGCTCGTGGACCGGCTGCGCGGCGCTTTTCCGAAAACGGTCTTCTGCGCGATGGACAGCCGGCCCGGCGAGGAGATCGACATCGTCATCAACGCCACCAGCCTCGGCATGTCCCCGGACGATCCGCTGCCAGTCGATCTTGCGGGCACATCGCGCGGCATCTTCGTCGGCGATGTGGTGAATGTGCCCCATTTGACGCCTCTTTTGGAAACGGCTGAAGCGCGCGGCTGCCGCACGCAGCATGGCAAAGCCATGTTCGGCCCGCAAATCGAGCTTGCGCTGCGCTTCTACGAAAACGGCTTGTAACCCTCTGATCGTGCTCAATGCGCGACCAGATTGCCGCCGGTGATGAGCTTGACGATATCGTCGGGATCGGTCTCCGCCTTCTTTCGCACCCCGGCCGTCTGGCCCTGCCGCAGCACATGGATGCGGTCGCAGACCTCGAAGATGTGATGCAGATTGTGGCTGATCAGGATGATCGAGAAGCCGCGCGAACGCAGGTCCTTGATCAGCGACAGGACCTTTTCCTGCTCGGGCACGCCGAGTGCCGCCGTCGGTTCGTCCAGGATGACGACCTTGCGGCCGAAGGCGACGGCGCGTGCGATGGCGACGCTCTGGCGCTGGCCCCCGGACATGCCCTTCACCGTGAACTGCGTCGACTGGATGTGAATGTTCAGCGATTTCAGCAGCGCCTTCGAGCGGCTGTGCATCTCCTCCGCCTTCAGGAATTTCGCCCCGAGAATGTTGCGGACGACCTCGCGTCCCGCGAAGATGTTTTCCGCAACATTGGAATCATCAAAGAGTGCCAGGTCCTGGTAGACCGTCTCTATGCCGAGCTGGCGGGCGTCCTCCGGCTTGCGCACCGTCACCTCGCCGCCCTCGAAAAAAATCTGGCCGCTATCGGCGGGTTGCGCGCCGGAGATGATCTTGATGAGGGTCGATTTTCCCGCACCATTGTCCCCGGCCAGCGCGAGGACCTCGGATTCATGGAGTTCGAAATCGATGTCGGACAAGGCGCGAACAGCGCCGAACGACTTGCAGATCTTGTTCAGTTTCAGCAATGGGGTCATCACGCATATCCTCTGGGCGGTCGAGGGGGCGACCCCTCGACCGCGACCGATTATTTGCAGTAGGTGTCGTGCGTTTCCTTGGTGATCATCGGCGTGTCGAGGAAGGTCATCTTCTCGACCGTCTCGCCGGCAAGTACCTTCATCGCAAGGTCGAGCGATTCCGGGAACATGGTGGGGTAGTAGACCGAACCCGTCAGCCGGCCTGAGGCGACACCCTCGCAACCCTCCTTCGCACCGTCCATACCGACGGTGGTAACGCCTTCAAGCCGCTGTTCCTCCAGCACTTGCGCCGCACCCATCGCCATCGTGTCATTGTGTGCGAAGACGGCCTTCACGTCGCGATGCGCGGTCACGGCGTCTTCCATCGCCGCCACGGCTTCCTGCAAACGGTAATGACCAACATAAGAGACGACCGTGATGCCCGGATGCTTGGCCATTTCCTCCTCGAAGCCCTGCTTGCGATCGACAGTCGCGGACGCTCCAGGCGTTCCTTCGAGCTGGATAACCTTGCCCTCCTCGCCGATTTTCTCAATGACGAAGCGGGCGGCGACGCGGCCCATCTCGATATTGTCGGACCCGATGAAGGCCGCGAAATCCGTTTCCGGCACGTCGAGCTTGCGGTCGAAGATGATCAGCGGGACGTTGGCGCGTTTGGCGGCATCGGCGATCGGTGCTAGTGCCTTGGAATCGTTCGGGGACAGGACGACTGCCGAGACATGACGGGTGATCAGGTCTTCGACGCCCGAAAGCTGGGTCGCGCTGTCACGGCGGCCATCGACGATCGTTAGCTTCACATCCGGATGCTCGGCGCCCCAGGCCTTGGCCCGCTCGATACCGCCCACGCGGTAGGGATGTTCGAGGTTCGGCTGTGCAATGCCGATCTCCACCTGTTGCGCGCTTGCGGCAACCGGTGCGGCGAACACCGTTCCGCCCAGCATCGCGATACGACACATCTGTCTGCAAGTCATGGTTTCCTCCCTATCGACTTGGTCCGGCGCGTGCCGGAATCTCATTGTGATTTCTGCATCACCTGCGTGCCCGGCTCTTTGCTTCCCGTCGGATGCTGAACATCACGGCCACGACAATGATCACGCCGCGCGCAAAGTCCTGCGCATAGGGTGAGACGGAGAGCAGGTTCAGGATGTTGTAGGTGAGCCCGATCACCATCAGCCCGACGAAGGTGAGCAGAATGCTGCCCACGCCGCCGACGAAGGGCGTGCCGCCGATGACAACAGCGGCAATGCCGGAAAGTTCGAAGAGCATGCCGCCTGTCGGCTCGCCGACACCGAGACGTCCGAGAAACAGCAGCCCCGCCATGGCTGCCAGCACGCCGTGCAGCGTGTAGACGCTGCGGATGACGCCTTCGACCTGGATACCGGAGCGGTGCGCCCCAACCGGATTGTCGCCCACGAGGCAGACATGCCGGCCATAGACCGTGTATTTCAGCACCACGGCTGCCGTGATAAAGACGATCCCCGTCAGCAGCACCGGCATGGGGATCGGCCCGAGATAGCCGCGGCCGAAGGCGAAGACGAATTCTGGCGCCAGATCAGCCGTCAGAGTGCGCCCTTCGCTGAGAATAAGCGCAAGCCCGCGCGCGGCTGTCATCATGCCCAGCGTCGCAACAAAGGGCGGCACCTTGCCCCAGGTGATGAGAGCGCCGTTGATGTAGCCGCAGGCAGCACCGACGAGGATCACCACAGCAATCATGCCGGCCGACCCGACGATGGGCGCGGCAAGCGCGCCGACCACCGTAGCGAGCGCGAGAACCGCTCCACCCGACAGATCGATGCCGCCGGAGATGATGACATATGTGAGGCCGATGGCGATCAGCCCGACCATAGTCCATTGCCGGAGCACATTGAAGATGTTGTCGACCGTCAGGAAATACGGCGACAGGAAGGTCGAGATGATGATGAGCGCGAGAAGGCCGGTCACCGCGATGTTGCGCAGCATCAGGTCCTTGGCTCCCGCCACGAGATTCCCTTTGGCGAACATGGGCGTTCTTTCGCTGAGATTGCGTCCGTCAGACATGTTTGGCTCCTCAGTCGCCGACCTTCGCCGACGCCCAGCCCGCAGCCGTCATCAGCCCATCCTGATTGCGGGTCCACACTTCGAGCTCGAGGCGACCGTCGTCGGTACGACCGGTAACGACCCCGTGGGTCGTCAGCTCGTCGCCGGCGTAAACCGGCTGCAGATAGACGTTCTTCATCCACCCGGAGGAGAACCAGGCAGCCGGACCGAAGAAATCGGCCAGCATCTGCGACATCCAGCAGGTCGTCTGCACGCCCTGCGCGAGGCGGGCACGAAACCCGGCGGCGCTGGAGACGTTGTCGTCCGTGTGAATGTTGTGCCGGTTGAAATGGATACCGGAGAATACCGCCATCTCGTCGTTGTGCGCGGTCTTCTTCAAGGACGGGATCGGTGTGCCGGCGGCAATGTCCAGGCTTGCACGGGCAACGGGAGAAACGTTTTTGGAAATCACCCCGGAAACACGCCCCGTTGCCGGCGTCGAGCTGCCCTCGCCCATGCGGATTCCCTCCGGAATGCGCATGATCTCCGTCGATTTCTGCCGCACCAGCAGGCGGCCACTCTCGTCATGCACGCTGACATCGAGGACGCAATAGCCCTTGCCGCGCCGCTCGTACTTGTCGACATATTCCCCGGTAAGCGTGACCTTGCCGCCGAAGGGCACCGGCGCATGATACCAGAGCTCCTCGGACTGGTGGAGGCCGACCACGGTGTTGGGATTGTACTTCGTCAAAAACAGCGCGACCCCGTCGCGAACCAGCGCTGCCGAGGGGACGATACGATAGCCGATCGCCGGATCGGCATTGGTGTAACAGTCGGAGTAGTCAGACAGCGAGAAGCAGGCCGAGCGCAGATAATGCTCGTCCATCTCGATGACCTGCGGGCCGAATGTCTCGCCCACCTCGACGGATTCGAAGGTCGGATCCTTATATTGCATTGAGTTCCTCACCGATATCTTCGCCGGCCCTGCCGGCATACTCAAGACGGCCGCAGGCATGCAGCGACACGCGCCATGCGGCGCATCACGGGACATGTCGTTTGCCGGAAATCTTCTCCCAGCTCCGAGAGTTTCATATAAAAACGTTTCTGCAAACGTTTTTATTGGTCATACTGCAAAAACCATCAGCGGGAGGAGCAAGGATGGGGGAAAGACGGCGGACAAGACGCGGTATTACGATTGTCGACGTGGCGGACGCCCTGGGCGTCGCACCGTCGACTGTTTCGAATGCCCTGCATGACAAGGATATTGTCGCGCCGCGCACCAAGGCGCGCGTTCTCGCCATGGCGAGAGAGATGAACTACCAGGCGTCGGCTGCCGCGCGCGCGCTCGTGACGCGCCAGTCGTCGTCCGTCGGCGTCATCCTGCCCGATTTCGCCAATCCGGTCTTCAACGAGATCATCAGCGGCCTGAATGCCGTTCTCGTCCGGGCCGGTTACGCCACGCTTGTCGCCAGCACGTCGAACGACGGCCGGACATGCAAGGCGGCCATCCACGCTTTTGTGAAACGCGACGTCGATGCGATCGTCGTCATTTCCCAGAGCCTGGATGTCGACGAGACGGCGCAGCTCGCCGGATGCGGCCTGCCGGTAATTCTCGTGCACCGTACGCCGGCCGACTGGCAGACGGCGCATGCGCCGAGCTCCAGCTTCGACTATGTTGGCATGGACAATGCCGCCGGCGTGCGTGCGCTGGTCGAGCATCTCGCAGCGTTGGGCCACCGGCGCATCGGCTTCATTACCGGCCCGCTGCAATCGTCCGCCGCATGCGAGCGCACGGATGGATTCAGGCATGCGGTAGCGGCGCTGGGGCTCGATGAAGATCCGCGCCTCGTCACGCAGGGAAGCTATGACTTCATCTCCGGCATGCGCGGCGCGCGTGAACTGCTTTCGCTGCCGCAGCGGCCGACGGCGGTTATCGCCGCCAATGACCTGATGGCATTCGGAACCATGGACGTCGCCCAGCAGATGGGCCTTGCCGTTCCGCAAAACCTTTCGATCGTCGGCGTGGACGATGTCTTCTTTTCCGCATTCCCGATGATCTCGCTGACGACCGCCCGCCAGCCGGCGATCGAGATCGGCGGAAGCGTGGGCGAACGTCTGCTGGAACGGCTTTCGAACGATACGCTCTGCCCGATCGCTGTCACGCTTCCGGTCGAGGTTATCGTTCGCCATTCCACCGCACCCGTGCCCGTCATCCTCAATCCTGGAAGGCCGCTCTCGGTCGAGAGCCTTGAGGCGTACCTCGCGAGCCGTTGGAAACCGTCCACCATCATCGTTGCATAGACTGGAGCAGACATGACCTCTACCCCGCCGCTCGCCGGCCTTCGCGTTCTCGATCTTTCCCGCTTCATCGCTGGTCCCTTCTGCGCCATGCAGCTCGGCGATATGGGTGCCGACGTGGTGAAGGTCGAGAAACGCGGTACCGGAGACGACACACGCCTCAACCAGCCGAAAATCGCCGGCGAGAGCACCTATTTCCTGTCGTTCAACCGCAACAAGCGCAGCGTCGATCTCGATTTCCGCGATCCGGCCGATCAGGAAACGCTGCGCCGGCTCGCCGCCACGGCCGATATCCTCATAGAGAATTTCCGTCCCGGCACGCTCGAAAAGATGGGCTGTGGCTGGGACGTGCTGTCGGCCATCAATCCCCGCCTGATCCTCGTGCGCATTTCCGGCTTCGGCCAGGATGGCCCCTTTGCCAATCGCGCCTGCTTCGATGTCATCGCCCAGGCCATGGGTGGCATCATGAATCTGACCGGTCAAGCCGACGGGCCGCCCACCATGGCCGGCACCTTCATGGTCGATTACTCGACCGCCCTCTATGCCACGATCGGCACGCTCTGTGCACTGGAAGCCCGACGCCAGACCGGTAAGGGCCAAGTCGTCGAAACGAGCCTGCTGGAAACGAGCGCCAGCCTGCTGATGAGCGCCATTCCCGATTTCAAGCAGCTCGGCCAGTCGATGACGCGCATGGGCAGCCGGGACCGCTACACCGCTCCGGTCAACAGCTTCCAGTGCAGCGACGCAGAATGGGTCTACCTCTCCGCCGGCACCAATTCGCTTTTCCGCCGTTTCGTGGCGACCGCCGACCTCGCCCATCTTCTCGATGACCCGCGCTTTGCAACCGCCGATGCCCGCCTGGCAAACCAGGAGGCGATAGAGGCGATCGTCCAGCAGTGGGTAGGCCTGCATTCCTCTAGCACCGTCGTAAACGCGATGGAGAAGGCCGGCGTGCCCTGTGCCAAGGTCGCAGGTATCGCCGAGGTGACCGAAAATCCGCAATTGCGCTATCGCCGGCAGATCATCGATATCGACCATCCGACGGTCGGCACCTACACGACCCATGGCGTGACCGTGACGCTGCATGACACACCCGGCCGCATCGCCCGTCCGGCGCCCTTGCTCGGAGAACATACAGACGAAGTCCTCAAGGAGTGGCTGGTGGAAGCACCATCGACAAGGCAGGCGGGATGAAGGAAGCGCTATTCCTTCCGCACAGGCCCGGTCGTATGACGGATACGCAGCTCTGTCGGCAGAATGACCTTGCGCCCCGGCGCATCAGGCGCGCCCAGCCTTTCGAGAAGCAGCTTGCCGGCCGCCCGCCCGAGGTGGCGCTTCGGCTGATTGACGGTGGTCAGTCCCTCGACCTTCAGGGCTTCGGTTTCCATCAAACTGGAGTCGAACATGTCGTCGAAGCCGGTGACGGATATATCGGCGGGCGTGTTGAGCCCGATGCTGTGGAGATAGCCGACGATACCGAGTGCAACGAAGTCGTTTGCCGCAAGGATCGCGGTCGGTCGCGGCGTCACGGCCATGAAGGCTTCTGCCGCCTTCGCACCGCTTTCCTTGTAATAGTTACCAGCGAAGACCAACCGTTCGTCCACCTCCAGCCCGCACGCCGCCATGGAGACACGGAAATGGGCGAGGCGTTCGCGCGACGTAGAGGAATGCGACGGGCCGGAAACATAGGCGATGCGCTGGTGGCCGAGGCCGCGAAGATGAGTGAGCAGAAGCTCGATGCCTTGCTCGTTGTCCGGGCCGACATAGTCGACGCCCTCATAGGGCCGCCGGTTGACGAAGACGCAGGGCGGTCCATGCTCGAGCAGCTTCAAGGTCTCGTCCGCGAGCGTCTGCGACACCATGACGATGCCGTCCACCTGCCGGTCGAGCAGCGACCGCACGATCGCCACCTGCTTTTGCGGGTCTTCGTCGGTATTGGACAGAAAGATCGTATGACCGTCGCTGGAGACGATCTCGTCGATGCCCTTCACAATCTGCGGAAAGATCGGATTCGTTATATCGGCGATCAGCACGCCGACAGACGATGTGCGCTGCGTTCTGAGCGCCCGGGCGATCGTCGAAGTGCGATATCCAAGCCTGTCGGCCGTCTCCTGGATAAGCCGCCTGCGATCGAGATCGACGTAACCCTTGCCGGAAAGCGCGCGCGCCACCGTCGCGCGGGAAAGCCCGCACTCCCTTGCGATGTCGATCAGCGTCGGCCGTCTGGCCGAAGGACTTGGAACGACGCGTTCCACCATCAAGCGAACCTCTCCGCACAAATTCTGTGCAACTCCAATCACGCTTTGAGAAAGATGGCAACCGCAGCGGTTGACAAGCTCTCCAACTTGTGAGATCGATCCCATATGAGATCGATCTCACAGTAATGTTTTTCATTGTTGAGATCAATCCGGCACAGGGCCGTCGAGGAGGATGGCCAGGAGGAAATCCGTGGGACGAACGTCCAAACTGACCTCGCTGCAGGAAGCTGCGGCGATCGTGAAGGATGGCCAGCGCCTGACGCTCGGGGGCTTCGCGATCTATCAACGACCGATGGCCTTCGCACGGGAACTGGTGCGCCAGGGCCGCCGTGACCTGACGATCGTCGGCGTCGTAAACGCCATCGAGGCGGACCTGCTGATCGGTGCGGGCTGTGTCTCGCGCATCGAGACATCCTATGTCGGTCTCGAAAAATTCGGCCTCGCCCGCAACTTCCGCCGTGCGGCGGAGGCAGGTACGCTCGATACGGTCGACTATCCGGAACTGATCGCGTGGGACCGCTTTCGCGCCAGCCAGGAGGGAATCCCCTTCTGGCCGTGCACCTTTCTCGGCGGCAGCGGCATCGTCGAGTACAACAAGGACATCGTGCCCTTCGATTGCCCCGTGACCGGCGCCAGGCTTTGGGCCGTGCCGCCAGCGGCACCTGATGTGGTCGTGGTGCACGCCGTCATGGGCGACGAATATGGCAACGTCGCCTTCCATAACCGCAAGATGCTGCCGCAAAGCGTCGACATCACGCATACGCGGTCCTGCGACACCATTATCGTGACCGTCGAAAAAATCGTTTCTGGAACAGAAATGCGCAAGCGGCCCGACCTCGTCGAAATCCCTGCGCTACGCACTACCCATATCGTTGAAGTGCCTTTCGGCGCGCATCCGACATCGCTGCTTGGTATTTACGACTGTGACGAGGACGCCTTCCGCGACTATGCGACAGCCTCCGGCACACCGGAGACGTTCGCGGACTATCTCGACAGCACTGTTCATGCACCTGGTGGTCATGCCGGCTATCTCGAAGCCCTTGGTGTCGAGCGCCTGCTTGCCCTTCGCAATGTGGAGCTCCCGGCATGAACACCCTTCCCTATACGATCGAGGAACTGATCACCGTCGTGCTCGCCAAGAGCTTCAAGGACGGTGAAGTCGGCTTCACGGGCCTTGCGACCGGCGGCGCGGCGGCACTCTACATCACCGGTATCCCGCTTGCCGCGATGGAGTTCGCCCGTCAGACGCATGCCCCGAACCTGACGATCCTGCTTGCCGGCTGGTCGATAAACCCGGTCTTCTCTGAAATCCGCGAACTGCCCTCGGCGGAGTTCGACAGCGGGCTTCAAAACCTGCCCTGCGAAGGGCAGATGGAAACCTATCCCGGCCCTTATGCGGTGCGCCGCGGCGACGTGGATTTCGGCTTCGGCTCGGGCGTCCAGGTCGATCGCGCCGGCAACATCAACAGCACCTGTGTCGGCGACTTCAACAAGCCGAAGGTTCGCCTCGTCGGCTCGATCCTGCTGCCTGAGCATATGACCTGCTTCCGCCGCGAATACATCATGATGCCGCACCATGAGGTGCGCAGCTTTGTCGAGAAGGTCGATTATGTTTCAGGCGTCGGCTATCCGGGCGGTGAGGCGGGTCGCCAGGCGCTTGGCCTGACAATGGGCGGCCCGGAGTGGATCGCCACGCCCAAATGCATCTTCGAATTCGACCGCGCCGCCGGCCATGCCCGGCTGCGCAGCATCCACCCGGGTATAGACCCGCACGACGTCCTCAACTCGACCGGCTTTGCCATCGAGACGGACGGCATTCCCACGACACAGGCCCCGACGGCTGAGGAACTGGCGATCCTGCGGCGCAAGGTCGATCCACATCACGCCCTCATTCCACACGGCGGCGAATGACACTTTCTGGAGGAGCTGAGAACACCATGTCCAACGTCGAGATCGGTTCGAAGCCGGTGGCGAAATCGTCATCCACCACAAACCTGCGCACGGCCGGGCTGTTCCTTTTGAACTATAGCCACGTCATCACCTTCCTTGTCTTGGTGATCGCCGCCAGCATCGCCTCACCGCACTTCCTGAATTCGACGAACATCCTGAACGTCGTGCGCGGCGCAAGCATGGTGGGCGTGGTCGCGATCGGCATGACCGTCGTCATCCTGTGCCGCGGCATCGACCTTTCCGCCGGCTCGCTGGTCGGCGTTGCGGCGGTGACGGCGGCGGCACTTGCCGGCAGCGGTTCGCCGATTGCCTGGGGCGTGGCCCTTGTGATCACAACAGCGCTCGGCGTCGTCAACGGCGTTCTCATCACCAAGCTGAAGCTCCAGCCTTTCATCGCCACCCTGGCCATGATGATCTTCGCCCGCGGCTGCATCTATCTCTATTCGGATGGCGGCGACGTCTATGCGCAAGGCGCTGATGCGGCCTTCCGTTGGCTTGGCTCCGGCTACATCTGGGTTGTGCCGGTACCCGTCGTGCTCTTCGTCGCTCTCTGGGCAGCGCTCGCCTACGTCATGAAGCACACCCGCTGGGGCCGTCACGTCTATGCCGTCGGCGCAAACGAGGATGCCGCTCGCGTGTACGGTATCGGCGTCGATCGCATCAAGATCCAGGTCTACGCGCTGTCAGGCCTGCTTGCGGGCATTGCCGGGCTCATTCTCGTCAGCCGCGTCAGCGTCGCCGAGCCGAATGCGGGCAACCTGTTCGAGCTTGACGCGATCGCCGCGACGCTGATCGGCGGCACGTCCTTCGACGGCGGCGTTGGTGCCGTCACCGGGACCATACTCGGCGTGCTGATCCTCGCCATCATCACGAACCTGCTCAACCTGCTCGGCGTGTCCCCCTTCGTCCAGATGCTGGCTATGGGCGTGATCATCGTCGTTGCCGTCGTCATCAGCGACATGCGCAACCGACAGCGCTGAACATCTGATTTTTCTTCGAAGGTCTAATGAGGAGGAGACTCGAATGACCAAGATCCTGACGCTGAAAGACGCATTGGCATTGAACCGCCGCAGCCTGTTGAAAGCGGGCCTTGGTGCGGCCGCCCTCGGCACGTTCGGTGCTCCCTACGTGGTGACGAGCGCGCGTGCCGAGCAGCCACTCGCCGGCAAGAAGATCGGCTTCTCGCAGTCCTACGCAACCGACGAGTGGCTGAAGGCCCAGCGGCAGGATCTCTTGGCGCAAGCCGAGAAGCATGGTTTCGAAGTCAGCGTCACCGACGCACGGGAAAACCCCGCGCAGGAAATCCGCAACCTCGAAGACCTCGCCGTGCGCGGCGTCGATGCGGTTGTGATGATCACCTACTACGCCGAGGCGGTACAGCCGGGCGTCCAGGCTCTCAACAACGCCGGAATCCCAATCATCGTCATGAGTTCGGCGCTCGCTGGCGACGGCCAGTTCAATGCACATCTCGCCGCCGATACGTTCGGCACGGCACGCTCCGCCGGCGAATATTATCTGAAGGCGCTGAACGGTAGCGGCAAGGTCGCGCAGATCGAAGGTAAGCCCGGTTCGCTTGTCAATCAGGCACGCGGCAAGGGTTGGCGCGAAATCGTCGACGCCAACAGCGGCATAGAAGTCGTGGCACAGGGCATCGCCAATTACAGCCGCACCGAGGCCCTGACGCTGATGCAGGACTTCTTGCAGGCCGACAAGGAGATCGATGCCGTCTACTGCCACAACGACAACATGGCCAAGGGCGCTCTCCAGGCCATCGAGGAAGCCGGCCGGGCCAAGGAGATGTGGCTGACCGGTTACGACGCCATCACGACAGAAACGTTCGAGATGATCGCGGCCGACCGCCTGCGTGGTTCGTTTCTCTACCCGACCTTCGGTGCGGAAGCGATCGAGGTCGCGGCCGCCATCCTTCAGCAGAAGGACGTCAAGAAGGAGATCGTCTTCGCCTCGCCGATGGTGACGAAGGAAAACCTGTCGCAGTTCTTCGATGCCGACAAGAAGCTGCGCATCGTGCCTCCCGTCGACATGGCCGCCCTCGGTCTGTGACCTTCCAGGATGTGGCGGGCGTACGATGCGGCTACGCCCGCGCATAACAAGACAACAGAGGATTTCCCTATGAGCGTTCGCCAAGAGATGCAACCCGCGGGCGCGTGTAGTGCGGCCATCGCCGCCCCCCTCGTCTCGATCCGTGGCCTTACGAAGCAATATGGCGGCCATGTCGCCAACAGCAATATCGATCTCGACATCTTCCCCAACGAGGTGATGGCTCTCGTTGGGGACAATGGCGCGGGAAAATCTACCTTTATCAAGATGATTTCCGGCGTCGTCACACCAACGAGCGGCACGATCCGCATTGCAGGCGAGCCCGTTTTCATGACGGCACCTTCCATTGCCCGCGAAAAGGGCATCGAAACGCTGCACCAGAACCTTGCGCTGGTCGATGTCTTCACGCCGCAGGAAAACATCTTCATGGGACGTGAGATCCAGCGCCGCGTACTCGGCGCCATTCCCTCGCTCGATCACGCGGAAATGCGCCGCCAGACCATCTCGCTCTTCGAGGAGCTCGGCCTCAAGGCGCCGGACATGACGAAGATGGTGCGCGCGCTTTCCGGCGGCCAACGCCAGGCGATCGGCATCGCACGCCTTCTGCTCGACCGCAACGTGAAGCTCATTATCATGGATGAGCCGATGGCCGCGCTCGGCGTGGAAGAATCCCGCCTCGTGCTGGAACTCATCGAGCGACTGCGCGACAAGGGCTACGCCGTCTTCATCATCAGCCACAATCTTGAGCACGTCTTTCAGATCGCCGATCGCATTGCCGTGCTGAAGACCGGCCGCATGGTGGGTACGGTACGCCGCGCGGACGTCGAGCACGACGAGGTCGTCTCCATGATCGTCGGTGGGCGTATGCCGCAACGGCTCACCAGCCATTAGGCGCAAGAAGCGCGTGATCGATGACAACACCTCGCGGCAACGCGAGGCGCCGATTTTCGACTGACAAGGATCTTCAGTATGACGTCCCCGCTTCAGGGCATTAAGGTGCTAGACCTCACCCGCTTCATCGCCGGTCCGCACTGCGGCATGATCCTCGGCGATATGGGCGCCGATGTCGTCAAGGTCGAGAAGAAGGGATCGGGCGATGATAGCCGGCACTTCCCGCCGTTCCAGGGCGGAGAGAGCCTGTACGGAATGGCGCTGAACCGCAACAAGCGTTCGATGACGCTGAACTTCCGCGATCCGCGCGCACAGGAGCTGTTGCGCGATATGGTGAGGCAAGCCGACATCCTGCTCGAAAACTTTCGCCCTGGCACGATGGAGCAGATGGGCTGCGGCTGGAAAGAACTCAGCGCCATCAATCCCCGTCTTATCATGACGCGGCTCTCCGGCTTCGGTCAGGACGGTCCCTATGCCCAGCGTCCGGGATTCGACGGCATCGCCCAGGCCATGAGCGGCCTCATGGGGTTGACGGGTTCACCCGACGGCCCGCCCTACCTCGCCGGTACCTTCTACATCGACTACATGACGGCCATGTATGGCGTGACGGCAACGCTCGGCGCGCTCAACGCCCGCCACTTGACCGGCAAGGGCCAGATGATTGACGTGTCCCTGCTCGACAGCGCCGTTTCCCTTCTGACGACGGCAATCCCCACGCAGTTGAACAAGGGCGAGACGTTGACCCGCACGGGCAACCGCGATCGCTACTCCTCTCCCGCTAACGTGTTCAAAACCGCATCAGGCGATTTTGTGCTCCTGTTATCGGGAACCAATCCGCTATTCCGACGGCTTGCAGATGCAATGGGACAGCCGGAGCTTGTCGTCGATCCCCGGTTTGCGACCGTTGACGCCCGCTTGCAGAACGCGGCTGCGATCGAAGGCATCGTTCAGGCATGGATGAGCACGAGGGATACGGACGCGGTCCTGGCGCTTATCGGCAACGCTGGCGTACCCTGCACCAAGGTCGCGACGATTGACGAGGTGGTCGAAAACGCGCAGCTGCGTCACCGCAACCAGATCGTTGAAATCGACCATCCGGTCGCTGGCAAGGTCTCGACCGCAGGGGTAACGATGAAGCTCTCCGACACCCCGCTTGAAATCCGCCGCCCCCCGCCGACGCTCGGACAACACACTTTCGATGTCCTCTCCGATTGGCTGTCGCTATCGAGTAGTCGCATCAAGGATCTGATGGATGATGCCGTTGTTTAGGTAATCGGTTCCTGAGCAGCCGGAGCCGAAATGACGACACCTCGGTTCAACGAGTTAAGCGACGAAATTGTCTCCCACTCCATCAAGCCGCGAGAGGATCAATCATGCGTGGTAGCAATCCTTGCGGATGGGATGCGCATGCTCATGACCGCCCGGGACCGCCTTTGCGCCGGCAAGGTGCGGATGGTCGGGGGCGAGATTGCGATGAACATGACGATCGTCTTCCTCCGACCCTGGCCAAAGCAGTGCTGCGATCGTGGCCCCCAGAGCGGTGATGATCGCAAGGCCGAGGTAGGTTGCCGGGATGCCGGCCGTTGCGCCGAACCAGCCCGCCAGCGGATAAGTGATCAGCCAGCATCCGTGAGACAGCGCGAACTGAGCTGCGAACAAGGCTGGCCGGTCTTCAGGCGCGGCGGACCGCCGCAATATCCGGCCTGACGGCGTCAGGACGAGAGAATATCCTACGCCGATGACGGCCCAGACGACGATGAGCCCGGCATAGGACGCCGTGAACAGGCCGGCGAGAAGGGCTGCGACCAGCACCGCCGCTCCGGCCAGCATCGCGGGGCGATCATCGATCTTCTTCAGCAGGCGCGGCAACACAAGCGCCGCCAGCATCGATCCCAGCCCGAAGGCCGCCAGGGCCATTGCGGTATAGCGCTCTCCTAGGCCCAATGCCCCCTGAACGAGCACGACCGTGTTGACAAAGACCATGGAGCCTCCTGCCGCGACGGCAAGATTGAGCGCAAACAGGCCACGCAGGCGGGGAACGGTCAGATAAAGGCGAATGCCGCGGGTCGTCCGGTCGTAGATGCTGCGCGGTTCACCCGGCTTCGGATCGGGCAACAGGACCGAGACGACAAGGCTGGCCGAGGCGAGGAAGCCGACAACGGTGCCGAGGTAGAGATTGTGGTAACTCATCAACGCCAGAAGGGCCGCTGCCAGAAGCGGACTGCCGACCTTTTCCAGATCGTAGGCCAGACGCGAGAGGGAGAGCGCGTTCGTATAGTCGTCCTCGTCGGGCAACACGTCGGGAATGGTCGCCTGGAAGGTTGGCGTGAAGGCGGCTGATGCGGCTTGCAGCAGGAAGATCAGGGTATAGACCTGCCAGACGCCGGTGATGAAGGGCAAACAGAGCGCGACGGCGGCCCGGATGAGGTCCAGCGTCACCAGCATCGCCCTTCTCGGAAACTGCTCGGTAAACGCGGTCGCGATCGGGGCGACGACCACATTGGCGATCATCCTGATCGCCAGCGCCGTTCCGAGAACCATCCCTGCATTTCCGTCCGCCAGTTCGAACGCCTGCAGGCCGAGCGCAACGGTTGCCAACCCCGTGCCCAGCAAGGAGATGACCTGCGCAAGGAAGAGATGACGATAGGTGCGGTTCTTCAGGACGAAGAGCATGGCGTGCGACCGGTTTTCAGAGGTATTTGGTGATGGTCTTGAACTCGTCGATCGTCTGGCGCTGTTCGCGTCCGAGAGCGCCAACGGCATCTTCCAGGCAGTGATCCAGATGATCCTGGATCAAGGTTCGCTTTGCATTGGTGATCGCCTTTTCCACCGCATGAAGTTGCTGGGCGATGTCGAGGCATGGCTTACCAGCCTCGATCATGGCGACGACGCTTTTCAGGTGGCCTTCGGCCCGCTTGAGCCGCTTGACGATGTCGGGATGCGTATCGTGGCGATGTTCGTGTTCTTCCGTGCTCATAAGCAATTACCTATCCCCCTGGAGGGGATATGTCAACAGGCGTCACATAAGCGGCCTGAGAGACAGGCGCTCGTTTCAAGCTGGACCGTTGACCGGTCGTTCCGTAGTATCGGCGAGCCTTGGCTTCCAACCCGACGGGATAGTATTCGCTTATGGACTTGTCGCTTCGGATCCTTCGCTACGTTGTCGAGACGGCCGATTGCGGCAGCATCACGGAAGCCGCCAAACGTATGAGTGTCTCTCAACCGTCGATCTCGGCGGCGCTGGCGCAGATGGAGGCACAGCTTGGCATCCAGTTGTTCGTCCGACACCATGCCCGTGGTGTAACACTGTCGGCGGCGGGGCAACGTTTCGTCAATGATGCGCGCCTCCTTCTCAATCACGCTCGGGATTTTACCCAGAACGCGCAATCGCTGGGCGACGCCTTGCGCGGCGAAATCGTTGTGGGCAGCTTTCCGACACTCGCGATCCGCTTCATGCCGTCCCTGTTGTCGGGCTTTTCGCGCCGCTATCCTGGAATTTCCGTCAAGCTCGAAGAAGGCGACCAGCAGGAAATGATCAGCCATCTGATCTCCGGGCGAACGGAGTTGGCGCTGTCCTACCACTTTGCGGTTCCGGACGAGATCACGGGTGAGAAGCTTGCAGATCTGCCGCCTTACGCACTCGTCTCCGCCAATCATCCCCTCGCCAGCCGCCGGGAAATAAGCCTCGCCGAGCTGGAGGACGAGCCATTCATCCTGCTGGACCTGCCGCATTCGCGCGACTACTTCTTCAGTCTATTCGAGATATGCGGGTTAAGCCCACAAGTCGCCTTCAGGACCCGCTCCTCAGAGCTGATCCGTGGCCTCGTGGGCCACAATCAGGGCTACTCGCTCCACAATGTCTTGCCGCGCACGACGGTCGGGTATGACGGCAGCAAGATCGCAATTCTACCGATCTCGGAACCACTACCACCTGCGACAGTAACTTTTCTGCGGCTGGCGCGTCATGAGTTCAGGCCCGCAGTGCAGGCGTTCGCCGACTACATGCGCAGGGCCTTCGCCACCGGCGGAATGTTCGCTCCCTGAGAAACCACGTGTCAACGCAGCGATGCAATCGACAAAACTATTAAACCTACCGTTCGAGATAGGAAAATCCTATGCTGGGGATCGAGGTGGGATATGGGTCCTAACTATTCAACAGCAGCCCGAAAAGTAGCCGGAAGAAAGCAATTTATTGCCTATTTTATAGTCATTCGCCGTCTTGAACTTTTCGTGTGCGATCCGGGATACTTGGTCACCAACAATAAGAGAGGGTGACCGACATGTCCGTAATGAGGAAAATGGGTTTTGCGTTCGGCGTTCTTGCCAGCGTAATTTCTGCCGATCTTGCAGCCGCTGAAACCAAAATGCGCCTGGCTGTGGAAACCACCAGCGGTGACCCGACCAATGTCATGCTCGCGACGTTTCGCGACGAGCTGAAGAAGACCACCGGCGACGCTTTCGCCATCGAATTTTTCGACGGCGGATCCCTCGGCGACGAAAACGCGCTCGCCGAACTCATCCGCGCCGGTGCGGTTGAAGTCATCCCGCTGGGATCGGACGGGGTGGCCGCACTCGACAGCAAGTTCTCGGTCTTCGACACGCCCTTCCTGTTCTCCGGCAAGGAGCAGGCACGCGCCATGCTCGACGGCGAACTCGGCCAGATCATGGCCAAATCCCTCAAGGAAAAAGCCAACCTCGAAGTCCTCGCTTTCGGCGAACTGGGCGTCCGGGTCATCACGAATTCAAAGCGCGAGATCAAGACACCGACAGATCTGAGCGGCCTCAAAATCCGCACGCCGAACAGCCCGACCCGCATCATGGCTTTCCAGACGCTCGGCGCTGCTCCCACCACGCTCGCTCTCGGCGAAGTCTACATGGGTCTGAAGCAAGGCGTCATCGACGGGCAGGAAAACCCCCTTTCAGTCGTTAAGGAATTCTCTCTCTTCGAAACGCAGCCCTACATTTCGCTCACCAACCACATCTACACTCCAATCACTCTGGTCATGAACGGCACGGCTTTCGACAGCCTTTCGGACGACCTGAAAGCAAAGGTGAAGGCCGCCGCCAAGGTCGGGGTCGACAAGACCCGCACCTTGTCCGACGACAGCGACGCCAATCTCGTCGCCGAATTCGAGAAGGCGGGTGTGACGGTCACGAAGCCCGACATCGCTGCCTTCCAGGCCGCCGCCGCTCCCGTTCGCACGAAAATTGCAGAGGTTGTCACTCCCGAATTCATGACACAGGTCGAGGAGACCCTTCGTTGACTGCTGCATCAAACACGACTCCGGCGCAAGCCGGAGTCTACCCGCGCTTTCGCTACGACGGCTCGGGCAATCGCTCAAGGATCGGCCTGATCTACATCGCTTCCAGCGTGGTCATGGAAGAGGAAATGTGGGCCATGTCGGCGGAAGGCGTCTCGACCCACACCGCCCGTATCAAGCTTCCGAAGGTCACCGTCCAGGGCATCGAGGAAATGATGAACGCGCCGGAACTCGAAACGGCCGCGCGCATGGCTGGTGCAGCACCGATCAACGTTCTCCTCTTCGGCGGCACCAGCGCTTCCTTTCTACACGGCACCGCCTATGACAAGGCGCTGATCGAGAAGATCAAGGGCTGGGTACCCGGTCCGAAAATCACCACAGCATCCACGGCCACGCTTGCGGCACTGAAACAGGTGAAAGCCGGCAAGGTTGCGCTTGCCACACCCTATCTGCCCGAAATCCATGAACGGGCCATCCGCTTCCTGGAAGAAAACGGCCACACCGTCGTCAAGAGCAACCACCTGAACATCTCGGACGACCACGCGCTGGCGGAAGTGCCGATCGAGCAAGTCTACGATCACGTATTATCCGTCGATCATCCCGATGCCACTGCGATTTTCGTCTCCTGCACCAACTTTCGCACAGTCGGCGCAATCGAAGCGCTCGAGGAGCGGCTTGGCAAACCCGTAATCTCGGCCAACCAAGCCTCCTTCTGGCACTGCCTGGAATTGACTGGCGTCGCAGGCGCGCGCCCGGGTTATGGAAGATTGTTCGAGGGTTTTGTCTCGGAAGGAAGCGAACGATGAAAGACATCGACGCTCCGACCCCGAGCGAAATCCTGAGCGAGGACATAACGCGCCGCTCCAAGCTGCGCGATGGATTCCGGTGGTTCGTCGAGACCGCCGCCATCGTCCTGCTCGCCGTCCTCGTCGCACTGGTGCTTGCGAACTCTCTTGGCCGCTACCTCTTTGCAAAGCCCCTTCCCTGGGCCGAGGAAGTCGTGACCGCGCTTTTGATGTGGCTCGGCGCCCTTGGCATCACCATTGCCGGCTTGAAGAACGAACTGATCAGTTGCGCCATCTGGACGCAGAAACTGAGCGGCACATCCAAGCGCAGGCTTATAGTCTTCCAGTCGATCTTCTCCCTTGTCGTGCTTGCAGCCGTCGCCGTCCTTGCGTGGCAGTATCTCGGTATTTTCGGCAACGACCGATCACCGATCCTTGGTGTTTCCAAGTCGGTCGCTATTTCCGGAATCCTCGCAACCTGCGCTGGGCTCGGCATCGCCTCCACACTCAACATTTTCGAAAGGGAGAAGGACTGATGCTCGGTCTCGCGGCCCTGATACTTCTGGCGCTCTGCGTCTTCGTCCTGATCGGCCTGCCTATCGTGATCTCGCTGGCAGCGTCGGTCCTGCTGTTCCTCGCCTTCAGCGGCGGCTGGGCGTTGGCCCTTCCGCAACAGACGCTTGGCGGCGTCGGGGACTATATTCTCATCACCCTGCCGCTCTTCATTCTGGCTGGCGGCATCATGAATGCCACAGGGATAGCGGACAAGCTCTTCGACTTCGGCGTCGCCCTGGTCGGATGGATGCGCGGCGGCCTCGCCCATGTCGACGTGATCGCCAGCGTGATGTTCGGCGGCATGATCGGCACGTCGGTCGCGGATCTTGCCGGCAGCGGCTCGGTCACGATCCCGAAGCTCAAGGCGCACGGTTATCCGGGCCCCTTCGCCTGCGCGGTCACCGCGACCTCCTCCGGCATCGGCGTTCTCATTCCGCCGAGCTCACCGATGATCCTCTATTCGGCGGTGACCGGCACCTCACTCGGCGCCCTTTTCCTGGCCGGCGTCATCCCCGGCCTGCTGATGGCCGTCGCGATGATGATCACCATCTCGATCCTGGCTCGCCGCAATGGCTGGAAGGCGATGGGAACCTTCGAATGGTCGGAGGTCATCCGCACCGGCAAGCACGCGATCCTGCCGCTCGGCATGCCAGGTCTCATCCTCTTCGGCCTGATGTTCGGCGTGTTCACCGCAACGGAGGCCGGCGCCTTTGCCGTTGCCTACGCCCTGCTGCTGTCCAGGGTGGTCTACCGGACGCTGACGCTCTCCAACATGCGCCGCGCATTGGTGGATTCCTGCATCCTGACGGGCGAAGTGCTGATGGTCGTCGGCTTCTCGACGGCGCTCGGCTGGGCGCTCTCGCAGGCGGGTGTTCCCGCGGCACTTGCCAACGGACTTCAAACCGTCTTCCCGTTCGAGAATACGACACTCAAGATCTTCGCGTTGCTTCTGATAGCCCTGATCGCCGGCATGGTGCTCGACCCCCTCATCCCTATGATCATGCCGGTTCTTCTGCCATCCCTGATGATAATGGACGTGGATCTGGTACATTTCGGCGTGCTCATGGTCACGACGGTCGTTATCGGGCAGGTCACCCCACCGGTCGCCATCGCGCTCCTGGTGGCGGCGAAGATCGGCAACGAAGATGTCATGAAGGTCGCCAGGGCGAACATGCCCTTCCTGATCGCCCTCTTTCTCTTCTTGATCCTGCTTGTGCTCGTCCCCTCTTTATCGACGGCTCTTCCAGAAATCCTGAAGTAGATCAGACGCAGCAATCGACAAAGATCAATCATCGCCCGGCCATCCCGGCCGGGCGGAGTGGAAAACGCGCGCTTTCAAACAGCGGGAGTCCGCTCGTTCCGCGCTTTTTCCCGTGCCACGTTTTCAGGCCGGGCATCCGGTTGCACCGACCATTTTTAGGACATGACCATGACCATCGAAACTATCGACACACTCGTCGTCGGCGCCGGCCAATCCGGGATCGCCATGAGCGAGCACCTCCGGGACTGCGGCGTTCCCCATATCGTCCTCGAACGCAACCGCGTCGCTGAGCAATGGCGCTCCGGCCGTTGGGATTCGCTTGTCGCGAATGGTCCCGCCTGGCACGACCGGTTCCCGAACCTCGAATTCGATGACATCCATCCCGACACTTTCCCGCCCAAGGAGCGGATGGCGCGCTATTTCGAGGATTACGCGAAGATGATCGAGGCGCCGATCCGCACCGGTGTGGAGGTCAAACGCGTCGAGCGCCTCAAGGGTCGTCCAGGTTTTCTCGCCACGACCTCGGCGGGACAGATCGAAGCACAGCGGGTCGTGGCAGCGACCGGTCCGTTTCAGGTGCCACAATACCCGCAGATCGTACCGGAGGATGCAGGTACCGACCAACTTCACTCCTCCGCCTACAAGAACCCGGGGCAGCTTGCCGATGGCGCCGTTCTGGTCGTTGGCGGCGGCGCTTCCGGCTCGCAGATCGCCGAGGAGCTGCAACGCGCCGGACGTCAGGTCTTTCTGTCGATCGGCGAGCACTATCGTCCGCCACGAGCGTACAGGCAACGTGATTATGTCTGGTGGCTGGGCGTGCTCGGCAAATGGGACGAGATCAAGATCATCGCGAAAAAGAAGCATGTCGCCTTTGCCGTCAGCGGTTACGACGGCGGCAAGACCATGGATTTTCGCCGCCTCGCAGCCATGGGCGTTACCGTGGTCGGAATGACCGAAACCTATGATGACGGCGTCCTGACAATCGCCGACGATCTCGCCGCCAACATCGCGGAAGGCGATCGCGCTTATCTAGAGGTACTTGCGGAAGCGGATGCCTATATCGACCGAACCGGTATCAACCTGCCGCCGGAGCCCGAGGCGTGGGTTATCCCGACCGATCCGGATTGCATCGCCAAACCCATTCGCAGTCTCGATCTCGCTGCCGCAGGTATCAAGACGATAATATGGGCGACCGGCTTCAAATTCGATTTCAGCTGGCTCGACGTCAATGCCTTTCACCCGGACGGCACGCCGTTCCACAAGCGCGGAATTTCGGCCGAACAGGGCATTTACTTCCTTGGCCTTCCCGAACTCACGAACCGTGCCTCCTCCTTCATCTACGGCTGCTGGTACGACGCAAAATACATCGCGACGCACATCGTGGTGCAGCGGAATTACGTCGCCTACGAAAAGGTTTAGCACACCGATCGATGCCCGACGGAACCACCGCCTGCCATTCCAACCAAGCGACAGGAAGAACCATGCCGCAGATCATGTTCATCAACGGGCCCAATGCCAATCTCTACGGACTCGACCCCGCCGGCACGTACGGCCTGCAGAGCTTTCCGCAGATCGAGGCGGCCTGCCGCGCAAAAGCGACGGAACTTGGCATGGCGCTCGATTTCCACCAGTCGAACCACGAGGGGGTGATCATCGACTGGATCCAGCAAGCCCGGCAGAGCCACGACGGTCTGCTGATCAACGCGGCCGGGCTGACTTACACATCGATTGCGATCCTCGACGCGCTGCTCGCGTTCCCCGGCCCGATCCTCGAATGCCATATGAGCAATATCTGGAAGCGTGAGCCGTTTCGGCATCACTCCTTTATCTCGAAGGCCGCGACCGGTGTGATCGCCGGCCTTGGCACCGATGGTTATCTGCTGGCGCTGACCGCGATGAAGCAACTGGTCGACCAAAAGGCGGGCTGACGATCTCGCCGTCAGAAAATGCCAGCCGTTCCAGATTTTGCCAGCCGTTCAGATTCGAAAGACGAGCCCATGTCCCTCTCGCCCTTGCCCCTCGACAAATCCATGACGGCCGTGATCGCCACGACCACGGGCGGCCCGGACATCCTGACCGTGGTCGAGCGTCCTGTTCCCCGCCCGCTGGCGGGTGAAGTGCTGATTTCGGTCGCAGCGGCCGGCGTCAACCGGCCCGATCTCATGCAGAGATCCGGCGCGCTTCCGGTGCCTGCCGGTCTCTCCGACATTCTGGGGCTTGAAGTCGCCGGCCGCATCGTTGGGTGTGGGGATGGCGTCGACCCGGCTCTCGTGGGCACCGCCGTCATGGCCCTGGTCAAGGCTGGCGGCTACGCGACGCATGTCTGCGCGCGCGCCGACCAGTGCCTGGCGATCCCGACCGGACTGTCGCTGACGGAGGCCGCCGCCCTTCCGGAGGGATTGTTCACCATCTGGCATAATCTCTTCGACCGGGGTGCGTTGCGCTCCGGAGAGACGCTCCTGATCGAGGGCGGGGCATCCGGAATCGGCACGCTCGCGCTGCAACTCGCTCAAAGCGTCGGCGCAAAGGTCATAGCGACGGCCGGCGGACCCGAGAAATGTGCGCGGATCGCGGCCATGGGCGCTTGCGCCGTTGATTATCGCGAGCCCGGCCAGGACGAGGCGATCCACGCGCTTACAGGAGGCCGCGGCGTCGATGTCGTGCTGGACATCCTCGGCGGAGCGGCTGTCAACCGCCATCTCGCCATAATGGCGCCGGGCGGCCGGCATGTTGGCCTTTCCTTCATGACCGGTGCGGTAGCCCAGGTCGATCTGGGGCTGCTGATGCGCAAGGGCATCTGGATGACATCCTCGACGATGCGGCCGAAACCCGACGCGGAAAAGGCTGCGATCGCACGAGATGTCACGCGCCATATCCTGCCGCTTCTCGGAGAAGGCCGCGTCCGACCTGTCATCTCCTCCGTGTTGCCGCTTCCGCGAGCGGAAGAAGCTCACCGCCGGCTCGAGAGCGGCGGCAATTTCGGCAAGATCGTGCTCGAAATGCCGCAGGAGGCATGACCATGAACCGTATCTCGCTCTTCTGGGCGCCCGCCTCCCCCTTCGTGCGCAAGGTGATGGTCTGTGCTCACGAACTCGGTTTCGCAGACAGGATCGACATCCTGGAAAGCGCGGCAAACCCGATTGAACGCGACGCCCGCATACAGGAATTCAATCCCCTGGCCAAAGTGCCTGCGGCTCGGGCTTCAGACGGCACTGTCCTCTATGACAGCCGGGTTATCTGCGAATATCTGGACACGCTGAAGGCTTCGGAGAGCGGCCCCGACGCCCTTCAACTCTTTCCCCCGGCGGGACCCGAGCGCTGGACGGCGCTTCGGCGCCAGGCCCTGGCCGATGGCCTCGTCGATGCGGCGCTTCTGGTGCGCTACGAAATATTGCTTCGCCCGGAAAACCTTCGCTGGTCCGCCTGGATCGAAAAGCAGAGCGAGAAGATCGTCGATGCGGTCGACGACATGCTGGCCGACCTGCCGGCGCCGGAGACCCTGGACATCGGCACGGTGAGCTATGCTTGCGCGCTCGGCTGGCTCGATTTCCGCTTCCCGGATCTCGACTGGCGGTCCGGCCGCACGCCGCTCGCAGCATGGTACGCCAGCTATGAAGCCCGCCCGGCCATGATCGCGACGCAACCGCGATCATGAGCCCCTATTCCCGGCAGCGAATCTCGCCGCCGGCCGACCTCAACGACAGAAAGGTGAGCCCCGTGGCCCATATCCGCCATCGCAAATTCAACACCCGAGAAACTTACCCGGAACAGAAGCTCGACAACGACCTCGCACAGGCTGTCGTCGCGCGCGGCACCACGATCTTCCTGCGCGGCCAGTGCCCGCAGGACCTCGATACGGCAAAGAACATCGAGAGCCACGACCCCGTCGAGCAGACGCACAAGGTCATGCAGAACATCCGCCAATTGATTGAGGAATGCGGCGGCCGGATGGAGCATGTGACGAAACTCGTTGTTTATCTGACCGACGTCCGCCACCGCGAAGCGGTTTACCGCACGATGGGCGACTACATCAGCGGCGTAAACCCCGTCTGCACCGGTCTCGTCGTTGTGGCGCTCGCCCGCCCTGAATGGCTCGTCGAGATCGATGCTACGGCCGTCATTCCCGACTGAAACGAACCCCGGATCCGTCCGAAGGAGGCTTCACCATGACCTTTTCCATCGTCGGCCATTGCCCGGAAACCGGGATGTTCGGCCTCGCCATCTCTTCCTCCTCCCCCGCGGTGGCCGCGCGCTGCGCCCATGCGCGCGCCGGGGTCGGCGCGGTCTGCAGCCAGAACGTTACCGACCCCCGGCTCGGCCCGCGCACACTTGACCTGATTGAGCGTGGTGCAACGCCGACCGAGGCGCTGACGATCGTCGAGCGGACGGGTAGCCATATGGCCTGGAGGCAGGTTCTGGCTGTCGATGGGACAGGCGAAAGCGCGATCTTTTCCGGTCCCAATGTGCTGGGCCGATGGAGCGAGGCGAAGGATCGGAACGCCGCCGCGGCGGGCAATCTTCTCGCCCATGCCGGCGTGCCGCGAGCCATGATCGACAGTTTCAACACGACATCCGGTCATCTTGGTGATCGCCTTGTCGGCGCGCTCGTGGCCGGACTAGCGGCTGGTGGTGAGGCCGGGCCGGTGCATTCGGCCGGTCTTCTCGTCGTCGACAAGCAGAGTTGGCCGCTTGCCGAACTGCGCATCGACTGGACAACGGCCTGCCCGATCAAGGCACTCGTCGAGGCGTGGACAGTCTACAGGCCGCAGATGGATGCATATGTCACGAGAGCGCTCGATCCTCGCAGTGCGCCCTCCTACGGCGTACCCGGAGACGAGTGACGCATGTCGCCTGAAATCCGCGACATCCTCTCGCGGCTGATCGCCTTCCCGACGGTCTCGCTGCAGTCGAACCTCGCTCTGCTCGATTATGTCGAGAGCCTGCTCGTTCCTTTAGGGATAACGGTCCGTCGCTTCGCACATCCGGATGGAACGCGGGCCAATCTCTGGGCAACGGTCGGCCCGGAGGTCGATGGCGGGGTCGTACTCTCCGGCCACAGCGACGTGGTCTCCGTAGCCGGCCAGCGATGGGCTTCCGACCCATTCGTTTTGCGCGAGGATGCGGGGCGCTGGTTTGGCCGGGGCGCCGTGGACATGAAGGGGTTCGTCGCCGTTGCGATCCATACCATGATGCAGGCCGCGAAGCGTGATTTGCAACGCCCTCTTCATCTCGCACTCTCCTATGACGAAGAGGTGGGCTGCCTCGGCGTCCGGGGAATGATCGACAGTCTCGCACGCGAGCCGCTTCGTCCCGCCTTCTGTATCGTCGGGGAGCCCACGGGCATGCGGCTCGCCACCGGTCACAAGGGCAAGACGGCGCTTCGCGCCTGTTGTACAGGCAGGGCCGGGCATTCCGCGCTGGCGCCTGACGCCTTGAATGCGCTGCACCTTGGTGCCGCCTTCGTGCAGCGACTGCAGGCGCGGCAGGCGGAACTCGCCTTGCGCGGGGCGCGCGACGCGGCCTATTCGGTTCCCTATACGACGCTCCATGCCGGTCTCATGCGCGGTGGAGAAGCACTCAACATCGTTCCTGCGTCATGCGAGATCGATTTCGAGATACGCAACATCGCAGCCGACGACCCCCATGCGATTCTCGCGGCTATCGTCGAAGATGCGGATGCCATTGCCATGCCCTATCGCGATCGCTTTGCGGAGGCGGCTATCCGTATCGACACGTTGTCGAGTTATCCCGGGCTCGACACACCCATCGACAGTCCGACAATCGCCTGTGTTTCGGCTCTTCTGGGCACCGGGTTGCCCACAATCAAGGTGGCGTATGGAACCGAAGGCGGGCTCTTTGCAAAAGGCCTCGACATTCCGACCTTGATCTGCGGTCCCGGAGATATGGACCAAGGACACAAGCCAGATGAGTTTGTCGCAATCTCGCAAATCGAGGCCTGTTTCCATTTTCAGATGCGGTTGTTAGGTCTTTTGGAGAAGGGTGGTCCTCTGTCTGCGGAGTAGCTCGTTCCAGCGCTTCGCATTGAGCGGCAGTTAAGACCAGGCTTGGTCTATTTCCAAAAGATCAGCGCCATTCCGGCCACGACGAGTGCTGCACCGGCCCAGGCACCCGATGCAGGCGCTTCCCGCGTCTTCAGCCAGAGCATCGGCAGGATGATCACAGGCGTCGTCGCAGACAGCGTCGAGACGATGCCGACCTTGCCGCCTGACAGCGCGAAAAGAAGCAGCGTCATCCCGAAGCCCAAGGCGATGATACCCGTCATGGCCGTCTGGAGAAACACGCTCTTGGTCAGGGGGCCTTTGGGCCGCACCGCCGCGATGGGCAACTGTGTAAGCGCCGTCAGGCAGAGGGCGGCGACCGCGACGCGCAGCATCGAGGCAGCAACGGGATCGACCCCGCTCGCCATGACAGGCCGCGCGATCAGGGAGCCAACCGCCTGGCTGAGCGCGGCCAGAATGCCGACGAGCACACCCAACCAAAGCGGTCCTTTCACCGTCTCCCATTCGTGCAGCTGCGCCTTGCGTTTGCCGAAGAGGATCGCGAGCAGCACGCCGCAGAGCGTCAGGGCGATACCAACGACAGCAGCACCGGAAAGCTGTTCGCCAAGCACCAGCCAGCCGAGCAGCGCGGCCATAGGGGCATTGAGGGCGAACAGGATTCCCGAGCGGCGCGGCCCCAGCCGGTTCAGGCAGGTAAAAAGAAGCGTGTCGCCGATAAAGATTCCAATGAAGCCGGACAGGAGGAGGAGCCACAGCACTTCGGTCTGCAGTTCCCGCCATGTGCCCGACGCCAGGACGTAGAGGCCGAGGAGGAAGGCGACGAAGAGCTGCCGCGTCCTGTTGAAAGCCAAGGCGCCGAGATGACCGGCTGGTCTCGCAGACAAAAGTCCCGTCAGCGCCCAGCAGGTTGCGGCGCCCACGGCTGCCAGTTCGTAAGTCGGCATGTCGCCCTCCCCTTTCTCACGGCCTTCTTTGGCCTTGAGCTTATCCGTGCTTGCGCGCCCATCGCAGATTCTGGGTCAGACCGCCATAGCCGTAAGCGTCGCCATCGACAGCATGGACCAGGACATAGCTCGCCTCATGCAACGGGCCGACCAACGCATTCATCTCGTCGTATACGCGCCGGACCCACGCGGTCGTTTCGTCCTTGAGGTTGGTGTGTTCGGTGATCGAGACCTCGACATAGAAGGTTCCGAGCTTCAGGTCGGCGACGCTTGAGCCGGCAACGATCCAGTCATCGGGTTCGGCGCTCTCGACAAGGACAGCAGTGACAGCAGGATCCTTATGCAGGATTTCGGCGGTAACGCGCGACAGCATAGCGGCAATGTCGCGCTTGGGATCGCGTTTGTCCCGGGGTTTCGTGTAGCGGGCTTTGATCATCGGCATCGGGTCGTCTCCTTGTTGCCCGAAGACCTTGCGCAAGTTTCACCATAATGAGAAGATGCCCATAAATATTCCAGCCATAGTGATTTCATATGATTGACCTCGAAAGTGTCCGTCTGTTCATTCTCTCCGTCGAGCTTGGCAGCCTGACGAAAGCCGCCGAGGCGGCAGGAACCGTGCAGCCCGTCGTGAGCCAGAAGCTGAAGACGCTGGAGCAGCGTATCGGCAGGCGGCTGATCGACCGCACGCCGCGACACCTGCGGCTGACGGAGGACGGCAAGGTCTTCCTGCCGAAGGCGCGAGCCCTGCTTGCCAAGCACGAGGAAGCGCTGACCTTCGGCGACGAAACACCTTTGCATTTCTCGCTCGCTGCCAGCGACCACGCGATCGGCGGACGCCTATCGGCCGCCATAAAGGCAATTCGCTTGTCGCTTCCCGCGAACGCCGTGATCGATGTGAGCGTCGGCTTCTCGCTCGATGTGAAGGATACATTCGCGTCGGGGCATGCGGACGCCGCCATCATCCGGCGGAACGGCGGTGGTTCCGACGGCGAGATCCTGCGCTCGGACAGGCTCGGATGGCGAGCGGCACCCGGTTGGCGGCCGCGCTCGAACAGCGCCGTCCCGCTGGTGTCTCTCGGATCCGGATGCGGGGTTCGAGAAATCGCCGTGGCCGAGCTTCGAAGGGCCGGCGTGGCCTGGCGCGACGCCTTCAGCGCTGGCAGCTGCGCGGCGCTTCACGAGGGAATTCTCGCAGAGGCCGGCGTCGCACCGATGGGAGATATCTGCGCCCGTGGACTGCCCGACCGCGGTGCCGAGTTCGGCCTGCCGCCATTGCCGCCTTCAGAAATCGTCCTGCTTTCCCGGGCGCGTACACCAGCCCATGCCTCCGCGATAAGGGCACTGGCCGCGGCCGTATCGGGCACCGCCGCCTAAGCTCAAGGGATGAATGTGTCTCACCCTCAGGCCGTGGATGGTTATGTCGATATAGCGCCGTCGAAGCCGAACTCGTCGTGTTGGCCGAGTTCAATCCTCCCTGCTCGACACGGTCGGGCGCCACGCCTACAGCGATAAACCCCGGCAGACCCAGGTGCCAAAGCCAGACGATTGTCTTGGGAGGAGCGGTGCCTGCGACGAAACGGCCGAGTGACGGTTAAGCTACCTCATTTTGGAGGGGCGAACTTGAACAGCGTGAAGGAGTCGTCCGCCCACCCCTGATGAAACCACGGAGAATCCTGAATATGCGACGCGGTGATGTACATTGTTCTGTCCGGTCCTTGAGCAAACGTATCAGGCCAGCGCAACCGACTGTCCTGAAGGAAGGATGTGACCTTGCCATCCGGACCCAGAATTTTAACGCCATCGTTCTCGATTGTGCTGAGATAGATGCGGTTTTGGTCGTCTATCCATAAACCGTCGGTCGGTTCCGTATCGGCGTACTTCTCAGCCCTTGCCGTGGACGGATCCTGGGTGGCTCTCTGCAACGCTTCCGTTGAAATCCGATACATCGTTTTTCCGGTCAAGGCTTTCCAATAGAGCGTCTCTCCGTCCTTCGACAGCGCGATACTGTCCGCATTGAAGAGTGGTTGTCGGCCATCGGGGCGACGAAGCGGTTTCCCGTCAACCTGGACGACGACGTCCTTTTCGAACTGCGTGGAAGGATCATCGCTTAGTACACGCCACGCCTTGCCGGAATTCAGATCGAGAACCACCAGCCCCCCTGGCATGCCGGAATCTGTGAAGTAGGCAAATGCGCCGTCAGGGGCGATGCGGACGTCATTGAGGTAGCTGGCAGGACCGGCGATATCAGGTCCGAACGGGTAAACGCGCTTGACAGCATTGGTCTTCAGATCAATCTGCACGAGTTTCGGGCCATCCTTGACTATCTTTTCGCTGTTGGGCGCAGCCGGATCGACGACCCAGAGCGAGCCCCGGCCATCGGCGACAACGCTTTGCACCGTCACAAAGTGATCCTTCGCGGAGATCTCCGACATCTTCACGTTACGCCACGCATTCCACTCGTCGTCGGGATAGGGCCTGATCGAGCCATCCTTCATCACCTCGGCGACGGAGACCGGAACATCCTCCGACCAGCGGGGAAAGTTGACGAAGATCCTTCCATCTTCCGAGACGGTGACCCCGGTAACTTGGTGGTCGAAGGTCGCGACTTTCTCCAGGCGGTCGTCTGTTTTGCCGGCGATAGGTGCCACGAGTTCCTTCGCTTTGTTCGCCAGCCTTTCCATCGTCTGTGCATCGGCGACGTTTGGCGATGCCACGGCCCCTATGACGGCTGCGACAGACAGAAAGCTGCGTCGAAATAACCTGCGATGCATGGCGACCTCCATTGGTTGGCCCCTCGAACCTCGACAGTGGTCGAAGGTTCCATCTGCCCCCGGAGATCAGCCATACGGTGAGCGACGAATAAATCGTCGACAACCTCGTGTGACGTTGCGGCCGGATAGATTTCAGCGCGTGAAACTGGTTTTGCGCTGAGGGTATCTCTACGCTGGAAGCCGATATGGGCAAATCCATTGACACGGACAGGACCGCTTCACCTCAACGCCGCACGAATGGTGACGCGTCGAAGGCGAGTTCAAGCTGCAATGAGGGCTTGAAACCAAAATCTGCTATACCTAGCTCTTCCGCGGCCGGGGCTTGATGAGCTCGGTCTTTATCCGCACGTCTGTTCAGAGTGAGGCTAAAATGGAAGAGAGCTACGATTTCATCAAAGATCTTGACGTGATAGAGCGCGAGGAGATTTTCATCGATATCGCCCGTGCCCTCGAGCAAACAGCGACGGACGCTTTCATCGAAGGCTACGGTCAGTTCGCAGCAATGTCGACGAGCATGGCTGAAGCGATACGTATCAACGCCGACGAGCTCGCCCGTGATGATCTGCATAATTCCGAACGCGTATTGCAACAGGCAGCGGCGATGATTGCGAAGTTCAAGGCTGCGCATCCCTACCCGCTGGTGAGCAAATCCGTACACTGATGAGGTCGGGCGTTTAATCGCCTTCGCCAGCCGCTCGATTTATCTACGGGCGCGCGTGCATGCCGCATTCAAAAGAGCGAGATTGCTTGATCGGGCTGGGCCGCCCGATCGGGAAATCCGTGGTGGCTGCAGCGCCTCCTTTCATGCGTTGGAACCTTTTGGCTTGGCGAGATGGCCAGTAGATCAGGTTCTGTCGGGAGTGAAATGGTCTGTCATCAAATGCCGATCAGGAAAATCGCCAACCGCCGCGCCTCCCACGCGGGAAACAGCGTTTCGAACTCTTAAGCGTCCAACCAGGCGATCACTGCCTTGCAAGGGAGCTCTCAGGTACAAGGTCGGTATCAAGCGAGATCATGTTGAAAGCCATCGGTTCAGCAGCCGTCTTGTCGCTACCGGTCTGCAGGGCGTCAACCTCGCTGTTGGAAAGCCCGGTGTCCCGGCCATTAGTGGCGAGTAAAGAGCCAAGCTTAACTCGTTCAGGGGAACGGACGGCGACAGCCATAATATCGCGGATTTCGGCCTCGGTGCTTCGGCCATTATGAGTCGCTCGCACCAGCAAAGCACGCTGTGTCGGTGGACGCCGCGGATGGTGTCCGTCTCAGAGAACCTGGCGGGGCCAACTTTGATCTTATGAGGCGCGTAGCCATATGTGCCATCACCCTCTCAAGCCGCCGAAACACGCGTATTTCAGCTCGACATATTCATCAATGCCGTATTTGGAACCTTCGCGACCAAAGCCGCTCTCCTTGATCCCGCCAAACGGCGCAAGCTCCGTCGAAATCAGCCCTTCGTTGATGCCGACCATACCGAACTGAAGCTCTTCGAGCACATGCCAGATACGGCTGATGTCGCGCGCGTAAAAATAGGCCATCAGGCCATAGCGCGTGTCGTTGGCGAGGCGGATGACCTCGGCTTCGTCCTTGAAGCGGAAGACCGGAGCGACCGGGCCAAAAGCCTCTTCATGCGACAGCCTCATCGAGGCCTGCATGCCGCTCAGCACCGTCGGCTCGAACCATGTGCCGCCGAGTGCATGCGGCTTGCCACCGGTCTCGACATGAGCGCCTTGCCCCACGGCGTCACCGATCAGGTCCGCCACTTTCGCAACGGCTTTGGCGTTGATCAGCGGGCCCTGCACCACCTCAGACGCGGCACCGTCTCCGACCTTCAGCTTGGCAACCTCTTGCGTCAGCTTCGCCACGAAGGCATCGTGGATTCCGTCCTGCACATAGATGCGGTTGGTGCAGACACAGGTCTGGCCGGAATTGCGGAACTTCGAAGCGATAGCACCAGCGACGGCGAGGTCGAGGTCCGCGTCGTCGAAGACGATGAACGGCGCGTTACCGCCGAGCTCCAGAGACAGCTTTTTCAGCGTATCGGCGCATTGCCGCATCAAGAGCTTACCGACGGCGGTTGAACCGGTGAAGGAGAGTTTGCGGATGACCGGATGCTCGCAGAGCAGACGGCCGATACCGGCGGCGTCCTTCGACGGCACGATGTTGAGCACGCCGGCCGGAATGCCGGCCTGCCGGGCAAGCTCCGCCATGGCCAACGCCGTCAGCGGCGTCTCCTCGGAGGGTTTGACAACCATGGTGCAGCCGGCGGCGAGTGCTGCGGCAGCCTTTCGGGTGATCATCGCCAGCGGAAAATTCCACGGCGTGATGGCGGCGCAGACACCGATGGGCTGCTTCAGCACGATGAAACGCCGGTCGCGGCCGGCGGACGGGATGACGTCTCCATAGACGCGTTTGGCCTCTTCGGAAAACCAATCGACGAAGGAGGCGCCGAACGCCACCTCGCCGCGCGCCTCGTAAAGCGGCTTGCCCTGCTCTGCGGTGATCAGCCGGGCAAGGTCTTCCGCGTGCGCCGTGATCAGGTCGAACCACGCGCGCAGCAGCTTTGCCCGTTCCTTGGCCGGCCGCGCCCGCCAGTCGGTTTGCGCGCGCTCGGCGGCACGGATCGCCCGCTCGACGTCGGTGGCGGCAAGATCGGCGACGCAGGCGAGAACCTCTCCCGTCGCCGGATTGCGCACCTCGAAAGTCGCGCCCGTATCCGCAACGGCCCAACCGCCATCGATGAAAGCCTGGTCGTGAAGCAGCGCAAGCGTCATTGACCGGCCTCCACCTTTTCCAAGGCTGCTCGCAGGCTGTCCTTCAGGATGGCGATCCCTTCGTCGAGGTGGTCGAACGGGATTGTCAGCGGCGTCAGCACGCGCACGACATTGCCATGCACGCCGCAGGAGAGCAGCAGCAGGCCCTTTTCGGCGGCGGTGTGCGTGATTGCCTTGACCAGTTCCGGCCAGGGTTGGCGCGTTTCGCGGTCACGCACGAACTCGATCGCCACCATCGCACCGAGACCGCGCACCTCGCCGATGCAGGCGAATTCGTTGCCTTCCTGCCAATCCTCGAAGGTCGATTTCAACCGGCTGCCGACCTCGTTGGCGCGGTCGATCAGCTTTTCGTCCTCGATGATCTCCATGACGGCGAGCGATGCCGCGCAGGACAGCGGATTACCGGCGAAGGTGGAGCCCACGCCGCCCATCGGGATCTTGTCCATGATATCGGCGCGGCCGGTGACGGCAGCGATCGGGAAACCGCCGCCGAGCCCCTTCGCCATGGTGACGATATCAGCGGCAACGCCGGCATGTTCCATTGCGAACATTTTTCCCGTGCGGGCAAAACCTGTCTGGATCTCGTCGGCGATCAGCAGGATGCCGTGTTTGTCGCAGATCTCGCGTAGCGCGCGCAGGAAGGTGACGGGCGCCGGATAGAAACCGCCCTCGCCCTGAACGGGTTCGACGAATATGCCGGCGACCCGGGTCGGATCGACCTCGGAACGGAAGAAGCGGTCGAGCGCGGTCAGCGATTCCTGCTCGGAAATGCCGTGATAAGGGATCGGAAACGGCAGATGAAAAACGTCAGGCACGAGCGGACCGAAACCGGCCTTGTAAGGCGTGGTCTTGCCGGTCAGCGTCATCGCCATCAGAGTGCGCCCGTGGAAACCGCCGGAGAAGGCAACGAAGGCCGAGCGACCGGTGGCAGCGCGGGCGATCTTGGCGGCGTTCTCGATGGCTTCGGCGCCGGTGGAGACGAGGAAGGTCTTCTTCGGAAAATCGCCCGGCACCAGGTCGTTCAGTTTCTCGCAGACTGCGACATAGTCGATGTAGGGCGTCGTCTGGAACGAGGTATGGGTGACCTTGTCGAGCTGGTTGCGTACCCGCTCGACCACCTTGGGATGGCGGTGACCGGTGTTGTTGACGGCGATGCCGGCGGCAAAATCGATATATCGCTTGCCTTCGACGTCCCATAGTTCGGCGTTTTCCGCTTTCTCGATATAGACGTCGAGATGTTTCGACAGGCCGGCCGGAATGGCGGCAGCGCGCCGCGCCGTGAAGGCAGCGTTCGTGGACATGGATGTCTCCTTGGATATGGTTGTTTGACGCGGCGTTCTTGCCAGCGCTCAGGTCCGGCCCCGCCCGCAAGCGAGCGGGGCCGGAAATTCCCCGTTAGACCGCAGCCTTGGCGCGGCGGGCGTCCCGGTCGAGCTTCCAGTCGACGCATTCCTGCGAGCAATAAATGCTGCCGTTATGGGTCTTCTTGCGGCTGGAATCCTCGGCCGAGGCCTCGTAGATCAACACGCCGCAATTGGCGCATTTCGTATAGCTTTCGATGTAAAGCCCGTTCAGCGAAAACTTCATGGTTCAGGCCTCCTGATAGCCGTAGTGTTTCTGGGCAGCCGCCTTGGAGACGTAGCCCTCGCGGACATCCTCCGCGACAGCTGCCGGATCGCGCATTGCCGGATCGCCGTAACCGCCGCCGCCGGGCGTGACGAGCCGGACACGGTCGCCGCGGCGGATCGAGACGTTGGAGTAGCGGCTGGTCGAGGCCTTGCCATAGGCCTCGCGCATCGTCTGCCAGTCCTCGCGGCCGTTTTTCATGACCAGCGTCGCGCCGACGCTGCCTTCCGTGCCGCCATTAAGACCCCAGGGGGCGAGCAGGTGACGGTCGGTCATCTGCGAGCAGATGATCTCGTCGTTGAGGCACAGCATCTGCTTGGTGTAGCCGACGCCCCCGCGGTATTCGCCGGCACCGCCCGCATCGACGTTGAATGCGAGGCTTTCGATACGCCAGGGGAAGCGCGTTTCGTAAACTTCGACGGGTGTGATCCGGCAATTGCCGTTGATGGAATCGACGCCATCATTGCCATCGGCAAAGGCGCGGCCGCCCCAGCCGACGGCCTCGAGATCGTAGCAGGCGAAGAACTCCTTGGTGTCGGCATCGACGCCGCCGAAGACGAAGTTGCAGTGCGTCGCGCCTTCCGCCGCCATCACGCGGTTCGGAACGGCCGGTGCCATGGCGCCGAGGATCGTGCCAACGATGCGCGGATGGGTTTCGGTGTTGCCGCCGACTTCTGGAGCGGGGAAATCGACGTTGACGATCGTGCCGGGCGGGGCCATGACGCGGATCGGCCGGAAGCAACCCGAATTGCGCGGGATCGTCGGGTCCGTCATGTGCAGCACGGCGTTGTAGGCGGCGGAGGTGGCGACGCCCAGCGTCGCATTGATCGGGCCGGAAGCCTGTGGCGAGGAACCGTGGTAGTCGACGATGATCTCGCCGCCGCGCTTGTGAACCTCCACGGCGACCGTATAGGTGCGGTCGGCGTCGATGCCGTCACTCTCGATCTTGTCGGAGAAAGCGTAGATACCATCGGGGATCGCTTCCAGTTCGGCGCGCATGCGGCGTTCCGAATAGAGCAGCAGGTCGTTGACGGTCTCCTTGATCTTCTCCTTACCGTATTTCTTGTAGATCTGCGTCATCTGCTTTTCGCCGAGATCGACGGCGGCGATGAGTGCGCGCAGGTCACCATAGTTGACGCGCGGCGTGCGTACATTGGCAAGAAGCAGCTTCCAGACCTCGATATTGTCCTTGCCACGCTTCTTGATCTTTACCGGCGGGATGCGAAGCCCTTCCTGGAAGATTTCCGTCGCCTCGCCGCAGAAACCGCCCGGCGCCATCCCGCCCACTTCCGCGATATGGCCGATCGCCACCGCAAAGCCCATGATCTCGCCATCGACGAAGATCGGCTTGAAGAAGGTGTGCTCGGGCGTGTGCAGACCGCCGCGATAGGGGTCGTTGTGGAGGATCACGTCGCCCTCTTCGATCTCGCCGATCGGGATTTCCTTGAGGCATGATTTCACGAGCAACGGCATGCCGCCGATCTGCGCCGGGCAATAGTCGGCGACGGCGATCATGTCGCCGTTCATGTCCGCGAGGCCGCAGGTGAAGTCGAGCGCCTCGTTGAAGATCGTCGAATAGGACGTCTTCATCAGCACGATCCCCATCTCCTTGCAGAGCGAGACCATGCTGGATTCCAGGATGTTCATCGTAATGAAGTCCATGACGGTACTCCTCAGGCCGAAATGATCAGATTGCCGAGACGATCGACGCGGAGCGTCTGTTTCGGCCGCAGGATGGTGACGGACGCGTTTTCTTCAATAATGGCAGGACCGGACACGGTCTGCCCCTGCTTGAACGTGCCGCGATCGTAAGTCTTCACGTCGTGCCAACCGTCTTCGAAGCGCACCTTGCGGCTGCCGGAGGCGGCAGGCGTGCCCTCGCCCTTTTCGAGTTCGCGCATCTTCGGCTTTTCGGACACGGCAACGGCCACGACCTTGAGATTGACGGTCTCGATGGTCTCGCCCGGAATGGAGAAGCCGAAGCGATTCTGGTGTTCCTCGTGGAAGCGCTCCCAGAGGTCCGCAACTGTTTCCTCGGTGAACTCGTTGGCCGGGAAGCTGAGCTCCAGCTCGTGGTTCTGGCCGAAATAGCGCGCCTCGATGGAGCGGTAGATTTCGACCTTCTGCTGATAGCCCTGGGAGACCAGCTCGGCGATAGCGCCATCCACCAGTTCCGTCATCGCCCCAGTGGCGCGGGCACCGTCGAAATATTCCGAGATCTGCTGCACCGTGCGATGCCGATCGACACGGGCGTCGGTCATGATGAAGCCGAAGGCGGAGAACTGGCCGGGGTAGTTCGGTACGATGCCCTGCGGAATACCCGATATATCCATGAGATCGCAGATATGCACCGGCCCCGCTCCACCGGAGGCAACGAGCGAGAAGTCGCGCGGATCGAGACCCCGCTGGAGGAGAACAGCACGCAGCGCGCCCAGCATGTTGTTGTTGGCGATCTGCACCATGGCGAAGGCAGCCGCATCGACCTCCAGGCCAAGCTGGTCGGCAATCTTCTTGACCGCACGATGCGCCGCCTCCGCGTCGAGCTTCATCTTGCCGCCGAGGAAGTAGTCTGGATTGATGCGGCCGAGGACGACATTCGCGTCGGTCACGGTGGCGTTTTCACCGCCGCGGCCGTAGCAGGCCGGCCCCGGAGCGGCGCCTGCCGATTGCGGGCCCATGCGCAACATGCCGCCCTTGTCGATCCAGGCGATGGAGCCACCGCCGGCGCCGATCGTGTGGATGTCGATCATCGGGATCTGGATCGGCAGGCCCCATTCGATCTCAAAATTGGTCGTCACATGCTCAACGCCATCAACGACGGTCGAGCAATCGGTGGAGGTGCCGCCCATGTCGAAGGTGACGAGGTTCTTGATGCCCGTCAATTCGGAAAGCACTCGGGTTGCGACGACGGCGCCGGTCGGACCGGACAGCGTCATCTGCACCGGCGCTTCGGCCGCACCTTTCAGCGTCGATTCACCGCCGTTCGACTTGATCACGCCGATCTTGTCACCGATGCCGATGGCGTCAAGGCGCTTCTGCATGCGGTGGAAATTGTCGGAGACGATGGGTTTCAGATAGGCGTCGGCGATGGTGGTCGAGGCGCGGTCGTATTCCTTCCACTTCGGCAGCACGTCGTAGGAAATCGAGATCGGCATGCCCGGCAGTTCTTCCGCAAGGATATCGCGAATGCGCTGCTCGTGGCTCGGATCGATATAGGAAAACAGCGTGCAGACGGCGATCGCCTCGATCGTGCCGTCGGCCTTGATCGTCGCGGCAAGCGCGCGCACGGCCTCTTCGTCAAGCGCTGTGACCAGCTCGCCCTTGGCGCTGAAACGGCCACCGATCTCATAGGTGTCTGCGCGCTTCATCAGCGGCTTGGTTTTGATCCAGGTAATATCATAGTGGCTGCGGCGGTCGCCGCGCTGGATGAAGGGAACATCGCGGAAGCCGGTGGTCGTGACATAGGCGACCTTGGCACCGCGGCGCGTGAGCAGCGCGTTCGTTGCGATCGTCGTGCCGAGACGGATCTTGTCCACGCCGGCGACATCCTCCACCTGTCCAAGCCCCTGGAGCACACCTTCGATCGGCTCGGAGGGTGTCGTCAGGTTCTTCCAGTTCTCGATGGTGCCGGTCGCCGCATCGTAGGAAACGAAGTCGGTGAACGTTCCCCCAATGTCGATGCCGATGATTTTGTTGTCAGGCATTGTTCCCTCTTTTCTTATGGATGGATCAGGACGAGCGGGGTTTGTCCCGTTCGTAAGCTTCAAGCAGGTGGCGCCAGGAATCGCGGATGTGATCGCGGATGGCGTCCATCGCCTTTTCGCAATTGCGGGTGCGCAATGCCTCGACGACCGGCCAATGATCGACGGCTGCCGCCATCTGGCTCTCGAACTGGCGCTCGGCCATGGTGATCAGCATCTGCACTTCCGCCTGGATATTGGTGAAGGCGTGCAGCGTCTGGCGGTTCTTCGAGAGCTTGCAGATCTCCAGATGGAAGGCCAAGTCGTTCTCGACGAGAACGATTTCGTCATTGGCATTGGCCGCCGCCACCATGGCATCGACGAAACCGGCAATGCGGTCGACGTCCGCATCCGTCATCTGCGGCAGGGCCTGCTCCACCGCGAAACGCTCGACCACCACACGGAAGGAGAAAATCTCGTCGATATCGCTGCGCAGGAAGGTCCGCACGAACGTCCCTTTGCGCGGTACGGCAACGAGCAGGCCACGCTCTTCCAACCGGCGGATCGCCTCGCGGATGGGATTGCGGCTGATGCCGAGCTGACGGGCGAGCTCCGCCTCATTGACGCGCTGGCCCGGCTGCAGCCGACCAAAGATCAGTTCGCGCACGAGAAAGGTCGAAACCTGATCGGAGAGCATGCGATTGTCGATGATGCCGACCGGTTCGTCTGTATTGAAGAGGAGGTTGCTAGCCATTGATGAGACCTTTTTCGCGTTGTTCCTGCCCTGGCAGGGTCATTTCCCGCCCTGCCATGATTCCGTCTTTGCGGAAGACCAGTATCAACAGCATAAAGGCCGCGATGATAAGCTCCTGCGTGCCCGCCGGCAGCGCCCATTGTTCACCACCGATCGAAATCCCACTTTCGAGACGACGGAAGATATCGACCATCACGGTGATGACGACGACGCCGACCACCGCCCCGGCAAGACTTCCCATGCCGCCGACGATGAGCATGGCAAGCGCCAGGAAGGTGAAGCTCAGGAAGAAACTGTTGATCGAGACAGTCCCGAGATAATGAGCCTGCAGCACCCCGCCGAGGCCAACCATGAAGCCGGACAGCGTGAACGCGATCAGCCGTGACCAGTAGAGCGAGATGCCCGATGCGGCCGCCGCGACCTCATCTTCGCGCGTCGCCCGGATCGCCAGGCCGAAGGCGGAGACCTGGTGGAGATAGGCGATGACGATGGCGAAAACAGCGCAGCCGAGCGCCAGCCAGGCCGTGACATAAGTCGGTAGGCCGACGATCGACGCCGAGCCCATCGTGACGCTGTCCCAGTTGGAATAGACGACGTTGAGGATGAACAGAACGGCAAGCGTGGAGATTGAGGCTGCAAGGCCGGTGAGCCGCATGATGACGAGTCCGGTGAGGAAGGCGGCAGCGCCGGCGAGCAGCACCGAGACCAGGGCGGACGGCAGGAGCGGGATGCTCTGGTCGCGCAGGAATGGCGGCAGGCCGGACATGGTGATCGGCTTCAGCATCTCGCAGCACGTCTGCCATGCGGACGCATAGGCCGCGATCGCCATGAAGGTGGCATGGCCGAAGGAAATGATGCCGGAATTGCCGACGAAGATGTAGAGCCCGACGACGATGACGATACTGATCAGCATCTCGATGACGGTGCGCTGGATAGACAGGCCACCGAACTGGCCTGTCACCACCACGATAAGTGCGAGCGGCGCGACGAGGGCCAGCACGGGAAACCAGAAACGGCCGATCGTTGCGAAGGACATGGTATCGCTCTTCATTATACGCGCTCCTTCGCGGCGCTGGTGATGATCAGGCCCTGCGGGCGCACGAGGAGGATCAGGATGACCATCATGAACACACCGGCGTCGCGGAAGGGTCGCAGGTCCGCCGGGAGATAGGTTTGCAGGAGTACGCTGGCGACGCCGACGAGGAACCCGCCGAGTGCGGCCCCCGGCAGCGAACCCATGCCACCGATGACGGTGGCAAAGAACGCATAGACGACGGGCATCAGGCCCATGCGCAGGTCGAGCGTGCCCGTCTGAATCGTCAGGAGCAGCGAGACCGCACCACCGAGCAGGCCGGAAATCGCAAAGGCCAGTGCGATCACCCGGTTCGCCGGCATGCCGAGCAGGCGGGCCATCTGGAAGTTTTCCGCCGCCGCGCGCATCTGCACACCGAGCGGCGTCTTCTTGAGGAAGAGCACCAGGGCGACGAGCAGGCCGGCGGTAACGACCATAGTGAGGAGCTGCACGCCCGGAATCCGCACGCCACCGATCTCCACCGCATTGGCCAGCCCCTGTCCGATGCCGACCGATTTCGGCCGGCCGGTATGGATGAGCATGACGAGGTTCTGCAGGAAATAACTGACGGCGAAGGACGAAATGAGCAACGTCGAGGGATTGGAGTTTCGCAGCGGCCGGAAGGCGACGCGTTCCGTCAGCAGGGCCAGCGCAACCACGACGACCAGCACGCCGCCGATCATGAGTGCGGAGGGCAATGCGCCCAGAAGCAACGGCGGTGCGACACTCGCCGTCGGCACCACCAGCGCATAGGCGCCGATCGTGATATAGTCGGCCTGCGCAAAATTGACGAGCCGCATGACGCCGAAGACGAGGCCGATCGACAGCGCGACAAGGGCATAGAGGCTGCCCAGCGCGATCGCGTCGACGAGAACTTGAACGATGTTGGCCATGGCGCCCGGCTCCTAGATCGCAAGGGTGCTGTCGGCCGCCTTTTCGCCCAGATAGGCGCGGCGAACGGCGGGGTTTTTCTGGATGTCCTGGGGCGAGCCCTCGGCAAGGCTCTGGCCGCCGTCGAGCACATGGATGCGCTGGCAGACGCCCATGATCACCTTCATATTGTGTTCAATCAGCAGCACGCCGCAGCCGAAGCGGGCCGGCAGTTCGGCGATGACCTGCATCAGCGCCTCGCATTCCGCGTCGTTCATGCCGGAGGCCGGCTCGTCGAGAAGCGCGAAAGACGGCTGCAAGGCAAGCGCCCGGGCAATACTGACACGCCGCTCGTCGCCATAGGACAGGCTGTCGCAGCGGTGTTCGGCCTTTTTCGCGAGGTCCATCCATTCGAGGATTTCGAGCGCCCGCTCCCGGGCGGCTTTCAGCGAAAGTCCGCTGCCGATTGCGGCGACCGAAAGGTTCTGCTCTACCGTCATCGCCCGGAAGAGACGCGCCGCCTGGAAGCTGCGGCCGACGCCGGCCTGAGCGATCTTGCGAGCGGTGAGCTTGGAGACGTCGACGCCGTCGAGGCTGATGCTGCCGCTGGTCGGGCGCTGGAAGCCACTCAGCACATTGACCATGGTCGTCTTGCCGGCGCCGTTCGGGCCGATGAGGCCAAGCACCTCGCCGCGTCGGAGTTCGAGATCGACTCCGCTCAGGGCCCGGATGCCGCCAAAGGCCACGGCAACGCCGCGGGCTTCGAGCCTTTCTTTCAATGGACGTGACATATCGGGCGAGACCTATTCGTAAGCTCGGCTATGAATTTGCTTGGAGATTTTGCTTCCGCGGGCTGCACCGCCATGCAGCCGGCGGATCGCTGCCGGTTACTGACCGACGCGGAACAAGAGCTTCATGTCCGGCTTGAACGAGTTCCGGTAAACCTCGACGGCGCGGAAGGAGTCGTTCTCGACCTTCATGATCAGCCAGGGCCGGTCGACCTGGATATGCAGCTGGTCGGTGAAGGAGGTGGGGCCTGCCGTGAACGGCTGATCCTTGAAGGTGTTCATGACGCCGACCACGGCTTCGGATTCGGTCGTCTTTGCCTGCTCGACTGCATAGGCCCACTGCTCGATAAGGCTATAGCCCAGAACCGAATAGGAGGAGACCGGCAGCTCGCCGTAACGCGCCTTGTGGCTTTCGAGAAATTTGTTCATTTCCGGGCGCGGATCATCGCCGTAAAGCGACATGAACGCGGGCAGGTAGAAATCCTTGAGGCCCGGCACGGCGTTCAGCCAGTAATTGTCGACCATCGCCGTGTTGGCAAGGATCGGCAGGTCGATGCCGGCAGCGCGAAGCTGGCGCACGGCCGAAGCACCACCCGGCGTGAATGAGCACACGAAGACCGCGTCGGGCTGCGTCGCCAAACCCTTGAGGCGGGTGATCTGCGAGGCAATCGACGGGTCGTCGTTCTTGAACGTGTCATTGCCCAGGATTGTCTCAGCGCCGGCACTTGCAGTCCAGGCCGCGCGAAAACCGGCGCAGGCCGACTTGTTGTATTCGATCGTCAGGTCTTCCAGCACGTAGACCGACTTCAGGTTCATTTTCTTGTTGCCGTATTCGGCAATCGCGATGCCTTCCGACTGCGCCGCGCTGTTGGCGGTGAAGGCGAGCGGGCCGACTCCCTGCACGCCCATCTTCGGATCGGCAGCGCAGAGGCTGAAGGCGATCTTGCCGGCCTGCTTGGCGGCGAGTGCGGACGGCGCGCCGAAATCGTAGTCACACGAGACAACCAGCATGTCGACGCCGCTGTCGACCAACTGTGCGCCGACCGTTGCGGCACGGGCCTGCTCCGTCTTGGTGTCCATGACGGAATACTCGATCTGGCGACCCAAGAGGCCGCCGGCCTTGTTGATTTCCTCGATCTTCATGACCGCGGCCTTGAAAGGCGCGCTGTCGTAGTTCGAAAGCCAGCCGGATTCCGCGATGGCGAAGCCGATTTTGATCGGCTCTTCGGCATGAGCAGCGCTGGCCATTGGCAACAGTAGGGCGATTGCGGCCGAGGCGGCCACAGCAACAGATTTCATTGTCGTTCCCCTTGGGCCGTAGCGATGCTCGGCCTGATTTTTTGCACATAGTCCTCTGTGGACAGAAGACAGAATGCGGGTTAGATTTTTTTTGTCAACGGCAAAAAATGGCGCGGCCTCCCGATTTCCATCGAAGGACCCAACCGCGCGAGAGGGGAATGACATGCTAGAAATCCGCGGCCTTACGGCCGGCTACGGCCGGCTTGCTGCCCTGAAATCCGTCGATCTTGTGGTCCATACGGGCGAGATCGTCTTCGTGGTCGGCCCCAATGGCGCCGGCAAATCCACGCTTCTTAAGACGATTTCCGGGCTCATGGCGCCCACGGGCGGGACGCTCGCCTTCAATGGCGAGGCGATCGCCGGCCAGCCGCCGGAAAAATTGTGCCGCAAGGGCCTGGCGCTGGTGCCTGAGGGCCGCAGCATATTTCGCACCCTGACGGTGCAGGAGAACCTGCTGCTCGGTGGCATGATCCGCAAGGACAAGGAAGAGGCAGCTGCGGACCTCGAGCGGGTGCTCGAGACCTTTCCAATCCTGAAGGCGCGGTATCGCGGCGTCGCCGGCCATCTCTCGGGTGGCGAGCAGCAACAGCTGGCCATCGCCCGCGCCATCCTGCAACGCCCCTCGCTGATGATGATCGACGAGCCCTCGCTCGGCCTTGCCCCCCTCGTTATCGATCAGGTCTACGAGAGCCTTCGCCAGCTCAATGCCGGCGGACTGACGCTGCTCGTCGTCGAGCAATCCACCGCCCGCATCCTCGACCTCGCCTCCCGCATCTACGTCCTGCGCAACGGCCATGTCGCGCTGGAGGGAGCGGCAAGCCATCTTGCGGACGGCCACGCGCTGGAGGATGCTTACTTCGGCTATGGCGAACGCCAGACGACACACGCGTGATCAGGCAAGACAGATGATATTCGACTATTGCATCATCGGCGGGGGCATCGTCGGCCTGGCAACGGCCATGCGTCTTCTCGAAGGCAGGCCGGGCTGCAGCCTCATCCTCATCGAGAAGGAGGATGCGCTCGGCAGGCACCAGACGGGCCACAACAGCGGCGTCATCCACGCCGGCATCTACTACCCTCCCGGAAGCCTCAAGGCCGAACTCTGCCGCAAGGGTGCGGAGGCGACCAAGGCGTTTTGCGCGGAAAACGACATTCGCTTCGAGACCTGCGGAAAGTTGCTCGTCGCGACCTCGGATCTCGAAATGCAGCGCATGGACGCCCTCTACGAGCGATCGAAACAGAACACGATCGAGGTCTACCGCGTCAGCGAGGAAGAGTTGAAGGAGCGCGAGCCGAACATTCGTGGTCGCGGCGCGCTCTTCGTGCCTTCGACCGGCATCGTCAGCTATGTCGAAGTCTGCCAGGCGATGGGGCGGCGCATCGCTAAACTCGGCGGCGATATCCGCCTTTCGACCCGCGTCACCGGCATCCGCGAGGCGATTGACGCTGTCGACGTCGCCTCCGAAGGCGAGAGCTGGCGGGCGAGAAAACTGGTCGCCTGCGCCGGCTTGCAATCCGATCGGCTGGCGGCTCTCGCCGGCCTTTCGATCGAGCACCGCATCGTGCCGTTCCGCGGCGAATATTTCCGCCTCCCGCCCGACAAGAACGACATCGTTCGACATCTCATCTACCCGGTCCCGGACCCCGCCCTGCCCTTCCTCGGCGTGCACCTGACGCGCATGATCGACGGCAGCGTGACGGTCGGACCGAACGCCGTGATCGGCTTTGCGCGCGAGGGCTACCCGCGCCTCTCGGTCAATCTGTCCGACATCGCGGACTACGCGCTCTATCCAGGCTTCTGGAAAACCGTCGTTAGGAACCGGAAATCCGCCGTGACGGAGTTGCGCAACTCGCTGTGGAAGCCAGGCTATCTGGCAGAATGCCGCAAATATTGCCCGAGCCTCACGCTTGCAGACCTCCTGCCCTACGAGGCCGGCATCCGCGCCCAGGCGGTGCGGAAGGACGGCATGCTCGTCCACGACTTCCTCTTTGCCGAGACAGACCGGATGCTGCATGTCTGCAACGCGCCCTCGCCCGCGGCCACTTCTGCAATTCCAATCGCGGAGATGATCGTCGAACGACTGGAGAAAAGATTGTAGAACCATTTCACCCCTGAAGCCATTGAACGCGACCTCGCTAAAATCCGCACAATCGACAATTCAACGTTGGACGCTTCACCGCTAGTAGACCCGATCGGCATCGCCTCCTATTGGATTTCTGATCAACAACGCTATGTGAGTAGCGACTTTTGGCTTGCGCCCGGTTGGCTTGCACTCACCGCTATCTTACATTTTAGCTTTGTCGGGTATGACCTCAGCCGCTTTGAACAGTCGAACGCAACACGATTGCCGTCAGTGCAAATGGCGCAGTGACACTTGGACTCCGGCAATCTCGGCGCCCTCGCCGCGCAACGGAAGCCCGTGAGCCGTTTGACCAGGTGAAACAAATCGGGCCCGCAATCGCTATCATTTTCAGCGCGGTCATCCATGGCCTATTGCCCTCGGACGACCACTTCACGACTAGCCAACTCAAGCCGTTTGCCAAGTATGCGCCCGCTGCCATAGCGTGCCATCAACGGACTTAACGACACGATACATGTCGCCACACTTTAAGTACGAAATTCCTCGGAAAGCTCGAGTCGCATTATGGAGTGGTTCGAGACGCTGGCAGAGCACGAAAGACTGCGATCAATGTACGCTCCGCAAAAATTTTCAGCTTGGTCTAGCGCTTTAATCTTCACGTCATTACCCACTGGTCAGATATATTTCAGCACCGATTGTCAGGGCGGGCAGCATCTGCCAGTTGACGTCTATCGCGTGCGCGATACATGCCTAGAAGTCGTAATATCAGGAGCCGATCAGATTTCTAGAATTGCCGTTGAGGACAACGAGGAGGCCGCTCGTGGGCGTTTTGCCGAAAAGCCAGCGGAGATACCAGCATTAGGGCTTATGGACGTCTTGTGGCGCGTAGTTGCGAATGTCGGAAAAGACCGCGTGACGTTGATTGCTGCAGGCGTCACCTATTACTTGCTGCTCGCGCTATTTCCAGCCTTGACGGCGCTGGTGTCCCTTTATGGTGTTATGTCTGACCCGTCGACAATCTCGCGCCATATTGGTTTCGTGGCGACGATCTTTCCTCCAGGCGCTTTCGACATCATTCCCCAGCAGCTAGAAGCGTTGGCGCAGCAGAACACCCGTACTTTGAGTTTCGGTGTTGTCACCGGCTTCATAGTCGCACTATGGAGCGTCAATAACGCGATGAAGGCCCTCTTTGAGGCGATGAACATTGCCTATGGTGAAGATGAAAAGCGGGGATTTCTGCACCTGCAATTGATGTCGCTAGGATTCACTCTTGGTGCATTGATCATTTCCACCGCACTAATAACGGCTGTTGGCATCTTACCGGTGGTTTTATCCTTCACTTGGACGAAGAGCTGGGCAGAAACATTCGCCATGGTCACCCGCTGGCCGGCGCTTCTGCTAATCGTTGGCACTGCGATGACAATCATCTATCGCTACGGACCCAGCCGTGAACATGCGCGACTACGCTGGATTACGTGGGGCGTCGCATTTAGTACGACGCTTTGGCTGGCAGCGTCGATTGGCTTTTCCTTCTATCTCGAGAACTTCGCGGATTATAACGCGACCTACGGCACCCTCGGGGCCTTGATCGGATTTATGGTCTGGATTTGGATATCCGTCATTATCCTGATACTCGGTGCTGAGCTCAACGCAGAGCTCGAGCACCAAACCTGCGAGGACACAACAACAGGCCCCCCTGAACAAATTGGGCTTCGCGGGGCTCACGTTGCCGATACGCTTGGAGAGGCCAGTGAACAACTGTTGCCACACTAAATAGTTGGCCTGCTGCCGATTTCTTCCGACGTTGAGTTACGCTAATCCCACGTTGCTTTCAATGCATTTTCCCGCATGAGACGCTCGACACGATGCAGAACACAGGAAAAGCATTCGGCGAGAAGGCCGTGCCAGACGCGCCGCGCGGCGTAGGTGCGGTCGCTATGTTTAAATCTGTCCTTGATCTTGCCGAGCAGCGCCTCGTCATACCGAGTATGCTGGCTCGTAGACCGGTGTAACCAAGCGTGAAAGCCGGAACGCGATATACCCAGCGCTTCGCAAAGCCATGCCGCCTTCTGCCCGGCAGTCGTTGCAAAGTTACGACGATAGGGCCAGATCAACCGGTGCTTCGTAATGCATGTGACTTCATATCACGTCCTTCGCACGGTGGGCGGCCTTTTTTACGTGTCGCGCTCCCAGTTTGGCCTCTCAATCTCAATCTCCTCAGGATTAAACTGTCCCTGGCCAGGAACGCTTGTGCCGAGTCCGAACCATATTCCCTGCCCCACTTGCGCAAGACATTCTCCTTAACATCAAGATCGCAGGATGCCTGAGCGACAGTGACCCGACGCTTCTTAACTGAACTGCCTGAAGCTTGTACTCGCGGCTGAACGTCCTTGGTTGCATCATGCGCTACAGTTTTTATTGGAAGCACCTTGACCTGGCGTCCACCAAACCGGAGCAGGCCTCAGGTTCGACTTCGCAAATTAGTCACTAAAACTAAGGAACTAACGATGGAAGGCCGCGTTGAGCGATTGTCGCGGTAGCGCCGGTTGGCGTCGTAGTGTTGCTTGCGCGGCTCGGTCTCGCGTTCGTGGGTCCTCTCGACCCATAAATATGCGTCCTACCCCGGTATAGGTGGCAATTCGTCGGACCATGCGTCCGATAGTGTTCGAGGGATGAAAGACAGATATGAGTGACATTGTCCTAAATCCCGAGTCAGACGGACCGTCAGGTGGTTGGGGATCGCTCAAATCGATTGCGCGAATTTTCGGCGAGACACGTCCGCCAGCGGGCGTGCTAGAGGAGCTGGCACGGCAGAACAAGCCGGGCGGCGTAATGTGCGTCTCCTGCGCCTGGCCCAAACCCGCAAACTACCATCCCTTCGAGTTCTGTGAGAACGGTGCCAAAGCGACACTTTCGGATCTGACGAGTGCACGCTGTACGCCCGATTTCTGGTGTCAACACACGGTGGCGGAACTGCGCGAATGGAAAGATTATGATTTAGAGCAGACGGGAAGGCTGACGCATCCACTGCGATATGATGCCGGAACCGATCGGTATGTCGAAGTGTCGTGGAAAGAGGCTTTCGAAAGCATCGGAAAGACGCTGCGGACGCTACCGCGTGAAAGCGTCGTGTTTTACTCATCAGGACATGCGGGCTTGGAGGCATCCTACCTTTATGCGCTTCTAGCTAGAACTTACGGCACCAACAATTTGCCGCAGAGTTCAAACATGTGTCACGAGACGACTTCGGTCGGGCTCAAAAAGGTAATTGGCTCTCCCGTCGGCACGATTATTTGGGAAGACCTCCAAAAGGCCGATGCCTTCTTCTTTTTCGGGCAAAATCCGGGGTCAAACAGCCCGCGCTTTCTCCACCCGCTTCAGGAGGCCAAAAAGCGTGGCGCCAAGATTGTCACTTTCAATCCTCTGATTGAGCAGGGCCTGGTGTCCTTTGTCAATCCCCAAAGCCCGATGGACATGATAACGGGCCACGAGACGCAAATCTCGGACGAGTATCTTCAAGTTCGCGCGGGAGGAGACATCGCGGCAATCCTCGGTCTTTGCAAAGTAGTGATCGAGGCCGACGACGCGGCGATGAGGTCCGGCCATGCGCGCGTGCTGGATGTCGTGTTCATCGAAAATCACACCGTTGGTCTGGATAGCTTTGTAGACCTCGTTCGCGGTACCACTTGGGATAAGATTGAACAGGAAAGCGGCCTGACGGAAGCGGCGATCCGTCGGGCAGGAGAAATCTACATCCAGTCGGAACGCGTGATCGGCGTGTATGGCATGGGGCTGACACAACAATCTCAAGGCTCTCTGAACGTGGCGATGGTGGTAAACCTGCTGCTCCTGCGGGGAAACATCGGGCGAGAAGGAGCAGGATGCTGTCCGGTCCGAGGACATTCCAACGTTCAAGGTCAGCGAACCGTCGGGATTGCCGAGAAGACCAAGCTAATCCCAATGGACAAGCTCAAAGCCCTCTTTGATTTCGATCCACCAACGGAAGATGGCACGACGATCGTTGATGCAGTGAAAGGGTTGCTAGCGGGCCAAATCAAAGCGTTTATTTGCTTGGGAGGCAATTTATTGCGCGCGGTTCCCGACCAGAATGCGATGGAACAGTCTTGGGCCGCGCAGGACCTCACCGTGGTAGTATCGACGAAGCTGAACCGCAGCCATCTTTTTCCTGGCAAGACGGCGTTCATCCTGCCCTGCCTTTCACGTTTCGAGCGCGACGAACAGGCCACTGGCCCGCAAGCTGTTTCGACGGAGGACAGCTTCTCCAACATATCGGGATCTTTGGGCAAAAGGCAGCCGGCCTCCGAGCATTTAAAGAGCGAGCTCGCCATCGTGGCCGAGATTGCGAAGGCCGCTGTTCCCCCCAATCCAAAACTTAGATGGGACGACTGGACAGCCGACTACAGTATCGTCCGCGATCTCATCGAAAAAACCTACCCTGAGGACTTCAAGCAGTACAACGAGCGCATATTTCAGCCGGGAGGCTTTTACCGCGGAAATCCTGCTCGCGAGCGTGTCTGGAAGACGGACACGAACATGGCGATGTTCACGACACCAGAGCAGTTGAACGCATTGGCGTTCGAAGACGCGCCGGGTCGCTATCGACTCATTACCATGCGGTCGAACGATCAATTCAATACGACAATCTACGGATATTCGGATCGGTTTCGTGGAATTGAGGGAACGCGCGATGTCGTTTTGATGTCCGACGAGGATATAAGGAGCGCTGGGCTGCGGGAGGGACAAGTCGTGACCCTGATTGGCGACTTTGACGATGGCGTGCGACGCGAGCTTAGAGGCCTTAAGGTGACAGCTCACAACTTGCCCTTGGGCACGATTGGAGCCTACTATCCGGAAGCCAATGTTCTTGTAGCGATCGATCATCATGACGAACAATCCAAGACGCCTGCATCAAAGGCGGTGCCCGTACGGATTGAGATCTGAAGCGCAAGTTGCCGGTTATGTGCGCAGGACCGCCCTCCTTCCAGGGTTGGCTGTCGAAAGACCAGTTCTGGCTTGAGCCGATCATTGCACCGTCGACAGTGGATTTAATCGAATGTCGGCGCAACTGGCCTTTCCGCGGTCCTACCTTGTCAACTTGGCATACCCCTTCGCAAGGATAGGACCGGTGGGGCGATTGGTCGGTGAGCCACCTTCCCTCTCAAGAGTGATCTCATAAAGCTGTGCATCGGCTGGCGTCGGAAGTGACCATCCCGCCAACTTCGCTGAACGTGCCTGGTCAAGCAACCCGAGAGACATCGGACCCATCTCGACCGATGGTAGGGTCCAGACCTGCATTGTCATATCGGACGGGACAACAAAATCCGTCAGCAGCCTCACCTTGGCAGTGTCGTTCCCGAAATCCTCCACCACTGCCTGCACCTCGCCCGCCTCGTTCATGAGCACCGCGACAACGAGTGGGTCGAGCCGCCGTGTCATGCTCCACGTCAGGCCGATGGCCAGAACGACCGAGGCAGCCATCGCTGTAATGGCAGCCGCCCGCCAATTTAAGATGTGATTGCTGTTAGCCGCTACAGCAGCATCTGGGAAATCATGAGCGGCAAGCTTGGACTGATCGGGTAGGCGGGAGGAAATCGCCTGCCAGAGACTTTGTGACACATCCACTGGGGCGAGGCCCGTGTCGAGCGGCAAGAAGCGTTCGCGCGCCTCATCAACGGCCTGCCTCAAAGCCACATTCCGCTCTATCTGCGCCTCGACATACGCCCTGTCTGCTTCGTCGAGCAAGCCAAGCACATATTCGTCAGCGATGGCGGGGATATCGTTGGACTCCAATTTCATGCCATACACTCCCGAAGTGAGGAAAGGCCCCGCCTTATCCAGGACTTGGCGGTGCCGAGTGGCAGCCGTAGCCGTCCGGCAATCTCGCCATGGGTGTATCCCCCGACATAGGCCATCAGGATGCCGCGTCGGCGTATCTCTTCGAGTCCGCTGAGGCACTCGTGCAAACGGCTGTGTTGGTCCAGCGTATGCCAAGCCGCCATGATCTCGTTGAGCTGATCGGCATCCCGCAACGCCTCCACCTGATCGTCGCCGACGAGGTCTTCGCGACGTCCATCACGTAGTAGGTTGAGTGCGCGGTTTCTTACGATCGAGTAAACCCAACCCCGCGCCGAGCCGCGCCCCGGTGTATACTGATGCGAATGGGTCCAGATGCGAATAAAGCTCTCTTGCACAACTTCTTCCGCAAGCTCACGTCGTCGCAGTATCCGTTGCGCAACAGCCACAAGACGTCCGGCTTCCTGGTCGAATATCCGCCTCAGCCCGTCCCGATCTCCTTTTGCACAATCTGCGAGCGCTGCTTCAAGGTCTGTCGACTGATCCGTCACCAAGGCCAAGCGCCTTCTCCTGGGGTTTATCGTGGGCAGAGCGTTCGTCTCTGCTGTTGCCACGCCGGCGTGTTCTCGTCCAGCCCAGACGCTCTGCCGGGTGTAAATTCACCTTATTGTGACAACACATAAGATGACGATTGGGATGCAGCGCCAAAAATATTCCTCGTGGCTGCATCCGCGGGCGGTTTCTCATGTGTCTCCTGATGGAGAGCCTACAAGCGCTTACGCCGCAAGCTCTCACTGAAACGAAACGCAACTGGAGAACAACATGACCCTCGCCCGCACCGCTTTTGCCGCCTCGACTGTCCTGATCGTATCCATAACAGTCGCGCACGCCGCCCCGGTCCTCGGACTGACGGGAGAAAAGACTTTGATCATGTTCGATACGACGAAACCTGCTGTCACAAAGACAATGGAGGTCAACGGCGTCACCAAGCTCGTCGGCATCGATTTCCGCCCAGGGACAAAGACCGTTATTGGCGTGACACCGGAACACGCTATCGTATCCATCGACCTTGAGACCGGGGCCGCAACGGAAGTTGCAAAAATGGACAAGATGTTGCCCTTGACCAAGGCACCGGTGGTGGTTGATTTCAACCCCATGGCCGATCGTCTGCGTTTCATGACCGGCACCACAAATCACCGTGTTCATCCCGACACAGGCGCCGTAACCGTTGACGGTACCCTGGCCTTCGAAGACGGCGACATGCACAAGGGCGAAACGCCGAACATCGTCGCAGCAGCCTACACGAATTCTATTGGAAAGCCCGAGAAGACGGCGATGTACAATATAGACGCGACCATCGGCGCACTTGTCCAGCAGACCAAGCCGAATGATGGCACGCTCAAGGCCATCGGAAAGCTCGGCCTGAAAGATAAGCCAGCGGCCTACGCGTTCGATATCCAGGGCGAGGAAGGCGGCAAGAACACTGCCTATCTTGTAGCGAGCAAGATCCTCTATACCGTCGATTTGGAAACAGGTGCAGCAGCTGAAGTCGGCGCTATCGATGGCGTTGATAACGAGGTTCGCGACATCGCTATTCTCCCCAGCATGTGATCGATCGGCGTAGCGGCTCTGTTCAAGAGCTGTCTGGCTGAACCCTAGGACAGAAACGATCGGCCGCCCGTTGAGGCGGCCGATTTTATTTTTGGGGGCGCAGAGCTTACATCTTGGGAAGCAGGACCTTATCGATCACGTGAATGACGCCGTTGGACTGTTTGACGTCAGCAATCGTGACATGGGCGACATTTCCATTTTCGTCCGTCAGGCTGATTTTGCCCATGTCCTCCTTAGCCTTGAGAATGCAGCCACCGACCGTTTTGACGTCGTGTGTGCCGTTGTCGTCTTTGATCATCTTCTCGATGGTCGACGCCATCGCGTCAGCAGCGACGACGTGGCAGGTCAGCACCTTCGTCAGTTTCTCCTTATTCTCAGGCTTTAGCAGTGTATCGACAGTCCCCGCCGGCAAAGCTTCAAACGCCTCGTTGGTCGGCGCAAAGACGGTGAATGGGCCCTTGCCTTGAAGCGTTTCGACTAAGCCGGCAGCCTTGACGGCAGCGACAAGCGTCGTGTGATCTTTCGAATTCATGGCATTCTCGACGATGTTCTTGTCTTCAAACATCGCGGCCCCGCCAACCTTTGGGTTCTTTGCGTAGGCGCTGCCAGTTGCAACGGCGAGAACGGTTACGCATGCGGCAAGACGAGTGACAAACTTGGGCATAATCTGCTCCTTTGTGCCGATGACCCAGACGCGGACCGCGTCTCCCAAGGTTCGGCTCCCGACGACGGGACAGAACCGTTACGGGGCGGCCCCATGAGAAGTTTCAAGAAATCGGCACCGCGCGACGAAAAATCGTCACGGTTTCAGCGCGTCAACTGTTCCGTCAAGACCAGTGCACGACAATCGTTTGGGATGCGCGGTCAGAGGCTTCGAGCAGTCCCACTAGCGACGACCGGACCGGTCGCACGACCCGTCGGCGATCCGCCAAATGGTTCCAGTGTCACGGCAAGCGTTGCTCCATCGCCAATTCGCTCGCGAAGATCAGCTGGGATGACGAGATCGCCTTCAGTACCTGGGGGGAGTATACCAAGCGACAGCGGATCGCCCTCGCCGGGAACGAGCCAAAGCTCCAGCGATTTTTCTTCACGTGCGCCGGCTGCAACCGGTACGACGCGCATACGTCCGCTTCCGGAATCATAGGTGACTAGCATGCTCACCGCATTGGCCTGCGCCGATAATTCAGCGATATATTTACGATCACTCACACCCAAGGACACACTTCCTGACGCGTAGATCATCGCGCTTGCGGCTATTGCAGATGTCCCAATGGACAACCAACGCCAGAAAGACACTGAGTTCCACAGACCGCGCCGGGCATCTGCCACTTGCTGCTCACCAAAAATGCGACCTTTGATTTGGCCTAGAACGGCGTCGCTCGGCGAGATCTCATCATAGGCGTCATTGAATGTTGACAGGTCACTTTCCCAGTGCTGGATGAGCGTGGCAAACGAATGATCCTCGGCCATTCGACGTTCGACAGCTCGCCGGGCCTCGAGCGAGAGAAGCCCTAGCACATATTCGCCAGCGAGAATCTCGTCCTTTGGGGTGGCGTTATCTTGGCTCATCGCTGCATGCACTCCCTAAGTTTCAAGAGGCTGCGGCGCAACCAGGTGCGCACCGTGTTCAACGGGACTTTCATCTGCTCTGAGAGTTCAAGGTAGCTCAGTCCCTCGACATAGGCGCGGCGAACCGCACCAGCATGAATCGGATCCAGCTCAGCCAGGCATTTATCGATCCGGCGACCCTCATCCTTAATGCCAACCTGTGCTTCGGGGCTGGGCATTGTCTCGTCCGCAACGTCGTAGGCGGCCTCGAGATCGTCGGGCACCGGCTTGCGGGCACGAATAAGGTCTATTGCGTGGTTGCGGGCGATAGTGGCGAGCCACGCACTCGGGTTACTGCTGCCAGCTACAAAGGTTCGCGAACGCTGCCAGACTTTGACGTAGATCTCCTGGATCGCATCTTCAGCGTCGCCGCGATTATTCAGAATGCGTAGGCATATGCCCATCAACTTTGGGCTAGTCATTTTATAAAGCGAGATGAACGCCGCCCGGTCACCTATCGCAACACGATTGATTAGGCCTTCGATATCGTTGCTCTGCATTGAGAATGATCCTGCCACCTGCTTCATATAGAAAGCGATCCTCGTCGAAGACAAGCGCAGCTTTGACACAAAGAGGTGCAAGAAGCCGGAATTCGCAATTATTCGGGCCTCCGGGTGGCTATCTGCGTAGCACGTGAGTGTTTATGCCACCAAAAGTTTGAGAAATGACCGATCCACACACTGAGCTGCGTTTTACATAATGAACCCCGTCGGCTGAAGAGCAACCTCGTGACCGTTACTCGACCGGAAGAGTCGGATTTGCCGTAGCCCATGCCCATATTCTCTTTTCCTAATGATTGATCTCATAACTCCTGACGGCCTGGCCGATGGCAGTAATGCCACATTTGGAGTTACGGAAGATGGCGCCCCATAGTTTCAGGAATACCACGAGTTCCACGATTTTATGCGCCCGCACAATCCGCATGAGGTCGGCGTTTTACGAGAGGCTCCGCCTCCGGCACCGGTCAGAAACACCCTTGACTTGAGACCAACGGGTATCAACTCTCTTTTACCGACCTACGAGGTCAACGCGACGCATCGTGTCGGGAAGCTGTCGCCGTTCGGAATGACATTATGGCAACAACAATTTGTGGTGACTGATGACAGAGCGAGCTTTCTATGCGTCAAATCCAATGAAGAACAGCGTGATCAGTGCCGAATTGGTAAAGCACGCCCGGCGCCGGCCTTTAGGACGCCCGATTTCAGGATTGGCAATGCGCTACCCATCGCGCGCACGAAAATACACTTCAGATGCCCGGAACGCGCCGCCGACACGCTTACACTGAACGACAACATCAACCGAAGCCCGAAGTAGGGTCAGGACTTCGGCGCGTTCCATGTCTCGACCGGCGTCCGATTCCTTTACCAGGAGAGCCAGTTGCTCAAATGCCAGAACCACCGAGCCGGCATGAACGGTGGTGATAGAGCCGGGATGTCCAGAATTGACGTTGCGAATATAGTAGAAGGCAGTTCCGTCGCGGAGTTCGTGCAGCATAATGCGATCCGGGCGCATGCGCAAACTCGCCTCCAGCAATTCCTTCGGGCCTGCACTGGACAATCCCTGCCTATCTTTCGAATAGAACAATCGGACGTTGTTCTGCTGTGGAATAACGAGCTCTGCGGTGTCCTCGATTGATATAATTCGCTCCTCGCCGGGTATTTGTTTGATGAGAGCTTTGCACAACGTGGTCTTCGCGGAGCCGGTCGCGCCCGAAACCACAATGTTCATCCGAGAAATAACGGCCTGTCGTAGGAAATCCTTGATCCGGCCGTCGTTGTAGAGCCTAGCCAAGTCATCACGCCCAGTGGGTAAGTCGTTCGAAACGGTGCGCGTGTTCGCGAAAAACTGACGGTGTTCCAGATCATCGAGCGTGAAGTCGGCTGACGATGGTTTCCGTATCGTGATGCTCACCGTGTTTTCTAGCGTTGCCGGTGGGATGACGATCTGAATGCGCTCGTTTCCGGGAAGGATTGCTGAGAGGATCGGCCTTCGCTGATCGATGGATTGATGTGAGAAGCTGGCTACGGCCCGAGCAAGCCGCATGAGCTTAACGAATGTGAGGGTCGGAACGTCAAAGGCCTTCCACCCATCCATACCCTCCGTCAGCACTTGACCAGGCCGATTGATGATCACCTCATACAGTGATGTGTCTTCAAGGAAGATCGCTATCGGTGACAGTAGCTCACGGACCACCGTGGCGTCGGTTTCCTCCGTCATCCAGCTTTCCCTATTTTGTCACAAGCTTTGAGTCTGGAGCAAAGTCACCCGTTACAGACCTATGTAGGATGCGGCGCTCGGGCTCGGTAACCCGCAGGTGATATACGTCCGAGAAGTCGAGATCGCGAGCTACGAAGATCGACAAGACCCCGCCTTGATGCATGGTCAAGGTCGGCGGAATGTTGATCGACTGCTCGACAGCAATGGCTGCGGCCTGCTGACCGGCGCTCGCGGTGTTCTGCGCATCAACATCGCTGTTCTGCAGCCGACTGTTCGCATAGCTCGTCGCATCGCCTACAATCGAAAGCAGCAACGCGCTTCCGAACCGCTCCCACCAATGGGTATCGAGATGGCCCGCGATGCCCGCGCGGCCGAGAGCATCGGTGGCCGGTGAGGCAAGGGTGACGATCACGCCCTTTGGCGTTTTTGCTCTGGTCCACAGAACGAAGAGTCTTTTTTGCCCCCGCTGCAGGGCACCCCGGTACTCTCCGACGACATGGGTGCCCTTCTCCATCAGGACGACCCTGCCATTGTCGGAAAGAACGTCGCGGTTGATAATGCAACTGGTAAAGCCCGGTTGATCCGAAGCCAGTGCGGTCTCTAGCACGCAGGGGATAGATGTCCCCATCGCAACGATGAAATCCCGATTACCGAGCGTTCCGGCGCGCGAGCCTTCAAGGCGCGTGGGCTGCAAACGACCGTCAAACTTCTGCTGATCGGCGTCCGACTGGATCTTGCTTGTCATGTTATTTTCCAGGGGAACCCAATCGCTGTCTATCGAGACGGCCTGGTCATTGATTTCGACACGAGACGAGGCGTTTCTCTGGTTTCCGCTATAGGCCATGACAGGCGCACGTCTGGCTGAATCGAGCAGTTCGTCCTTTTCCTCGACAACAGGCTCGACAACAGGTGTGGGCAGCGTGACCTCTGGGACAGCCTGGACCGGCTCGATTTTCTCCCGGGCGGGCTCGAAGGTGTTGGTCTGGCGTATGACGACCCGTTGGGGCTGTGTTTGATCGTCCTTCCTCTTGTTTCCTGAGGTTGACCAGATCGCAAATCCGACAAAGCACAAGACAGCGAACGCCACCGCACCGCGTTTGAGAACGGGATTTCTGTCTATTCGCCTGGCGGTGACTGTCTCGGCACGTTCGCCGGGGATGCGGGTCTCGTCTTCATGTAGCATTGTCGTCGCCTCCCCTATTTTGCCGTTGAATGCGATTTCACGACGCGCTCAACCGAAGGAGATGTCGTGTAGGTTTTGGGGTTGATCCCAACTCGTTCATAGGCCTCGTTAAACACGCACAGGACGTCCTTGCCGCGGCGCAGGATGAATTTGCGGCTGATCGCATGGATCATCACAAGGTTCCCGTCGACCGACTTGGGTACCAGACTCTCTGAGCCGTCAGAGTTTTCGATATAGATCGCCGGCATCTCCTGGTTGCCCACAAAGGCGAAGGTCGTGATCTTGCCATTGTCGTAGACGCTCTGCGGCTCCAGCGCCTGAGACCCCTGCGCCGAGTAGCGCCAATTGCGCGGCCCGTATGCTTCATGGAGTGCCAGCACAGTATCGGCCTCCTTTGCCTGGGCGGCAAGTGCGCGTGCCGCCGCCTGCTGCCGCCGCAGTTCAGCCTCATCCGCGGGATATCGAAACTTTACATAGAAATACGTATTCTGGCCGACTTCAACCGTGCCTTCGCGCACCGTCAGCTCCATCTGGTAGCTGCGGGTCGAACCGTCTCGCCGTGTTGTTACGACAGAGATATTCGTGACAGGCTGCTTTTCGCGGGGCTTTAGGAAAAGGATGTTGCCGGCCGGCGCTACTTCCCAAGCCACACTGTTGCCTAGCGCGACATGGGCGACCTCTTCGTCCGCCGCGAACTCGACCTGCACGGAAGAGCGGAGCGAGCCAACTATCTTCGTGATATTATAGGGCTGATAGTCCACGAAGCGGACACGGCTATCCTGGGAAGCGCCACGCGGGATCTCCAAAGCATGAGCGATCGAGAGGGATCCTGTAGAGAGAGCGGCAACAAGGAACATTTTTCGTATCAATTGATCGCCTCCGGGTCGGCGCGGTACTCGCTGACCGCAAAGCCGAGGGGATTTACAAGCCGGTCCGTTGCGGACATTGGAGCGTTGGCATACGAGTAGGTCAGAGTCGCGATCCAATGGGTGGTGCGGTCCTCATCGGTCCGCGTAACCGTACGCACGTAGCGCACCGAGACGACATTCTGATTGATCAGCGAAATCGACGCGATGTTTATCCTGACCGTTGCTGAGCGACCGTAGATGACCTGCGGCGACTCCGGATTACTTCCGCGATAAGTCGCTGCAAACCGATCTTGCTCTGCCTGCGTAGACAGGAGTGCTATCGTCCGAAAATTTTCCTGTGCCTCGCTCCACACATATCCCTCGCGGGCACGGACATATTTCGCTGCGAAATATTTCGTCACGGCTTCGTCATAGGTAGCGTCATTCGACGTCAGGGCAGAGACCACATCGACGATGCCAGTTGAGTTGTCGACACGCACGACGAACGGTTCGACCGTCTTAAGGGGAGTCAAACCGGCCACCGCAAAGACGGAAACGACTGCGAGCACACCGGCCGCGATCGCAATCGACCACGCCACACGGTTGGAGCGCTCGATCTGAATCATCCTATCCTGGTCGAAACGCCGAGCCTTCTCGAAATAATTCTTCAGGTTTTCTGTTCCAATCATGTCCTCACCCCACGCAGGAACCGTGCGAGCCATCGACATCGAGGTGGGCAAAAGGCTCCAGCCCTTGGCGCTCCGCGGTATACGGCATAATAGACGTTGATGATCTCGTCTCCGAGTGGCTGGATTGCAAACTTCGGTAGCCTTCCCATTCCCACATCGAGCGATTGAGCGGACGGCGCGAATAGCCGTCACATCTCGGCAGCGGATCGGTGAGCGATGCGCAACTGCCAAATACGGTGGCCATTGCGAGCAGGAGGGAGAGCCTGATCATCTGAGAGGGCATCATACTGCTGTTGAGAGAAATCATCGTCTCGATCCCCTCCTGCCGGCTGTTCGGCCAACAAACCGAGCAGTCTGGGCGATGGCATGCCCAGTCCTTCTGGTTCCACGAGCAAGCATCCCCTCATGCGCGTCGCGAGCAGCGCTGTAGCCATAAGCCAGCGACGCGCCACCGGAGGCGAGCGCTGATGCGATGCCGGGAAGCTGATAGAAGACATAGAGGGCCGCGATGCCAATGGCGCAAAGCGCGGTCGGTCGCATGAGAACATCGCTGTAACCGTCGATCGCCGTGAAGGTGGAATCAATGCACGAGATCAGCAATGATCCAACGGCCACCACGAGAACCTGGAGTACGACGAAATTGGCCAGTTGGCCAATCCAGGCCTCGGTGAAGCGGCGTGTGGACTTGAACATCGCGAATGCCACGAAAATGGGGCCGATCGCCAACACGATGGCGAGCGCCAGCCGCGCATAGAGCGAGACGACGTAGCCCAAACCGGCGACGAGGAAGCTCACCACGATCACCATCATTCCGCCGACGCCGGTGACGATATCCACGGGCCATGAGGCGCGCGACCAGATATCTGTCGCCGACGCCTGCCCCTTGTCCAAGAGGCCGTCGAACGTGCTAGCGCTTGGTGTGGTGCCGGAATTCAGAGCCTGCGAGACCTCGCGTGGCAGGAAATCGAAGAAAACATCGGTGACATACTTTTGGTATTCGCCAGCGTTTTTGACGAGCAGGACGATAATGGCGAGCTTGATTGCCCGGGAGACAAACTCAAGGACCGGTTCCGAGACCGATCCGCGCAGAACGAGATAGCCATACAGAACGATATAGAGGGTGACCGCGGCAGTCAGCGGGCCGGTGATCCATTCTGCGATATTCGACGTCCCGTCGGAAACGAACGTCTCTATTGGTTGTTTAAACTGTCCGTCGATGAACTCGAACACTTGATACATCTTGTCATTCCTCAAGAGTTACGCTTCTTCTGAAGGTGCCGTCTGCGGTCGGTAGCTTCAGCGTTTGCGCAGTTATTCGTGTCCGCACCGCTTACGAGTTGATGCGGCAGTCGGACCGGATGCGGTCGAGCAGTGTCTCATCCGCCGTCAGATCGCTGACGGAATGGGCGGTCGTTTCTCTGCGGAGCACCGAGTGAGTACGAGGAGGCGTGTCACGGCGGCAAGCTGCCTACCGCAGCGCCGCCTTCATGGAATCCATGCGCTGGCGCCATTCCTCGGCGTTGCGCTGGATATCGACCTGGGCTTGAGCGCGCTGAACCATTTGCAAACCCTCCATTCGCATAACGTCCAATTGCATAAACACCTGCTCTGCCTGAAGGCGAGTCTGCAGATCCGCGATTTCTTTGGCGTCGCGTGCCGACGAAATTTTTTCACGCAGTTCGTCGACGCCTTCCATGCGTTTCGCCGCCGCATTGTAAATTTGCTGGCCGAGGCTCATCTGCCCAGCATACTGAGTCTGGATCCGCGATAGTTCTTTTGCGTAGAAATCGTCAGCGTCCGTCCGGTAGTTCGAATTGAGCTCGACGAATCTTGAAGCGGACTGGCCGAAGACCCCTGACCCAGTCCCTGTCAGCAAATCCTCAATAGTGGCGAAATCGGACGGAAGGGCTTTCCGAACGGCCGGGTCGTTCAACACATTGGCGACATCGGCCATATCGGTCAGCTTGTTGAGCGAGCCATAGAGCTGCTGCGCCTGCTCAATCTGCTGGTGTAGCGCCGTCAATTGGGATTTTAGCTGCGCAATGCTCTCGATGTGCTTAAGGATCGCCGTCTGGTCGATCACGGGAATCCCGTGGCTTGCGGCCGTTCCGGCAGAGAAGATCATTATAATCGCCGCCGCTGCGCCGTGCCGCCTGTTCATAACCATCAACGCACACTCCTTCGCTCGTGGAAAATAGGAAGCCAGTCCGCTTGATCGCCACCGACTTGTGCGCGGATCGCATCCGCGAGTTCAACATTGCCGGTTCGTCCGGAGAGTATTGCGAGTTCGTCGTCGAAGCCGTCGAGATCTAACTCAGCGACGACGCTGTTGTGCCCTTGCTTCAGCACGAACCGTCGGCTTTCGATGGAGAGCTCGCGCGCGATAATTTCATATTCGCGTTCGGTCAGTTTGAAGCCGCTCACGTAGTCGGCGTGATCGCCACGAGCATTCGGAAGAAAAATCTGGGTCGGGCATTGTTCGATGATAGTGTGGGCGATCGATGAGTTGATCGCGTCGCGTGGGCTTTGCGTGGCAAACAGCATGAGACCGTTTTGCTTGCGGATCGTCTTCAACTTGTTCTGAGCGAGATCCCGGAATTCCTCGTCCTGCAGCGCCTTCCAGAATTCGTCGATAACGATAATGATCCGACGGCCGTCGATCAGTTGTTCCACGCGGTGGAAGAGGTAGGCCATCAGGGGCGTGCGGATTTCCTCGTTGTCGAGGAAATCGGTCATGTCGTAACCGACCATCTTTCCGCTGAAGCCGAGATTTCCGACGCCGATATCCTCAATGGCGTTGTCGAAGACCCAGCCAAGCGGACCTCCCCGTTCCCACCGACGCAGCCGCGCGGCGATGCCTTCCGGGTTCGTGTTGTCGAGGAAGGTCCGGAGGGCGCCAATCGTACGGCGGTCCATCGGCAGGTCGGCCAGACCATCAATCGCGGCGGCAATATCGCGCAGCTCAGTTACCGACAATTCCCGCGTACTGGATCCGACCAGCTTTCCGACCCAGTGCGCAAGGAACACCTTGTTTTCCGGCGTGAGCTCGAGGGCCTTTAGGGGAGCGCAACCGGTCGGAGTTCCGTTCTTGAGGGGGAAATAGGCTCCGCCCGCAGCCCGAACATAGAGATCGCCCCCACGGTCCTTGTCGAAGAAAACGACATACGGATCGTGCTTCTCAAGCTGCGACAGCATGAAATTGAGCAACACCGTCTTTCCAGCGCCTGACGGGCCACAAATGAACGTGTTGCCAAGATCGCCATAGTGGAAGTTAAAATAGTAAGGTGATCCGGACGCGGTCTTCAGAAGCGCGACGGCTGGGCCCCACTCGTTCCCGTCCCTTCGACCGATTGGATAGGAATGGAATGGCGACAGCGCTGCGAAATTCCGTGATGTGATGGCACCGGACCTCGCGCGGAACCGGAAGTTGCCGGGAAGTTGCGCCCACCATGCCGCTTCGAGGCCAAGGTCCTCGCGCGCGACAACGGCGCCCCCGTTTGTCAAGCCCGCGCGGGCCGTGGCAAGATGATCTCCCAGCTCCCTCACCGACGGCGCGAACACCGCGAGTGACAAATGATGCTCGCCCAAAACGAACCTGTTCGACTCAAGTCCGTCCATCGCGTCGTCGAGTTCGTCGATTTGCGATACCGCCTTGTCGCCACTGCTCAGCATTTGATTCTGCTTGCGGCCCATTATGGTCCGCGCATCCACCTTCGAGATAAAGGAGAAGGATTGCGACATAATTAGTTCGAACGGGCTTTTTAAGACATCGTCCAGCATCCCGGGTCTGGTGGTGGCTGGATATTCCTTGAAGCTCAGCATGCCGGCAAACCGGCTCTCGGCCTCGTGTCGAATCTCGATCGTTTCGCGGCCAATGATGACGCGGTCCGAATAGATCGCCGAGGCAATGCGGCCTTCTGTAAGGGGAACTGGTTCCGATCTTCCGCCGACGAGTTGGTGGAGAACCTCGCTCGGCCGGGAGAACGCGAGCCCCTCATGGTCATAAAGCGACAAGACGCGAGGCTTAAAGCGCTTCAAGCCAGCCGTGATATCGATGACCTTGTCGCGAAGTTGCTTCAGCGCCTCTTCGTCGAGCTCTACGCACGACCGGCTCGCCCTGACCAGGCGCGACAACAGTTTCGCAGCCCTCTCCGCCGGGTCGCGCAGCGGCGACCAGACGACGGACAGGTAGAGGTCGTTTCGAAAGAGATCCGCACGAACGATGCGGTCACGATATTTTCTGTTGAGGCTCGAGGAAAACGGTGCGTTGAATGTCCCTTCTGGATAGGAGTTATCGCGACGGCGGATCAGGTGCGTCCAGAGTGCAAGCCGCTCGTCTGCAATGTTCCTGTAAAGTGTGTTGAGGTCGCGATGTAGCGAATTAAGATCGTGAACATCCGCGGTCTCGAAGGATACGCCTTCGAGTGCGATCACCATCATTAGCGCCCGCGACTCCAGAGCAATTGTTCTTTCATCGACATGGCGTACGTAAGGAATGAAGGTTTCGGGATCGAGCTCCCTCAACCTGATCGTTGCGGCACTAGGCAAAGCAGAGATCCCTTTCATCGAAACGGCGAGAAAGCCTCAGCGGCGAGATAGATGTGCCGCCCCAATGGAATGTGTTACGTGATCGTCCCCGCGTTTCCACCCAGGCAACCGCGATGCGGAACATGTTATGGTCGTGCTTGACGAGCGCCCGGAAGAGAATGTGAAAGACCACGCCTATCAGTGCGTACGCAACCGAGCCGGCGGCAAGATAGAAGATCGTGGTGACGATGACATTGACACCCATCGCCTCTACGGTCACCCCTGCGAACATCGCCGGCCGCGTGCATGCGATGAAAAGCGTGTCTTCCTCAAGTGTCGAGCGCGCCGTCACCATAGTTCAGCTGCCGATGATCGTACTGACAAGCTCGGAAGAGCCCGCGATGACACCGATACCGACGATCCAATAGCCAGCACGTCTGAGGTCCATGTATCCAAACATCCATGCGAGCGCGATCAAGATCACAGCGATGGTCGCGAACAGGCGGAATATGTTGCCCTGCAGAATATCCACGACATTCTGCAAGATCGTCTCGATCCCGGCAGCCTGGGCGAAAGCTGGTTCGGTCAATGTCAAGAGAAGGGCGGTCGCCATCACGGCGGTGGTCGCGATCGAGCGTGTGCGATAATCGAGGGTCATGTCAGTCTTCTCCATTCTTATTCTCAAAAACGAGGATCGACGAGCGTTGCCGGGCGTTAAAGACGTCCCATGAAGGCACTTTCGCATCGGGTAAGGTCGCTTGAGGGGAATTCTCAGCCGGCACTTCGAGCAAGCGGCCTTCTGATCGGCGATCCGCCTCATTGCTCTTGATCTGCACGAAGTGACCGAATGTCAGAGTCGCAATCGCTGGCTTTGACCGTTCAATCGCGCGCCTAACCTGATCGTCGTAGTTAACCAAGGCGCCGATTGATGGATCACCCCGTCCATAGAACGATTGCAGCATGATCTGTTCGGCCCGGTTCTTATCGGCACCCGAGTTGATGGCGACGCGATAATACCCGTCGAGCAGCGTTGCCGTTGCTTTCAGGTTGAGGCACGGGTCAAATGCGTCGGAAATTGAAAGGTTTAATTTATCGAGGTCGTCCAGTCCGATCCCGCCCAGACCAAGCTGAATATCTTGGCGGTCGGCAGCGAGTGTCGTGGCGGTTTCGATCGCCTCAGCCAACGCGCCCGGTTGTTTCGCTAAAGGGAGCCCACTGTTAATGCGGATGTTGAGGGGCGCGAATCGGCTTTCGAGACTGATGACGCCTGCTAGTGTTTCGGTCGCAATAAAGGGTGCGCAGGCCTGCGCAAGATCAGCAAAGGAAACGGGCATGACTAGAACCATACCCTCTGCTTGCCGGCACCCTCAATGATGACTTCGATGTAGCGCGGTTTCTCACGTACGAGTGGGCTGGAAGTCGAATAGGCGGTGCAGTATTGGCGCCCGTCCTTCCATTCCCAACGGGCGGAGAATGATGAGGGGTAGCCTCCTCTCTCAGAGGTGTGGTCGCGTCCGCATTGGCGATCATCCACGACCTGCTTTGAAATAGATACGCAGGTCGCATGACGCCCGAACTGACCTTGTCCTGCGATCAGGCGATAACCCTCGCCACAATGGAAAGGCTCGTATTGTGGACGCGAACTTTGGAACCCCACGCCACTGCATGTAGGGAATGATCGACCTTTTGCCAGCCACCTCCAGAGTTTGTGTATCGGCGGCCTGCATGCCGCAAACTGCGTCGGGCCTCCGGGATTGGAAAGGCATAAGATAACTTGGCAGCCCCACTCATCGGCGCGAGCGCTTTGTCCGGAAGTAAGATATACTGAGCCGAAGCCTAAAGCTGCTGTAACCGTTAGAAAGAAAAGGCGTTTCATGCCCTAGAGCCTCCGATTAGAGTTCCGTCCGGACCGGACGAGAGATTCGTCTCGTCACCACGTTCTTACTATGCAAATAATAGATAGTTAAACCAATGGCAAGCAAATTAAGCGACCGATGGCAAACCCAGGCCTTGCCTCTCTTTGCCGTGCGAGAGATTCTCGACAAACCCCTGGAGGATGAGACGCCGCAATCCCGCATCAAACAGATCGGCATGATGAATATCCTGTACATGATGCATCAGGCGCATGAGAAGCTAACGCTCTCAAATTTAATAGAATTTACCGGGATGACGCGGAGTGGAGTTCTTGAGACGATCGAACTCTTGGTCCGGCGAGGAGTCCTGATCGAGACGCTCGGGAAGAACTCCATGGGCAGGGGAACGGCTAGACAGTTCACATTCGATCCGCAGGTTTTTAGGGCGCTTCGCGGTAACGCCAGGAATGAAGCAGACTGATTTTACCTATCGATAGTTTTCATTCTCACTTGATACGGCAGACACCATTTCAGTGATAAAGAAAGTGATCTACCTGTCGCGTCGTGGGCTCGGACTCTCCTTGCAAAAGAGTGTCCGTATGAAATGTAGGTGGCTGCGAATCGGGGAGTGAGGCTACGGCCCGACTAAAGTTAATCAAGCGAGCCAAAACCCCTATCTGCTTTCCTGGCGCATTGACCCTTCTTGGGTCGCTTCGCTACGAAACGCCGCGCATTCTTCGTGTGATCATAATGACTATCACGGCAGCCGACAGGACCGCGAGGAGGTTGTAGGTCATCGCGCCTGAGAACGCGTCGGCATATCGCTGCGCCTGCGATAGCCCTTCGACGGGTTTTTTACCAAGAATGCCAACGAAGAAGATGCCGACAACAGAGACCCCGAAGGCGCCTCCAACCTGCTGCATGGTGGAAATGACGCCAGCCGCCATACCGGCCTTTCTGTCCTCGATGACGCCGATCACCATATTTAGGAGCGGCGTCATCGAGAGGCCTTGTCCAAATCCGAACACAACGAGCGCTGGCAGAAGCGCCCTTTGAACAGGTTCATCTCCAAGATTACCGACGCTCATCATGAGCCAGCCGATGCCTGCCGCATAGACCATCATCCCGCCAGCGACTGCTATTTTTCCACAACGATCCACGAGCTTCGGGGCGATCAACGATGCAGCGACGAACCCTACGCTTGCCGGTGCAAACAGCGTACCGGCTTCAAAAGGTGTCATGCCGAGACCCGACTGTACCAGCAAGGCGAAGCAAAGAAAGAGCGAGGTTGACGTTGAATAGGTCAGAAGCACAACCAGGGACCCTGCGGAAAACTGGGTACGTCGAAACAGGCTAACGTCAATCGCAGGAGAACCGCCGCTCTTCGTTACATGGCGCTGCCAGACGAGAAATGCCGTGAACATCGCTAGTGAGGCCGCCATGCTGGCCCATGTCCACAAAGGCCAGCCAGCATTCGGCCCTTCCAGCAACGGTAACAGCAGCAGCAACAATGCCGCTGTTGCCAGCGCAATACCCAGCCAATCAATGCCGACCGTATCAGACGAGCGCGACTCGGGGATCAAGCGTGTCAACGGAACCGCGATCACGCCAATCGGAAGATTTATGAGGAATATGATCCGCCAACCGGAGCTAAACAGATCGCTTTCCACGAGGAGCCCGCCGAGGACCTGTCCAGCGATGGCTGCTAGCCCCAGTGTCATTCCAAGGATGCCGAAAGCCCAGCCCCTGCTCGCTTCGTCATACATTACCCGTAGCAGAGCGTACACCTGTGGGAACATGATCGCGCCGGTCGCACCTTGGAGAAAACGTGCACCGATGAGGCTAGTTGCATCGGGCGCGATGCCACACAGGAATGAGGTGATCGCAAAACCCGCCATCCCGAGTGAGAACAAGCGGCGACGGCCGTAGCGGTCGCCAAGCCTTCCGCCCGCGATTAGCAAGACCCCAAAGGCAAGTTCATATCCAGCGATTACAAACCCAACCTCGGCAAAGCTGGCACTAAAGTCAGACTGTATTGCGGGAATAGCGACATTGACCACGAACAGGTCAAACACGGTGATGAAACCGCCGAGCAATAGGATGGCCAGCGCAAAAGCCGAGGGCCGTGCTATAGCACGGCTCTGGCCGGTACGGGTTCCAGCAGGGACTTTATCGAGGTTCATGAGCAACTCCTTCGTTCTTGAAGTCGCTTCGCACACGCTTTAAACTGTTACTATGGAACAAATTATCCTATTACTATGAACAACGTGTTTGACAACCGCCTGGATCGCAAGCACGGCGAACTGGCCGATTTTTTGCGGCGACGCCGAGAGAGTTTGTCACCGCTTGATGTCGGTCTCCCAGCAGGGAAAAGGCGACGCACTCCAGGGCTACGACGTGAGGAAGTCGCAGCGCTCGCGGGCGTCGGCATAACTTGGTACACGTGGCTCGAACAGGGCCGAGACATCAAGGTCTCCACCGCCTTTCTAGATAATGTCTCGCGTGTCCTCAAACTGTATGAAACGGAACGACGCCATTTGTTTCTCCTTGCACACCAAAGGCCACCCGCAATTTCGGGCCAGGCATGGTGCGAGGTCCCGACATTGGTGCGCCGGCTTCTCGATGACCTTACGGAGCGTCCATCGTACGTTTTGAATCTTCGATGGGATGTGATTGGATGGAACGCCGCCGCCGAACAGCTCTTCAAGTTCGAGCAGCGCGACCCCGGTGACCGGAATATGCTCTGGATGTTGTTCGCCGATGATCGTCTCAATCGAAGGATCGTAGGATGGCATCTTCAGGCTCCGCAGGTTCTGGCGAGCTTCCGACGTGATTTTGCCCGGGCTCCGGAAGACGAAAGCATGATAGGACTCGTCAGGTCCTTAGAGCGGGTATCTTCATCGTTCAGGACGCTGTGGAACCAGTACGACGTGCATGGTCGCTGTGATGGCCGGCGGAGCTTCATTGTAGAAGGCCAAGGAACGGTGGCGTTCGATCATTCGTCCTTCATCGTGGACGAGGAAAAGCACCTTCGTCTCGTATATTACGCGGTGGCTACTGACCGGGAGATTGGTGAAGCGGCGACAAATTGAAAATCCGATGGGCCGGTTGACCAGCGGCGAGGTCCCAAGGCGCAATGGAACTGTGCGGGCGGAGGGCGACGAAATGGAGAAATCATGTCTTGAGGCATGAGGGCCACCCGCTCTGGTCAAAGGGCCTGCAATCGCCAGTATGCTGGCGACTCAAGTCCTACGCGGCAGCACCAGGAGTGAACAATTCTTTCGTCATGCCGATCAATAATCGCGCTCTGCATGGTAGTCATCAAGAGCTTGGAGGCGACATTCGCATGCTGACAGCGAAGAACATCAGGCCGATGACTGCAAAGCCCGCGAACACGCTAAACATTGCGACGCCCCCAAACGTCTCGAGAACGGCACCGCCAATCGCAGGACCGATGAAACTTCCAATCATCGAGAACGATTGAGCACCGAAGTAACTCCCTCTGTTTCGCTCCGTTGAAGCATTGTCTATCAAAACGTACTCCGATGGAATGACAAGGATCTCTCCGACCGTGAACAGGATCATTGACACGAGGACCCCGGATAATCCGACGGATATCATCAACCCTATCTGGCTTATCACGAAGAACACGCACCCGACCGCGACGGCTTTGTAGGCACCGAAGCGCTCGACAATACGTCGGGCCAGCGGATTTCCAACAAGGACGACGAAGCCGTTCGTCGATACGGCGTACGCGTATATTTCAACGCCATCGGAGAGGCTGTTTGTAAGATACGGAGCCAGCGTTACGGTCCACTGGCCGTACACTGCGATTAGAAAAGTGCTGCCCGCGATAAAGCTCTGTAGACGACGATCCCGAACTGCGGTCCGAATGTTTGAGAGGAACGCTAGGCCTGCGGCGGGAAGCTGCTCGTCCGCGGAACTTGGTGCTGGAAAATGGATCAGTTGCAGAACAAGGGCGAGCAGAAGGTAGATGGCGGATGCGGCGAGAAACAAGGTCGTCGACGCGACCCCCGCGGCCAGACCTATGACGGGCCCAACAGCCCAACCAACGTTTGAAGCAGTGTAACGCCATGAAATGTACTTCAGACGCACAGTCTCGGTGCAAATATCGCTCATAAGGGCACGCGACATCGGGCCATAAAGAGAGATTGCGGTCGCGGTCGTCACCTGGGCTGCACAGAAGACAATTACGGTTTCTGCTAGGGCCAACGCAATCATACCCGTGGCGAGCGTTAAAAGAACCAGCGCGAGAATTTTCTTGCGCCCAAGGCCGTCCGACAGCGCACCTACCACAGGCGCGACGAAAGCCCCTAGCAAGGAACCCGCCCCCAAGAGAAAGCCGATCATTGCGGGGCCGAGGTCAAAATCCTGTTGGAGTTTTATCGCCAGGAAAGACAATGTCATCGCACGCGCGATCGTTACCGCGCAAGCTCCTGCGACAAGAAACAGAACAGCATATGGAGCCCTAATGTCGGACAGCATGTTCCCTCGTCTTCGTATCGCTTGTTCAAGGCGAGAGCCGCTTCAATTGAGCGGCACGACCGAGATCAGACCTAAAGCTCCCGCAGCAATTCGCATCCAACGCGTCATTTCACGATCCGTCTAGCTAACGATTTCGACAGATTGGCCTGCCCCTCAAACCCGTGGACGATCAGGGCGGCTGGTCCAGAGGTGCGCACGGTAGCGGCCCCAAAACATCGCCGCTTCTGACCGACCAAGGGAGATCGCGGCCGTTCGTCTATCAAGGAGAGGACCATGGTGGATCCACAGATCATCGAACGTTGGCGCACTGCGCCCCGGCTCACGTCCTTCGCCCCGTTCTTCGAACAGACTGCGAGCGGGCAAGGGGGAGCTCCAGACATCGGCAAGCCCGCGCCGGATATCAGCCTTCATGATTTCGATCTCGACTGCGCCGTTTACGCCGATACGCATTTTCGGCTTTTCGGCCCGTTCGACAGCCATTATCACGCGAGCATTCCCTACCGGCTCGAAGAGACCTGCCGTCTCGGTCCGGCGATACTGTCAGTCTGTCTTCGCCGCTGGGCGAAAACCGCCCAGGCCTCGACCCTTTACACCTTGGGCGCTGGTACGGGCTGCATGGCGCGGTCGGTCGCCGTGCTGGGTGACGGACGCGTCAAGACACTCGCCTGCAGCCCAACGCCCGCGAACCGGGCAGCATTCTTCGCTAAGCGGGGAAGCGAACACGCGCATTTTTTCCTCGGGCCGTTTTTCGAGTTGGATGCGGCTCGATACGCCGCCGATCCCGACCTCGCTCACTTTCGCAACGGATTCGATGTGCTTGTCGAAGACACGACATTCCAAATGTACGATCGGGACCGTGCCGCGCAGCTTTCCTTCATCACGCCGCGCCTGCGGCACGGGGGAATTTTAGTGCAGGTCCAGAAGCTTGCGCACGAGGACCACGACGTTTATGCCGAGCGCGAGAATCAGAAAGACGGCTTGTTCAAGAGCCGCTTCTTCTCGGACGGACAAATATCTGAAAAAAAAGCGGAAATCCTCGAAACAATGGCGAATTGCCAAGTCGACCTGCAGACGACGGTCGCGGCCTTGCGGCTGTTCTTTCGCTATTCTGTGCTGACGTGGAACAGCGGAAACTTCTATACCATCGTCTCGTCAAATTCGAGGGCGTCGATCCTAGAGTTCGTATCGCTGATGGTCAAACCGGCGATCCCGCCCGCTTTCTGCTACGAGACACTGCCAGCGGTGATCATCGACACGCCATCTGAACCACTCGGCCCTGCCCTCTCGTGGCGGCGCGCCAACGGCAGGGCGGCAATGGCTGCAGGGCGCGCCGAGGAACCGTGAAATGGACAAACCGTCGGTTTCGAATTCGACGTCGTACTGCAGCCCCGCCGACGTGCGGCGATCGCTCTCCTACCTCATGCCTCAGCTCGCCCCCTATTGGGAGAGGCCACTCACTGCGTACGCGTCGAAGCTCTATCGGGTCGAGCACGTCTCCGCTGAGAGCGCTGCCCGCAATCATGCGAGAGATCTCTTTCGCACATGCATCGAGCGCGCGGCGCGCCGGTCGAGCTACACGGAAGAAGAAGCGCGGAGCGCAGGGCGCGAATTGGTTGCGTCGCCGGTCCTTCAGACTGGCCCGCATTGTCTGCTGCTGTTCGAGCCGGATGCCTTTTATACGCACCTGTTCAGTATGATGGGCCTGATGGCTCATAATCGCAATTGGTACATCAGCTACTTCGCTTCGACGTCGGGCTTTTCGGAGCGCGCGAAGAAAGGACCTGGCTGGCTTAGAGTGGGCGGCGAGCCACTCAATCTCTTCGGCGTGCCTCGGAATCGAATGGATAGTTCGAGCATAGGCTGCTTGAATGGACCCTACCGCTATGCCCTAACGAACGCGAAAGGCGAAAGCGCGCCCAATGCTGACGCGGCTTGTCTCCTCGCCAATCTTCCCAGTGCCGAATTCGCCTCGGCGGCGGAGGCGATCAAAGCGGGCAACCGGGATCTCTGGCGCCGAACGTTTTCCCAGTCAATCAGACTGCTTCAATTGGATGATTTTGATGTGGCCGACCTGATCGCCGATCATCTCGAAGACCCAACGTCCTGGATATCGTCGCAGTTCATAGGCAACAGGACTATCGCCAATTCAATTCTGACCGCGCTGGACGACTTGCAGGCCGGTCCATGGGCGGGTTGGATTCGTCGAACGACTGACTTCTTCTGGCGCATTTCGGAGAACCGGGTCACTCCTTTGCACCTTAAGGGCGATGCACTCATTAGCGACAACGCCCCAACGTTTTCTGTGAGGTTTCGACCCGATGCCATTGCAGCGGCGCTCCGCAACAGACTTATACTTCCCAACTTACTACTAGCGTTTCTCGCCATCTCCATCTTACCAGGCGTGAGGGTTTTGGGCGGCTTCAGGCAAGTCGTCTATTATCCACTGATGCGATATCTGACCTCGGCCGGCATCCAGCAGGCTGGCAATGCCGATCTCCTGGCCGACATGGTGAACGACAACCAGCCCGGTGTATGGGGACATCGCGTGCTACGCCGCGCGGAGTCCGACCCGTTTCATGAGGTGAACATTGCCGGTGGCATCGCGCCACTATTACAGGCCTATGGCAAGCTTTCGCTTTCGGACGCAAGTGGTGACCTCACGTGTTTCACGGAAGATTGTCTGTGGTCGCGGCTCGCGGCAAACATTGCCAACGGCACCATCGCCAGCGCGTCCGACGAATGGCGGTGGTCTGACAAGGGCTCACGGGGCGCCCTGTCCCGCAGGAGGTGCATTTAGATGCTATCTCCAACTCGGGGCTAAAGATTGTCAGGAAAAGCCGACCAGCGATCACTTGTCAGGTCCATGACTTACCATCTTGGAGCGCGTTCGACTGGCGGCCGCGCCGATCTGCGTTCTTAATGGAGACAATACTGCGGCCAAAAACAGAGCGAGGAAACAGCGCGCTGCGGCATGCGAGGCGTCCTAGCCCTTGACGCTGCCCGTGGTGAGCCCAGCGACGATCTTTCGCTGGAAGATCAGGACAAGGACGAGAAGGGGAAGCGTGACCGTCACGGACGCGGCCATTAGCAGCCCGTAAGGCACCTCGTATCGGCTACTGCCGGTCAGGAGGCCGATCGCGACAGGCACGGTTCGGTTCTCGTCGGTCAGGATGAAGGTCAGCGCAAAGAGGAATTCGTTCCAGGACAGAATGAAGGCCAGGAGCCCGGTGCTCGCGATCGCGGGCCACATCAGCGGCAGCAGCACATGGGTCAGGATCCGCAGCCGCGAGCAGCCGTCGATCAGGGCCGCTTCCTCCAGCTCCACCGGCAGATCGCGGATGAAGCTCGTCAGGACCCATGTCGTGAACGGCAGCGTCAGGATCAGATAGGAGACGACGAGCGCGCCCGGGTTGTTGTAGAGCCTCAACAAGCCGATCACCTCGAACATGCCCGATAGCACGACGACCTGCGGGAAGACGGAGATCATCAGCACCGCGATAAGAAGATAGCGCCCCGCCGCGAAATGCAGCCGGCCGAAGCCGTAAGCCGCCAGGATGCCGATCGCGAGCGCGATCAGCGTGCTTGTGACCGCCACGAGGATGGAGTTCACCAGCGCGCCGATGAAGACGGAATTGGCGAAGAGTTGGATGTAGTTGGTGAAATCGAGAGACGGCAGGAGGTTTGTCCCGTAGATCGCCTGCGCCGATTTCGTCGAGGTCACGATGGCCCAGTAGTAGGGAAAGAGGACATAGATCATCACCAGCGCGACGGCGGCATAGAGGCCCGCCGCCTTCAAATGGCGCATGAACCGATAGGTCGCGTTGGAGTGGCGCTTCGTCCTCATCCGTCCCTCCTAGTGATGCGAACGGTCGAGCCGGAGCAGCCCGACGATGACGATGGCGATGAGGCCGATGATCAGGAAGACCCAGGTCGAGGCGGCCGAACCGACGCCCAGGTCCTGGAAGCCGATCAGCTGGTCGCGGGCATAGATGGACATGGTCATCGTGTTGGCATTGTTGGCCGCCAGCACGTAGCTGAGATCGAACATGCGCAACGCGTCCAGCGTGCGGAACAGCATCGCGACGCCGATCGCGGGTGCCACGAGCGGCAGGGTGATCGACCAGAAGCGCTTCCAGTGCGGAACACCGGAGACTTCTGCCGCCTCGTAGAGGTCCTCCGGAATGAGCTGCAGGCCGGCGAGGATGAGGAGAACCATGAACGGCGTCGTCACCCACACGTCGATGCAGATGACCACGGCGAGAAGCAGCGACGGGTCCGCCGTCCAGGCAATGCCCTTGGAGATGACGCCGAGATTGATCAGCGCCTTGTTGACGAGGCCGAACTGGTCGTTCAGCATCCAGTCCCAAATGCGCGTCGAGACGACCATCGGCATGGCCCAGGGAATGAGTATCGCCGCGCGCACCAGCCCGCGCCCCAGAAAGGCGCGGTGAAGAAGAAGCGCGATGGCAAGCCCGAGCACGGTCTCGATCGCCACCGAAACGACGGTGAAGACCAGCGTGTTGCGCACCGCCAGCCAGAACGTAGTGTCTTCCCAGACCGTCACGAAATTCGCAAAGCCGACGAACCTGTAGTTGGTGGGATCGTCGAGATAGGCGTCGGTAAAGGAAAAGAAGATCGTGCGCGCCAATGGCCAGATCGCCACGGCCAGGAGGACGATGACAAGCGGCGCCACGAACATCAAGGCGATCCGCGTTTCGACCCGCCGGGCGCGATCGGTCGGCGTCATGCGCTCCCCTCCCCCGTCCGTCCATGCTCCAGGCTCCGGCCTTCCGCGTCGAACAGATGAAGGTTCTCCGGCTTCCACGCGACGCGGACGGCCTGCCCGGGCGACAGCGCCGGCGGCGTGCCCGTGCCGCGGATGGTCCAGATCGGACCGCCGCCAACGCGGACATAGCAGAGGTATTCGTGACCGAGATCCTCCATCCGCTCGAACACGCCCTCGATCACACCGGGGGCACCGCCGGCGGACAGCGCAAGCGCTTCCGGGCGCAACCCGATTTCGCTCACCGCGGCGCCGTTCAGGTGCGTCGGCGCGTAGGAGAAACCGCCCGGCCCTGCAAGCACGCCACCCGCCGTCGAGGCCGGGGCGAAATTCATCTTCGGGCTGCCGAGAAAACCGGCGACGAAACGGGTGGCCGGACGATCGTAGAGGTCGCGTGGCGTTCCGGTCTGCTCAACGCGTCCGTGATTCAGCACCACGATCCTGTCGGCCAGCGTCATCGCTTCCGTCTGGTCGTGGGTGACATAGATCATCGTCGCCTTTACGTCCTCATGCAGCCTGGCGATCTCGAAGCGCATCTCGGTTCGCAGGTCAGCATCGAGGTTGGAGAGCGGCTCGTCGAAGAGAAAGGCGTCGGGATCAGCCACCAGCGCGCGGCCGATGGCAACGCGCTGGCGCTGGCCGCCGGAGAGCTGGCGCGGCTTTCGCTCCATGAGATGGTCGATTTTCAGCATCCTGGCGACGGCCTCGACCTTGCGGGCGATCTCGGCCTTGCCGATGCGGGCCGTCTCGAGCGCGAAACTGATGTTGCGCGAAACGTTCATGTGGGGATAGAGCGCGTAGGACTGGAAGACGAAGGAAATGCCGCGCTTGGAGGCCGGCACATCGGTCACCTCGTCGCCGCCGATCAGCACGGCGCCCTCGGACACCGGCATAAGGCCCGCGATCAGCCGGAGCAGGGTTGATTTGCCGCAGCCCGACGGCCCGACGAAAACCACGAACTCGCCATCGGCGATTTCCAGGTCCACGTTCCGGATGATGTCGAAGGTGCCGAAGCTCTTGCTCACGTTCTTCAGTGTGACGGACGCCATGACCTTACCCCCGACCGTCGCACGCGGCATGATCCGCGAAAATCTCGTGGCTTCCCACAGCCCGCGCGATGCTTGCTGGCCATTCCGCGTCGAAACCGGCCCAACCGGTGACCAGCGCCGCATGGACAGGACGGGGCGTGCGGACTGTCGGGCACCCGACGAGGCAATCCCGCTGCGGTGCATGCGCCGCGCGCAGCCGGGCCAGCAGATAGCCCGCGGCATGACGGCCGATCTCGTCGGGTGTGTCGAAGAGGCGAACGGTCACTCGGTATTCCTGCTTGATCGAGACGATGACCCGCCCGCGGTCATGCCGGCGGGTCTTTTTGGTATCACTCGGCAGCCTTCACGTCGCGTTCGATCCGGCGCGCCATCTGCTCCACCGTGCCGGCGACGTCATCGGCGCCCGAAATGATCTCGTGAACGGCGCGATAGAAGGTCCGGGACACGCGATTGTAGTTCTTGCCCGTCACCGCCGAGGGTCGTGCGACGGATTCCTCGAATGCGGACTTGGCCATTTCGAGGAAGGGAATCTTTGCAAGAACATCCGTGTCCTCGTAGAGCGCCGCGACGGTCGGATTGTAGCCGCCCTCGATCGCCCGCATCTTCTGGTCTTCTAGGCCGACCATGTAGCGCAGTAGCTCGGCGGAGATCTCCTGCTTCTTCGAGTATTTCGAGATGCCAAGATAGGCCGTGCCGAGCGAACCGCTGGAGCGTTCGCCTTCGGCGCCGACGGGCAGCGCCGTGACGCCGACCTTGCCGGCAAGGCCGGCACCCTGCGCTTGGGACGTACCCCAGACATAGGGCCAGTTGCGATGGAAGACCGCATTGCCGCTTTCGAAGACGGCGCGCGAGGCTTCCTCGTCGTAGTTCAGCACGCCCTGCGGCGAGATGGAGCCCACCCAGTCGCGTGCCCGGGTCAGCGCTTCCACGGCCTTGGGATTGTTGATGGTGACCTCGCCTGTGTCAGCGACGATCGTCCCGCCGCCGCTGGACGCGATCCATTCGAGCGCGTCGCAGGTCAGGCCCTCATAGCTGCGGCCCTGCCATACATAGCCCCAGATATCCGGGCTGCCTGCGGCACGCTCGGCATCCTGGATCTCCTTGGCCGTCGTTGTCAGCTCGTCCCAGGTCTTCGGCGGCTGCTTGCCGTATTTTTCCAGCAGATCCTTGCGGTAGAACATCAGCCCCGTATCGATGTAGAAGGGCATCGCCGTCAGCTTGCCTTCCAGCCGTGCGGCTTCGGTCGCCGAGGCGAAATGCGCCTTGACCTCGTCTTCCGGCACCAGCGGCGTAAGATCCGCGAGATGATCCTTGAACATGCCGAGCCAGATCACGTCGATATAGAGCACGTCTACGTCGGCGGAATTGGCTGCGAAGAGCTGCTGATAGATCGGGATCGCATCATCGAGGTTCTGGGGCATGCGGTTGATCTTCACCTCGTGTCCCGAGGTCTTCGACCATTCCGCGGCTCCCTTTTCGCAAAGTTCATAGTCCGTCGCCGAGCAAAACATCGAAACGGTCTCGGCTTGTGCCGAAACGGCGGAGATCGATGCCACCAGGGCGGCGGCGCCGGCCAGTAGTCCCAGTCTGTATCTTGCCATTGTTCCCACCTTTGTTTGCACTGGACTCTGCTATACGGGAGCGTTCGCTCGCCTGTATTTCTTGATATCATCGAGATACGGCAGGTTGCGCCCGCCATAGCCGGTCACGGCCAGGGAGCCGCAGATGACGCCGATCTCCAACGCGGCTTCGAAGTCCGGCTCGTTGAGGCGGCCATGCACGAAACCCGCATTGAAACAATCGCCAGCGCCCGTCGTATCGAAAACCTCGACCGGCAGGGCGGGAACCGCGTAACGCCTGCCCTCGTGCATTGCGACCGCACCGTCTCCGCCGCACTTGATGACGACGGTCGGGCAAAATGGGGAAAGGGCTGCCAGGGCCCCGTCCACATCGGCGGCGCCCGTCAGGTCCATCGCCTCTTTCGCGTTCGGCAGGAAGACGTCGATGCGCAAGAGCGCCTCCCTCATGGATGGCGTATCCAGCGTCATGTCGATATGCTGGCAATCCGAGCAGACCAGGATCCCGAGTGAGCGCGCCTCCTCGATCAACGCCTGGCGCTCGGCATCGAGCGAGAAGCCCTGCAACAGGAGGACACGCGGCTTCAGCTGCCGAAGCGCCTCGCGCGGCATCAGCCGCTCCGGTTCTTCCGAATAGCTCACGAAGCCACGATCGTGCGACAGCGAGAAAGCCGCGCTTACGCGTCGCACCGGCCGGTCGACCATCTGGAAGAGCTCGGTCGGCATGCCCTCGCGCCGGGCTTCCTCGATGATCATGCGGCTGAAGATGTCGTTACCGAAGGTACACCACCAGCCGGCCTGCGTGCCGAGGCGGGCAAGGGCGAGCGCGGTCGAGAAGGACGCGCCGGCGAGCCAGTCGAATTCCTCCGCCCAGATATCCGTCCCGATCGTCGGTACGCCCGGCAGGCCGCGGAAGATCAGGTCGAAGTAATATTCTCCGATCACCACCACGTCGAAAGCCGAATGGTCACGCGCTTCGCTCAATGCCATTCTCCCGTATGGTCCGCATGTGCCGAAAGATACTCCTCGACGAGGGGCCTGGCGCGGGAATAGGACAGAACCAGCGGATGCGCCATCAGCGCCTCGATGGCCGTCTGGCGGTCGCGTTGCAGAATGGCGCGGATGGCCAGCCGCTCATAGCGTTTCACGTTCAGCACGAGCTGGGCCTGCGATTCCGGCATCTTGCCGATCGGCAGCGGCTTAATGCCCGTTCTGTCGACGACGCAGCTGACCTCAACGACGTCGTCGTCGGCCAGCCCCTCGATCGCGCCTTCGTTGCGCACGTTGAGGCCGCTGTAGCAGGGCACCCCGGTTTCCAGAGCGTCGATCAGGTTGAGCGCGACGCCCGCATAGCCTTCACCCTCCTCGCCGGTATTGCCATGGGCGGCATGATCGGACGCCTGGTCCGCATCTTCCATGCTCGGCGCATCCTCGAATGCGTAATGCATGTAGGTCGCGTTGCGCCGCCGCTCGTAGGCGTAGTAGGCGGAAAGGGCAGCGTCCGCATCCCTGTCCAGATCCATCGTGCCCAGACGTGTCATCAGCGCGGCATTCAGATCCTTGACCTCTTCGCCGCGCGTGCGCGCGTCCGACTTCAGCGCCGCCACGGCGCGCTCCGCATAGTAGTAGTAATAGAGATATTCGTTGATCCAGTTGCGCTGGCGGCGGATCAGATCAGGATCGAACATCCGCTGCGACGTCGCCTTCAGGAAGGCGAGGTCGTCGAGCAGCGGCTGGAGGACCTCCTTCCCGTTCAGCGTCGCAGCACGGGTGAAGGACAGGTGGTTCAGGCCGTAGACCTCGGCATGAACGTCGTTCTGGGGAACCTTGAACCAGCGCGCGAGCGCTTCCTGCGCGCCGTTCGCACCGTCGCAGATACCGATAGTGCGGCGATAGCCGCAATCCTGCAGCGCCTGGGCGACGAGACCTGCCGGGTTGGTGAAATTGAAAAGCCAGGCGTCCGGGCTGACGCGCTTGAGGATTTCCGCATAGCGCAGGATAACCGGAATACTGCGCAGTGCCATGGCGAAGCCGCCCGGACCGGTCGTTTCCTGACCAAGCACCCCGTGGGCAAGCGCTATCCGCTCATCCTTGATACGGCCGTCCTCGTCGCCCGGCCGAACCGTAGTGACGACATATTTCGCGCCGTCGAGCGCACGCTCGGCGTTCGGCGTCATGCTGATGCGCACCGGCGACTGCATCCGGCGGGCGACTTCCTGGCTGATCCCGCCGAACAGGGCGAGCTTCCGCTCATTGGTGTCCTGAAGGCAAATCTCCGTGAGCCCGCTCTTTTCCGCGCGCCTCAGCGCGGAACCGACAAAGAGGGGGGCGCGGACACCGCCGCCGCCGATCAAGGTAAGTTTCATGCCATGCTCCACCAATAAGAGGGCCTAGCAGTACTGGTCATTACCAGTTATGTCAATTATAATAGTAGCGCCGATATCGCGTCCGCTGAACCATGGTCTTGCACTGTTTCAACGCGTGGCGTTTCCGTGTATTGGCACTCAGGAAGCGCCAACAATCGCAAGGCAGGAACCTCGATGTCGGGACAAGCCAACCAGCGGAGCCAACGCCTGATAGAGCGCAATCATCCCGATCCGCTCTATGTCCAGCTGCGCAATCTTCTGAAGGCGAAGATCGACCGTCGGGAATGGGTCCTCAACGAAAAACTTCCCTCAGAACGCGAACTCGTCGAGATATACGGGGTCAGCCGAATAACCGTGCGCCAGGCGCTCAAGGACCTGGAGCATCTCGGCCATCTACAGAGCCGCCCCGGCAAAGGTATCTACGTCGCGGAGCCCAAGCCCAGCTATGAATTGGAAATCGTCAGAAGCTTCACCCAAACGGCGACGGAAAACCGTCTGCTGCCCGGCATGCGCCTTCTGAAGGGCGAACTCATAAAGGCGGACGAAGAAATCGCACGCGCTCTCAACCTGCCGATCGGCGCCGAGGTGGTTTATCTGGAACGGCTGCGCCTCCTGAACGATCTTCCGGTCGTCATCCAGCGCGACTGGTTCTCCGCCGCCATGACGCCGGGCATCCTCGCTCTCGACTGGACAACAGGAAATCGCTCCCTGTATTTGGAGTTCGAGCAGACCTATGGCGTCTTCCCGGCGCGGGGCCAGTCCACCGTGAGCGCAAGGCTCGCCACGCCGACAGAGGGCGCGTTTCTACAAATGGAAATGCCGGCCGCGGTCCTGACGCTCGACCAGGTCGCCTATGACGCGAGCAATCGCACCGTCAACATAAGCGCGGCGGCCTATCACCCTCTCCGCTACCCGCTGACGTTGACCCAAATGACCCGGCGCCGCTAGGCGCTGCCGAAACCGCCAGCCGCCTGGGAACGCCAGGCAGGATCAGCCGGAGGACCCACAGTCGCGCGGGCCAAGGTGGTCAATCCTCGCTGCGCCTGGATTTATCTCCCGGCGCGTTGCCGCCCCTTTGGCCTCGACAGTGCCGACGCTCCGTACGACATCGAGCTCAGGGGCCGGAAGACCATGCCTGTGGCTTTATCGAACAGGATGACTGCCGCCTCCATGCACAGTACGCGGGCGATCGCCACGCGTTGCTGCTGGCCGCCCTATATGCCTTGGATCACTTACGTCTGAGGGCTTCATTCATCTCATCGCAGCCGTGATATGGATGTCGCGAATGTCGATCCGCCTAGGCCTGGCTTGGCCTCTGTGCCCGGATCTCCTCGAAGATCCGGATCCAACTCCTCGCACCCTGGCGAAGCCGCGCGCTGTCATAGCGCTCGTCGGGAGCGTGGATGGCATCGCTTGGCAAAATGAAACCGATGACCACACATTCCGTTTGCAGGGCGTCGCTGAGTTGTTCGACCAGGGGTATGGCCCCACCCGTCCCGCGCAGAATGACGGGCGTTTCCCATTCTTTCTCCAGCCCTCGGGCGGCCGCCTTCAGGTAGGCGCTTTCTTGCGACAGCACGACCGCGGGACTACCGCCCTGCCCCTCGAACTCAACGCGGCAACCTTCCGGGACCATCCGTTCGACATGGCTACGGAAGCGTCGGCGGATCGATTCTGGCGATTGTCCGGCCACCAGCCGGAAGGACAGCCGCGCGGTTGCCGACCCCGGCAGGACAGAGCGTTCGCCTGGCCCCTGATTGCCCCCGGTAATACCGTTTATGTCGACGGTCGGACGACCCCACATCGCTTCGATCGGAGCGTATCCCTCTTCGGCAATGCCGCCAGCAAGATCGACATCGGCAAACAATTCGGGTTCTCGCGAAAGCTTCTGCCACTGACGGCGCACGGCATCAGGAATGTCGCGCACCTCATCATAGAAGCCATCGATGGCAACCCGCCCCTTGCCGTCATGCAGGCTTGCCAGAATGGTGCTCAGGATCCGGATCGGGTTGGCGGCAACCGCGCCGTAATGTCCCGAATGCAAATCCGGATTGGGGGCTGAAATCGTCACGCGTTCGTGGACCAGCCCCTTGAGCTGGGTGGTAATCGCCGGCTGTGTCGCAGACCACATCTCGGCGTCACAAATGAAGGCGACATCGCAGGCGAGGTCATCCCGGTGGGCCTCGATGAAATCCGCCAAACTCGGCGATCCGCACTCCTCTTCGCCTTCAAGCACGACGACGACATCCGCGGGAAATTCACCATGCACGCTTTTCCAAGCCCGCAATGCCTCGATGAAGGTCCAGAGCTGGCTCTTGCTGTCGGAGGTGCCGCGCCCGTAGAATCGGTGCAGGCCATCCTCCTCGATGACAGTCGGCGCAAAGGGCGGGTGTTTCCACTGGCCGATATCGCCCACAGGCTGAACGTCGTAATGCCCGTAGAACAGCAGACGTGGCTCGTTGCCGGTTGCTCTGGGAGAGGAGCGAGCAAGAACGACGGGGTGCCCGTTTGTTCCTATGACATCCGCCCCAAGCCCGATGGAGGACAGTTCACGTTTCAACCATTCCGCCGCCCGTGCGATCCCTTCTTTGCCAGAGGACTCGCTCGAGATCGACGGTATCGAAACCAGCTCGAGAAGTTTGCCCAGAGCGATGTCAAACTTGTCGTCGATATCCCGCAATACGTCTTCTGTCTTTGGCACATCTCGTCCTTCCCGGATTCTCTCGCTTGCGGCTGTCAGCCGAGACGGGCTGGCTTCAGCGACGCCTCGCTTGCGGCGGCACTCGACTTGGCTTCGACAGCGGCCAGCACGCGCTCCACGTCATCCCAGAGCTCCCTTTCATCCTCCAGCCCGATGCTAATGCGCAAAATGACGTCGGGGCCGCTCCAGGCAGTGGCGCTGCGAAAGCCGGCAATGGACATGGGAGCAGCAAGGCTGCGCGTGCCGCCCCAGGAGGCACCGATGGCAAAAACCTTCAACGCGTCGAGGGAAGCGGCAACATGGCTGGACGCCGCTCTGGTGAAAACGATGCTGAAAACACCGCTGGAGCCAAGAAAATCGCGTTTCCAGAGTCCGTGATCAGGAAAGGAGTCCAAGGCAGGATGAAGAACCCGCGCCACGAGAGGATGCCCCTCGATCCTACGTGCGAAATCGAGCGCTACCCGCTCGGAATGCCGTAGGCGCACGCCGAGCGTCTCGAAACCGCGCAGGACAAGCGAGGCATCGTCCGGCGAAACACCGATGCCCATTCGGCCGATCAACGCACGGATCGGCTTGATCAGGGCGGCATCCCGCACCGTGATCGAGCCCATAAGCACGTCGGAGTGGCCCGATACAAATTTGGTCAGCGCCTCGGTGACGATATCGGCACCATGCTCAAGCGGTTTGAAATTCAGCGGCGTTGCCCAGGTGTTGTCGACCCCGACCAGTGCGCCGTGTTCATGAGCGATCGCGGCAATCCGCGGCAAGTCGAGTATCTCCATCGTCGTCGATCCAGGGCTTTCGCACCAGACAAGCCGGGTCGATTTCCGCATCCTGGCGGCGACATCTTCCGGCGAGCGGGGATCGAAGAATTCGACGTCGACACCGAGGCGACGCAAATCGCTCTCAGCCAGATCGCGCATCGGCGGATAGGCCGTATCTGCGATCAGGATGTGATCACCCCCTCCCAGGAATGGAAGCACCGCCAATGCGTTGGCTGCCTGCCCTGAAGGCGTTAGAAATGTCCAGGCGCCGCCTTCAAGGCTCGTCAGTTTGGCTTCAAGCGTGCGCGTGGTCGGCGTGCCATAGAGGCCGTAGGGGTAGCCTTCATGACCGCGTTCGCCCCGAGAGGTATAGGCCGCGGCATCCTTGAAGACGATCGTCGAAGCACGATGAACGCCGACGGCGAGCGGCGTGAAACCGTCTGTTGGCACGTCGGGCGTGAGGACACATTTGGTGAGATCGCTCATGGAAAAGCCTTTCGGAAGAAACGCGGCACGCTCGCGGAAACCAATTCCGAAACGGGCAATTCTGCGCTATTGCTATTCGTTGAAGTTATTGATGATACAGGGAGCCGCCGGTGAACCTGAGGCAGGTGGAAGTCTTCAGGGTGGTGATGACGAACGGCACGACGGCGCGCGCCGCCGAGGTGCTGCACGTCTCCCAGCCTGCCATCAGCAAGATGGTCCAGGAGTTGGAACGCTCGCTTGGCTTCGATCTTTTCAAGCGGATCAAGGGGCGGCTGCAACCGACCCAGGAGGGTCAGTTGTTCTTCCGTGAGGTCGAGCAGGCTTTTCTGGGCTTGACCCATCTTCGCGGCGCGGCGGCCCGCATCCGCGATTATGGCTCCGGAGAAATCAGGATCGCCTGTCTTTCCGCCCTGTCGACCAATGTCCTGCCCCGTGCTCTTCACGCCTTCATGCAGGCCAATCCGAATGTCGCCGTGACATTCCAGGCACGCATGTCTTCCAACGTGCGCGACCTGGTGGCAACAGGGCAGTTCGACCTCGGTATCGTTGCCGACGAGATCGACCGCACTGGCGTTGAGGTTGAGGAGTTCGCCCAGTTCCGCGTGGCCGTCGCATTGCCCAAAGGACATCCTCTCGAAGCCCTTCAGGTCATTTGCCCGGCCGACCTTGCGGGACAGGCCTTTGTGGCGCTTGCTCCCGAAGACACCACCCGTCGCGAAGCGGAGACCGCCTTCGCAAAGGAAGGCATCACCGTACGTACTGTGATGGAAACGCCGTACTCGACGACGATCTGTGCCATGGTGGCTGCCGGCATCGGGATCGGCTTGGTCAACCCGCTGACGGCCGAACCTTATGAAGGCCACGGCTTGACGCTTCGGCCCTTCGAGCCGGCGCTTCACTTCCGGACGCTTCTCATCACGCCGCCCAATCGTCTCCCGTCCAAAGTTCTCAAGGATTTCATCCGGGTGCTGCGCGCAGCGATCTAAGCGCTTTCTCCTGATCACGAGCATGGCTGCCTCAAAGGACTTTGGATAGAAAGGCGGCAGTGCGCGGATTTTGCGGATCGGCGAGCATGGTGCGGGGGTGGCCTTCCTCGACGATCTGGCCCTGATCCATGAAAACGAGATGGTTTCCCACCTCCCGGGCAAAGCCGATTTCATGCGTCACGACGACCATGGTGATGCCGCTGCGGGCGAGATCCTTGATGACGTCGAGGACCTCGCCGACCAGTTCGGGATCGAGCGCCGAGGTCGGCTCATCGAACAGCATCACCTCGGGCTCCATCGCAAGCGCACGGGCGATGGCGACGCGCTGCTGCTGGCCGCCGGAAAGCTGTGCGGGATAGCGGCCTCCGAAACCGGCCAGACCGACACGCCCAAGCAGGTCATCGGCCTTCCTTCCAGATTGCTCCCTTGACCAGCCCTTGACATGAAGAGGCCCCTCCATGACGTTTTCGCGGGCAGTCATATGCGGAAACAGGTGGAACCGCTGGAACACCATTCCCGTCAGCCGGCGCTGTGCCGCGATCTGGCTCGGCGCGAGAGGATGAAAACGGCCGCCCCTCTCGATGAACCCCTGCAATTTGCCTTTAAGGAGCACCCGGCCGGCCGAAATGCTCTCCAGCTGATTGATGCATCGAAGCAGCGTCGATTTCCCGGAACCGGACGGGCCGATGGCCACGCAGACTTCGCCACGTCGTACACTGAGATCCACGCCCTTCAGCGCATGAACGGGGCCATAGAACTTGTGGATGTTCTGCATCTCGACACAGAACTCGGAAATATGCGCATTCATGGCCTACTCCGCCATCGTCGGATGAACGGAAACGCCTTTACCGAAATGGCGTTCGAGGAAATGCTGGCCGACCATCAGTACGCTGGTGATGGCGAGATACCAGGTGCCGGCCACCAGAAGCAGCGGGATCGGCAGGTAGAGACGGTTCGAGATGGCATTGGTCGCGAAGGTCAGGTCCAGGGTGAACGGCACGGCGAGCACCAGAGACGTCATCTTCAGCATGCCGATGGTTTCGTTTCCTGTCGGGGGTATGATCACCCGCATTGCCTGGGGCATGAGGATCCGCCACCAGATCTTCGTCGGTTTCATGCCGAGCGCCTGCGCCGCCTCGGCCTGCCCGCGATCAAGCGAATTGAATCCCGCCCGGAAGATTTCGGTCAGATAGGCGGACTCGTTGAAGCCAAGGCCAAGGATGGCCGCGACCGCCGGCGTGACGATGTATTTGGTTTCAACGCTGATGACCTCGGGCCCGAAAGGAATAGCAAGGCTAAGATTGGGGAACAGAACCGCGAACAGACCCCAGAACAGCAGCTGCGTATAGATCGGGGTTCCCCGGAAGAACCACACCCAGGCATAGGCGATACCGCGCAAAACGGGATTGTCGCTGTCGCGCATAATGACCAGCAGGGCGGCCACCACGATCGCGACCGTCATTGCGACGACGGTCAAGATCAGCGTCCACCCAACCCCACGGATGACCTGTGCTGAAAACAGATAGGTCAGGTAGACATCCCAATGAAAATTGGGATTGGCTGAAACGGCCTGAACGATCTGCAGCGCCAGGATTGCCAGGATGGCGATGGCGAGCCAGCGGCCAGGGTGACGGCGCGTGACGACAACGTTGCGCGCGACTGCCGCATTTCCGGAAGGAGCCGGCTGGAAGCCGGTTCCGTTGTTTTCAACGTTGGTAGCCATCGGCTCAGATCGTGACTTCGGGGTTGACCAGAGCCTTGTCGACGATCACGGAACCGACCCCCCAGGTATCGAGCAGCGCCTTGTAGGTACCGTCGGCGATCAGGGAGTTGATCGTGTCGGCGATCAGTTCGGTCAATGCCATGTCCGACTTGGCTACGGCTATGCCGTTCGGGCCGTGTTTGCTCAATGCGCCGCCGGCCGGCTTCATTATTTCGAAGGCGCCTTTCGACTGCTTTACCGCATAGCCGATGCCCGCCTCGCCCGAAACCGTCGCATCAGCGCCGCCGGCAGCGACACGGGTAAGCGCTTCCGGCTGCTTGGAGAAAGGCAGGATTTCAATTTCGGCCTTGCCGGCAGACTTGCAGAGATCGTTTTCGGCAATCACCGCCTTTTCATGATAGCTGCCCGACTGGATTGCGATCTTGCGGCCGCAGAAATCCTTCGAGTCGAATTGCGTCGGGTTCCCGGCCTTCACCGCCCACATGTTGCCCGTGTCCGCGTAGCTTATGAAATTGACGGCCTTCATTCGTTCGTTGGTGACGGAGAACGCCGAAACGCCGAGGTCAAATTTTGTGCCCAGAGCTGGCAGGATCGCTTCGAAGGCAGATGTCTGGAAATCGATCTTGACGCCGAGTTTCTTACCGATCGCATTGGCAATATCGACATCAATGCCCTCGGGCGTCTGCCCGTCCTTTTCACTCAAAAATTCCCAAGGCGCATAGGCGGTATCAGACCCGATCGTCAGCACACCGGCTGCCTTGATTTTTTCGGGCAGCCGGGCCGCCAAAGCGTGGTCGACCTTGATCGAGGATGTGTCGAAATTCTGTGCGAAGCTCGGGCTACTCATGCCTGTCACGGCAATCGCGACAAACATCGGCAGGTACGTACGTGTCTTGAACATTATTGTTCCCCATATTGTTTTGCGACGGACACAGCGAGGCCTGGGAGGACCGGCGTCCTTCTCGTCCGACGCAGAAACTATGAGGCGGGTAGAACAGAACGTCCAATAATAAGATTGGCGCGATCTATTCCAACAGGTTATCGAGTCTTAGGGGTGTCTATGCTGTTGCTGCAACGGCAAAACCGCCGCTTCGCAATCGTCGCAGGATCGGGCACATTCGGTCGGTCTGCTCAAAAGCTTCTGGACCAAAACCCTGCCGCCAGGCTCTCTATCTATTTGTATTGCTGTGCTTCGGCTACGCATCGAAGGGTGCGGTATAAAAGCAATATGCCACGAGCCGAAGTCGTCGTGAGCCACGCTTTCAACGCCACATTAGCCGATATATGCCAAGGATCGGCGTCATCAGCACTATACGTGTATCGATACGCTCGAGAATGTTCGCCCTACACAGTCAGCCCATCCAGCCGGCCTCAGACAACGATTGGGCCATAAAAAGAAGCCCGGCTTGCAGTTGTTCGCGTTGAATCATGCCGCCAAGGCATATCCTCATGTGCTCATCGGGTTTTCCCAAAACCGTGAAGGCATCGGAGGGCATCAAGCCCACATGACGCCCGGCCATTCGTCCCATCAGTTCTGCCCTGCTCGCGCCCTTCGGCAGCTTCAGCCATATGTTAAAGGCTTCCGGCTCGCCCTTGATATCCAGGCCTGAAAGAGTATCCACGGCAATCTGGTGACGCGAAGCACTTTCCAACCGCACGAAGTGGCGGATGGCGTCGGCGGTGCCATCTTCGATCCATCTCGTGGCGAGCGCCATGCAGATCGGCGACGGCATGACGGCGCTGGCGCGCATCGCCTGGGCCAGAGAATATGCAGCTCTGGCGTTGGGGGAGACAGTGTAGGCAAGGCGCAAGCCTGCACCGAGGCATTTGGCCAAGCCTCCAATGTGCCAGGTGAGGTCCGGAGCAAGCGTCGCGAAAGGAACGGGCGCGGCTGCGGGAATGAAGCCATACGCGTCATCCTCGATCAACGGCAGCCTGTGCCGCAAGAGAACTTCGGCGATCTCCATTCGCCGCTCGCGCGGAATGGTCAGCGTCGTCGGATTTTGGACCGTCGGGTTAAGATACAGCGCTTTGGGCTGGTGCAAATGGATAGCTGCATCAAGCGCATCCGGGAGGATGCCGGAAGCGTCCATCGGAATTCCTACGAGCTGCAGCCCCATGCGCGCTGCAATCGCTCGCAGTCCTGGATATGTCACGGCTTCACACAGGATAACATCGCCGGGTCGGGTCATCGTCGAAAGAAGCGCCGTCATCGTCGCATGTGCCCCCGGCGTGATCGCGATCCGCTCGAGACTTGGCACCATGCCTCTTTTCGAAAGCCATGAAGACGCGGCAGCCTTATCCTGCTCTCCACCGGTCGTCGACTGGTAGCGGAGAAGGGAAATGAGGTTGGCCGAAACTGTCTGCAGGCCCTCCTGCATCCTCGCCACGAGATCGGGATCCTGCGGCTCGGGAGGCATGTTCATCGATAGGTCCTCGTCCCCGGCGCGACGTGGATCGATACGATGTTCCTCCTTCGGGCGACCAAGCGCGAAGGTACCTCTTCCGACATGGCTCTCCACGAGGCGACGGGAATGCGCTTCGGTGTAGGCGCGACTGACTGTCGTGAAGTCGATCCCGAGACGTTCGGCGAGCCTGCGCTGCGGTGGCAGTCGATCACCCGCGGCGATATCTCCTCGCTTGATCGCCATTTCGATCGCATCGGCAATCTGGAGATAACGAGGCTTGCCGTCAGGGCGGAGTTCGGGGAGCCATTTCAACATTTCAAACAAATCCAAAACAACAATTGCTCCGTATTGTATGGATGCTAAAGGGCAGTTTCAAGCGGTAATATGGCGCGAGGAATTGGATCAATAATTGGGCAGTATTATGGAAATCCCCGCCGAAACTTAGGCAGATCGCACGCTCGGTGTGCGATTTTGCATTTTATCAAGAAATAATTGTATGCATATTAAACTGCTTATTGATTCATACAATTTCATTCGTATCGTTTCTGCATCAACCCCGCGCAAGGAGATGCAGACATGCCTGAAGTAACGCAGCAGCCGCACAAGGATGGTGACTTCTTTGTCGACTACGAGTCCAAGGTTTTCGAGGACGTCAAGGCCGACCCTGGCGAGAAGGCGCTCGTAACCTTCCACACGATGGCGTTCGAAGGTTCTATCGGCCTTGTGAACATTCTCAATGCCATTCGCCTGCAGCGGAAAGGCTACGAGACTTCGATTCTTCTGTACGGCCCGGGCGTGACACTGGGGATCCAGCGCGGCTTCCCCAAGCTCGGCGACGAGGCCTTTCCCGGTCATCTGAACTTCAACAAGAACCTCGAGCGCTTCATGAAGGAAGGCGGCAAGGTCTACGCATGTCGCTTCGCATTGCAGGCCCTCTATGGGCACGGCGAACCGGCTCTGATCCCCGGCATCATCCCGATCCTGCCGCAGGACGTGCTGGACTGCGTGCTTCTGCACAAAAAGGCCAACGCGCTGATCATCGACACATGGACCGTCTGATTTGACCTCGGCACCCCGTTCCGCAGCGGACGGGGTGCTCTGTTCCAGGCAATGCGAAGGAGCCAGTCATGCCCAAAACAGTACGTGCCGCCGCCGTGCAGATCGCGCCCGACCTAACTTCGCGCGCCGGCACTGTCGAGCGGGTCCTGAATGCGATCGCCGAAGCCGCAGACAAAGGCGCGGAGCTGATCGTATTTCCTGAAACATTCGTACCCTGGTATCCCTATTTCAGCTTCGTTCTACCGCCCGTTCAACAAGGCCCGGAGCACCTGCGGCTTTATGAGGAAGCCGTCACGGTGCCATCGGCGGAAACAAGGGCCGTTGCTGATGCCGCGCGCAAGCGCAATGCAGTTGTCGTGCTTGGGGTGAATGAACGCGACCGCGGCTCGCTTTACAACACCCAACTGATCTTCGACGCGAACGGCAGCGTGAAACTCAAGCGCCGCAAGATCACGCCGACCTATCACGAACGTATGATATGGGGCCAAGGCGATGGTGCCGGCCTGAAGGTTGTCGACACGGCCGTCGGCCGCGTGGGCGCCCTGGCGTGCTGGGAGCACTACAATCCCCTGGCCCGCTATACGTTGATGGCCCAGCATGAGGAAATTCACGCCTCTCATTTTCCGGGCTCACTTGTCGGCCCGATATTCGGCGAGCAGATCGAAGTCACGATGCGCCACCACGCGCTGGAATCGGGCTGTTTCGTGGTCAATGCCACCGGCTGGCTGAGCGATGACCAGATCGCCTCCATTCACCCCGACCCCGCCTTGCAGAAGGGGCTGCGCGATGGTTGCATGACCTGCATTATCACACCGGAAGGCCGCCATGTCGTACCGCCCCTGACCTCGGGCGAAGGCATCCTGATCGGCGATCTGGACATGCGGCTCATTACCAAGCGCAAGCGGATGATGGATTCGGTCGGACACTATGCACGGCCTGAGCTGCTGCACCTTGTCCACGACACGCGGCCCGCACGCGCACTCGAGCAGGTCGGCCTTACAGGCGATTTTTCCGATGCAGAGCAAGACAAGCTATTTGAGGAGGCTCAGGATGCGTGACCTGCCATCGATAGATCCGAAACTCATCAACGATCTCCAGACACGAGGAATGCGTCTCGTCGATCCGCGGGCCGGCCACGAGAGCAGGCGCGGTGGCGCAGGCCCCTCGGACCATAAGGCCGTCAATTTCGGCGACACAACCGTCATGGTGCCGGTACATACCGCACCTGCATTCGACAGTCCCTATCTGGTGGAGGCGCCCGATGCCGACGGCCGTGCGCGCATCACCAGGGAAGGATCCGAGGTCGCTCGAATTCGATTTCCCAATCGTCCGCGATTTTATGATCTGACGACTGCAGACGGCATTCCGTACAACAAGATCGCGGTTCTTCATTCGCGCGATGTGCTCGCCACGACCATTTTGCAGACCTGCATCCGCTATGAAAGCCGCAAGAAGACCTGTCAGTTCTGTTCGATCGGCCAAAGCCTTGCAGCCGGCCGGACTGTCGCGCACAAAACTCCCGCGCAACTGGCGGAGGTCGCAAAGGCAGCCGTCGAACTCGACGGCGTGAAGCACATGGTGATGACCACCGGCACGCCTGCGGGTAAGGACCGTGGTGCTGCCGTCTTGGCAGAGAGCGCGCGCGCGGTTAAGGCCGTCGTCGACCTGCCCATCCAGGTACAATGCGAGCCGCCCGAGGACGATATCTGGCATGAACGGATGAAGGATGCGGGCGCGGACGCGCTGGGAATGCATCTTGAAGCGGTGACACCAGAAGTCCGGCAACGGATCATGCCCGGCAAGGCCAGCGTTCCGCTCGAAAAGTATTTCTCCAGCTTCGAAGCCGCAGTGAAGGTGTTCGGGCGGGGGCAGGTCTCGACCTATATCCTCGCGGGTCTGGGCGATACGCGTGAAGCCATCCTCGATATGTCCACGCGGCTGGTTGCAATGGGCGTCTACCCATTCGTCGTACCGTTCATACCGATCTCCGGAACGCCGCTCGAAAGTCACCCCGCACCGAAATCCGATTTCATGGCCTCCATCCTGGCTCCCCTGTCGCAGATCGTCATCGACGGCGGACTGAAGGCCTCGGATATCAAGGCCGGTTGCGGAAAATGCGGTGCCTGCTCGGCGCTCTCGACTTACGAGAAACTGAGGATCCCGGCATGAGCCTCATGGATCACTCCACCTTCATCAGCCCTGAATTCATCATCCGGGCAGCAACTGAAACCTGGGAACTTCAAGGGGTATCCCGTCTCCGACACCAGGTGTTTGTAGACGAACAGCGCATCTTCGTCGGCAGTGACCATGACGAAATCGACGCTAGCGCCCTCCCCCTTGCGGCAATCGCTACGTTGGCTGCCGAACCTGCAGAAGTCGTGGGGACTGTCAGGATCCACGAGCCCACGCCCGGTATCTGGTGGGGCTCGCGCCTTGCGGTCGCTCCCGCATACCGCAGGGTCGGTCGGCTGGGAGCAGAGCTGATCCGGCTGGCGGTGAGTACCGCAAATGGCCTCGGGTGCAGTGAGTTTCATGCGCATGTCCAGCTTCAGAATGTACCCCTGTTTCGGCGCCTGCATTGGGAACCGGCTGAAGAGGTCGATCTGCATGGCGTGCGCCACATGCACATGCTGGCTTCACTCGACCACTACCCCCCGATATGCGACCCGACCATCGGCTGGTCGGCCAGAGCGCGGAGGTCATGATGGACTTACATGCCCTGGCGGCTGCACTCGCAGCCCATCCATCGATCCGCAGCAAGCTGCACATAGCAGCCACGACGCAGGTACTTTCGCTGTCCGCCAGCACGACGGGAATGCCCGGCGACGACGCCGCGGCGATCCCCAACCGGCAAGGCGGATGGGACCTCTTTGCGGGCGAGGGTTTCATGCCCCAGTTCGTCCAGGATGACCCTTGGTTCGCAGGATGGTGCGGCGTGATGGTAAACCTCTCGGACATAGCCGCGATGGGCGGACGCGCCACCGCACTTCTCGATGCCGTCTGGGCACCGGATGCCGCATCGGCCCTGCCCCTCTTGTCGGGGCTAAAGGATGCGGCAAGCGCCTATGGGATCCCGATCGTCGGTGGACATACAAATCTGAACAGCCGCGAGCTCAATCTCGCCGTCTCTGTTACGGGGCGGGCAGAACGGCTTATCTCCAGCTTTGCGGCAAAGCCCGGCGACGTGTTGATCGCCGCGATCGATCATCGGGGTCAGTATCGGCCGCGTTTCGACAACTGGTGCGCGGCTCTCGATGCCCCGCACGAGCGGCTGCGCGGCGATTACGAACTTCTGCCGGAACTCGCGGAAGCCGGGCTTGTCGATGCCGGAAAGGACATAAGCCAGGGTGGCATCGTGGGGACAGCTGTGATGCTGGCCGAGTCCTCACTCTGTGGTTACGATATAGATCTGTCCACGCTGCCACTTCCGTCCGGCGTGGCAATCGACCGATGGCTGCGGACCTTTCCTAGCTACGGCTTCCTGCTCTCCGTTCGCGCCGATCAGGCAGCGCATGTCTGCTCGCTTTTTCGCGTGCGCGACATCAGTGCAGCCCGTATCGGCCGGGCGACGGACAACAGCAGGATCGATCTGACCTACGATGGCGCTCGCGCCACGTTCTGGGACTATGAGAAAAGCCCTTACATCTCGCTTTCAAAGGAGACCGCACATGCCCGAGGTGCGCTTCAGCATACGCTGGCCTGATGGAGCGGAGGAAAGCTGCTACTCTCCCTCCACGGCGATAAAACGGCACCTCGAAGCCGGACGGACCTATCCACTCGGCGAATTCGTCGAACGCGCCCGCACCGGGCTACACGAGGCATCAGACAGAGTCGCCGAAAAGTTCGGCTTCGCCTGTTCCTCCGCACTTGATCAGCTCAACAAGATCGAAAGCACCGCTTCGCTCCAACCTGCGGACGGAGAGGTCACCTGCCTCTCCATGACATGAAAGGTCTTCCCATGAGTGACACAGCAACCGCACATGTGCCTGTTCTCGTTATTGGAGGCGGTCAGGCCGGCCTCTCGGTCAGTTGGTATCTCACGCGCGCGGGGATCGAACATGTCGTGCTCGAGCGGCACCGCCGGTTCGAAAGCTGGAGAAACAACCGCTGGGACACGTTCTCTCTGGTTACGCCGAACTGGCAATGCCGTCTGCCCGGATGGGCTTATAACGGCGAGGACCCGCACGGTTTCATGCTCAAGCATGAAATCGTCGAATATCTCGACGGTTTTGCGGAGAGCTTCGACGCCCCGCTGAAAGAAGGCGTCGACGTGACACATGTGTCACGCCTTGATGGCGGCGGATACGTGATCGAGACTAACGAGGGCACGATGACGGCCGATCAGGTCGTGATTGCCACGGGTGGATACGACAATCCGATCGTTCCCCCCTATGCTAGTAATCTCGACGCTTCGATCGTCCAGATGCATTCGCGGGACTATCGTCGCCCGTCGCAGCTCCCTGCGGGCGGAACGCTGATCGTCGGGACGGGCCAGTCCGGTGTGCAGATCATGGACGATTTCCACCTTGAGGGCCGGTCCGTTCACCTCGCTGTCGGCCCGGCTCCGCGCAGCCCGCGCAAATACCGCGGCAGGGACGCCACGGACTGGCTTTACGATGCCGGCACCTATGCGGTCACCATCGATCGCCATCCCGATCCGGTCAAGGCTCTGACCCAGACCAACCATTACATGTCCGGTCGTGACGGCGGCAAGGAGATCGATCTGCGCAAATATGCATTGGAAGGGGTTCGCCTCTACGGTTCCGTGGCTGGTGCTGACGGGACGAGCATGACCTTCCTTCCTGATCTGGAGAAGAACCTGGACGACGCAGATCGAAGCTACCTGGGCATCCGGAAGCAGATCGACGCGTGGATCTCTTCCCAGAACATCGATGCGCCGGAAGAAGCGGAATTCGAGAAAGTCTGGCGACCGGAACGGGAAATCACCAGCGTGGACCTTCGCGAGGCAGGCATCACTTCGATCATCTGGGCGATCGGTTTCCGGCCGGATTACTCCTGGCTCAACGTCGATTGTCTCGATGAGCGCGGCAAGCCGCTCTTCAACCGCGGCGTCACGAATGTACCTGGTCTGTATTTTATTGGGCTCGGCTGGCTGAACACTTGGGGATCGGGACGGTTTCTTGCGATCGATGAGGACAGCCGATATCTCGCGGAACGAATAGTGTCGTTTAGAAAGGACAGGCTGGCCGCATGAGCACTCTCAAGCTCACCAGGTGCGACGGGACGGCGCTTATCGAACGCCACGTGCTTGGAATGGCGGAAATGGGCTACCACGGCATTTCGGAGCAATGGCTCAAGCGACGTGCGGGTGATTTGCACTGGCGGCTAATCGCGCGCGCCATGGGGCAGCGGGATGCTGTTTTCACTTGCTCAGAGGGCGAGCCACTCTACGCCGCATTTTGCGCAACTAGTCTGCAACTCAAAAGACCCCATCTTCCCCGCCTAGGCGGGGAAATGACACTGGCCGCCGATCTCTACCGTGTCGGCCACGGGCGTATGGCGTCGCTTCTCCGCATCACGGTAGGCTGCGATATTGTAGGCGGCATGATCTTGGTCTCGACCTTCGTCGGACGCTCCGAACCGGGAAGCAATCGATCGGTCGTTCGGCGGAGCCCGCGAGCGTTGGCGATGCCCCCTGAGGCTCCCCTCGCGGTTCGTCGCTTTGCCGAGAAGGCCTCAGCCACAGCGCAAGACATTCGCGACGACCGTCTTAAACTCTCCGGAATGTCGGGAACTCAAAAGGTCCTGCCGTGCCCGGCGACAGAATTCAATGCGGCCGGACTCCTCTATTTTCCGAGCTACAGCGCTTTGGCAGATCGGGCATTGTTTCAAGCAGGGGAGAGGCAAACAAATATGGTTGCCTCCAGGTATGTCGTTTATCTCGGAAATGTAGAGCCAGGAGAATGGCTGGATATCAACTTCCGAAAACTGCCTTCGGGGCACGATGTCTTGCTGCATGGCCCAGATTCCAGGCCTTTGGCGTTGATGCGCGTCCGTTTCGATCGTGCCAGCTAGCTCGGCAAATGCGGACTACTTGTCGGCCATCGACGGGTCGAACCTCTGATAAACCGTTGATCCTCGTGGACATTAAATTCGCCACCGCGACGATAGAATATCGATTTCCAGAAGGCCAAAAGGCAACTGGCGTTGTTGCGTGTTTGTTCATGCGGTCCTGGCCGCGCTTGATGAGAATCGAAGCGTCAGCGTGTGTTTCGACGGCGCCTCGCGCCCGCGATATCGCGCATAGGCATGATGCAACCATTATGGGGCGCAACATCAACTGCGTCAAATTGCGCCCCGGTCCAGACCAGCATGCTTCGAACGCAGGGATTTACCATGAGGTAGATCGGGATGGCGAGCCTCAAGATTGTGGACCCTGTCGAAATATATCGCCAACGGCACATGGCCGGCTCACAGCTGCGACACCCTTCATGGTACATTAGGCCATCGTCATTATCGGTGGTGGTGTTGTGAGCGGCCTAGTGGGCGCCCTTTCCGTGCGCAAACTTGCAACCAGAAAGGGCGCGCTCAACAGTATCTTTGCGCTGCTCATCTTCGTCGTTGGGATACGTGCTCTCGAAAGGCTACCAGAAGTTCGTCATCTAGCCTGGGCACTTTCCGTACAAGCGACCAAAAAAACTTTGAAAGGCAATGGCGGAGGTCTACATCCGTCGATGACACGCACTTGAATCGAGGTTCGCGGGCTATGCTCGACCGTCGGCAAAGCACATGACACATCACACTCCCCGTTTTCCCGGAACGTTTAGGCGCCTGCGCAAATTGCGCCCATCGGTCCTTTACCGATTCCTGAGCCTCGAATTAATGCGTACGCTCCCGCGCCGCAGCGAATTCGGCCTGGCATTCGCTGGAGCCATTGTGGGGATCGCCGCAGGGCTTTGTGTGTCCGTCATGACCTTCATTGCGCGGACAATGCATATGATTGTCTTCCAACTTGAGCCAGGCGTTCGCCTGAGCGGGACCACAGTCGAAGACAAGACGCTTATGCTTGCCGCTCCAATCACTGGCGGTGCGCTGCTCGGGCTCCTGCTTTTAGTGCTAGCGCGCTGGCGCAAGAGGCCGCTGGTTGACCCCATAGAAGCAAATGCCCTGCATGGAGGCCGCCTGTCGCTGACCGACAGCCTCATCGTTGCGGTCCAGAATCTCGTGTCGAACGGCTTCGGCGCATCCGTCGGGTTGGAAGCCGGCTATACGCAGGTCGCTTCGGGCCTCGCCTCCAAATGCGGCAGCAAGCTGAAACTCCGGCGCTCCGACATGCGCATACTCGTCGGTTGCGGAGCGGCTGGCGCAATTGCCGCAGCCTTCAATGCACCGTTGACAGGCGCGTTCTACGCTTTCGAACTCATTATCGGTGCCTATACGATCGTCTCACTTACCCCCGTCGTCGTCTCGGCTCTCATCGCGAACCTTGTTGCCCGATTTTTATCTGCAAGCGACGCCGGTATTGACGTCGGCAGCGTAGGCAGCATCGTACCAGCAGACTATGTGCCGGCATTAATGCTCGGCGCAATCTGCGGGGGCTTGGGAATCCTGCTCATGCAGGGTGTCGCGCTTGTCGAAGAGACAGCGCGCCGAAGCGCGATTCCCGGTTATTTGCGCCCTATCATCGGCGGCGCGGTCGTTGGCCTTCTTGCCATGATCAGCCCGCAGATTCTGTCTGGCGGCCACGGTGCCCTGCACTTGAACTTGGAGACCGATGTACCTGTTTTTGCGCTTCTCAGTTTGCTCGTGCTAAAGGCGACCGCATCTGCGATCTCGATCGGTTCCGGTTTCCGCGGCGGTCTATTCTTCGCCTCACTTTTGATGGGGGCTCTGATCGGGAAGCTATTTTCGTTTGCTGCGCCTTATCTTGGTCACGCCAGCCTAGAGCCCGCTAGCTACGCAGTCGTTGGCATGAGCTCACTCGCGGTCGCCGTCATCGGCGGGCCACTGACGATGACATTCCTTGCCCTCGAGATCACCGGTGACTTCCCGATGACGGCCCTTGTGCTGGCGTCGGTGATCACCTCCTCCTTCATCGTGCGAACGCTGTTCGGCTATTCCTTCGCCACCTGGCGTTTCCACTTGCGTGGAGAAACGATCCGTAGCGCGCACGATGTGGGCTGGATCCGGAACCTGACGGTCGACAAGCTTATGCGCGCTGATGTACGCACAGCGGCAGCCGATATCTCCGTAGCGGACTTCCGAAATGCGTTTCCCATCGGGTCAACCCAGCGCGTCGTGCTCACCGAACCGAACGGAAGATATGCCGGTATCGTTCTTGTCCCCGCTGTGCATGGTAATCTCATCGAAAATAAAGAGGCAACCGTTCCTGTGCGCCACCTGGCGGAACATGGGAACGATGTCCTCCTACCAACCATGAACGCCCGGCAGGCGGTGGCATTGTTCGACCAGTGCGAAAGTGAGGCTCTTGCGGTCGTGAGCGACCTCATAAGCCAAAAGGTTATCGGCCTCCTGACGGAAAGCCACACCCTGCGTCGTTACAGCGAAGAGCTCGACCGGAGCCGACGAGAAGTTTCCGGTGAACTTTGATCCCCAACCCTATCGCACTCAATTGGATTTCTCAGCCATCTCGTGGTCGATCAGCGGCGGAACAGCGACGCCGACGACGTGCATACGCAGGACGGCTGCCGCATCCCGGTGACGAAAGTGGTCATCGTCGTCACTGCGCGATCCTTTCGATTGTAGTGGGGCTGGCCTGTTCTCGACGGCATAGGCGACAGTTCAGGACGAGATAGGCGACAAGACCGATTACCAGCCCCCAGAAGGCTCCACCGACACCGAGCAGCTTGATGTTCGCTGCGGATGCCAGAAAAGTAATCAACGCAGCCTCACGCGATGTCGGATCGGCCATTGCCCCGGCAAGGCTGCCACCTATCGTGCCGAGCAGCGCCAGACCGGCAAGTGTGGTGATGAAGGTTGCTGGAAAAGCCATGAAGACGGCGGCGAGCGTCACCCCGAATACGCCGACCAGCACGTAAAAGCAGCCTGCAGCAATCCCCGCGATCCAGCGCTTTCGTATATCTTCATGTGCTTCCTTGCCGGTGGCGATCGCCGCCGTAATAGCCGCGATGTTGAAGGCGTGCGAGCCGAATGGGGCCATGATGAAGGAGTCGAGACCGGTCATGGTGACGATGGGATTGGCGCTGGTCTTGAAGCCGTCACTGCGCAGCACCAGCATGCCCAGCATGTATTGGCCGGTCAGCGTGATGAGAAATAGCGGCAGCGCAACAGACAGAAGCGCGTTCGAGGAGAACGCCGGCATTGTGAGGACGGGCGCGGCGAACTCCAGCTTCAGCCCCGACAGATCGATCCGACCCTGCGTCAGAAGGAACCCCAACCCGAGAACGAGTATGCCGACCACCGCGTAGCGGGCGGACAAGCGCTTTAGGACGACATAGGCGACAGTCAGCAGTCCGACGAGCAGCGGATCGACGCTTGCGCAACCGAATGCACCGATACCGAACTGCAGCAGGATGCCGGCCAGCAGCCCGGAGGCGATACCTGGCGGGATCAGCCGGATGACCTTCTCGAAATAGCCCGAAAGACCGAGCGTGACGAAGGCCGCCGCCGAGATCATGTAAGCGCCGACCGCTTCCGCATAGGGCGTCGTTGCCAGAGCCGTGACGAGGAAGGCTGCCGCAGGCGTAGACCAGGCGGTGATGATCGGTTCGCGATAGCGCCAGCTCAGGAACAGTCCCGTCAGCCCAACGCCTATGGATACCGACCAGACCCAGGAGGCCGTGAGTTCGGGGCTTAGCCCGGCAACCTTGGCGGCCTGAAACACCAGGATGAATGTGCCTCCATAGTTGACGATAACGGAGATGAACCCCGCCACGACAGGATGGGTTAGGTCGCTCAAGCGGATCGACAACGGTGAAGCAAGTGAGGACATGATCCTGAAAGGTCTCCTGAAGTTCGGGGCGCACCGGCCAAAAAACTGCATTGACAACTAGGCGAACAATGGCCCGATTGGTCCGTCCAGTTTACCCGAGAAAGTCAGACCATTGTTCAAGCACGCCCAATTGGAATCCGTGAAGGCTTGGATTTCTCATCCCTCCCATGCCGCGATGCCGCTTCATGCGCGCATTCAGCGGGCAATACGGCAGTTGATCGTCGATGGCGCGCTAGGGCCGGGGAAGCCGCTACCAGCCTCACGCACGCTCGCCAAATCGCTTGGCGTCTCGCGCGACACGGTTGAAGCCGCCTACGCCCAGCTTCATGCCGAAGGCTTCATTGATCGCCGAGTTGGCAGCGGCACCTTCATCGCCGAAATGATGGAATTCGCGCCGGGGCAACGGCTTTCACGACGGGACGCGGTCGCACGCAATCAGCCCCCAAAACTCAGCAAACGCGGGGCTGCGATCTTCCGCAGCGGCGGGGTGCGCGAGATGATGGTGCCGCAACCGTTCGCGCATGGTGTGCCGGAGATCCGTACTTTCCCGCTTCGGCTCTGGGAAAGGCTCGAGCGACAGGTACGCAAGGAGGCCAGCGCGCCGACTCTTTTTCATGGCGATCCGCAGGGGACTGAACCGCTGCGCCGTGCTATCGCCGACTACGTGAACCTTGAACGGGGAGCCCGCGCTACAGCCGACCGGGTGCTCATCCTCACCAGCTCGCAGCAGGCTATGTCGCTTTGCGCCAACATACTGCTTGATCCTGGCGACCGCATCTTCATCGAAGACCCCGCCTATTACGGGGCACGGAAAGCGTTCGATGCGGCGGGGCTCGAATGTCTGCCCGTTCGCGTGGACCGACAGGGAATAGTCGTTGATCAGATCATCGCCGAGCAACGCAAGGCAAAGGCCGTTTCGCTGACGCCGTCGCATCAGTTTCCGACCGGCGCGACACTGTCGCTGGACCGCCGACTCGCACTTATCGACTGGGCGTCCAAGCATCAGGCGTGGATCATCGAGGACGACTACGACAGCGAGTTCCACTATGCTGGCAAGCCGACCGCCTGCATGCAGGGTCTCGATCCCCACGACCGGACAGTCTATATCGGCACCTTCACCAAATCACTCTTTCCAGGTTTGCGGATCGGCTATGTCGTGTTGCCGCCCCAGCTCGTGAAGCCGATGACAGTGGCACGCACTCTACTCGATGGACATTCGGCTCCGATGCCGCAGCTGACGCTCGCCCGGTTCATGGAAGGCGGTCATTTCGGTGCCTATGTGCGCACCATGCGGAGCATCTATGCTGAACGCCGCGATGTGCTGGTCGATCTCGTTCAAAAGCATCTGTCGGATTTCGCCGAACCGCGCGTTCCAATCGGCGGGCTGCAAATGCCGTGTCTGCTTACCGGCAATCTGTCGGAGCGCACTGCGATCGATGCCGGGCGCCGTGTCGGAATCGAGCTTTTGGGATTGTCGGCGCTGCACGCCACCAGCGATACTAGGGCCGGTTTCCTGATGGGCTTTGCCGCTTACACGCCGGCCGAGATCGAACATTCCGTCAAAAAGCTGGCAAATGCGTTTCGGGCGGTGTCGAAGCCGTAGATGACATCCGGGAGTTAAATGGTCTGAATGATATGCGAGAAGTGGCGGGGCATAGCAGGCCGCATGAGTGCTAGGTGCAGACGGACATCGCAACGATGAACCAGCGTGGCAGAGATCCGATTTCTCAGCAGCTTGATGGAGATAACAATGCACACTTTGGACGCCCCGCACACACGTCAAAACGATCGATCTTCAGGTGTGAGTGCTGCCAGGTTGTCCATTGCCGATACAGCCGTTGCCGATGCGATCGACAACGAAGCTGTCCGCCAACGCGACTCTATTGAGCTGATCGCGTCGGAGAATTTCGTGAGCCAGGCCGTGCTCGACACGCAGGGATCAGTGCTCACCAATAAATATGCCGAGGGTTATTCGCATCGTCGCTACTATGGCGGATGCGCGAATGTCGATGTGGTCGAGGATCTCGCGATTGAACGCGTGAACCGGCTCTTCGGCAGCACATACGCAAATGTGCAATCGCATTCAGGCAGTCAGGCCAACCAGTCGGTGTTCCTGGCCCTGCTCAACCCCGGCGATACGATCCTCGGGCTTGATCTCAGGGCGGGTGGGCATCTCACCCATGGCGCGCCGGTGAATATGTCCGGCCGCTGGTTCAACGTTGCCAGCTACGGCGTCGACCCGGACAACCATCTGATCGACATGGATCAGGTCGCTGAACTTGCGCGGCACCACCGCCCAAAATTGCTGATTGCCGGTGGCTCAGCCTATCCGCGCATAATGAATTTCGCGCGCTTTCGTGAAATCGCCGATGAGGTGGGCGCAATCCTGCTGGTGGATATGGCGCATTTCGCCGGGCTGGTGGCTGGTGGGGTCTATCCATCGCCGGTTCCTTTTGCCGACGTCGTTACCTCGACCACGCACAAAACCCTGCGCGGGCCGCGCGGTGGCTTCGTGCTGACCAATCATGCGGAGATCGCGACGAAGATCAATTCGGCGACGTTCCCCGGCCTTCAGGGCGGCCCGCTGATGCACGTCATTGCGGCAAAGGCCGTGGCCTTCGGCGAAGCGCTGCAACCGTCCTTTACGACCTACGCGCGCTCAGTCGTCGAGAATTGCCGGGCGTTGGCACAGGCCCTCACCGATGGCGGCCTTACGATCACCAGTGGCGGCACGGATTGCCATCTTGCCGTCGTCGATCTGCGTCCCTTCGGCGTGACCGGCAATATCGCCGAGAAGGCGTTGGAGTCGGTCGGCATCACGCTCAATAAGAATGCCATCCCAAACGACCCGGAAAAGCCGATGATCACATCGGGCATCCGTGTCGGGAGTGCCGCCGGAACATCGCGTGGCTTCGGCGCCGACGACTATCGCGAAATAGCCGCGCTCATGCTCGACACGCTTGAGGCGGTCCGTCGCGGCACACTCGATTCCCACCGGAAGGAGATCAATGCCCACGTGCGTCAGCTCGTCTCGCGCTTCCCGTTGCCTTACTAATCGGGGGCGACATGAGCACGCCTTCAACAATCGAGCTATCGCCCGAGGACATCATCCGATTTGGCAACGATCCCACCGCCATGTTCGCGGCGAACCTGATAACCGTGCAGGCGCGCATCAAAGCGGCATGCCAACGCTGTGGGCGTAACCCTGACAACGTGCGTCTGCTGCCCATAACCAAAACGGTCCCGGCGGATATCCTGCGGCTCGCCTACGCCGCCGGGATTGCCGACTTCGGAGAAAACAAGCTCCAGGAGGCCCGAGACAAGCAGGCTCTCCTCAGCGATCTGACGATCCGCTGGAGTATCGTCGGCCACCTCCAGACCAACAAGGTTAAGTATCTGGTCCGGCTGGCGTCGGAGTTCCACGCGCTCGACAGCGTTCGGCTGGCGGAGGAATTGAACCGTCGCCTCGATGCCATAGACCGCGACCTAGATGTATTCGTGCAGGTTAATACGTCGGGAGAGGAGAGCAAATACGGACTGCATCCTAACGATCTGATGCCGTTCATCGAGCGCCTCCCGAACTTTCCCCGGCTCAGGCCGGTCGGCCTCATGACGCTGGCAGTCTTTAGCTCAGATATGGAGCGTGTGCGCGCCTGCTTTCGTTCACTACGTGAGCTGCGGGATCGCGCCGCCACCATCCGCTCCGACCTGAAGCAGCTTTCCATGGGCATGTCGGGAGATTTTGAAATCGCCATTGAGGAAGGCGCGACCGTCGTGCGTGTCGGACAGGCCATTTTTGGCGCACGCTCGACTGGCAACGCCTATTATTGGCCGGGCTTTGCTCCCGATTATATCGATCGGGTGGGATAGGCCGGCAATCCTGCTGGACGAAGGACGAAACTTCGGTGAGCCTTCCAGACGCCAAAAATAAGCCCCAGCGTAACGACGATAAGATCGCCGTAAAGACATTGTCGTTACGCTGTGATCACGTTCGTTGTTCGCGACATCAGCTCATCTAAGCTCTTGAGCGGTATCGAACCGTCGACCCGTTATTGTGAAGAGTGAAATCTGATAAAACACAGCAGCTTAATCCGCTGCGGATCAACAAGAAGATCACGTCATCACTCAACGAGCAAAGTTACGTGCACCAAGCTGACTCATCGACGGGCGGCGGCCCGCAGCAAGATGATTTGGCCTGTTCCTCCGCCAGCCACCGGTCCCGCGGCTTGCAACTCGCTGGCCGAGCAGGAAGGGAAACCTCGAAGGAGCCGGCTACGAGCCGTGGCGCGGCCGCGCAGTAGAGGGCCATCGGCCGCTCTCCGTCACTGACCTCGAACGTCAGCTTTGCCGTTGGCTCGAGCTGCACATGGTCTGCTACCTTGCCCGGCGCCGCGCGATCGTGATCGTCTCCTTTGCTTTCGCGCTTCTTGGCTTCACGCTCGCCGCGATCCTTGCCCATATGGTGCCGATGCTGGGATCGATCGGGTTGGGCGCCGCAGCCGTCGTGATCGGCTCGCTGTTAGGCCCAGCGCAGGTTCTGAGCCGTCTGATCAATATGATCTTCGGCAAGAACCTGTCGCCGCCTGGGCTTGCGGTCCTGTCGGCCGTGCTCATCGTCTTCGGCGTCCTGATCCTGCTGATGACAGGCAACTGGCTTCCGGGTGCGGTCGCCTTCGCCATCTGCCTCGGGCTCGGTTCCGGCATCAACAGCATCGCGCAGGGCAGCCTGCCGCTCTATCTGTTCGGCTCGGACGGATATGGAGCGATCACCGGCAAGATGGCGGCCGCCCGTCTGGCGGTCGGCGCCGGCGCGCCCTTCGTGTTCGCGGCGCCCATGGAGAATATCGGGCTGAGCTTCGCCCTGCTCGCAAACGCATGCCTTGGGGCGATCAGCATCGCGGCATTCGTTGCGGTGGCGGCATCCTGTCGGCGGCCAGCCATCGCGACGATCTAGGTTGTCAGATGGACTGCAGCGAAACCCGCTTCTCCAGCTCGGCCGCTTCTTCCTTCCGCTCACTGTAGCGGTCGGTCAGGTAGGTCGCGGCATCGCGGGTCATGATGGTGAACTTCACCAGTTCCTCGCAGACGTCGACGACGCGGTCATAGTAGGAAGACGGCTTCATCCGGCCGTCGGCATCGAATTGCTGAAACGCCTTAGCAATGGACGACTGGTTGGGGATGGTGATCATCCGCATCCAGCGGCCGAGAATACGCAATTGATTGAGGGCGTTGAAGGACTGACTGCCGCCGGAGACCTCCATCACCGCCAGCGTCTTGCCCTGCGTCGGACGGACTGAGCCGAGCGACAGCGGGATCCAGTCGATCTGCGCCTTCATAATCCCGGTCATGGCGCCGTGGCGTTCTGGGCTGATCCAGACATGGCCTTCCGACCATTGAGAGAGGTTGCGGAGTTCCTGAACCTTGGGATGGGAGACAGGCGCCTCGTCCGGGAGCGGCAATCCGGCCGGATCGAATATGCGCACCTCGCATCCGAGTCGCTCGAGCAACCGACGGACTTCGAAGGCAAGCAGACGGCTATACGACACTTCCCGGAGCGAACCATAGAGGATCAGGATCCGCGGCTTGTGGGTGGAAGACGCCGGGCGAAGGGATTCTGGCGAGATCGGCTGAAGATGGTCGTCGTGCAGTGCGGGAAATGTCTCAGACACTGCGCTTTCCTTCCTGATCGAGGACCTGTTCGCCGTCTTCCTTGGTGAGTGGTCCCTTGAAGGCGTCGGCCGGGAGGATGTCGATCACGACCTCCGAGGGGCGAGCAAGTCTTGTACCCAGCGGCGTGACGACGAGTGGCCGGTTGATCAGGATCGGGGTGGCGATCATCGCGTCCAGCAACTGTTCATCCGTCAGATCAGGATTGTCGAGGCCGAGTTCCGCATAAGGCGTGCCCTTCTCACGAATTGCTTCGCGGACCGTCAGGCCGGCATCTGCGATCATCCTGGAGAGCTGCTCGCGCGATGGCGGGTTCTGCAGGTATTCGATGACGGTGGGTTCGATCCCGGTGGCGCGGATCAGCGCCAACGTGTTGCGAGACGTGCCGCAGGCCGGATTGTGATAGATGGTGGCGTCCATGGTCAGGTCATTTCGGTGATAGTGTTGCGGGAGACGGCCGGTGATGCCTCGTACCAGCCCTTCGAGCGGTTCACGATCCAGACGACCGAGAGCATCACAGGCACCTCAATCAGGACACCGACGACGGTGGCGAGTGCCGCGCCCGACTGAAACCCGAACAGGCTGACGGCAGCGGCAACCGCGAGCTCGAAGAAATTGCTGGCACCGATGAGCGCTGACGGCCCGGCGACGCAATGGCGCTCGCCCGACATGCGGTTCAGGAGGTAGGCGAGACCCGAGTTGAAATAGACCTGGATCAGGATCGGAACCGCGAGCAGTGCGATGATGGTCGGCTGGGCGATGATCTGCTCGCCCTGGAAAGCGAAGAGAAGTACGAGCGTGGCGAGCAGCGCGACAAGCGACATCGGTTGAAGCTTCGCAAGCAAGCGATCGAGCGCGCCCGTCGTGCCGTCGGCCATCAGGTAACTCCGCAGCATCTGGGCGATGATGACGGGAACGAAGATGTAGAGCGCGACCGACAGGGCAAGTGTCGCCCAGGGCACGGTGATAGCCGAGAGGCCGAGCAGTAGGCCGACGATCGGTGCGAATGCAACGACCATGATCGCGTCGTTCAAGGCAACCTGCGATAGGGTGAACAGCGGTTCGCCCCGCGTAAGGTTGGACCAGACGAAGACCATGGCCGTGCAAGGTGCTGCGGCAAGGATGATCAGGCCTGCGATATAAGAGTCGATCTGGTCGGCCGGCAGATAGGGTCGGAACAGCCAGCCGACGAACAGCCATCCCAGCAAAGCCATGGAGAATGGTTTGATCGCCCAGTTGATGATCAGCGTCACGCCGATCCCGCGCCAGTAGGATCCGACCTCCGTCAGCGACCGGAAATCGATCTTCAGCAGCATCGGAATGATCATCAGCCAGATCAGGATCGCGACGGGGATGTTGACCTCGGCGATCTCAGCGCCGCCGATGATATGGAAGACGCCGGGCATCAGGTGACCGAGGGCAACGCCGACGGCGATGCAGAGGAAGACCCAAACAGTCAGGTATCGCTCGAATGCCGACATCTTACTCGGCCTTCGCTGATTTGACCGATGCGCCTTCCAGCGAACCGATCTGGCGAACGTGCTGTTCGAGGGCCAGGCGATCGATCGAAGCTATGGGCAGGTTGATGAAGGCGGTGATCCGGTTCTTCAGAAACCGTGCAGCTTGGGCGAAAGCACGCTGGATCTCAACTTCAGTTCCGACGACGGCCGCGGGATCCTCGACGCCCCAATGGGCGGTCATCGGATGGCCAATCCATACAGGGCAGGCTTCACCGGCTGCGCTGTCGCAGACGGTGAAGATGAAATCCATCTCTGGGCTCCCTGCATCGGCGAACACGTCCCAACTCTTCGATGAGAAACCCGTCGATGGGTAGCCGAGCGCATCCAGTTCCTTCAGCGCGTGCGGATTGACTTCGCCCTTCGGCTGGCTGCCGGCGGAATAGGCCTTGAACCGGCCGCCGCCCTCTTTGTTGAGGATGGACTCGGCGAGAATAGAGCGAGCGGAATTGCCCGTGCAGAGGAACAGCACGTTATAGGTCTTGTCAGTCATGGTCGTGGTCCGTGGTTAGGTCGGAGGCCTGTTGAGCTTCATGATGGTCGCCGACGAGGGCAAATTGAGGACAGTTGGCGGGTCGCAAGCACCGCGGCCGGCACTTCGGCCCGCGGCACCTCTGAAGACCCGATGCTCGAGAAAAACGGCGCGGCACTCGTCGTCGCGAGGAAGATATCGCCACCTACGCCTCGAAGCGTTGCCTCGACGATTGCCCGGCCGAACCCATGCCCCCGATGTTCCGGCAGAACGACAACAGACCGCAGCAGATAATCGCCGCCGCAGCGTTCGAGGCCGGCATATCCGATCGTTTGGCCGTCGCCGAAGACGGCTTCGAGGAAGGCGCGGCCTTCGTCTTCAATGTCATCGGTCGGGAGATCCGCCGCACGGAGCGCTTCGCGGAGACGAGCGTCGCTACCGGCCACTTCGTGCAATGCGATCGCGCTCAACATGGCTTCGCCCCCGGCGCGCAGCATGGCGTCAGTTCTGCGATCAGGGGAGCGCAAAGCTCCGTCGATCCGCCGCAGCAGTCCTTCAGCAGGAATAGTGTCAGGTCGCGCAGGCCGTCCAGGTCGGCCCGGTAGATGATTGATCGGCTCTGGCGCTCGCTCTTCACCAACCCTGCACGAGACAGCGTCGCAAGATGCGCCGACATCGTGTTCTGCGGGACATCAAGCAGCCGGGCGAGCTCGCCTGCCGGAATTCCATCCGGTTCGTGCCTCACGAGCAGACGGAACGTCTCAAGCCGGGTGTTCTGGGCCAAGGCCGCAAGGGCCACTATTGCGTTGTTACTTTCCATATATCCAGAATAATGGATATATCGGAGAAGTCAACCGCTTCCAAGCCGGGGCGGATTATGTGCAGCTGAAAGTCGAGGATGCCCTGCAAACCAGGCCGATCGCGCCTGAGGTGACCATAAGTCACCACGGCTCATATTCATGCACGATCTCCAGATCGTCGTCGTCGTCGAGTTCGTCGCTCGGCAGAACGCCGAACTCGTTGCCGGACCTGAACAGCGTGACCGGAACCATCAGGGTGCGGGCGAGCTGGAATGCGTGGTTCTGCGCGAGGGAAAGATCGGTGTTCATCTGAGGCTCCATCTTTGGAGCGGGCCATTCCCCGCTCGATGGCTCCCATCAGTGTCCGGAACCGGTCGCGATCACCGCAAAGGCGTGAGCCGAAGCGGCCGCAGCTTGCTAGCGGACCCCGTCAGCGGGTTGATCGACGGAGATCCGGGGCTGGACCAGGAAGCCATCCATCAAGAGCGGGATTGGGACGCCTCATAGACTTTGCCTTGGATCCACAATAATCGTGATGATGCGGATCCTTGCCTTCCCCGATCGCGTTGCCGGTTGTTTCCTCACTCCGACGTCGGGTCGGCGTCGACGCATACAACTGCTGGAGACGCCTCGCATGCAGCTCGAAGCTGATCATTTCGAACGGTTGCGGAAGCTGCATCGAGGTCTGACGTCGTTCTCAAGCAGGCTCCAGATCACAAGTTTGCTGGAATGATCGTCGCGGGCGCCAACAGGTCAGCGCCATCTACCCTTGTCAACTCTGAGGGGCCAAGTTATTCCATCTGCGGAATATCGCTTGAAATATTCCATAGATGGAATACATTCGGAGCAGCGATGAGTTGGAGCGTTGAATATACCGATGAGTTTGGTGAGTGGTACACGACGCTGATCGAGGCCGTTCAAGACGATGTTGTAAGGGTTGTGGGGCTTCTCGAAGCCAAAGGACCGCAACTTCCCTTCCCTTACTCATCCGGCATCGAAGGTTCAAAGCACGAACATATGCGGGAGCTGCGGATTCAGAGCGGCGGCGAACCCTACCGGGTATTCTACGCTTTCGATCCGCGTCGCACTGCTATTTTGCTGATTGGTGGAAATAAAACCGGCGACGACCGCTTTTACGAAATCATGATTCCGGTCGCTGATCGACTATATGACAATTACCTGATCGAGATCGGGAAGGAAGGGTTGATATGACGGGACATCGCTCCTTTAACGACTTGCGCAACAGAATGTCGCCTGAACGCCGGGCTCGCAACGATGAAGCGACGAAGGCAATTCTCGAGGAAATGGCGCTGCACGAACTGCGCGTGGCCCGTGAAAAAACTCAGCAGGATGTGGCACGCGCACTCCATGTGAAGCAGCCGGCGGTCGCAAAGCTGGAGCAGCGCGCCGATATTTATGTCAGCAATCTGCGACGCTATATCGAAGCTTTAGGTGGCACGCTGGAGATTACGGCGAAGTTTCCCGACGCCTCGGTCAACATCAAGAATTTCAGCGAGTTGGCCGCTGAGAAGTAACAACGCTTGGAAGCAATAGGGCCTCCGACTACACACTTACCTAAATCGCTTAATGAAAATTCCGGCTCTTCACCTTCAGTGTATCGATATGAAGATCGGGCGTGAACATGTCCCGCGGGACGACCGGCTTCGGCCTGTCGCGTGAATCCGGCCCGCCGCCGCCATGGGCAAATTCATCGCCGCGACCAGCCGGCAGCCTGAACTCCGTGTCCCGATCAGCAAGGCCAACCAGATCGCCTGAGAGATCGAAGAGTTGCTGGGCGACGAGATGGACCACCTCCCCTTCTCGCTGGATGCGGCCGTTGATCGCCATCATTGAGGATCCCAGCACGATGCGTCGGCGCTTCTCGAACAGGGTTGGCCAGACGACGACGTTGGCAGGACCCGTCTCGTCCTCAATGGTGATGAACATGACACCTTTGGCGGATCCCGGCTTCTGCCGCACCAGCACGAGTCCAGCGGTGTAAACCCATCGGCCATCCCGAGCATTCATCGCCTCGGCACAGGTGATGATATTGCGTGCCGACAGGTCCTTGCGCAGAAAGGCGACCGGATGCTGGCGCAAAGTCAGCCCGATGTGGCTGTAATCCTCTATGACGTTGTGCCCATCCGTCATCTGCCGAAGCGCGACCTCCGGCTCCAGTTGCTCGGCAATGGCTGCCATCTCGCGTTCGGCTGCGGCTGCGAACAAGGGCAAAGGCTCGTCGCGCAACGCCTTGATCGCCCAAAGGGCATCTCGGCGTTCGAGTTTAAGCGATGACAGGAAGGCATCGGCCTCTGCCAGCTGGACAAGCGCTTCAGTCGGAACACTCGACCGGCGCCACATGTCATCGACAGAGACGAAGGGACTGTCCATGCGCGCTGCAACGGTCCGTGCGGCATCGGCGACCGCCAGCGCCTTTACCTGCCGGAAGCCGAGCCGTACAGCATGCCGATCGCTACTTCCGATCTTTTCCAGCGTGCAGTCCCAGCGCGAGCGGTTGACGCAGACCGGCCGCACCTCGACGCCATGCTTGATAGCGTCCCCGACGATCTGGGCCGGCGCATAAAAGCCCATTGGCTGGCTGTTGAGAAGGGCTGCACAAAACACGTCGGGGTAATGGCACTTGATGTAGTTCGAAGCGTAGGCGATCAACGCAAATGAGGCCGCATGGCTTTCCGGAAAGCCGTACGAGCCAAAGCCTTCCAACTGCGAAAAGGTCTTTTCGGCGAACTCGGGCGAATATCCGTTCTTGACCATGCCTGACACCAGCTTGTTCTTGAAGCGCGAGACGCCGCCGGTAAACTTGAAGGTCGCCATGGACTTGCGCAGCTGGTCGGCCTCACCACCGGTAAAGCCGGCACAGACCATGGCAACGCGCATGGCGCTTTCCTGAAACAGCGGCACACCGAGCGTCTTGCCGAGGACTGCCTCAAGCTCCGGCGTTGGATAAACGACGTCCTCCTTCCCCTCACGCCTTCTCAGATAGGGATGCACCATGTCGCCCTGGATCGGACCGGGACGCACGATCGCCACCTGCACGACGAGATCGTAGAAGGTGCGGGGTTTGAGGCGCGGTAGCATCGCCATCTGCGCACGGCTTTCGATCTGAAAGGTGCCGAGCGTGTCAGCCTTGCGGATCATCGCATAGGTCGCCGCATCCTCCTGTTCGATCTTCGAGAGATCAAGGTGCTGGCCCTTGTGTTCGCGGATGAGATCAAAAGCCTTGGCCATGCAGGTCAGCATCCCGAGCGCCAAGACGTCCACCTTCATGAATTTCAGTGCCTCGACGTCGTCCTTGTCCCATTCGATAATCTGCCGGTCTTTCATCGTCGCCGGCTCGATCGGCACGAGGTCATCGAGCCGGTCATGGGTGAGGACAAAGCCGCCGGGGTGCTGACCGAGATGGCGAGGCGCGCCCATCAGCTGCTGCGCGAGTTTCAGGGTGAGCGCTAAGCGCCGGTCGTCCGGGTTGAGATTGAGTTCCCTGATGTTTCGGTCGGGAACCTCTTCCGACCAGGACCACATGCCGGATGACAGCGCCTTGATGACATCTTCAGGCAGGCCGAGCGCCTTGCCGACATCGCGGATTGCGCCCTTGGCCCGGTAACGGGTGACGGTCGCGCAGAGTGCCGTCTTGTCTTTCGTATAGGTCTTGTAGATCCACTGGATGACCTCCTCACGCCGTTCATGCTCGAAGTCGACATCGATATCCGGCGGCTCGTCGCGTTCTTGGCTGACGAAGCGCTCGAAGAGAAGGTCATTGGTGGAGGGGTCGATCGACGTGATGCCGAGAATATAGCAGACAGCACTATTGGCCGCCGATCCCCGGCCCTGACAGAGAATGCCCTGGCTTCTGGCAAAGCGCACGATCGAAAACACCGTCAGGAAGTAAGGCGCGTATTTCATGGTGCGGATGAGATCGAGCTCGTGCCGAACGGTCTTTAAAACATCCGGTGGCAGGCCTTCCGGATAACGATCCGGCGCACATTCCCAGACATAATGCTCGAGCGATCCTTGAGCATCCTTGCCCGGCACGATGGCTTCCTCCGGGTACTGGTAGGTCAGTTCCTCAAGCGAGAATTTGCAGCGACGCACGATTTCCAGGGTTCGCGCGAGTGCTTGCGCGTAGCGCGGAAACAGGCGTGCCATTTCCTCCGGTGGCTTGAGGTAGCGGTCGGCGTGGCGTTCGCGCTCAAAGCCGACATCGTCGATCGTGGTGTTGTGCCTGATACAGGTGACGATGTCCTGCAATTGCCGCCGGCCCGGCTCATGAAACAGCACGTCATTGGTGACGACGGTTTTGACTTTGAACCGGCTCGCCATATTGGATATCTCATGCAGGCGCAGCTGGTCGTTCGGTCGCCGACGCAGGCAGAGCGAAACGTAGGCGCGATCGCCAAAAAGCTCAGCCATCTTACGCAGCTGCGCGGCACAGGTAGCATCCGGCAGATCCGGCACCAGAATGCCGATCATGCCCTCGGAGTAAGCGACGATATCGTCCCAATGCAGGATACAGTTATTCTTGCCGCCGCGCGATTTGCCGAGCGTAATGAGGCGCGTCAGGCGCGAATAGGCAGGGCGATCCATCGGATAGACAAGCAACGACATGCCATCCGCCAGATCGAGACGACAGCCAACAACCAGGCGCAGACCGGTGGCGCGGGATGCTTCCAGCGCCCGGACGATGCCTGCCAGCGAATTCCGATCGACGACGCCGAGCGCCTCGATCCCCAGGATCTTGGCGGTCTCGAACAGCTCCTGCGCTGAAGATGCGCCACGCAGAAAGGAGAAGTGCGTCGTGACCTGCAGCTCGGCGTAGCTCATGCGAAGATCCCGTGCATGTACCATTGCCGGTCGCCTGTCTCGGGATCGACGCCGTCACCCGAACGAAAAATCCAGAAGCGCTCGCCCGCCTGGTTCTCAATGACGTAATAATCTCGGACAGCGTCGAACTCGCTGTCGCGCATCCACCACTCCCCGAATATGCGTTCCGGTCCATCGGCCCGCACCACATTGTGCCGACGGCCGCGCCATGTGATGCTACGTGGCGGGTAATCGGGCATCAAAGCGATCGCCGAGATAGGATCGGGCCGGTGGAGCAGCCGCACAGGCCGTTGCCAGTGATGCGTCCAGATCGCGCCGACCGGCTCGGAGGTGGCGGCGACACGTCGCACGCTGCGCTCAGGCACATCCGATGCGACGGGCGCCAGGCGGTAGACCCGCTGGCCCCGGTTTCCAAGGACATCGATAAGGGGCGTGATGTCCGTCGTCTCTTCCGCAACCAATGGGGACGAACGCTGTTCCTCGTCCAGTGTCTCGGACATGACGGCGGCGAGCGTCAGCTTCTCGATGCCAAAGCCCGGCTCGATCTTTTCCGTTCTGTCCCGAAACAGCTTGGTCAACCATGCGACATCGCGGGCGGGCTTGGCGGTGCCTGCGCGAATGGCCTGCCTGGTACCGTCGACCTTGTCGACGATCAGGTCCGTGCGGCGCACGCCGAGGCCGCGTCGCTGGAGTTCTCCGACAAGCTGAGTGACCAGCCTTCCAACATATTTGTTGATCGTCTCAGCCGCACCGATAGGCTCGGCGAACGACCGCGAGACTTCGATCCATTCTGGCGCCCGCACGGGCTCGATCGGTTCGGACATGCGGCCAAACATCTGGTCGAGGCGGCGACCGATCTCGGGGCCGAAGCGCAGCGCCAGCGGTGCGCGGGCCGTATTCGCCAGTTCACCGATCGTCTTGAAGCCCAGCGTCCTCAGATCAGCGACGATCTTCTCCGGAAGCCGCAGCAGCGAAAGCGGAAGCTTCTCGACGGCGCGCACCGTGCCGCCCTTCGGGACGATAACGGTCTCCCTGTTGATCGCCCGCGCGCAGGCATGGGCCGCGCCCCAGGTGTCGGCAACGGCGACGCGGGCACTGAGCTTCTTTGCCCGGCACTGGTTGGCTATTTTTGTCACCATCGGCAGCTCGCCGCCCTGCAGATGGTCGGCGCCCTCGGTATCCATGACGATGCCATCGATCCCGTCGACGGCGACGATCGGCGAATAGACGGTCAATGCCCAAAGGGTGATCCGTTGCAGCGCTGCGGCGTCGGCCGAAGCGTCAGCCTCAACCATCATCAAGTCGCGGAAGATCGCTTGGGCTTTCGCAGTCGGCATTCCTGGCCTCACCCCCGCCTTCCGGGCCGCCGCGTCGGCGGCAGAGACCCATCGCTTCGACCCTGACCTGGCAATCACGGCAATGGCCTGCTCAGGCGGAATGGAGGGATCGGCCCGACGAATGCGATCCGTCGGCAGATCCGGAAGATAGATGGATACGACCCTGGTCATCACACGCTCTCACGAGAAACTCAGCACACTCACCCGCTTTCACGCGCATCAATTCGAGAAACCATTGAGGTCTGCCTACCCCCGGTACCGGCAGCTCGTCGGACGGCATGACGCTGACACGCCATCTTGTGGTCGAAGCCGTCGGCTGTCCAAAATCATTCGCCTCCGTTTGTCGTCTCCAGCGCCGAACGGCGATGGCCATGGTTCCGGTCTTTTCGGCGACAAGCTGGAGACGTCGCGACGCCGTCATCGGCAGCCGCACCAGTTCGCCGACGACCACGCCGAGGCCTCCAAATGAGAGGCACTCCTCCATGCTCGACAGGACGTCCTCCTCTTTGTCCCCCTCGACGAACACGACACGGTCCGGATGAAGGCCAACCTGGGTCAGAGCAGGCATGAAAAGGTCGGGTCTCGTCAGGCACCACGCCACCTGCCCCTTTGTCCGGGCGGCTATTCCGGCAACGAAAAGCGCGGCCGCCGCGCCATCGACCGTACCCGAACCCCCACCCGCGAACTCATGCAGCGCCCCATAGGCTAGACCCCCGCCAGGCAGGGCCGCATCGATCTCGGGGACACCGAAGGGCAGACAGCCGGCGCGTCTGGCCGACACGCCCTCCATTGCGGCGATGCGATCTCGCAAGTCGCAGATCACCCTCTGGCGGGCAGCGGTCATCGTTCACGGCTCCCTTCAAGGTCGTGTTGGCGGTTTCGACGTCATGTCGCGCGGCTATCTGTTCATTGTTTGTTCTTACGGCAGTCAAGAGTCAAGCGAGGAATATTATCCCAGCATTAGCGATCCTGAAGATTCGAAGAGGAATCAAGGGTGTACGGGAAAAAGAATTTTGCAGGCCGTCGGATGATGGTGCACGCGCTCGGTGAATAGCGGGGATGAATGCACGGCGTGGCAATGTTTTTAAGAGTTTTGTGCTGAACTCTCCCAATGACGAAGCCCCCGAGATCAAAACCGCTCCTTCGTGATACCGAAGCCCCGATCCGCTCAAAGCCGCGGCGGAAGCGCAATCCGGCACAGCCACGGCTTCTGTTCGATCCGATGCCTGACCGCGTCGAGCCGGCGCTCGCTGAGCTGAAGGCGCATCCGCCCAACGGTGATCAGTGGAGCTGGGAGCTGAAGTGGGATGGCTACCGGCTGACCGTTCATATTGAGCCGACAGGCGTCCGCATCCTCACCCGCGGCGGCCACGACTGGACACATCGGTTTCCTGATATCGCAGAGGCTGCCCGGGGGCTTGGGCCCGCGACAATGATCATCGATGGCGAGGCGGTGGTGCTTGATGAGGAAGGGCGGCCGGACTTCGGGCTGCTGCAGAAATCGTTGGGCGCTTCCGGCAAAGCCGCTGGCCGTCGTGCGTCTGATGCCATCCTCTACGCCTTCGATCTTATCTACCTCGATGGTCACGATTTACGCAGCGTCGAGTACCGATCGCGCCGCCATCTTCTTGAGGACACGCTGAACGGCAAAGATGGCGCCATCCGCCTGTCGGAAACCATCGATGCCGACGCAAACGTCCTCCTCGAACATGTGTGCGGCCTTGGCCTCGAAGGCATCGTCGGCAAGCACCTCGATCAGCCCTATCGTTCGGGCCGCACCGGCGACTGGGTCAAGGTGAAATGCGTGCAAAGCGAAGCGTTCATGGTTATCGGCTATGAGCCATCCACCGCATCGCCGGGCGGCTTCGCATCGCTGGTGCTTGCCGCCTATCGTGGCGACCAGTTCGTCCATGTCGGGAACGTCGGCACAGGCTTCAAAGAAGCCGAGATGACCAGGTTGCGCAAGATGTTGGACAAGTTGCGCTGGAAGCGAAAGCAGCCGCCAGTTCCCTATGCCGGAAAGGCAGACATCGTCTGGGTCGCGCCGACCTTGATCGCCGAGATCGAGTTCCGCGCCTGGACCGGAGACGGCAAATTGCGGCATGCTTCCTACAAGGGCTTGCGGGAACGGCAAGACAATGCCGACGTTTACAAGCTCGATTAGTGAAGCAGGCAGGATGCGGTGACGAACTGCCTTCGGTGGAAGCGGAGGAATTGCTGCCATGTGCAACCTTTATCGCATGGAAGACAAGGACTGGGTCTCGAAATGGGCCCAGGATGCTGAGAGCCTGATCAACCTAATGCCGGCCTACCAGATGAACCCCGACCAGATGGGGCCGATCGTCCGCAACACTGCCGATGGCAAGAAGCAGCTTGTGCATGCGCGATGGGGCCTGCCCTCGCCGATCTTCGTCCAGAAGAAGGCCGCCGAAGCTCGAGCGGATAGACTGAAGGCCAAGGGCAAAGCCGTCGATATCAACGAACTCATTCGCACGGAGCCGGACCGTGGTGTGACCAATGTGCGAAAGCTCAACCTGCCTCACTGGACGCGGTGGTTCGGCGTCGAGCACAGGTGTCTTGTCCCGGTCACAAGCTTCGCCGAGCCGGATCCCGCGAGCAAACAGGACGGTGGCAATGTGCCCAATGCATGGTTTGCGCGCGACGAGGCAAAATCGCTGATGTTCTTCGCCGGTATCCACGTGCCGCAATGGAAAAGCGTCCGCAAGGTGAAGGATGGAATGACCACGGACGATCTCTATGGCTTCCTGACCACGGATCCGAACGATCTTGTGAAGCCAATCCACGAAAAGGCCATGCCTGTTCTGCTGCTGACGAAAGAGGAAACCGACGTCTGGATGCGAGCACCTTGGGAGGAAGCAAAGCAACTCGCCCGCCCACTACCAAACGATGCGCTCATCATCCTGTCACGTGAGCCCTACGGATCTTCAATCGTATCGAAATCTGGCGAGCCGGTGGAGCAAGACGGTCTGGTGTAACCGATTAGCCGTTTCGCTCGGCAGCAGCACTCCACAATCGGGGCAACCACCGCGGCGCAGTTGTGCGAGAACATGATTTCAATTTAATGTCGTCCCTCTCTTCGCAGCAGCTCAGCCTTCCGCTCGATTCCCCAGGTATAGCGGAATGACGCTCCATCTTTTCTCACAACACGGTGGCAGGGAATAGCGATGGCGAGTGGATTGCTCGCGCAGGCGCTAGCCACAGCCTTACCGGCCTTCGGATATCCAACCCTAGCTGCAAGATCTTCATAGCTGATGATCTCGCCCGGAGAAATATCTCGCAACGCAAGCCAGACGCGACGCTGGAAGGTAGTCCCACGCAGGTCGAGCGGCAAGTCGAAGCCGACCTCTGGGCGCTCAACCATTCCAACAACCTTGGCGACGGTGTCCTCGTATCGTTCGTCCCCTCCGACAAAGTTCGCGTTTGGAAATCGATCCTGAAGATCTGTCAGGAGGGCGGCAGGATCATCCCCAAGGAGAATTGCCGCAACGCCCTTGGCGCTCGATGCAACCAGGATCGCACCAAGCGATGTCTGGCCGACTGCAAAGTGCAGCGTTTCCCTGCGCCCGCCCGCCCTGTAGTCTGCCGGAGCCATTCCGAGCGCGCGGCTGCATACCGCGTAGAATCGTCCACTGGAACCGTATCCTGCGTCATAGAACGTCGATGTAATGGTCCTGCCCGGTTTTAGTCCTTCCCGGACGAGTTGAGCCCTCCTCTCGAGCATGTATGCTCGCGGGGTCATTCCAGTGTGTGCACGGAACGTTCGGTGGAAGTGCCCTTCACTGACGCCGAGCGCATGCGCGAGCGCCGCGACGGTCGGCGAGCTGTCTCCGGCATCAATCAGCCTGCACGCCTCAGCCACCAGATCGGCATTCCTCCTTGCGAATTCCTCATCATTGGGACGGCATCGCAGGCACGGTCGAAAGCCTGCTCTTTGTGCGTCGGAGACGCACCCAAACCAGCGCATGTTCTCTGGCCGGGGAGGACGGGAGATGCAAGTCACCCTGCAATAGACGCCGGTTGTGAGGACGCCGCGGAATGCGAGCGTTGTCGCTTCGTTCAATACTTCCGCGGCTTCCGTCATCAGCTGGCGCTCCTCTGCATCGAGCCGAAAGGGTTGTCGATCAGGTAGCGCCACAGACCGTCGGGGCCGCGGCGGGCGATGTCGGTTGCGGTCGCCCCCATGTTGATCTCCGTGCCGTCCCGCGCCGTGCCGATATACGACCAATCGAGAATGAGGGACGCGATGTCGCCCGCCACGAACAGGTGACGCTGCGTGATCGACATCTGAAGGCCGAGGCTGAAGTACTTGGAGAGCTCCCTGCCGATCGCCTCCCTGCCGACGTGAGCGACCCCTGCGGCATCTACGATCAATCCTTCCGGGTCGTAGAAACCGAGCATGGTGTCAACGTCGAGCGAGTTCAGGTGTGCAAGGAGCGCCGGGACGATACCTTCCGGCGTCGAGGAGAGTGCGAGCTTGGTAGTCATTAAATGTCCTTCGTTGTTGTTCTGCCCCTGCGAGCGTCCTGACTATGGCGAGGCATCAAGGGGTCGAAACTCCGTTTTCTGATCTCAAATTCGGAATTTCGAGCACTTGATGTGATCACGGGTTGACTCCGATCACAATCATAGACATTTTATATCCACGATTGGGAGATGCAAGATGAAACTGAGCGAAGGCGTTGAGCAGGCCATACACTGCACGGCATTCCTGGCGGGACTGTCGGAAGACGGCGTGCTATCGGCGGCAGCACTGGCCGAACTCCACGGCGTGTCGACGAGCTATCTGCTGAAGCACCTGCAGGCGCTGTCTGGCGCGGGCATCGTCGCGACGACACCAGGGCCGAAAGGCGGCTACAGGCTGGCCAAGGCCCCAAGCGAAATCAGCCTCCTTGATATCCTCCTCGCGGTCGAGGGACCGGCGCCCGCCTTCCGGTGCGCCGAAATCCGCCAGCGAGGGCCGAACCCTCTTCCGCAGCGCTATTTCAAAAAACCCTGCAAGATCAACGCCGCGATGCTGAAAGCCGAGAAAGCCTACCGCGCAGAACTCGCCAAGGTGTCCGTTGCGCACCTTCTGGCGGACCTTGGTGCAGCCGACGACGGTGGTATCGCCGCCCGAGGATGCGCCTACCTTGAACTCCACGAACGCAAGACGGGCAATCGCGCCTCGTCATAGGAGAAATCACCATGACCAAGATGAAGAAGGTCGTCGTCATCGGCGGCACGGGCCTGATCGGCTCGAAGGCAGTGAAGTTGCTGCGGGATGCCGGCCACGAAGCCGTCGTCGCAAGCTCCCGCAACGGGATCAATGCCTACACAGGCGAAGGACTGGCCGATGCGCTAGCAGGCGCCGACGCCGTCATCGACGTTTCCAACATGATGTCGTTCGACAAGACTGTGATAACCGACTTCTTTGGAACGTCGAGCAGCAACCTGACGATCGCAGAAAAGGCCGCGGGCGTACGCCACCACGTCGTCCTTTCCATTGTCAACGCCGATCAGCTCGCGGCCAATCCCTACATGGCCGGCAAGCTGGCGCAGGAGGAGACCGTCGCGGCGTCGGGCCAAGGGTACACCATCGTCCGCGCGACGCAGTTCCATGAGTTCATCGAGACCCTGGCCGGCGCTTATGCGGCGGACGGCGCGGTGAAAGTGCCGGATACCGACTTCCAGCCGATCGCGGCCGACGACGTCGCCGCTGCTCTGGTGGAGGCCGCGCTCGGCGAGCCGAGGAACGGAACCGTCGACCTTGCCGGACCTGAACGGGGACCGTTCGAATCTTTCATCCGGACTTATCTTGATGCCAGGGGCGACGCTCGTCCGGTCAAAGCCGACGAGGCCGTCGACTACTTCGGCGCTCCCGTTGTCGCAGGCTCACTGGTTCCCGGCGGAGACTACATCAAGAACCGGATCACTCTCACAGAATGGCTCAAGGCATAGGCAGAGAGGCACATCATGAAGACCATCTTCTATGCCGCTACGGCACTTGCGGTCTCTCTGGCCACAGCATCCGCTCATGACATCGCCAAGCCTGGACTTGCATATGACACGAAGGACGCGAAGGTGACGCTGGTTTACGAGCATCCCCTCCCGGACGTTCCGGGCAAGAGCGTGAAGGGCGTCCTCGTCGAGTATGGACCCGGCGGCTACAGTTCCGCTCATACGCATGCAAAATCCGCCTTGATCTATGCGACGGTTCTCGAAGGCGCGATCCTGAGCGCCGTGAACGGTGGCGAGACGAAGACCTTCATCGCCGGTCAGAACTTCACAGAGGTGCCGGGCGACCGCCACGACGTCAGCGCCAACGCCAGCAAGACCGAGCAGGCGAAACTGCTCGCGGTCTTCGTCGTCGATACTGATGACACCGCCCTGACGACGCCGCGCAAGCCGTAGCGCTACCTACCAGACTACCCCTCACCTAGCACAAGCAACGACGGTTTCTCCGGCGAACAGAGAACCGTGTCTACGAGAAAGGAAAACAATATGTCCCGCATGAACTGGTCCGAAGTCGCCCCCGAGGGTGCCAAGGCGCTCTTCGGCGTCCATCACTACGTCACCAAGAAAACGAACCTGCCTGAAGAGCTGATTCATCTCGTCTTCCTGCGCGTGTCGCAGATCAACGGCTGCGCCCATTGCATCGACATGCATAGTCGCGATCTGCGCAAGACGATGTCCGTCGATAAGATCACGCTAGTTCCTGTCTGGGACGAGGTGCCTCACCTGTTCAGCGAGCAGGAACGAGCAGCACTGGCCTGGGCTGAAGAAGTCACGAATGTCAGCCAGACCCATGCCTCCGATGAGGCCTATGCCGCAGCGGCAGCCGCCTTCGAACCGAAGGATCTCGTCGATCTGACGATCACGATCGCCGCAATGAACGCCTTCAACCGCTTGGGCGCGCCATTCCGGCTTTCGGTGGCGGCCAAGGCCTGATCAACGTCCGGTCATCGCTCGACGAACACCCTGCCGGTCCGGACAGGTCGACAGGGTGTTCCGCTCACAGAGGCAATCCCAGCATCCGCGTGGCCATCTCCCAGAGCCGGTCCGCGTTGTCCTCATCAACGGCGTATCTCGCCACGCCTTTGAAGGGCCCAGGTCCGCGCTCGTCAACGACTGAGGCCTCCTGGCAATCGTCGAAATATCTACCGGAAATGCCTTCGACGAGCGGCGAACCCGCCAGCAGCACCGACGTGGCTGCCCCCTGCTCTATTGTCTTGCGCAAATGCTCGGGGGTTCGCAGGACTCCGGTGTGCTTCTGAAGCCCCGTGGCAATCGCTCCGGGATTGAGCGCGTTGGACGTTATCCCGTCGCTAACCCAGTTCTGGGTGATCCCAACGGACAGCAGGATGCAGGCTGTCTTCGATTGCCCATAGCCAAGCAGCGGATCGTATGGAATGAAGCGGAAGTCCGGATCGTCCCAGAACACGGGCGCAAACAGGTTGCCAGTCGAGGCGACGGAAACGACACGGGCACCATTTGCCTTGGCTAGATGCGGCCGCAGCGCAAGCGTCAGTGCGAAATGCCCCAGATAGTTCGTGGCGAACTGCATCTCCCGTCCTTCCGCAGTCCGCTGGATTTCCGGAATGGCCATGACGCCCGCATTGTTGACGAGGACGTGCAGAGGGTCGTTCCAGTTCTCAGCAAATTCCTGGACGGAAGAAAGATCGGAGAGGTCGAGCCGGCGAACACGCAGCCGAGCCTCGGGCATACTCTTTTTCAGCTCAGCGACTGCCTTCTCGGCCTCGTCCGGACGCCGAGCTGCAATGGTCACGGCCGCGCCTGCGGCGGCAAGAGCTCGGCTCGTCTCCAGCCCGATGCCAGCTGCTCCTCCGGTTACGATGACGTTCAGGCCGGCAAGCTCGACGCCTTCCAGAACGTTGGCGGCCGTAGATGAAAATCCGAACGGTATCGGTAAAGTCATGGTCGTACTCCTTCAGTAATCGACTTGTCCCGAAGATAGGCACGTGGCATTCGTGAACTAGATGACTGAGACTACACGCAATGATGAGTTAATTCGTACAGTCGGCTTGCTCCCTCCTGGCGAGCTAGCGGCCTTCCTTGCCGTGGCCGAGCACGGAGGTTTTCGCGCCGCGTCCCGAGTTCTCGGCCAGACGCCGTCGGCACTAAGTCACGCAGTCGCCGGACTGGAGAGGCGTCTCAAGGTAAAGCTCTTCCACCGTTCGACGCGGAACGTATCGCTGACAGAGCCTGGGCGGAGACTTGCGGAGCGGCTCATGCCGGCGCTCAGCGAAATCGGACTCGCGGTCGAGGAACTGCACGAACAGGCCGCCTCGCCGTCCGGGCTTGTACGGATCAACTGTGATGCCAACGCCGCCGAGCAGGTGCTGATGCCGCTGTTGACGCGCTTCATGAACCTCCATCCTGCGGTGCGCTTCGAGATCAAATCCGAGGGCCGACTGGTCGACATCGCCGAGGGAGGCTTCGACTGCGGAGTCCGCGCAGCGGAACTCGTCCCCGGCGAGATGGTCGCAATCCCGATCGGTCCAGACCAGCAGCACATCGTGGTGGCATCGCCCGCCTATCTCGACAATGCGCCGCTTCTCGAAAGTCCGTCAGATCTCTCGCTTCACCAGTGCATCCAGCTCCGCATGGCGGGCGGGTCGATTTATCGCTGGGAGTTTCAGCGCCGGGGCGAGGATGTCGTCGTGGCGCCGACCGGCAACCTCGTGGTCGACCAGTCCCGACTTCTTCTGGCCGCGGCTCTGGACGACTGCGGCCTCGCCTATGTCACACGATGGATGGCCGAGGAAGCACTTGCGGACGGGAGACTCCGGCAGGCGTTAGCCGAGTGGACGCCGCCCTATCCTGGCCTCTGCCTTTACTATCCCAGACACCGCCATATCGGAGCGGGGATGCGGGCTTTTCTGGACTTTTTGAGGGCCAATCGATCGATCTAAGCTCTTGATGGGATTCGAACCTTCGACCCGCTACTAAAGGAAGCTAAAGCTCTGAAAATCCTCGTGTAGCATATGCGTCATCCGGTTGGATACGATGCTCTTGGCGTCGAGATTGGTATGCAACTCGACCGGTTAATTCCCCCAGGATGGGAATACATGAACTACCTCTTGGTGGTCCACGTTTTAGTTCGCCTGCTCACCGCTCGGTTTCGTGTGGAATCCAACAGTGTGAAACGTACGACCAACAAAAGGAACCGTCTAGACCCGGCAAAGACGATGTTCTACTACCGACTGTATCGCAGATCATGGCGTTGTTTGCCATACAGGAGCGCTGATGCCTACACTGAACACCGATCTCATCGGCCGCGTGAGGCGATTGCCACTGAAACCTTCGGCGACATCAGCTCTTATGCCTCTTTTCGAAGCAGTTTCTAACGGACTGCACGCCATAGATGATCGCCACAAAGCTAACGCCGGTGCGCAGGGCAAGATAGTAGTTGAAGTTCTTCGCCACGACTCTAAGGAATCCACTTCGCCGGTGGTTGGGTTTGTGGTTACAGACAACGGCATTGGCTTAAACGATGACAACTACAACTCGTTTCTGAAACCAGACTCTCAGCACAAGTTTAACCGTGGCGGCAAAGGTGTCGGCCGCCTTGGCTGGCTAAAGGTTTTCAAGGAAATCCGCGTAGACAGTACATATCAAGACGCTCAAGGAAACGCGGCCGTTCGTTCATTTGATTTCGTTTTAAGTGACGATGAGCAAGTCCGTTGGAAGCCTGACGCAAAGCCTTCACCCACGGGTCCAGGAACCCGCGTTTCTCTAAAGGTCTTTGATATGCTGTACGGCTCAAAGTGCCCGTTGGAGGCAGCGACACTGCGCCAACGTGTGATCGGGCACTTCATGCAACTCTTCGCCGCCAATTCAGCTCCGTCCATCGTGATGCAAGACGGCTTGGAGACCATCGATCTGAGGGAGGCCTTCAAGGACCTCATTCAGAACACGTCGGAGCAAACCGTATCTGTCACGCTCTCAGACGACGAGAAGTTCGACCTTACAATCCGCCACATCCGCGCAGCTAAGGCGATCCGACCTGACACAAACAAGAAGGCATATAACTGGCTGTTCCTCTCCGCGAATGACCGCGCCGTCGAGGAAACGGTTATTGACGACCAGATTGGCCTTAAGGCTCTTGACGGCGGCGACGTCTATATTGGCTGCGTGTCGGGCTCTCATCTGGATCAGCACGTCAATCAGGAGCGAACTGGCTTCAGCTTTGACGCGAGCGAAAGCCGTGAAATCCGCCGGGCGCTACAAGCGTCAGTCATGTCCTATCTAAGCTCGTATGTCTCGCAGCAGCGTGAGAAGAAGCGCCGCCTAGTCCAGCAAGTTATCGCGGAGTACCCTCAGTTTCTCTATCTTCAAAGCGAGATGGAAGCATTTATCACGAAGCTCGCACCTGGCGTGACTTCCCGAGAAGCCGTCTATGTCGAGATGTGCCGCCATCGTTACCGGCGAATGAACCAAGAGCACAACAAGCTTGAAGAAGCATCCAAGCCAGGATCTGCTTTTAAAAATGAGCTTGAGGCGCGGGTGAATGAGTACCAAAAATTCGTACAGGAACAGCAGCGCGGGGTTCTTGCTGAATATGTCCTGCTCCGCAAGGCCGTGATAGATATCCTCGACCGATACTCAGAATATCAAGAAGGGACCGAGAAGCACCATCTCGAAGAGGCTGTGCACAAGCTCATAGTTCCAATGAGAACAGATTCCGCAGCAATGGAAATCGGCGACCATAACCTTTGGCTAATCGACGACCGACTGGCGTTCTTCGCTCACTTCTCGTCCGACCGCCCCTTTAAAAGCTACACCGACAACCCTTCTCTCGACCGCCCGGACGTCGCCTTCTTCTATGACACCTGCTTTGCCTGGCGGGAGCAGGAGACGCCGAATACGGTGGTTTTGGTGGAATTTAAACGCCCGGCGAGAGACAATTACGACGGTGATGACAACCCGCTCCGTCAGGTCATCAGCTACATAAAGAAGTTTAAAACCTCCACTTCTCTGAAGGATTCGAAAGGGCGCATCCTATCGCCTCATCTGCAGAACGCGGCCTTCCACTGCTATATCGTCGCCGATCTCACCAACTCGCTCATGGACGAGCTGGGAGGATATCGCTTTGAGAAAACTCCTGACGGAATGGGGCTGGTGGGCTACCTGACGAACCCCGACGCCTACGTGGAAATTATTTCTTACCCGAAGCTCCTGGCTGATGCGAAGATGCGAAACAGCATTTTCTTCAAAAAGCTTGGCATCACCAACGTTGATCCTGGAGCGGAGCGAACAAACGACGCCATTGAAGACGTGCTTGATGAGGTCGACGAGGAAATCACCACTGCGGCCCAATAGGCTAAGGGAGGCCTGCGAAGCGAGAACGATAATAGACAGCGAGTCGGTAGCTACACCAACTGCTACGTTTCTTCTTCTATAGGTGTGATCCCATCATAGAAGAACCTCATCACATATCTATCGAAGATTGTCAGTGACCCAATCTTCAATATCCGCTCCAGTCCGATCTCCTGGAATTTCTGGATGGCATCGCTCAGCCCGAAGTTTGCCGTCGTGAAGTCGATAAGCCCGCTTCGATGAATCTTCTTCGAAATCATACGAGGGAGACCATATTCTTCCAGCGAGTATACCGGCCCGGGCAGAAAAGCGCGGCTGAGGCTACCGACAAAGCGAGAAACGTCCACGTCCGAGTTGACGATTATCTTGTACAACTCATTGGCATCACTAACCAGCGCCGACAGCTTGTAGGTGATTGTGCGTTCCAGCTTAAAGAATTGATCGATGCCTATGCGGTCGTCATCGAGCCGGTCGAGTATGCGCGAGAGGTGCCAGTTCCAGTTCTGTGACATCGCTTTGGTGGCAACTACGATGTCTGTGAAGCGGCCATCCCAGCCCGTACTCTTGAAATTGAGGAGCTTGTAGAGCATCCGCTCCCAATGCTGAGGGTTGTCGGAATTCAGAAATGCGAAGCCATTCCACTCTTCAGGATGGTTGTACATGTCGCTCGCCAGGCGCAGCAAGAATTCGGAGTCGCTGTCGTGCAAGACGTTGTCCCGCCGCAATCGAGCGAACTCATCTTCTCCAATGATGTCCGACATTGATTGCCGATAATCGACGATATGTTCCAGCTGCTCCGGCGTTAGCCTATCACCATCTTGCTCCTCATCGAGATCACCGAGGATCTGCTCCGGAAACTCGATTTCCAGCTGTGCGTCCTCGTCCTTTGGCGGCTCGTCCAGTAGGTAAATATTTCCTACGAAGTGTTTGAACATACGGCCGCCCCGGCCGATTATGTTCTTGTATGAAAAGTTTTTCAGTTTCGAGCTGCCGATCTTGCTGCGCCAAATGATGACATTTTGCGCAGAAGTGTTAACGCCCTCAATAATCGAGGAGGTCGAAACGATGTTGTCGAGTCCACGGTCGTTCTCAAACAACCTGATCTGGATCTGACTGAGGCACCGGTGCATACTGCCGTTATGAATGCCTGTCCCGCGCTCGACCAAGTCGGCCAAATCCCAGTTCTGCACATAGTTTTCTCGAAGCCATTTGGCAAAATGGTTCGTGTGCGGCCTGTCAACAGCATCCATGTTCCGTTTGACGATCTTCGCCACCCGGTTGATGTCCGTGTAGGTGCCTGCGTAGATCAACGCCTTCGCAGTCCTTGGTTTTATAAGTTCGACGAGCTTGTCCGCCTTTCGATCTTCATCACCCGCAATCTCTCTAAAAAGCTCATGCTTCTCAAGGAAAACCGTATTGAAGTCGAGCAGCTCAAGGAATTCCATATCGTCGGTAAAGACGTTGCTCGTCAGCCTTTTGATGTTCGGCGCAAGGTAGTAGCGTTGAACAGACTTCTTTGAGAGCTTGATGATCGCTTTGATTAGCGAAGGGGCCCTATCCTTGTCGTGAACTTTACTGGCCTTGTAGAATTCGTCGATGACGAGAAGATCGATCTTCTCAATCTTATTGAGGTAACCGAACACCCGTTCTTGCGGAAAAATGAAGATATTTCTTTCACCCAACTCGGTGTCAGGTGCGGTGATAATCCGATATTTTCGAGAGAATTTCTTGAAGATCCTGCGCCGTGTCTCATCCATCAGCGCGATTGTCGGCACGATGATGACAACTGTATTAGGGTCATTTAGAGCGATGAAAGCATCGATGATGAAGCTTTTTCCAAAGCTCGTGGGTGCGCTCACGGCAAGATTTGCGCCTCGCATAAGCTTGCCTAGAACTAGGGACTGCTCGCGATGCAATGTTGCGCGCCCGTTGCCGACATCCACCTCAAAGGCAGAATGAACATATCTCTGCTCCCATGAGCCGGAATCGAGTTCCATATAGGGATAAAGACCCGTGTTCCGGATAAGGTGGTTCAGGACCTGCGGGTAAGGCTCCCCGTTCTCTTTCATATTGCTCAGAAGCTTGATCAAGGTATTCCTAGCGGCGACCTCGTCCCGTCGGTTCAAATGATCGTTGATTTCATGGCAAGTGTCGAAGACATCCATATCAGTCGCCCTTGAACTGCTTAACTTGCTTCGTGAACGCTTTGACAATCGCTTTTTTGTCGGGGACCGGTACCAAGATCACATGGAAGGTGATGTCCGCGTACTTGTGAACCGTACTGGCCTTCGCCATCTGCTTGGCGAAGTACGCTTCGGCCCGACCGCGATGGTAATCGATGATCGACTGTCGATATTCCGGAGTGAGATCGGTAGCAGCGGACGTGATCTTGCACTCGTGGATGAGCAAGATTGGGACGTGAATCCTCGGCTTGAGCCTGTCAATCGAGTGGTGAGGCGACAACGCCGCTTTGATAGTTTCCTTCAATTCCGCATCGATCGGAAGGAGATCAAGATCATTCACATTGGTGATGATCGAGTTTTCCTTCTTCAATTTCGCCGTGGTGAGGGCTTCGTAGACCGAGTTCACAACCGTATCGAGCCGTGCATCGGCTATTGAGTTGTAAAATTTCGCTTCGCCAAACCAAAGGGTGAAGTCGTTGCCGTCTACGACGATGTGGACGCTATCCGCCCCCTTCGCGTTGTCTTGGCTGTTCTGCTTGTAGAAAATCTTTGGAACGACAGGAAGAGCTTTGAAGTGCTCGCGCATCAAGCCGTAAAGGAAAATCTCGGCGATTTCGCTACCTTCACCGACTTTGTCATTGTCTGTCAGCCGCAGGTTCTTCGCTGCGGCCAGGAGAGCAGTGAAGCCTTGGTCAGTAAGCGCTGCCCGTTCGCGCTCCGAGAGGGCGGTTTGAGCGATATTGTCCCATATGAAGTTCTGGAAATCCTGATGGCACCACTTTCCGTCCTCGAAGTCATTGACGTAACTCAGGAGCCGTTTGTTCAGCGCAGCTTTCAACTGCGCGATAGAAGTCACATTCGAAAGCGTATCATCGACAAAAACCTCGAACTTGACTTTGCTCATTTCGATGCCACCAGTGCCTTCTTAAGACTATTCTTGCATTCGATAAATTGGCAATACTGCACAAGCAGTGGTTTTGCTCGTGCACAACTATTATCTATGGTGAAACCAATATCTACAGGTGGCCTTTGTGGATCGCCATACTGCGAACACTCGCCACCTCCATTGGCATCCGCACATAAGAAGACACAAGCAAAACGAAAATGCAAGTTTGCAGATCCATATTGCATTCAACATTTCGATGCGATATATGACGCATATCGCTAGGAGGTGCACATGACCGTTCCCACAGCAGCGCTGAAAAAGGCTCGTGAGGCCGCTAACATCAATCAGACCGAGATGGCTCAACGCCTGGGGGTGAGTAGCAACAGTGTGGTTTCGCGACTTGAGAAAACCGAAACAACCGACCAGGCTATGGCGGAGCGGTACCTCAAGGCGATCGGGACAGAACAAAGCTTGGCGATGCTCGACTACTATTCGCGCGAATGGAAGATTTCGAAGCGCCCTGACTTCAAGCATCCGAACCGCGATGCGTTGTGGCAAGCAGAGACCGCTTTGCAGAGCTTGGAGGCTTTCGAAGCAGGTGAGTTCGATGCCCTTCTAGCCGAACCTCTGAAATTCCTTCGCAGCAACCTGATCTCGACGGCTGATTACGTGTGGCAAACAGATCACGCTCTGGCATGGATTGGAGTCGTAGGAATCGGGAAGACTACTGCCTTATCCCACCTGACCAACCTTATTCTTCCAGGCACGGATGGACGGCCCAAGCCAATATTCCCAGCATCTGGTGGTAGAACGACCACCAGCGAGGTAGTTGTTCGGCGCGGACCGGCATTTGGTGTGGCCGTCGAGCCGAAGACTGAGGATGAGATCAGAATACTCGTCACTGAGATTGTTGATGCTGCACTCGACGGCAAGGGCGGGGTTTCCACCGAGATCGATCGCGCCATCAGGAATATGGCTGATCTCCCGAAGACAAGAGACCCAAACGATCCAAAAATCCTGATCGATCCGATCAGGGAGCTAACCAAAGACTATCCTGAATCGCGAGAAGACGTTGTGCACGCCATCGTGGCGCGGATGAAGTTGGAGCAACGAACCGAGACGCAACTTCTTCTATCTGAGAATAACGCAGGCGGCTTGGAATGGCTTTCAAAGGTCGTGACCGAAATAAATTTCGGACGCCACGCTCGGTTCTCCCTCCCGCAGAGGGTGACAGTGTTCGTGCCAAAATGGGCGATGAGGAAGTCGGACTTCGATTTGACGATCATCGACACCAAGGGCATCCACGGCGCAACCGATCGACCTGATCTGCAGGCGATGTATAATAGCCCAAGGACGCTCAGCATCCTTTGCTGCGCCTTCAACGACGCTCCTGGTCAGGAGACGCTCGATATCTTGAAGGGCCTCGTTGACATGGGGTCGGACGCGATTGAACGTCAGCGTGTAATGCTATTGGTGCTCCCGCGTGCAGACGAAGCATTGAAGGTTATCAACGGCATGGGTGAGCCGGTGGAAAGCGTGGCAGAGGGCTACGCTTACAGGACCTCACAAATCCTCGATTCCTTGGCGGCAGAAAGCATCCCTTCAGTGCCGATCTTGTACTTCAATGCCGTTGAGGACGGATCAGCTACCACATGGCGAGAGATCAGCGAGAACATCGACGTTCTTCGCCAACGGCAGCTGGAGAGATTGTCGCGCTTTACGGCACTGGCGCTTGATTTCCAGAACAGCGCAGACGCCCATAAAATCCAGCAGGCACAAAACACGTTGGCGAGAGAGGGTCAGAATATCTGGAACGCATACAGGGATATTCCGACCGCCGTCAGGCCAGCTCAGCAGGGTTTGATTTCAGAACTGAGGCGCAGTCATCCCAGTACGATTGCTGCGGCGGTTGTGCGTAAGGGAGCGTGGTACAACCTCGACATTCACCACTTCATCGGAACAGGAGTACGCTCAGACGCAAATCTGCGGACATCCGGTCTTGTCCGAAAAATTCAAGGCCGTCTCGATGCCCTGCGTGACCAGTTCAATTCGACAAGCGAGGCACTTGCTCTCGTGGACACCTTGGCTGAGGACCTCGCGGACTGGCACCAGGACTTCCTCGTTCGAGCTGTAACGATCGGCAAGAACGCCTTCAAACCATTCCTTGATGCCGACGTCGAGTTCTGGAAGGAATTGAAGCGGCGCTGGGGACAAGGCTCGGGCTATCGAAACGAAATCGCGGACATGATGGAGAACTGGTTCGAGAAGGAAGAGTTGAATAAGGCTCGGGCGAAAATCGACCGGAGGCTTGCCGAAGCCTGGAAGGAACTGGTTCTGGATAGAGTTCTTGAAAGCTCGGCGCTCAAAGAGGTCGTCGACGAGTAGGCCTGCAACGCTCGAAGTCCGAGATCGTTGAAGGGGCAACTGCCGCATGCTTGGCGAGATCTTGTTGAGATCACACCAGAACAGCCGCGCGGAACCCATCGCTTTGGATTTATTTCGGTCGGAGTGTTAAATTTGGAAACAGGCATATGGTGAAGTGCGCCTACTGACCAGCGGATTGCATCGCCGCGGCGAGCATCTCCTTTGCTTTGACAATTTCCGGAGCGCCAGAGCTGAGAATTTTGGGAAGCATTTCCATCAACCCCGGCTTGCGATCCTCAATGAGTTGACGCGCCATCCCTAGGTAAGGCTGATCTTGTTGGAGGTAATGGTCAATTCGCACCATCGCCAAGGCGAGTTTCGCTCTGGAGCCCTCACCTTTGGCCACCTCCTCTTCCAATTCGTTGTACATCACGAGGTCACCGAGGATAAGGGTGGCCCGCGCATGTCGTTCCTTTTTCAGGCCTGGACGTTGGAGAGCCAAGATGTCGATCGTCTGGCTTCCCCTCATCGAGGGTTGGCCTTCGTCATCTTTTCGCGGCTCTATCCAGCCATTACAAAAAAACGTCAGATGCTCCGACGGCTCATCGACGCATGGATCGAGGAGGAGCGGCTTTTCCCGCGCGATATTGGTTGTATGATTTCTCGCCCTGTGGGCTTCGACTTCGAGAGGAAACTCGTTGCCTTTTCCAAGCGCCTTCGCTGCAGCCTTACTGCCGATTCTGTGTCGATTGGGTCTGTTACAATAGATGCAAGACGAAAGCAGGTTCGACCAATCTGATGCCAACCAGTAGTATCCAGGCTTGTCTAATGCACCGTTGATAAGCACGGCCTGCTTGGGGCGATAATGTTCAACGTCCTGGGGCATGACAGCGGCCATCGATGACTCGCAATAGGCACATTTGCTATTGAACACCTCCTGCAGAAGCTTGCCCAATCTCTTGTTTTTGTAGGCCTTGAAAGGAAATGACGGCTTATTATAGGGGGGCGTGTGGTATGCCTCGGCGACCAGACGCTCCTTGTCCATGATTTTCTTGATCTCATTCGGCAAAGCAGGCCGCTCAACCTTAATCATTGCGCATTTCCCCCGTCCGTCTCCGGCACGGGAGGAACTTGTAGCCAGATAGACGCGAGGCGTTCCTGTGTCTCCTTTTTTGCCAGTTCCCGGTCCGCCGGCTCGGTCAAAGTACGCTGCTCAGCGAGGTAGGTGTCAATTGTCTCAAGCATCATCCGCTCGCGCCTATCCTTGCCGAGAACGCCATCTTGTCGCAGATCCGCTTCCAGGTTCGAAAGCTGAGCGTCGACCACGTCGGATCGCGGTTCGGCCTTGAGCTGAAGATATTTTTCGAACTTATTGTCGAGCTCCGGATCAACGGTACTGTGAAGCCCGAAGAACTCTGACGTCAGCAACTGCTCCGCCGTCATCTTCGACACATCAGGCACGTCGGTGACGATATAGGGCACACCAGTTTCATCCTCGTCCTCGACGACGAACACCTCACCGGGAAGAAGACCGCGCAGGCAAAGCGGATCGTGCGTCGAGACGATGAACTGAACACGAGGAAAGGCCTTTCGAAGGCCAGAGACGATTCTCATTTTCCATCGAGGATGCAAATGTGCACCGAGCTCATCGATCAAGACAAGACCTTCGGCTGCCTCCATGGCATCCCACGCGCTTGATAAGACTCGCATGATATCGGCGGTGATACCAATGACGGACTGGTATCCGTCGCTCAATTGAGAAAAAGAAACATTTCCCTGGCGCGATTTTACCGAAAGCTTTCCGTTCCGACGAACGAGCGTGTCATCATCAGCGAGCACGAAGAAGACGTCCTTCAATGATCTTGCAAATTTGTTGAAGGATTTCGTATTTTCCGCCGACAGCCAAGCTTCGGGATCGCCAACCGGGACAAGTGGATTGAAGAGATTGTCGACCTTAGCATAGGGAAGGTCGATCCCGTTGGCGGAACCATCTCTCTGCATAAGCCGGACTGCGCCATAAGCAAGAGTCAGAACCTTCGACTCTGTCGACGAGTGCTTGAAACCGTTCTTGTCGATCGTGAGCGTCAACGGTTCCGGCCGACCCGTGATCTTGATCGCCACTGACGCCTTGCTTGCGCCATTGCGAATGAACATTGCGGGGTCAAGTTTGAGTTGATCAACATATTTCGCGCCGATCATCGTCAGCGCGATCGCTTGAAGAGTTGACGACTTGCCGACGCCGTTTTCCCCGAGCAGCATGGCCCAAGGTCCCGAAGGCGATTGAGAGCGCGTCAGGTCGAGCGTGACCGAGCGAATTTTCTTGAAATCCCGGATCTCGACAGTTTCCAGAAGGCGGCTCTTCTCGAAATACGCAGGATCAATTCTCTTGCGGCCAACTTCGACCGAAAAGTCGGGGTCGGCCTGACTTTCCGCTACCTTCTGCTTCAGCGCTGTTGCACTTAGCTCGATCGGAGGAATAAGCGCGACAAGGTCTGACAGAAGCTGGTTAGCGGTCGATCGCCCGGTGATCTTCCCAAGGAAGCTCAGCATTCGGCTGGGAGAGAGGAGTCCGTTGCCCCGACCCATTTGACGGTTTAGTTCACGCGCTGCGAATTGCCTACGAGCAGCCAGATATGGCCCCGGTTCGCGAAGGGTCTTGTTCAGCTCTCCAAGCCAGACCGAGCTCAACACGCCTTCACCGCTTTTGGTCGCGAGCCGTAGCGCGGAGCGATAGGTGGCCAATGTCTGTTGGCGGGAAGAGACGAGGTCTGCTCGGTTCAACGCCAGAATGTCGATCGTCGCCTGCCCCTTCGACGTCAAGCTACCCACCAATCCGGTGTCATCAAAAGCCAGATGCGCATTAGGATCATCGTTGCAAGGATCGATCAGCAATGCTTTTTCGGCTTTGAGGACATCGGGATATGTGGTTCCTATCGCCGCGCGCGGCCCGTCAACCGGAAACCGTCGCCCCTTGCTGCGATTGCACATGACACAGACGTGGTAGATGTTCTCCCATTCGTAGGCGAGCCACCAATAATAGTCTTCGTCGATCACCCCGTTGCTGCTCGCGAAAGTCCTCGGTCTGTGGCGAGCGATCTCGCTAGGGAGGACATCCGACAACTCACTTTCGCAGTAAGCACAATTTCCGTGAAAAAGGTCTTTAAGGGCCGCCTTTACGTCGGTCCCGCGGTAGGGCGTCTCGTCAAACGTGAACTTCTTTTGCCCACGCTTCAGATGCTCAACCTGATAATATTCCCGCACGTGAGCGAGCACGCTCCGTTTCACGGGGCTGTCGTCAAACAGCGACGGGGGCACTGAAACGCTTTTTCTTTCGATCCTTATCAAGACGAGCCCTGCCGTTAGAAACCATAGTAACAGTCGGACATAACGGCTTCCCGTTAAAAGTTCAATCAGCCTACCGGCTTGCCCTTCAAAGTCGATTTAGAGCCTGCCATGGTTCTGGCGCCCTGCGAGCCCGACCGAACGATCCTGTTGGATCTGCTTACTTTCGAAAGGCCGTTTCGATGCTCGCCTGGCGCGATTTTGCGAAGGTCGCCCCTCGGTTTGTACTCCCCTCAGCATATCGTTGAACAAACTTTTTCGGGAGGAAGCTTTGAGGGACAATTTCACAGAGGCGGTTAGGAAGACACTCGCACAGCGCGCCGGATACTTGTGCTCAAATCCCGACTGCCTGAAAATGACAGCCGGGCCGCATTCAGATCCTGCCAGGGCGCTCGTCACGGGCCATGCAGCGCACATTCGCGCAGCCTCACCGGGAGGGCCGCGATATGAAGTCCTCCAATTGAGTCAGGAAAGACGCTCCATCGAGAACGGCATCTGGTTGTGCCGAGAGTGTGGCGACATCGTCGACAAGGACGTGCATGGATACACTCCGGATGCTCTTCTCCGATGGAAAATAGCTCATGAGACAATGCTTCATGAAGTCCGTCAGAAAGGCTATTCTGAGAGCTTGGCTCTCCTGCAAACCAGGCAGCAGGAGCCGCAGACTGCAAAGGCCATCCTGGACATTCTACGAGATAGACGAGCGTTCTGGGAGAGCTTCGACGCCGAGCGTCCCAGCCGTGTCCTTGCTTCACTGGACACGACAAGGGACAGGATATTTCAGCTCAAGGTGGACTTGCCGCACGGTTGCGCGATGGACAAGGTCCTTGAGACGATGAACAAAACGATCCTCTTGTTCTTCCAACATGTGGAGCACATCGACCTGACAGTCTTGGTTTGCTACTACAAGAACCCGGAATGGTTAGCCTTCAAAGACGCTCTCCATGCCCTTCGAAAATCGATCGGCCTCCAGATTGCACCGCTGATCGAGACATATTCGCTTTCGGTATCTGACGAGATCGCGCTCATATTACCTAAATTGTCGGCCCAGACCATTGCCCCGGCAACGGCGATTTCTGACTCCGACTGAACATGATCTGGCTCATTCGAGCTGAAGTTTCTTTTTGTAACGCAGACGCGGAGCAGCAACGAACCCACCGGCAGGTGCTGCCGCTGGCGATCCTCTATCTCCAAGCGGGTGCTGGTGTTGCTTGCCTAGTGTTGCCTCAGGCAGGATCTCCGCAAGTTCCGCATCGCCGACATCCGGATGACGGACGAGAGTTTTCGCCCCCCGCCGAGTTCAGATGCTCAGGGACTTCGTTGCTTTTCTGAACGCCGGCGCGCCCGAAACGTCGAAGATGACCTTGAGCGGCCAGTAGCCAAAGCGACGATGTGGCCGATCTTGCCGCGGACCGCTCGTGCCGTAGAGATCCGTGTGCGCTTATTTTCAGATCGAAGAAGGGTGCGGAACTGACCAAAGAATGTATTCGAATTTTGGTCAGTGAGAACTTGCCACTGACCAATTTTTATATATAATTTGCGGTCACAGCGAGGTACAGGAATGCCAGATCCGACATCGGATACCTTGGATCGAATTCACAGGCGTATCGCTGCCGCAGCGCCGGCGGGCGTCTGGTCGCGCGCAGACTTTCTCGACATCGCCACCCCACACGCCGTCGAGAAAGCACTGCAACGCCTGACCCTTCGTGGCGACATACGCCGCCCACATCGAGGCCTGTACGACAAGCCTGGTACGAGCAGCCTCACAGGCAAGATGGTATTTCCTCCCCGTGCCGCGTTTATCGACGCCATCGCGCGGCGCGACAAGCTGCGCGTGCTCGTAGACGGCATGACGGCCGCCAACGATCTCGGTTTGACCACCGCCGTTCCAGCCCGATCCACCATCCATGCCGATACTTATCCGCGCACGATTGAGATCGAAGCCAATGCCGGGGATCCGAAAGCGGTCGCGCCGGTCATCTACAAGCTCGACTTCAAGCGCATCTCGGCCAAGACCGCCTTCTGGGCCGGCCGGCCGGCCATGCGCGTTGTCCAGGCGCTGGCATGGTTTCGGGATGAGCGGACGAGCCTGGATGCCGCGGTCAACGGCATTGTGCGCCACCTTTCCCGCGATCCGAACCGGCAGAAAGTCGCGCACGATCTGCGAGACAACATCCAGGCCGTTCCTGCATGGATGTACCCTCTGGTCGAAACGATCGCGGACAAACTCGCAGTTGGAGATCAAGACGGTCTCACCGCGAACGCTGAACTGACACGGGACCCTCATGCAACAAACATTCGTTGAAATCCTGCGCTCGACTGCCGATGAGCGCCGCGCGCTCTTCTCGTCGGTCGCCGCCCAGTTGGAGACGCAGGCGGCCAACATCGAAAAGGATCTCTATGTCTGCTGGGTGCTCGACTTCCTATTCAACCGGCGCCAGACCGATCCGATCGGCCTCTACTTCAAGGGCGGAACAAGTCTCAGCAAGGCATATGGGCTGATAAAGAGATTTTCGGAGGACATCGATATCGGCATCTACAAGGCCGACCTCAATGTTCCACTGGAAGCGGACATCGCCGCCCTTCCTTCCGTAAACAAACAGCAGCGCACCTTGGCCGAGCAGGTCGATGAGGCGGCGCGGCAATACATTTCCGGTCCGCTCCGAGAAGCGCTGGCGGCGGAGATAGCAGCCGTCGAAGAGGCGGTGGGACAGGCAGGACATTTCTCCCTCGGCTTTGGCTTCGACGCCTATCGCAACAAGGAAGCGCTCGACATTCTGGTGCTCAGCTACAAGAGTGTCTTCGATGCAGGTGATGCCTATGTCCAGGCCGCGGTGCGCATCGAGGGCGGCGCGCGTCCCGACCCCGAACCGGCCGAGCCCCGCGAGATCGTACCCTACATCGCGTCGGAACTTCCGAAGGAGCTCGATCTTGCAGTCCCCAACGTGACATCGGTCAGGCCGGAACGAACCTTCTGGGAAAAGGTGCTGATCCTCCACGCGATGACCGAAATGACCGAAAAACGAGAGGCCGAGGCCAAATCTGATCGTCCAATCCCAGACCTCAATCGCTATTCGCGTCACTATTACGACGTGCATCAGATATGGACGCATCCGGACCATGGCCCCGCCACGGCATCGATGCGCGATCTGGCCGAAGCCTGCCGGCGCCACAAGGAATTGATGTTTCGTGCGCCGGATCATCGGTACGATCGCGCCGTGCCCGGCAGCTATCGCCTTGTCCCGACCGACAAGATGCGCGCCAAGCTCGCCGCCGACTATGCGCGGATGTCGGCGATGATCTTCGGCACCCCGCCGACATTTGCCGACGTCATGGCGAGCATCGAAGCGCTCGAACATCAGCTCAACAGTGCGGCGACCGACGTGTCTGGCACTGGCGGACACTAGCGAAGAATGAAACCCGAGTGGGTCGAGTTGAGAGAGATCGTAACGGCTGAAATCTCCGACAGAGTACCGATGAAGCTGCCTGATCATGTTTCCGTCGAGGCGCTCCTCCCACTCTTCAATTGACTCGCATCCGCGACCTGCCACTATAGCGCGAAAGTCGGGAGTTCCAGGATCAATCTGGAGGGGTCTCATGAAACGTTTCGAGAGCGACTACGCGACGAGAACCGCCGAGAAGCGCAAGCTTCGGATTTACGCCACCGATCCGATGAGCGGCCGGCGCGCGCCATATCGAATAACAGTAGAGGTCGACAATGAGCCGGACCTGTCTGTCGGACCAGTCGGAGAGATTGTCGAGGTCATTGATTACGATGGCTGGAACAAAAAATTCTACCGTGCCGTGGATCTCAACGATCCCGCGTTGCTGATGGAGGCAGGGCTCGCGCCGAGCGAGTCCGATCCAAGGTTTCATCAACAGATGGTCTATGCGGTGGCGATGAAGGTCGTCGAAAGTGCGAGGCGAGCACTCGGCAGGCCGATCAATTTTAGAAAGAGCTCCAGCCGAACGAGGCTTCGGCTCATTCCCCATGCGTTTTGTGGTAAGAACGCGTTCTTCGACCCTGATCTAAACGCGATCATGTTCGGATACTTCCAGGCTGACTCCGTGTCCCCTGGCCCCAACATTCCGAGCCAGACCGTCTTCACGTGCCTGTCACACGATATCATTGCGCACGAGATGACCCACGCGATCGTTCACCGCCTTCGTCCCTACTTCATTGAACCGAGCAACATTGATGTTCTTGCCTTCCATGAGGCATTTTCCGATATCGTCGCGCTCTTCCAGCGTTTTTCCTATCGCGAGCTTCTGGCCGAACACATCCAGTCCTCGCAAGGCGTCCTTCAAAAATCTCAAATGCTCGTCGAGCTTGCACAACAATTCGGTTATGCGGCCGGTCGGGGGGGAGCACTACGATCGGCGATCGGCAAAAGCCCGAACCTCGCCGAGACCCACGAGCCTCACGACCGCGGCGCCATTCTGGTCAGCGCGGTTTTTGGCGGTTACTTCGATGCCTACCAGAAACGTATCGCCGACCTGCTCCGAATTGCGACGGGCGGCTCTGGTCAATTGCCAACCGGCAGGCTCCATCCTGATCTTGTAAACCGGCTTGCCGGCGAGGCTTCGCAGCTTGCAGAACGCTTTTTACGGATGTGCTTCCGGGCGTTCGACTACATGCCACCCGTAGATGTGACCTTCGGAGATTTCCTTCGGGCACTCGTCACATCCGATTTCGAACTCAACCCACAGGACAGTGACGAGGTCCGATTCTCGATCATCGAGGCTTTTCGCGAGCGTGGGATCTATCCCGCAGGCGTCGTTTCACTCGCCGAAGAGTCACTGCTTTGGCCAAGCCAGATCAACGGCCAACCGCCACCGCTTGACTATGCGCTTCTCGAAAACGCACGGCGGCTCCTGAACTATTCTGCGACGGCACTGGACCAGGGGCGCATCGCTCGCAGGCGTCGCTCGCGTAAGAGCGAAAGTGCAACGTCGGCGTACGAGAGCACCGTCATCGAGACGGATGAAGCCGCCGATGGCGATGTTGGAGGCGATCGGGCGCTGCGCGACGAGCTTTTCAGCGCGCTGACATATTATGCGCGAGACAACCTCCACATTTTTGGACTCGATCACAATCTCAAAGTCTCAGTCGCCGGCTTTCACGCCATTCATCGCGCTACATCTGACCAGCGGCTGGTCATCGAGTTCGTCGCACAATTCATGCAAACGGATGACGAGGCGACGGAAAAATTCAAAGGAATCCCGTTCAGAGGCGGTGCGACGGTCATCTTTGGTAGCGAAGGCGAGGTTCGCTACATCGCTTCCAAGCCGATGCAAAACCCGGACTTGCCTTCAGAATTTCAAAAAGCGGCGAAGGCACGTGTCCAGGCGACGGAACTGTGCCTCGACGAGCTAGATCGCCGCGATCCGATGATGGCCTTCGCAGACGCAGGGTATCTCAAGAATCGCATGAGAGTCCGGGCGCAGTTTCGAGCGCTCCACGGTGAGGGATAACGCATGGCCAAGCCTAAGATACCAAGAGCCAGCGCGAAATCAGCGGAGCCGGCAGCTGCCCCCCGGCCGGCAAATATCCGGATACGGATGTACAATGTCGGCTTCGGGGATTGCTTCCTTCTGCAGATTCCGACCGACGCTGGTCCGAAGCGGATCGTGATCGATTGCGGCTCCCTGAAGAACAAGCACTACAATATCAAGCAAATTTCCGACCAACTCATCACGGACGTTACTGATCCCGATGGCGTACCGCGAGTAGACGTGCTCGTCATGTCCCACCGGCATGCCGATCATATCTCCGGCTTTACCAATGAAAGATGGGCCAGAGTCGAGGTCGGCGAGATTTGGATGCCTTGGATCGAGTCTCCAACGGATCCAGAGGCAAAGAAGCTTTGGAAGAAACAGAAAGAGCGAGCGAAAGCGCTGCAATTTGCTGTCGAGAGGCAGGCTGATTTGGGTTTGGACCTCGACCCGTTGCTGGCCGACGTTGCAGCTGCTGCTCTCTCAAACGAGGACTGCCTCGCCGTGCTGCATGGCGGTTTCGCAAAAAAGGTGAAGCCAAAATTCTATCCAAAGGAGGACAAGGTCGTTGAAAAAATCGACTCCGACATCCTCGCCGGCGTCGACGTTTTCGTTCTCGGCCCCCCTCGCACCCGCGGCGCCCTCAACCAGGCTGATCCGCCAACCAATCAAATTCTCCTTGACGGGTTCAACATCGACATAGACGGCAGTCGGGAGAAGGTGCGCCCGTTTGGCGAAGACTGGGAGGACGAAGGCCATTTCTGGCCAAACTTCGACCCCGACGCAATCAATGTGGCCGCCTCTCAAAAGCGGCTCTACGAAGCCATCGCCGCCGAACTCGACGCTGAAATCAACAACACAAGCCTCATCCTGATTTTCAAGGTTGGAGATGAATATCTCCTCTTCCCCGGTGATGCCCAATGGGGACCGTGGGAAAGAGTTCTCGCCGACGAAGAGGCGCTAGACCTGTTGCGCAGAGTTACATTCCTGAAGGTCGGACATCATGCCAGCCACAATGCGACGCCGGCGACCATGCTGCGGGATGTTGTCGGCAAAGAGAACAAGCGGGGTGGGCAGGTCAAAGCAATGATCTCGATGACGCCGTACTCGCGTTGGAAGGGCATTCCGCATCACGCTTTGATCGAGGAGCTGACCGAGCGCAACGATCCCTTCGTCATCAGTGACAGCCCGTCGCCAGTCGCCGGAGTTACGCAAAATGAACTGTATTGGCTCGAGTTTGAAATCGGCTGACGCAGGTGGGTGAATTGGCCGCACGCTGCGACCAACCTTTATTAAAACTCGACTATCAGCGAGCGAAAGGGATTGGCGCGCTGTTTTTGTTCCGCTGGCAATTGCGTCAAGCTATCAGCTCCGGCGCGTATTCTGCCAGGCGCGCGGAAACGAGTGCCCTCCCGTGCCGCTGCAACACGCTCATCTCATCTTTCCTCAACGCCTTCAAATTGGTGTCGATCAACGATGCGAACGTTGCGTCACCGGCTCGGGCTTCACCTTCGACACTATCGATGGAAAACCACAGTGGCTTTGGTCCCTTCTTCGCCTCGTACGCCAATTGAAGGCGCTCGAATTGAAGGCCCCTCACCTGCTCCATCAGGATGTCGATCGACTGACGCAGCACAATGGTTCCGGCTTCCGTGGGTTCTGGTGATATCGCAAATGGCTTTCCGCCGTCGCTGACGATGCAATAGTCGAGCGGGTTTCGCTTCGTCCGGAGGAGAGGATTGACCCCCAAATTATCGTATACGCCACCATCGGTCAGGGTCACGTATTCCGTCAGGGCATTCGGGTATAGGTCGGCGTTCAACCGTAGCGGAGGGAAGACAGGCGGAAACGCGGATGAAGCCGCAACCGCTCGGCTGATCGGGTAATCGCTTGCCGAGACTGTGCCGCTCTCATGTTCGCCCATCAATTCGTCGCCTTTGTGCCCGTCGGCCAGGCTCCTACCGGCGACGAAGAAAAACATATTGCCCGTCGCAAGGTTCGTCGAGTTGAAGTAGATTCGCGGTCCACCCCGCAATGCCGAAAGTGTCCTACCGCCAAAAAGGTCGCGATCGTAGGTTTCCGCCAGCTTCTCCAAGCGGCTCTCGAACGGACTTAAGAGACCTCCAATAACCGAAGCTACGGCAATCGACTTTGTGGATAGGTACTCTTCGAGATTGTCGAGAACGTCCGCGGCCCCCCAATGCACCGCAAGGAAGCCACCGGCAATGCTTCCGCCGCTCACGCAAGTCAGGAGATCAAGCTTGCTGAGAAGATTACGATCCTGAAGTTCACGGAAAACACCGAGATGGAACGCAGCTGCGCGGAACCCTCCACCAGACAAAGCAAGGCCGATTTTCTTCTCCTGGCCATCCACAGTAATGCTCAAGGTCTTCCCTCCCTTTGTTCAGCATTCAATCAAACCAAACCTCGGGCGATCGCTTTCCATGCCTGGTTCGGCTCAGGTCAATACTCCAATGCGACAGGCGCCACACACGGCCCGTTTAGATCTTCGCTTGAATGTAGCAGTGAAATTGCAATCGCGCGAGTGAGAACGCGCCAAGATTGCAGCCTCACCCGATTTCCGTGGCGCCGGGCGAGGCGCCGCCACGAGCACAGTCTGCTCATCAAGTTGAAATGACGAACAACTCTCGATTGGCGACGTGCCTAGCGCGGGTGCGCACCCGCGCATACGTCTTCACGAACAGCTGTGGCTTTACCGATCAACCTGATCGAAACGTCGGCGTTGGAGAGGGTAAGGCGTAGAGTGTACTGAGGTGCTGGCGCCGATAGCAGGAAACGCTCCACTGCCACCTTCCCAGACACAACTCGGATTTGTCGAAAGGATCGCAGCTCACCGTACTCTTGTCCATCTCGCAGGGCGCCCACAGCAACTCCAACGAGCGTTCGCACTGGATCGATGCCACCAACCTCGCCTCGGACAAACAGCTCGAGCACATCGCGAGGCTCCTGGCAGCCTGCATGTGCAAGCAACCCAAGGGCTATCCGGACGGGGTCATTGCGGCAGACGCCAGAGTGATCCTCGACACCGCCTTCGGAGGGAGGGAAGGATCGCGATGAACGAAACATAATCAGACCTATCAGCCTCACCTGCAACGAATGCGCGAATAAAGCCCTTGAGATCGTAGCCTCATCTGCAAGAATTGGCCAATGCAACTGGAAAACGCAAAATGGCAAACCTACCGACAATCCCAGGTCAGGAAATGGAGAAAGCCGCAGCGGAAGTCACTTCGGCAGCGGGAAAGTCTTTTGTAAAGGCCATTGGTCGGATCGCCAATGCGTGGTCCGCAAAGTTCTCCGCAAGAAAGGAGGCGGAAGCCGCCGAGGAGAAAAAGGACGTTGCACACGAGCATGCGTTGAAGCGGAAGAAAGCGGCGAAGCAGGCCCAGCGGCAGGAGGAACTGGATGACATCGAACACCTCTATGACCTCCAGAAGAGGGCGATAGGCCGGTTCTCGTCCAATATCACTGAAGATCAAAAGAGGATCGAGCATGTGATTGAAGGAGCTGCTCGACGAATTGAACACGATCCGGACAATGCAAACGCACGAGAACCTGATCAAGACTGGTTACGACGCTTTTTCAACTACGCTTCTCAAGTGGATGAGGAAACCGTGTTGGAGGTTTTCACGGCGGCGCTGGCGAACGCCGCGATACAGGGGCGGCCTGTTGTGCCGGCCAAAGCCCTGGACACGCTGCGCTTCTTTACCGCTGAGAGTTTTGAAGCCTTTCTGGAGATGGCCAAGCTCGTTCTGGTCTTTGGCCATGCCGACGACGAACAGGTCGAGAAGACCGCCCTCAGTGATAGCATCACAGCGGATATCGAGTTGCTGTTGGAACTCGGGCTGCTGAAAACAACCGATAGTTACCATATCAGCGTACAGATCGGCTCATTTCATGTCACAATCAGCTACGACACAGGTACGATCTATCGTTTCGAGTCACTAAAGCTGACCCAAGCGGGCAGCGCGATCGTCGGACTTGTCGACAAGGATCTTAGTAGATTGCAATCATCAATGGGTCGCCGGGAACTAAGCAACGAGTTCGAGGTGCTGCAGAAGCGATTCGGTATATCCGATTCCAGGGTGATGACACTTGCCAACCGGATAATCGCAAACGTCCACGACTCCGGCCATGTCAAGATCTACGTCAGGTACTTCGCAGACGGCGATGCTGTCGTTATTTGCGACAAGGACCGGCACAGCGTTGACGAGCCATTTGATTTGCGGACCGAAGCTTATGAGCGCCTGCCCAGTTCAGACAGCAAGACGCTGTTCAACGTCTTTCTCGACGCCTTTGACCGGTTTGATAGGGAGACACTTCCGGCAATACAGCAACTGCGCGATTAGCGTGATCGTTCGAACGGTGAACATTCGGCGAAGCAGGCTTGCCCGCATTGGCCCTTCCTTCCAATTGATCAGGCGCGTGGCCGTGTATCCCCAGGATGATCTCTCATGACCTTTTGCGCACGGCTACGATTTAAGATCCTCTCCCGCCTGAACTGGGATGATCAACCGCGGATTCAGCTATCTCTCCAGGGCATCCCAAATGCCTCCATAGAGATGAGCGGAGTTGCATTTCCGTTCGGCCATTGGGCGGTAGCGTTTTCAAGGGGACATGCCAGTTCGGAGCGGGCAAGGCTGGCTGGCGAACGCCTGGCGGACGCTCTCGTGGTTCTCGGGGCAATTGACAAGCTGGGACTTGATCTTGGCTTCAGCAAGCCGACACTCAGTTTCGCAGAGTCTGTCCATGATGCAGTTAGAAGAACCACAGGAAGGGAACTGAGGTCGGAGACCCACGGCTTGATGGTTTATGAGGAGGACAGCATTCAAATTGTTGGTTCCGAAGCGCGTTTGGAAGTTTTGAGCGACCCGGACAGGTTTGAGCGCCAGCTATCTCACTGGGTAGACATGACAGTGGCGCTTTCGGAGCGGCAACGTCACTGCGCCGCATTGTTGAACGATTCCTTCTACGTCGGCCGCACCGAAGCGCAGTTCATTCTCCGGGTTTCCGCCGTCGAAGCCCTGTGCGGACAAATAGAGCTCAGTGAGCGATATACCTCAGCAGTTGATGCGCTCCAGGAGCATTTGACGAAGATGAACCTCGAAGACGATGTGCTAGCGACATTGGAGGGAACGTTGAGGTACGCGAAACGCCAGTCGATACGCCAAGCCTATCTTGCGAAATTTCGAGCCCTTGATCTGGCAAATGAAGGCAGACGGTTCGACGAGCTCTACGGATTGCGCAGTAAGCTCGTTCATGAAGGCCAAGGACGAGGCGAGTTGCAGCAGGCGAGCGACGTAGCCCTGGAGCTTGGTACTCGCCTGCTATCGAGAGATCTTGATACGGCCCACGCGACGGCATGAGGAAATATTATTGATATCTCAGCGAGGTGAGTGGCATTGAATAGTACAGGCAGAGTGGATTTCTTTATTAAAGATTAGCAGATGGATGTTGAAGCTCAGGGGCATAAACCGGAATGCGGCTCAGTAAACTAGGCATCAGAAATTTCAGAAACTTCAAATCCGTCGACATCCCGTTGCACGGCAACATCGTCCTGCTCGGGGAAAATAGAGTCGGAAAGAGCAACCTTCTGTTTGCGATCCGCCTGATCCTGGATCCAGCGCTTCCGGATGCAGCACGGCAACTGAGATTGTCAGATTTCTGGGACGGATGCCCGGCCGACTTCAGCGAGCCAATTGAGGTCCATCTCGATATAGCTGATTTCGCGGGCGATCCGGCCCTCGTTGCGCTCCTGACGGATTTTCGCGTTGCTGACGACCCGAGCATTGCGCGGCTCAGCTATGTCTTTCGAAAGAAAGCCGAGGTTACCAGCCCGGCGCAGTCCAGCGAGGATTGCGAATTTCTGGTGTATGGCGGCGGTGTCGAGACGCGCTCGGTTCCGGGCAAGGTCCGTCGGCGCATAGCGATCGATGTCCTGGATGCGTTGCGAGACGCCGAGGGGCAGCTCGCTACCTGGCGGACCTCGCCGATCCGGCATCTTCTTGAGGATGCAGTCGCGGGTATCAGCCGTGCTGATCTTGATGCAGTTGCGGCGGAACTCGACAAGGCGACGAAGAGCCTTGAGGCATTTCCGACGATTAAGGCGCTGGAGGATGAACTCCGCGCCGGTATACTTCACCTTTCAGGCAAGGCACACGACGTCGATGCGCGGCTTCGATTTGCGCCGTCCGATCCGCTGCGGCTGTTTCGGGCGATTGCGATGTTCATCGACGGCGGCAAGCGCGGAATTGCCGAAGCAAGCCTCGGTTCAGCCAACGTCGCATTGTTGGCGCTGAAGCTTGCCGAGTTTGCCTGGCGCCGGCGCAAGAATGAGCGAAACTTCTCGCTGCTCTGTATCGAGGAGCCGGAGGCCCATCTGCATCCGCAACTGCAACGATCCGTTTTCAAGAAGCTGCTGAACGAAGCCAGTGCGGCCCAGACCATGGTCGTCACGAGCCATTCGCCCACCCTCGCAGCCGTGACACCGTTGCGATCGATCATTCAGCTACGAAAACGGGACCGCGCCACTCAGGCCTACTCCCTCGCCAATCTTCCTGTTACGCCGGAGGAGCTGGACGATCTGGAAAACTATCTCGATGCGACGCGGGCGGAAATGCTGTTCGCCCGAGGCGTCATTCATGTCGAGGGGGATGCCGAGGAAGCGCTTATTCCGGTGTTCGCCGCATCGCTCGGATTTAATCTGGACGACCTCGGCATCACGGTCTGCAACGTGGCGGGTACGAATTTCGGCCCCTATGTCAAACTCACGGAGGCGCTGGGGGTGCCCTGGTCCGTGATCACCGACTGGGATCCGATGGACGGATCCCTCCCCCCCAAGCCCCCACTGGGCCGGAAGCGCGTCATCGACCTCTGGCAGGACATCTTGGCAGTGCGAGGGAAATCACCGATGACGCCAGAGGCACGCGCTACCTGGGAGGCGAAGCCATACTCCGAGCTGGCGGACGCTGCCTCTGGAACCGCCATATATCTGAATGAGCAGACGTTCGAGGTGTCGGTCGCCAACACACCGGGACTTCTCACGCCCCTGCTCGATATTCTCAGCGAGCAGGGCTTCGGGTCAATTCGCACAAAGCGCATAGCCAATTGGAGATCGGGTACCGCAGTCGATTCGGCGCAACTGCTCGCGATGGTCGCGGACATTGGCAAAGGTCGTTTGAGCTCGCGATTGGCAAGGAAATCGGCTGGTCTGGCGCCGCCGCCATACATCGAAAACGCAATTCGGAACGTGGTCGGCCGTGTCCAGTAGCGAGGTCCTGCTTCGAGCCATCGAGGAACTCAAGGCGAATCCGGAGCAATCGAAGGCTGTTCTGGAGACCAGGCATTGCGTCGTCCTCGCAGGTCCTGGCAGCGGGAAGACCAAGACCCTGACGACAGCGATGGCGCGCACGCTCTCGCAAGACGTCGTCGATCCGCGTGGCGTCGCCTGCATCACCTACAACAATGAGTGTGCCATCGAGCTTGAGACGCGGCTCGCCGGACTGGGCATCGTGCCTGGTGATCGGGCGTTCATCGGGACGGTTCACAGCTTCGCGCTAAGCCAGGTCATCGCGCCTTACGCTCGTTGCGTCTCGACGGGTCTCCCCGCGGAGCTGAAAATCGCGACGAAGGCACAGGCTCGGGCAGCGGTGGAGGCCGCGTACGAGTCAGCCATAAATGGGGGCGAGAATCCCCATGACCGCTGGGGTTTCGCATCCGAGAAGCGAAAGCGAGATGTTGACCGGACACGGCCCGAGTGGTTGGGCCGCAACCCGGAACTCGTTACCTTCATCGAACACTATGAGAGGGAACTTCGTCGCCAGGGATTGATCGATTTCGACGACATGCCGCTCCTCGCCTATCGCATGATCAAGGAAAATACCTGGATCCGGGAGGCAATCTGGGCCCGTTTTCCGGTGCTGTTTGTTGATGAGTACCAGGATCTCGGGCATCCCCTGCATGAGCTGGTGCTCCTGCTTTGCTTTGGCGGCGGGATTCGGCTTTTTGCGGTTGGCGACGCGGATCAGTCGATCTACACGTTCGCCGGCGCTAATCCGGCACTTCTCGAAAGACTAACACAGCGACCGGACGTCCAAACCATCAAGCTGCGGTTCAACTATCGATCGGGCGGAAAGCTCATCAAGGCCTCGCTGGGTGCACTCGGCGAGGAGAGAGACTATCGGGAAGTGGCTGGAGCGCCCGAAGGAGAAATCTCCTTCTGGGGGGCTCCGATGGGGCTCGATACTCAGGCCGACATGATCGCAACGAGCGTCATCCCGCATCTTATCTCAAAGGGGACAGCTCATGGCGAGATTGCCGTGCTCTACCGAGCTGCCTGGCTCGGGGACAAGGTTGCGCAAGCTCTGAAACAGGCAGGCATTCCCTTCGTCCGCACGGATACGAATGCGCTGGTGCGTAGAAGCTCACGGCTGGCGCGGTTTATCGAAGATTGCGCCAGGTGGGCGACCGCGGGGTGGCATGATGCCGATCCGCCCTTCTCTCGCCTCCTGTCCCAGGCATCGGCGCTGATGTTTGGTAGCCACGTGAGCGAAGCCGAACAGGACGCTTTATCGCGGCAGCTCATTCTGTTCCTTGAAAGCTCTATCGGCTCGCCGGCGACCACGCACACGTGGCTTCAGCGGTTCGATCGCGAACTTATCACTCCCTGGCGAGCACTCGCACGCAATACAGAGCAAGAGTGGGAGATCTGCGCCGAAATGATATCCGGCACAGACCCGACGAAGGATCTCGATCTTCCCCTTGCGCAGTTCGCAGGACGTGCGGATAGCGCTGGCCGCGTGACGCTGAGCACCCTACATAGCGCCAAGGGCCGCGAATTCGACGCTGTCATCATGTACGGCGTCAACAATGGCGACTTTCCCAACAAACGGGATCGCAAGACCGAGTTGGGGATGCGTGAGGCTCGCCGGTCGTTCTACGTAGGCGTCACTCGGCCACGGAAGGAACTATGTCTCGTATTTCAGGAGCACCATCATTCGCCGTGGGTGCAAGAACTGTACGACCGGACTCAACGAGATTAGCAACTGCAGCGTAGGACGCGAACGTCATTGCGCAAGCGGGCGCCAAGCCCCTAGCTGAGTGCGCGGCAACAACTGCTCTCCTCGACATATCAAATTGGCATCTACATGAAGTGGAAAACTCGGCATCGGCTTCATGCGAAGCTTTGCTTGAGAGATTATCTAGCGATTTGGTGTCGATGTTGACGAGGGAGCTTTTCGAGCGCCCGGAATACGGAAAACGCATATCATCCGCGGAACACTGTCGCCGGGAGCCATTACCTCTTCGATCCAGCAATTATCATGAAGCGTAAGCGCCCAGTCTCTCTGCGATTGCAAATCAAGAACCATCAGAAACCCTATGCGAGGTCCGGTTAACTCGTACGCAGCGGCTTGACCGAGATACCGCTGAATTCCAACGCGCGAACCATCGGAAGTCTCCCGTTTGAGTTCAAGTACCATTCGCCATTCGGGGCGAACAATCGCTATGTCGGCTCGACCAGCTGCAACGTCCGGCAACTCTCTCACCACTTGTTGCTGTGGAAACGCGTTCGCCTGCAACCTAAGAAATTGCCAACAGGTGCGTTGCATCTCCTTCTCGAGCGGGAGCCCACCGTCGCGTTGGAATAAGAAGTCGAAAGTCCCTTCTGCCATCGTCGGGGTGACATCCAAGCAATGGCCTAAAAAAAGGATGAGGAACTTAAGAATTACGCGTGTATCTCGACGAAACTCATCTTTGTAGTCCGGGTGTTCTCCCAGTGCACGATCTAACTCCAGAAATAGACTTTCCGAAAAAGCGTTGAATCCTGACGCATCAGCGAGATCCGAGAGTGCTTCAATTCGCGCGTAATTCCTAGCCGAGTTCGGGCTGGCGACCTCATGTTGACCGACCAGCCCGTCCGCGTTTCCCAAGTTTCGCCTTCGGTCGAGCTCCGCGATCAATGCGATTGCTTCAAGGCGATCCAACTCAGAAGTCTGAGGATCATCCGCCCATTGATTGAGGTGGGCCCTAAGGCCCTCATACCGGAGAAAGCTGCCGGCAATTCGGCTCGCTACAGATTCCCGCAATTGATCCCCGCTATTCGAGGCCGCTGAAACAACAGCACGACGAAGCTTTGCAATCGTTTCGAGAACGGGAACAGCGCGGAGCCAACTTGGCTTGGAGAGTTCCGCCGATATACCCTGAAGAGCCAACGCGACTTCATACCAAGCAACTTCGGCATCCACGCGCGGACGCAGCCAGTGTCTAAGGGAAGAATGGTTCAGCGCATTTCCACGTTCGATGGCAGCCGAAATCGCGGTTGCAAGTGCACTTTCGATCGTCTCGACGTCACCGTTAATAAATAGCAAAATGGCTGTTAGTATGTTGGCGAATGCTTCAGCCTCCACCATTTCCGGATCGACCCGAAGGGCAGAATCGAACATTTGCGCCGATTTACCGAGGCCATCTATGAGTGCCTCTTTATCGGGCGAGCATATTGCTTCATCTAGCGCAATTATGCTCAACTCAAACAGAGCTTGCTCCCCCGCTTCACTATCTGTAGCCAACCGATTGAGCAGTTCCACCAGATCTGGCGATCTGTGCCAAAGCCATGCAAGACCCGCGAGTAATGCCGCACGGCGAACAAGAGCAGGCTCATCGCCCGGCCTGATCTCGTCAAGCGCGGCAATAATAGCCGGTCGTGATCCACCGGGTAAATCGGCAAGCAATAGTGCACCCGCCAAACACTCACTCGCCATTTCAGCCTGCAGCTGAGTGGATGCATTCGACGCGCGATGGATCAGGCAACGCTGCAATCTTCGTTGGCTATCGATATCTGTGCTGATGCCCAGCGCTTTTTGTGCAGCGGACGACACAACGAAGGGGTGCTCGTTTTGCTCAAGAATCGCGAATATTACGTCGATGGCGGCTGTCGGAAGGGCGTCCTCTATAGTCGAGAGAGCTGCAACGAGCCTATCCGCATAAATATCGCGGGTCAGAGCGGGGCCGAATTGGATTATTTCACCAACACCACCCAAGTCGTCGTATGACGGGTTCTCAAGCCTATGAACCCGTTCTTGAAGAGTGCTCGCAGACATTTCTTGCGTCCATCAGAACATGGCCCCACTTAAAACAGGGGACTTCGTATTCGCGGGGTTGACCGCTGGCCGTAGTAAATCACCACGCGCTGAAGCGAGGAAAATCTGAACATTGCGCGTCTCGCTCGCTACCCGTCGGATTTCCTCGACCATAGCAACAAGATCATCGTCACTAAGTTCTTCGCTACCAGGGGAGTCTATAAGCAAGATACCTGGATGGTTTCCGTAGCCGCTTCGATCGGCCATACGCATCATCGCAATGACAAGGGCAACTCTCAAGCGAAGACGCTGGCCCGCGGTCTGCTTAGAGTAACCGCTGGTAACCGCAGAGATCGTCAAATTGATGCCGTTTCCACGGATTGAAATCCCTTCAAGTCCGCGAAAGCCAAATCGCTGCGCGATGGCAACAACCTCGTCTTCAAGCTCCTTAAACAAGTCGGCGCTTGCGGCTTTCATTCGTGTTTCAGCAATTGATTCCGCAACCTTGAGAATTCGCAGCCGTTCGTCACCGGATGATCCTGCAGATGGCCGTGTAGCCGCGGATAGAGTTCTCAACTGCTCTAGCGCACCAGTTATCCTTAGAATCTGCCCCTCAAGCGCGCGTCGAACGCGCAGCGTGGACGTTTCTTCATCGGCTTTGCGAAGTTTCGCCGCCACCGCAAGACGCGTTTTCTCAAGGTTGCTTGCTTCCCGTCGCTGATGCTCGGCCTTCCCGCGGGCCGCACTCTCCGCCGTCGCCAACGCTTCGATACGTTCCTGTCCGGCCAAAATTGCTTCGTTCAATGCGTCCTGGTCATCGTGCAAGGTATCACGATCACAAACCGCGCAGCGCCCAGACTCGTCTTCGTCCAGAGCACGGCTCTCGGGGATTACCTCAGCGCAGCGAGGGCAACAAACAGGCTTTAAGCCCACGAACAGGCGCTTAGAAGCAACGCCTTCCTGCAGGCGTCGAAGTGCTGCGCGCGCTTCGTCCTTTTCCCCCTTGAGTGATTTTGCATCGCGCTCTGCTTCCCCCGCCTGTGCATCTAGCTCAAGGCGCTCTCGAGACAGGCGAGCGTGCTCGATCGTGAGGGAGTCGATTTCCTCTAAGTTTAGGGTTGGGGCAGGCAACGCCTTCAACTGCGCTTCAAGCTTCTTTTTTTCAGCATCGTTTCTTCGGATCTCCGCCGAAAATGCATCTTGGCGTCCGCGCGATGACGTCTCTCCGTCTCGCTGTGCTTGCTCCAATGTGACGGCATTGCGCAGCGCCATATGAGTCGCGGCGTAGGGCATACCGACGAATAGGTGGAGCATTCTCCACCATAGTGCGCCGACCGTTACATCGCCCAGAATGGCGGGGTGTGACCCCTCGATAAACATCGAAGCTGCGTACGCGCTCCAGGAATGATAATACTGTGAGGTCTCTTCGCCGGTGTGGCTCACGTTTGGAATTGGCTGCAGCGAGAATCTGGTCATCATCAGATCACCCATCGCTGTCTCGAAGGCCTCCTCACCTTCGAAACTTTGCAAAATTCGCGCTGGGCCGGGCGAAAGCATAACTAGCTTACCCCGTGGAATATTCGTAAAATCTGTAAAATCGACGCAATAGCGATCGGCGCCGATAGTGAACTCCATCTCGACCGTATCGATCCACGAACGAACTTCCGGCTTAAGAGCACGGGGATGCCCTCGCAACGCCCAGAGGAGTACCTCAAGGATCGTGGTCTTACCGACTTGGTTTACCCCATCCGACAAGGCGGAGAAGAGGCCAGGCCCGAGTTCTGACCACTCAAAGGTGAAAGGTCCGTCAGTGTATCCGGATGCGCGCTTCGTTCCACTAAAGACAAGGCGCCGGATAGTTAGATGGTCTGCCCGACGCGTGGCCGTCTCCTCTCGGACGCCAACATCTTCGAGAACAAGATCAACCATTGTCTGCGTGGTCTTCGCCTTTTCGGCGACTGTATCGCGAAAAGGCGCGATCGGTGTCGGCACGACACTACTGGATACGTTCTTCTCGTTCAACGGTGCCCCTCCATTGCTGCCAGCCTTTCCCGAACCTCCGCTGCTATGGGCGCAATGGTTTCACCGTTGGGTGCGTTGGCGTACTGTGGTTGTTGATACTGCATCCGCGCAAGGTCTTCCCCCGAGCGCCCAAAACAAAGCTCACCAACGAGACGTGACCGCTGCGCATACCAACGCGCCTCAGGCATCTCGGCCTCCATACGTTCGGCGATGCCGGCACCACGTTCCAAAAGAAAGAAGCGCTGTCTTCTTGTCTGAGGATGCCTGAGTGTGCGCACCAATCCGTAGCTAATGAGCGGAGCTATACCCGTGTCGATCGGTTCAAAAGCACCAAACAAGTACTTGGTCATAGCATCTCGGCGAACTTCGGGCTCCTCTGAATCGAGTATCCCTTTCGCGTACCGCAACCACTTCGTGTCCGATTTTTCGGAGTAGGCATCTAGCAAGGCATGAGCCAGATGGTCGGGATTTCGTACCCAAAAATCCATCTTCTGTAGCCGCTTCTGGGAGGTGATAACCTTGGCCGCTGTCTCGACCGGGGACGGCGAAGCCACGACTTCTCCGCAATGCGTGAGGATAAATAGCAGTCGCATAGCGTCTCGGAATTGACGAGTTGGCTCATCTACGTAAACGCTGTCTCCTCGCAAGATGCTCAACCCCCCGAATTCTTTCGCGAATCTTAACCACAACCTTTTCTATGCACAACTAAAGAGTTATCCAACTCAAACCAATCTACGCGAGGTGTCTAAGACGCATCCTCTGGCGCAGGCATCTGTGCCTCACCCTCACCTTCGCCGACTTCAAGCGTTTCCAAAGGAATATCCTTCCCAGTAAGCAGCCCCGCATCCTCGAGCGCCTCAATGTCGGGCAGATCGCGCAGCGTCTCCATGCCGAAGACGGTGAGGAAGCGTTTCGTCGTGACATAGGTATAAGGCGCGCCCGGTGTCGGGCTGCGCGGGCCGGAGGCGAGGAAGTTGGCATTGCGCAGGCTGGCGATCGTGTCGCGGCTAACCTCCTTGCCGAAAACCTTCGACAGGTCGCCGCGGGTGATCGGCTGGAAATACGCAATCGCCATCAGCACCATGGCCTCGAAATCGGACAGCGCCGGCGCCGCACTGCGCGTTGAAGCCTGCGCCGCCCGGATCGAAACGGCGAAACGCGAACGCGTTCGGTGCTGCCAGCCGCCGGCGACGAAGACGATCTCATAGGGCCGGTCACGGAGTTCTTCCTGCAGATCATCGATCAACAGGTCGATGCTGCAATCCTTGCCGACAACACGGGCTAGCGTCTCGCGCCCGACCGGCTCGGCCGCGGCGAAGATTACCGCTTCGACGCGCAGCATCCATTCGCGCCAGCGCAAGTCCGGTGGCAAATCTGCCAGTTCCCGATCCAACAAGAGTTCGCTTGCGTCCTTCGTCCGAGACGTCCGTGTTTTTCCGGGTGCGTCGGCTTCAGCCATCGTCACAACCCATAGATCCGGAAGGCGCTGCGGCCGGACAGTTCCCGCACGGCACCAAAGCCCTCCAGCCGGTCGAACAGCCGGGTCGCCGCCCAGCGCGAAAGATTGCTGCCGGGCGCCGAGGCGGCCACCGCGTCCTCATCGAGCAAGGCCTGGATGACGGCGTCGGCGCCTTTCGTGCGAACCTTTGGTGCGGCGGCACGCAGCGTGTCCGCGCGCCGCGCAATCTCGCTGGCGGTGCGCAGGGCCGCGCCCGTTGCCTCGGTGAGGGCAAGACAGACGGCCCGGGCAAAGGCCGGCTCCCCCGGGCGCACGCGGCCCCTGCCCCCAAGCGTCTTGAAGGCTGGCCCATAACGTTCGGCCATCAGCAGCGGCACGGCAAAATCCCATTTCAGCAGCGCGGCAATCATCCTATCGGCCAGCATCCAGGCGAGCGGTTCGGCATCCGGCCGTACAGCATGCACGGCGGTGACCAGGTCTGCCGCGGCAAGCGGCGCCGGGCGGCCGGACTGCAGCGCGTCGTCGGCGTGGTCGACCGCCGCGGTGAGCCGATCGTCCCAGGCCAACCCCAACAGATCGGCAAGCTCAGCCACGGCTTTCGAGGAAAAGGCGGGTTTTCGGGTGGAAAGCCTTTTGGTGGCCAAAAACACTTTTCCGGCGGGGCCGGGATCGCCACCGGTAGCCGTCAGCAGAACGGCGTCGCGCAAAGCGGACTCATCCTCGCTGCGGCCCATCAGCCGGACCGCGACCGCGGCACATCTGAGGGCCTGGCGGGAGCGCCAACAGCCGGCCCAGATGGGCGCGGAGCGGACAAGATCGTCCAGCGATTTCAAGGCGATGCCGGCGGCGAAGGCGGCGGCAATCTCGTCCGGCTCGCGGCCACGCGGCAGGGCCCAGCCAGGCAGGGCAGCCGTGAACGTCGGGGCTGAAACGGACGAGTTGATGAGCGAATCCATGACCGCCATCCTACAATGCGTGCGCGGTTTATGCTATCGATTGCGACGTAAACCGCACGACTTGTCTGCTAACTATAATGATGGATAATCTTGTATTATCAGATATCTTGAAGACAACTGCACAATTGCGCATGCCGGAGCTTCCTCGTCCTCAGCCGTGGTCGACCTCCAACAAGCGGGGCCTGCGGGGTCAGTCGAGCATGTTGCAAGCCATCTCGGATGGACCGGCGGTTTCGCCCTCAGCAGCTAGACCAACGGCGGCAGCATTAATGATGTCCGCCGCCCTCCAGTCCTCAGTCCGACGTCGTTTTCGTCAGTTCCAGCCGTTCGCATTCCTCCATACCGATTCGGAGGCGCCAAAAGTCAATGTGCGAATATCGCTTGCAGCGCCGCCGGCATATTCTTGTTCAGCTCGAAAAGTCGCGCCCTTCGACGAGCCATGCTTCCTTATCACAGTTGAGATCGTAGACTGACGGTTTCTCTTTCGGCATGCATATCACCGCTAGCGCGGCTCGCCGTTAGTAACTCTTGATTGCAGCCTTGACCGGTTGAGCAGTGCGTCGATAGCGGCGTAGTTGATAGCGGAGAGATTCGCTGCGTCATAGCCATCGCCCCTCCCGTCCGGTTCGACTATCTGTGCCTTCTCAGCTCGGCGGTCGGCCGCGGCTCAGTCATGACCGTCTGATGGTCCAGACGGTTCCCGGGACTTTCCCAACGCTTGAGTACCCTCTGTGCAAACGCCTAATTCGGGGGCTACACCGCACTCCGCCGGGAGCCGTTTGAGCTCGAACTAACGGATCAGGACGGCTTCTTGAAGCGAACGCCGGCGCCGCCGCCGTTCTCAGCGATGAATTCGACGCCAGCGCTCTCAAGTGCCGACTTGATTGCTTTTAAATTCGCCGCAGTTAACGTCGTCCTTCCCGCTTCCACCTCTGCTCGACTTATCGTCGCCACCCCGACTCCCGCGGCGAGAGCGAGTTCCTTCGCGCTCCATCTGATCAGCGCGCGAGCAGCACGAATCTGCGCTCCTGTGATTTTGCCGTCATCATGTGATTTCAAATTGATCATCTTATTATTGTTTGGTAGAGGTGATTTGCCTGACTTCATGTTTAGGCGGCGTCACCCGATGTTGGAGCATCGGCTGACGCCTGACCACAATCAAGCTGGTAGGAGCTCGGATCATGGCTGATTCTGAGAATAGCAGAACTTTGCCTGCAATCATCAATAGAAACCTTTCCATCCTCATCACGTCGCTGCCGCGTTAGCCCCTAGGCCGAAGCGCCACTTCAGCGACCGAACCCGCACGCGCCCCGTCACGGAGCAGTACGCCCCTGCTCCGTGAACAGCGATTCGCGTGTTTCACACACCCTTACCTGTCTCAGGTAGCCAGAAAAACATCCAGGAGGGAACACCATAATGGCATCCATGCACCAATTCCGTTCGTTCACGCTCGCCGCCGCGCTCGCCACAACTGCCCCGGTAGCGCTTCTCGCGGGCATTGCCCAGGCTGAGGATCTTCGTGTCGGAACACAGATGAAGCTGATGACGCTCGATCCGCACTACGCGGATCTCAACGAGAACAATTCGCTCCTGTCGCACATCTACGAGCGTCTGGTGAACCAGGACGAGCAGTTGAATCCCCAGCCCGGCCTTGCTGCCTCGTGGAAGAGGCTGTCCGAGACGACCTGGGAGTTCAAGCTCCGGGAAGGCGTTGCCTTTCATGATGGTTCCGCCTTCACGGCGAAAGACGTCGTCTACTCGATCGAGCGTATCCGCGACTTCTTGAAGCCCCCGAGCGGCGGCTTCCAGTCCTATACACAGGCAATCAAGGCTGTGACGGCGCCAGACCCCATGACCGTCGTCATCGAGACAAGTGAGAGCGCTCCGACCCTTCCGCTTTCGCTAACCTCTATCTTCATCATGAAGGACAGGGCAGACGGCTTCGCCAAGACGGAGGCGCTCAATGCCGGCTCCACGCCGGTCGGAACTGGCCCATACAAATTCAACAGCTGGCAGTCCGGCGAGGTTCTGACCCTAACGAGGAACGACGCATACTGGGGCGGAACCCCCGCGTGGGACAATGTCGTCTTCCGTGTCATCGAAAGCCCGGCGGCGCGGGTCGCGGCGCTAACCACCGGCGATGTCGATGTTGCGGACTATATCCCGGCTCGCGATGTCGCGGGGCTGCAGCAGAGGGGCAAGAAAGTCGAAAGCACTGCCGCTGCCCGGTCGAACTTTCTTCAGTTCGACATCGGTCGCGAAAACGCACCAAGCGTGACCGACCAGGCGGGCAAAGCAATTGCCAACCCTTTCCGAGACAAGCGTGTGCGCCAAGCGCTGACGATAGCCACCGACCGACCTTTTATCGCCGACCGAATCCTTCTCGGATATGGCACAGCTGCCGCACAGCTGTTCCCGGCCGGTCTCGCTGGAACCTCAGGGAACCTGACCGTCAGCCCACCCGACTACGAGCAGGCCAAGGCACTCCTTGCCGAAGCCGGTTATCCTGATGGTTTCAGGGTCGTTCTCGCCGGCCCGGGAGGCCGCTATCCCGGAGACAGTGAATCTCTGCAATCCGTCGCACAGAACTGGGCGAGGATTGGCGTAAAGGTTCAGCCGACCGTCGCCCCCTTCTCCGTCTTTGCCACCAAACGCTCCAACGGCGAATATCCGGTCTGGTACGGTGGCTGCTCGGGCGAGGCCGTCACCTTCTGCCTCGGCGCCCTGCTCGGCACCGCGAACGACGATGCTGGAACGGGCTCACTCAACTACGGCAAATACAGCAATCCAGCTTTCGACCAGTTGCTCGCTGAGGCAATGGACATGGACGACGGTCCGGAGCGTAACGCAGCGATTGCCCAAGCGACGGAGGCCGTCCTGGCGGATTATCCGGTGATTCCGCTCTACCATTTTCATCTGATCGTCGGTCACGGGGACAAGGTCGGTGACTATGCCGTTCATCCGCGCGGCTGGACGACCGCCATGCAAGCCAGCCGTGCAACAAAGTGAGAGGCGCGCCATGATTACCATGATCGCCGGGAGGCTCTCGCAAGCCGTCCTTCTCCTTCTCGTCATGTCGGTGATTGGCTTTGCTGGAATCCACAGCGTCGGCAATCCCGTTTTCAATGTCGTCAACGTTGAAACGGCGACAGCCGAGGACATCCGTAATGCCACGATTGCCCTAGGCCTGGATCAGCCCCTTTGGCGGCAGTACCTGCTTTTCATGGGCAACGTCGTCACCGGCAATTTCGGGACGTCCTACATCTATCATCTGCCTGCTTTCCCCCTGGTTATGAGCAAGCTTCCGGCCACATTCGAGCTTGCCCTCACCGCGATGCTGGTCGCCGCCCCCTGCGGCGTCTTGCTCGGTCTCGTGGCTGGCCGGCGCCCAGGCGGGACACTTGATCGCATCGTCCTGAAGGCGAGCGTCTTCGCCCTCAGCCTCCCCTCGTTCTGGCTGAGTATGATGCTGATCCTTATCGGCGCGATCGCGCTCGGGTGGTTTCCGTCGAGCGGGCGCGGGCAGACGGTCTCGTTCCTTGGCCAGGACTGGAGCTTCCTGACACTCGACGGACTGCGCCATATCGCCCTGCCGGCCCTTGCCCTCGCCATTCCGAAGATCGCGCTAATCGCGCGGCTGGCGCGGGCGGGAACGATTGAGGTGGAAGCGCAGGATTTCATCCGCTTTTGCCGGGCGAAGGGCCTGTCGCCCAAGCGCATCCTGTTTGGGCATACGCTCCCCAATATCAGCATACCCATCGTAACCATCGTCGGCATGCAATTCGGTGGGATGCTGGCCTTCGCCGTTATCGTGGAAACGATCTTTGCCTGGCCGGGAGTGGGCAAGCTCCTCATCGATTCCATTCAGCTTCTCGATCGCCCGGTCGTGATGGCCACCCTCACCTTTGTCGCGGTCGTCTTCGTCGGGCTGAACGCTCTCGTCGACCTCACCTATGCCGTGCTCGATCCGCGCGTGCGCCTTTCCACATGAAGGGGACTATTATGAAGGCCGATACACTTCGCGCTCTCTGGAGCTTCCCGAAAAACCATCGCATGCGCGCATCCATGCTTCTGCTTGCCGCCTACATTATTCTGGCGCTGGGCGCGTCGCTTATCGCGCCCCAAGACCCGTATGATCCGCTGCAGATCCAGGCGTGGGAGGCCTCCTCGCCGCCCGGCACGTTTGGGTCCAGCGGCTATATGTACCTGCTGGGAACGGACGGGCTCGGCCGGGATGTGGTCAGCACGATCCTCTATGGCCTGCGGCTCAGTCTGCTCGTCGCGGTGACCAGCACCGCCATCGCCGCCTTCATCGGTCTGATCCTCGGTGTGAGCGCTGCCTATTTCGGGAAATGGGTCGACGCGATCATCATGCGTGTCGTCGATCTGCAACTGAGCCTTCCGACGATTCTCGTCGCGCTCGTGGCCATCGTCACTCTGGGGCCTGGTGTCGACCGCATCATCCTCGCTATCGTGATCGTGCAATGGGCGAGCTATGCGAGGCTCGCGCGTGGGGTGGCGCTCAGTGAGATCGGCAAACCATATGTCGACGCCGCCCGGCTCTTGCGCCTTCCTACGTGGCGCATCCTCCTCCGGCACCTTCTGCCCAACAGCGTCGCACCGGCAATCACCTTGATCCCTATCGAACTGGGTCATGCCGTCGCTCTAGAAGCTACCCTTTCATTTCTTGGCCTCGGCGTGCCGATCGACAAGCCTTCGCTGGGTTCGACTGTCGCCAACGGCTTTCAGTACCTGATGACCGGTCAATACTGGATCAGCGTGTTCCCCGGCGTCGCCCTTTTTGGCCTCATAGCAAGCATCAATTTCGTCGGCGAGGACGTCCGACGCCGTCTTGATCCGCGGAGTAGTTCCCATGACGCATGATAACAGAGACGAACCGTTGCTGACGGTCAGCAACCTCACCTTGAAACTGCGCGCGCCTGCCGGTGGTAGCGGCGCGACGATCCTGCAGGACGTCAGCATCACCCTTCGACGCGGTGAGGTTCTCGGCCTCATCGGCGAGTCCGGCGCAGGCAAGTCGACTCTTGGCAACGCGATTCTCGGCTTGTCGACGACCAACTTCGAACAGACTTCTGGCTCTATCGTCTTCGACGGTGTCTGCCTCGATAGCATGGACGTCCGTCAAATGGCGGCCATTCGCGGGCGAAGGATCGCCGCGATTTTCCAGGATCACACCGCATCCCTCGATCCGCTGATGGGGATAGGACTTCAGGTCGAGGAGGCGATCCACGCAAATGCCGGCACGAAACTGAACCGGCGGAAGGCGCGCGATATCGCGGTCGAGCTCCTCACCCAGGTCGGTATTTCAGAGGCGTCGGAACGCTATCACTGCTACCCGCACCAGTTTTCCGGCGGCCAGCGCCAGCGCATCGTGATCGCGATTGCGCTTGCCGGGTCCCCCGACATGATCATTGCTGACGAGCCGACCTCCGCGCTGGACGCGACTGTGCAAAAGCAAATCCTGATCCTGCTCCGCGAACTCGTCGAAAAGACGGGCGTTTCCATTCTTCTCGTCACCCATGACATGGGTGTCGTCTCCGCCATCACCGACCGGGTGGTCGTCATGCGCCACGGCAAGGTCATCGAGCAGGGCGATACCAAATCCGTGCTCGATGCGCCCGAGCGAACATACACACGCAGCCTTCTGGCTGCCGTTCCGAGGCTACGGTTGTCCAAGGCGGAGAAAAGCGCCGCGAGCTCCGAGGGGTTTCCGGATTCGACCGGCTCTCCCGGTGAGGTAACCCTGCCCGATAGCCCACCAATTCTCGCCGCACAGGCCATTGGTAAAACGTTTTCGGCAGGTGGTGTCGGTTGGTTCAGGCGTTCCGCTGCCAAAATGGCCTTGCGAGATGTCTCCGTTGTAATGGTGCGTGGCGAAATCACAGGCATCGTCGGCGAAAGCGGAAGCGGCAAGAGCACGATAGGCCGCATTTTCGCCGGCCTTGAGACCGCCAGTTCAGGCACACTCCGCGTAGATGGCGACCATTTCGAAATCGAAAAGCCCGGCCACCGCAGCGGGCTGCTGGGAAAAATCCAGATGATATTCCAGGATCCCGCTCTCTCTCTAAATCCGCGAATGACGATCGGCGAGACACTCCGTGAAAGCGTGCGGTTTGCCAGAAGACACGTGGATGCGGGAAAGGATGACGTCGGAGCCATGATAGACCGGCTTAAAATGCCGCGAACTCTGCTTACGCGCTATCCGCATCAACTGTCGGGCGGCCAGAAGCAGCGCGCCTGTATCGCGCGCGCCCTTCTCGCCCAACCGCGGATCATCGTTGCCGACGAACCCACGTCCGCGCTGGATGTCTCGGTTCAGGCCGAGATCGTGTCGCTGCTGAAGGAAGTAGTCATCGAGCAGGGCATATCCATGCTGTTCATCTCGCACGATCTTGCTCTAGTGCAGGCGCTTTGCTCATCGATCTACATCTTCAAGGACGGCAAGGTGGAGGATGCGGGTCCATCCGACTTCATATTCGGCCTGTCGCAAAACCCCTACACACGCAGCCTTATCGACGCCCGCCCGCCCCGCTTCGTTCAATGACGGCACGGAGAAACCGCCTCGGCGACGCCTTGAGCGGCCGTTCGATGCGGTCGCGCCGTCCGCAGAACCATAACGCGCCCATACGCCAAGAAAGTACTGACATGAAGAACTCCCTAAAGATCGCCGTTACCGGACAATCGCTTATCAAGCATGACATCCGCCAGATAGACAAACCCGGGTTCCAGGCAGTCTGCAGCCTCTTGCACAAGGCCGATCTCGCATTCACCAACTTCGAAAGCACGATCCTCGGGAGCCATGGTGGATGGCCTCTCAAAGGGGCCTTCTTCGGCTGCAGCCAGCCGGTTGTTCTCGATACGCTCCAGGCGCTGGGCTTCCAGGCTCTGTCACTCTCGAACAACCATGCTTTCGACCTCGGCCCCGCCGGCGTGCTTTCCACCCTGGAAGAGGTTGATCGGCGCGGCTTTCTGCATGCCGGGATCGGCCGCAATCAAACGGCGGCCGTCCGTCCGGCCCGCGGCACGTTCGCCGGCAGGAAAGTAGCCCTCGTCGCGATGGATGGGGGACCGGGCCCCGACTTCATGTACGCGGCGGACGGGGCTTTTGGACGCCCCGAACGCCCTGGCATCAATCGCCTGAAGATCACCAAAGTCATTGATGTCGATGCCGACACATTTGAGCAACTGCGCGTCCTGCGCGATAAGATCGGATACACCGCGGCCGATCTTGGCAATGACAGCCAGCCTGATGACGCGCCGCCTGTTGACGCCGATGGCGAGCTTTGCATCGCCCGGGCAATCTTCCGCCGCGCCGGGCGGGTCGGCAAGAATGTGAAGGTTGATGAGGATTCGCTGTCCCGTAATCTCGCAGCCATCACGTCGGCGGCGGAAGACGGATGCCTCGTGATCGCTTATCTGCACCACCATCACTGGGAATCGGTCTGGGCCGACGTACCCGCCTGGGTTGGCGACGTCGCCAGACAGTGCATCGATGCAGGCGCGGCCATGTTTGTGAGCCACGGCGCCCCTGTTTTGCAACCGATCGAAATCTATCGCGGAAAGCCGATCTTCTACAGCCTCGGCAACTTCATTTTCCATGTGAGATCCGAGAAATCGCCTTGGTGTGCTCGCGAAGTTTGGGAAAGCGTCGTTCCTGTGTGCACATTCGGCGAAGACGGCGCGCTGGCGGAAATCAGGGCACACCCCATCGTCATCGGCGGCGCGGAGACTTTGGAGGACAACGACCTGGAGAAGCGCCTTACGCCCGAGCGCGCGTACGGTGAGGACGCGGAACGGATTCTGCGCCGTTTTTGCAACGTGTCCACGATGTCCGGTGCGACCGTGTCGGTAACGAACGATACGGGTCATCTTGTCGTATCGGGAGGGACTGGCTCATGAGCACCGTACCCTTAATTGCCACCGTCGCCTTCACAAGAGGTTGGGGCGGAGCCGTCTTCAGGCATGAGGAGTTCGTATGGCTCCACGCCAAGAACCTTCGCAAGTGCCTGGAGGCTATCAATCGACACGCTGTATTTGCACCGCTCGATGGCGCTGACGTAAGTGCGATGCAGGTCCGCTCGATGCGCAAGCTCCTCCTGCGAAAGCCCGCGCTCGAGCCGCCGCGCTCGGAGTTTCACGGCAAAAACGTCTCGAATGCTCATTCACGATGATGAAGCGCGAAGCAGCGCGGTCATCTACAGAGTATACTCTGAATCGAGGTGAAGGGGCCGCGGCGGTCAGCGTTCGACGCTGGCGCTGCGTTCAACCAACCGTTTGAGCTGCGATACGATCCGGCGCGCGATTTCGCTTCGGTTGAACAAGACCGAAGTGTCATGGCGAACCCGGCATCAATTGCGGAGCGAAGACCACGATAAGGAAAGAAACGACCAGTTCTGGGCGCCTGGCCGCGGTTCTCTCGTTTCACAGTCGACCTAACACACGTCGTCCGCGATGCGGACGCAGGCAAATGCGGCGACAACCTGTCAACCTCCCAAAGTTGACAGGTTGTTAGTCGTGAACGGTGTTTGCAATTCTCAGTGCTCCCAGGGGATAGGGAGGACAAGATGCTGAGAACGCTCACCAAAAACGACCGCACCTGCGCGGTTTATGAAGAAATGCTGCGCGGACGAGCGCGGATATTCCTGGACAGGATGAATTGGGACGTCAGTGTCCACGACGGAAAAGAAGTCGACTGGTACGATCTCAATGCGGATCCAATCTATATCGTCGCCCTGAACGGCGACGGACACGTCGTCGGCTCCCTCAGAGTGTTGCCAACGGTCGGTCCGACCATGCTAGCGCGGGAGTTCCGGACAGTTTTCCGAAAAAGTATCGACGTGCAGTGCCCGACGACATGGGAGTGCACCCGCTTTTGCGTTCATTCGTCATTGAAAGGGGGCGCTGTCCGTCACTTCAACGCCTCGGCTGAATTGCTGTCAGGCCTGTGCGAACTCGCCCTGCAATCAGGAATCAAACATATAATCGCTGTCTACGAACCTTCCATGGAGCGCCTTTACCGCCGCCTTGGCTGGTCTCCCACGTGCATTTCAACCTCATGGCCCTGGCTCAGGCGAACGTGCTGCGGGCTGTGGGATGTGACGCGCGACGCCGCTCATGCGCTTCGCCAGCGCGCCTCAGAGTTCTGAGTTAAGAATGTTCAGCGTTTACGCTGTGTAGGATTGCTTTCCTTCGCCATATGGTGGCTTCTACAACTCACCACAATGCAGGGGTGCGCACGTATTGGCTCTGTAAATCGTGCGCGGTAATGGAGGTATCCAGTGTCGGAGCAATCATTATTTGCACAGTGCCTGAGCGCTGTAGATTCAGTATCGACACTTGCTGAATTGGAAACCGTGATTGCGTCCATTCGAGATTGCTATCGTCTTTCACACCTGGTCTTCCACGTGGTCCGGCTCGGCGCAAGCGATGCGGATCATCCATTGATCCTTTCAACATATCCGCCCGCCTGGACCGAATACTACATTGAGAACGACTTTTTTGCCGTCGACCCAGTCGTTGCCATTAGTCGCGTGGGGCTCTTGCCGGTCGACTGGTCCTCTCTCGATCGGAAGACGGCAACAACAAGACGCTTTTTCCGCGAGGCAGATACCTATGGGGTTGGACGATTTGGCCTAACGGTACCTGTCCGCGGCCCCAGGGGCGAACGCTCCTTGCTCACCGCAACATCGAACTTGAGGGAGCATGCGTGGAGAGCTCTACGCGCCGACTGTGAGTCAGATCTCCAACTTCTGGCTCCTTATATTCACAAAAAGGCACTTTCCGTTTCCGGCTTGGGCGCCGACGCGATGCAAAATCTGTCCAGGCGCCAGCTCGAGTGCCTGGACTTGCTCGCTCAGGGAAGGCTCCCAAAGCAGATTGCCGCCCATCTAGCCATTTCCGAAAGTTCGGTGCGCCTTCACCTTCGCTTGGCACGACGAAAGCTCGGCGTGTTGACGACCACACAGGCTGTCGGCCGAGCCGTTGAGATCGGGATCATTCGAGGCCCATGAAATCATAGTCACAATGAAATTTTAGCTGGGCATTTGATGACAGATACGGAACGCGCCCTCCCGAAACTGACCACTCCATCGTTAGAACGCCGCTTGCCGTCAGCGACCAAGCGGTAAGTGAACTGACGTTGCACGCATAGCGACGTCAAGATGCAGCGCGTAGAAATGCAAGAAGAGACAGCCTGCGACCTGTCAATGTTGCCAGATGGAGTGGTTAGAACTTCAGATTTACTTTGGTCAGGCGCATGGGCCTGATTTCCCAAGTTCATTGAAATTTCGAATAGGTGATCAGTGCAAATCCACGAAAGTCTACTCGGCATCATCCATGTCGCCGAAGCGTCGATCATCGACGACCGATCGGAACAGATTGCAGCCCATATATGCACAAGACTGCACGACTATTGTTTGTCAATCCGGGAAACGCAGTCTGAGATACGCCTGACCTTCGACCATGCACACGCGATCATGAAGCGGAGCGACGACAGTCTCAACATTCAATTGGAGGCTCGCGATCTCGCCATGTTCTGCGGTGTTCAGATGATTCTGCAGTTGGCAATATCGAGTGTTATATCACCCCCACAGGAAACCCTGGTCTGGCGCGCACCCCGCTTTATTTGACTTATACGAGCGGAGCCGCCGTCAGGCCAAGAATTTTGTGGAAGAACCCTAATCATCCCACTGTACACCCCCGAAAGCCCCGGCCAGTTCGGCTGCCGTACGCCCAAGGAGGTATGGTATCCAGCCAGGCGTCTCCGCGAGTTACCGTCGCCGGGTTACTCGAGGCACCGTCCATCTGCCATCGTCGACGCCTGTTGACGCCCCCTTCGCAATATCCGTAGATTTGGATGGGACAAGGCCTGCTATGTGATCACGGCGTTGCCCGCCTACACCTCTCGTCCACCATCGGTTCACTCGTTTTAACGCACGATATCGCGCCCGTGGTCGATTTTGCGGCGTTGGCGTTCGGCAACAATCTGCTGGCTGCTGCCCATGCGGACGATCCGCTGCAAGATCCTGAGGCGCTCCTGCATCGCCTCGAATGGACGACGCTGCGCTGGCGATAAGCGGTTGACGATACCCACCTCACCGCGCAGGATCGCATCGCGTCCAAACCGTAGATCAAGCGATCGGCTAATGCGGGCAAGTTCTTCACGGATTCGAGGCTCGATTGACCGTGCTGCGGCATCGAGTTTGGCGTCCTTCTTTTTCATTTCCGCTTCAATCTGACGCAATGCCTCATCAGCTGCTGGCGACAATCCGTGAATGACGACAGCCATACACTGGCGCTGTTCGGTGATCGCCTCGATCTCCGCGGCGAGAGCGCTGGCATAGGATGCGCTCAGCGCCCGTACACGGCCGGCCGCCTCCGGCACGGCTTGAAGCGCGTTCTTCCGCTCGCGGCCGGCAGCCAGTAGCCGATCGACGATGCGACTAGAGCCGCGCAGCGCACCGTAGGCTGCAGGATCGTTGGCCACCGCCACCGCGAGCCGCCCACCCTCGATGCCTTTCAGAATAAGGGCCTCGATCTTTTTAACGGCCTCCACAGGGTCACGCCAGACTTGCCCGGCCGCTTCGACAAGGGCGGTGCGATTGTGACTGACATAGGCCGTTTCGCGTGCCCTTATGCGCGCCTCGTCTTCAACCGAGGTCATGAACTCCGTCACGGCGGCGAGCATGGGCAACACGGCACTCCTCTCCTTCGCTGGCTCGACGCTGGCGCCGGCAACCACATTTGAACGGTTCATTCTTTCAGCAAGGTGCTGTTCCCTGGCAAAGCGGCGCACGACGCTGAAGAGCCGCGCCAGTTCCTTGCGTCGATCGCCAGCAAGTTCGTCGGGCATGCGCTCAACCATGTTGCGCTCGGCAATGGTATCGGCCCTCTCCGTGAAGGCGGACCATCCAAATCGCGCCGTCAACGCCTCATCGACTGCCTTGACCTCCTGGACCAGCAAACGGTCCTGGGCGGCATAGGCGAAGGCGGTCTTATAGGCGTCGGGTCCGCCGCGCTCCCGGATCGCCTCGATTTCAAGGAGACGCGCCATTGCCGGTTTGGAAAGGGCAGGAATGGAGAAAGACATATGTGCACGACGGTGCTGCTCCTTGATAGCGAAGCGTTGGTCTTGACGTCGGAACTCCGTTGCGTGCGCACGCGCAAGCGGCACCAATTCCTTCAGAGCAGTCATCGCTATGCCGCGCTCGTCCCGCGCCGCGCGGCCATCAACCAAGAGATCGGATCCACGCATGCGGCCCAGTCGCTGTGGGATCGCCGCGAGGTCTTCGGCAAGTCGCCGGGGCTGCAGGTCTGCGTTCGACGCCAAATCGTTGAGCTTGACCAGCGCCTCGTCGGGATCGCGGTAAATTCTCTCGAGGACGGGACGCAGAACAGCCTCGCGTTCCCGCCAGCGATGCGAGGCCAATTGTGCGCGACGAGCATCTTCCTCTATACTGTGATCAAATCGCGTCGTTGCGGGTATCAGGCAGGGTCGATCCATTGGAACCGGCGCGGCGATGGTTTCGGAACGCGTGTCCTTATAAGAAAAGCTCTTCTCGCGTTCGATTGCAAACCCGAGCGCCACGCTCGCCCTTTGCCACAGGGTCGCGACCTGCACCTTCTTCTCGGCCAGCCAGACCAGCCGACGGACAGTCGCCTCCTCGTGCCGCGCCGCGATCTCGGCAAGCGTATCGATACCCCGGCGCCTGGCGAAGTCGTGAACATGCGTCTGATAGCCGATCTCGCCTTCAAAATCGAGCGTTGTGGTCTTGGCAGCCGAGCGGCCAAGACGCGCGACCATCTGCTTGAACAGCTCTGGCCGATGGCTTTCCCGGTCGATCCGCTCCTTTCGGGCACCGGGGGCTTCGACAAGCTTCGCCGTCCAGACATTGCGGTGAACCTCGCGCTTCTGGGTCCGCTTTTCGCCTGTTTCAGGATCGGTGAGGACAACGTCTACCGTGACCGTCTCGACACCATCCTTGCGGAGCGTAACCGTGTCGCCCTCACAAATACCACCCTTCTCGAGCGCGTTAGGGAGGCTGACGCCCCAGACACGATGGACCGCTCCGTCATCCGTGCGGACATCCGCGTAGGGGCTTTCCTTGCCACCCTCATCGTCCGGCCGGAACCGCGCGGCGCCTGTCATCACAAGCGTACCCGTAACGCCAATCGCGTGATCGACGCGCTTCCGTCGTCCCCATTCCGGCTTTGCCTCAAAATCCTCGCGCGCCGCATAAAGCGTTGCCTGATCGCGATGACGCGTCATGGAGACATAGGTCAGATGGTGGTCCATCATGCTGGTGGCGAGCACGAAGGTCCGGTCGACGGTGGCGCCTTGAGATTTGTGGATCGTCGCGGCATAGCCGTGATCGACATTGCGATAGCTGTCTTCGCTTATCACGATGTCGTGGCCATTGTCCAGACGAACCGAGAGCAATGGACCGCCACGTTTATCACCGGTGGAAACGACCGTGCCGAGCATACCATTTTTGACGTATTGTGGCCCCGGCACCCTTGCCCGCTTTTCGAGGAACCGGGCGTTTTCGAGGAAAATGATGCGGTCGCCGGAGGCGAACTCGCGAACACCGCGCATCGTCTGGAAGGAGCGTGCATCCGTCAACGCGCCGGCGGCGTTCATGACCCCGCGAAGCTCTTCATTAAGACGCTTTACATCGTCATTGGTGTGGGCGAGCACCAGCATCTCGTCGCCCCGCAGCCGGCCGGCGTGACCGGCCGCCCGTGACCGCGCGATGGCTTCCTGGCGCGCCGCGCTCCAATCCGCGGTGATACATTCGAAGATTTCGCTGCGGCGCGCGGCCTCGATGATGCATCCTCGTTGCGCATAGGCATCCAATGCCTCCTCGACCCTGCCACGAGCAAAGAGACGCGAGGCATCACGCGCCCACGCTTCCCGCTGCCGGCGCACACCAGAAAGCTCGCAAAAACCGATCCGCTCCGATATCGCCCGGAAGGCCGCACCAGCCTGGATCGGCTGAAGCTGCATCGCGTCACCGATCAGCACCGCCTTCGCACCGGCATTTTCAACCGCCTTCAAAACACGCGCCATTTGCTGAGAGGAGACCATTCCCGCCTCATCAATCACAAAGACATTACCGCGCTCCAGCAGATCGCGACCGTTCTCCCAGGCCAGTTCCCATGAAGCGAGCGTACGCGACTTGATGCCGGAACTGTCTTCCAGCCCCTCGGCCGCCTTGCCGGCCAGCGCTGCGCCTAAGACACGACGGCCCTCTCCCTCCCAAGCCACGCGCGCGGCGGCGAGCAATGTCGACTTGCCGGCACCGGCCAGACCCACCACAACCGCAATCGCGCTTTCACCGGTGACGTGCCGCACGGCTGCGACCTGCTCCGTGTCGAGCTTGAAGGGCTTTTCCCGATCGGCCGTTTGGATCTGGTGCACGGCTGCCGCAACCTTGGAATCGGCAATTTTGAAACCATTGCGCTTTGACAAGGTATCCGCTGACTGCGCCATGTCGTATTCGATCCGGAGAGCCGCGCGTGTGGTGAAGATCGCCGGTTCGGCCACCTTGGCGGTCTCTCGGTCCGCCTGTTGCGGCCTCAAGAGAACCAACTCGTCGGATGCCATCACACGTGCTCGGATGTTGGCGAAATCTATGGGATCGTCGACATAGCGATGCAACGCCTTGGCGATATCCTTCTCATCGAAAGTGGACCGCTCATTGCCGAGTTGCTTTAGCAGAAGCGCCGGATCGGCAAGCAGCCGGTCCGCCATCTCCTGCCGGCGCGCGAGATCGGCCGGGGCGAAATACATGTCGACGCCCTTGCGGGCGAGTGCTGCCTTCTCCGGGCCGAGATGTCTTTGCGCAATGCCGTCCAGGCCCTGTTCGGCATAGGAGCGGCCATCAAGACGAATATCATGACCCGCGAGCGCCAAGTGTCTGTTGGCGGTTTCCGCCCAAGCGATCTTCCACGCTTTCATCGTTTCCTTATCGCCGGCCCAAAGCTTGTAGACGATCTTACCGTTCGGTCGATCCGGGGTGACGACGCGCAACGGTTGACCGCTTGCGCCGAGCACGGCCACTTTCTTCGGCCCGAATCCCTTCTCCGTCAAAGGGCGCAACGCCGTCATCAGGTGGATATGCGGATTGCCATCTTTGTCGTGATAGACCCAGTCGGCGATCATCCCCTCCGAGGTCATCGTTTCGCGGACGAATTCCTGGACCAGAGCGATGTTCTCGGCCCGCGTGAGCTCCTCTGGCAGCGCGATGATCAACTCGCGGGCAAGCTGGGCATCAGACCTCGTCTCGAAAGCATCGACCGCATTCCACAGCGCCTCGCTCGCTGCGGCGACGGTCTTACCCGCGATGGCGGTTTGCAGCCAAGCTGGGATCTGGTCGGGCAGCGCCAGCTCTTCATGTTTCAACTCGCCAGCACCACCGCGATAGCTGAACGTCGTACCGACCTGCTCGTCCAACATCCGGGCGCGGTGACGGTAGGCGGCGGCCGAGACGATGCTGCGTCCTGCTCCCCTGCTGATCACCTGCGCTCTGACGAACATAATCGCCACTGCCGTCACCTCACCTCCCAAGCACGTCGCCCCAAGCGACGTATATTGCGCCCTCAACTCGATCGGGCCGACGGTCCGATGCCGCGGTTCGGGGAAGCGGCCCAAACCGCCTTTAAGCGGCCGACATGTTGTGGACTTGCACACGGTAGCTCTTTTTACTATCGTTTTCTAGATAGTATAAATCACATCGACAAAAGCACTTTCCATGGGAGGGACAAAACAGTGGCTGCCAAATTATCAATCACGGACATCGACGTTCAGATCGAGAAGCTGCGAGAGCGTAGAAAATCGCTGCTGGCAAAATCCGCGGAGCGCTTTGCACGCGCTGCGACGAGAGCGGGACTGGCGGAGATGGAAATCGCCGACGACGAGATCGATCGTATCTTCCAGGAGATTGCTTTGCGATTTCGCAAAACGCAGTCCAACGGCGCATCTTGCACAGCTCTTTCGCCGCGTGGACAACCAGATCGTCGCCCTGGAGCGGCGTCGGAGGTTTCGCATGACGGCTGATCGAAAAAGAGACGCCCGCGAGAAAATCCTGCTCGGCGCGATCGTTGTCCGCGCGGGATTGTCGACGGCCGACCGGGCGTTTCTGCTTGGTGGTTTGCTCGAACTGGCGCGCGTGACGCCGCGCTCGTCCGAACATCGCCGCTTGCAGGCCATTGGCGAGGAAGCCTTCAGGGCCCTTGAACGCGAAACGAGTGGCCGGGTTATCGGCCGCGTCGTGGAGGCGACGGGATGACGGCAAGGTACAAACCGCATCCTAGTCTGCTGCTCGCCCTCGTGCCAATTGTCGTCACAGGATTTGCTTTCTATGTGGCCAACTGGCGCTGGCCGGAACTGGCAACCGAGATGGCAGGCAAAACGCAATACTGGTTCCTGCGCGCGTCGCCCGTGCCAGTGCTTTTATTCGGCCCCATCGCCGGGCTTGTGGCCGTATGGGCGCTACCGATGCATCGACGGCGGCCCGTCGCCATGGCGAGTTTGCTTTGCTATGTGGCGATGGCCGGCTTCTATGGCCTTCGGGAGGTTGGACGGCTATCGCCCTATGTCGAAAGCGGTGCATTGTCATGGGACAGCGCGCTATCTTTCCTCGACATGATCGCGGTCGGGAGTGGGGCACTCGGCTTTATGGTCGCGGCGGTCTCGGCGCGCCTTTCCAGCGTCGTACCCGAACCAGTGAAGCGCGCCAGGCGCGGCACCTTCGGGGATGCCGACTGGCTGCCGATGTCGGCTGCGGCTCGGCTCTTCCCGCAGGACGGCGAGATCGTTATCGGGGAGCGCTACCGCGTCGACAAGGAGCGCGTCTATGCGCTGCCGTTCGATCCGAACGATCCGCGGACATGGGGGCAAGGCGGAAAGGCGCCACTTCTTACGTACAAGCAAGACTTCGACTCCACTCATATGCTGTTTTTTGCAGGGTCCGGTGGCTACAAGACCACCAGCAACGTCGTGCCAACCGCGTTGCGTTATACGGGTCCGATCATTTGCCTCGACCCTTCGACCGAGGTCGCGCCTATCGTCATCGATCATCGTCGAAGAAATCTCGGACGCGAGGTCATTGTTCTTGATCCGACCAACCCGGTCATGGGGTTCAACGTCCTAGACGGAATTTGCACCTCGAAGAAAAAGGAGGAGGACATTGTCGGCGTCGCGCACATGTTGCTTTCGGAGAGTGTCCGCTTCGAAAGCTCGACCGGCTCCTATTTTCAGAGCCAGGCGCACAACCTGCTTACCGGCCTTCTCGCCCATGTGATGCTGTCGCCGGAATATGTTGGCCGGCGCACACTAAGAAGTCTGCGGCAGATCGTTTCCGAGCCGGAAACGTCGGTGCTTGCCATGCTGCGCGACGTCCAAGAGCATTCGGCGTCCGCCTTCATCCGCGAAACGCTCGGGGTGTTCGTCAACATGACCGAGCAAACCTTCTCCGGCGTCTATTCGACTGCATCGAAGGACACACAATGGCTATCACTCGACAATTACGCCGCACTTGTTTGCGGCAATACCTTCAGATCCTCTGAGATTGCCGAGGGCAAGAAGGATGTCTTCCTCAACATCCCGGCGTCGATACTGCGGTCCTATCCCGGCATCGGGCGTGTGATCATCGGTTCGCTGATCAATGCGATGATGGAGGCTGACGGGGCATATCAGCGTCGGGCGCTCTTCATGCTCGATGAGGTGGATCTGCTCGGCTATATGCGTGTCCTGGAGGAAGCCCGCGATCGCGGCCGCAAATACGGCATCAGCATGATGCTGATGTACCAGTCGGTCGGTCAGCTGGAACGACATTTCGGCAAGGACGGCGCCGTGTCATGGATCGATGGCTGTGCTTTTGCGAGTTACGCCGCCATCAAGGCGCTCGACACAGCGCGGAACGTCTCGGCGCAATGCGGCGAGATGACTGTCGAGGTAAAGGGCAGCTCGCGCAATATCGGTTGGGACACAAGAAATAGTGCGTCGCGCAAATCCGAGAGCATCAGTTTTCAGCGCCGACCATTGATCATGCCGCACGAAATCACGCAGTCGATGCGCAAGGACGAGCAGATCATCATCCTACAGGGGCACAGCCCGATCCGCTGCGGGCGAGCGATCTATTTTCGGCGCCAGGAGATGGATGCAGTGGCCGCGATCAATCGTTTCGTAAAGGCTGGAAGGTTGCGATAGCGTGACAATAGACAGTTTCCATCGACACGGCGATAGCGGCCGCCGGATCGTCCGTGAGCACGCAGATGGGTTCATGTTGTCGATGGACGAGGAAATTGTGAAGGCGACCTCATCGATATGCTGGCACTACCCTGAAATGCGATGTCGAGTCGGTAGCAGTAATCGAATTGCCGATCCTGCGCGCTAGCGGTTTAATGCACCGTGTTGGGACAAACCCATGTCTTGCACCATTGGAACGCCTTGGCGCGCGCCGTGGCAGCAGGGTGCATAGTCTTGATCGGGAACCCCGTTGCGCCACCGTTTTCCCCTGCGAGAAGGGAGGGCGCTCACATGGGCCAAACCGATCGCGAAGGATCGCCGCAGGCGACCGGCAGCGCCGGCGAGCGGAGGAACCGATTTTCTGACGGCGCCCGCAGGGCGACGGCTGAAAATTGGAGGGGCCGCTCGTTCTTGAGGCGGTTTGGCCGTCACGGTATCATGGGCTGACTAAGCAGAGGTTTTTCTCTCGTTGGGCACCCCTGGGTGCGAAGACGGGCTCAATCCCCGTTTTCGAGCCCGTCCGGACGCAGCGGATCACACACACCAGACCGACCCCGATTGCTCGGGGTCGGCTTCGGCGCCATTCTCAGTTCGGGTTGTTCCAAAGAATGACCTTCTTGGTCGGATCACCGCCTGGAGCCTGGGCGATGTTGCCGAAGATGACGCCAATCTCGGGAGCTTCCAGTTTGACGGAGAGGTATTCTTCGCCGGTCTGGCGGGCGATGCGGTTCCAGGCTGCGCCGATTTCGAAGCCGGTCTTCCGGTGGATGACACGGAAGTCGGGGGCTTCCTCATTCGCCTTCTGGGTGTTGGGGACGATGGCGATCGGGGCATTGACGCGGATGGTGGCGAAGACGCCTTCGAGGATGCCGTCGTTCTTCTGCGTCAGGGTCGCGATCGTGGTGGCCATGGTTCTGTCTCCTTTGGTTGTTCGGGACCATTCCCGATGGCGCGCGAAGAGACGGCCGACCTGCTGCGATCAGCTCGGCGGAAAATTTTGAAAAATTCGATTTTCCGCCAGGGGCGAACAAACCGGAATCGAATCTTGCAAAAATTTCTGGCGAGTCTTACCCCTTAAGGGGTTGACCGCAAAAGCAGGCGGTCGTCTATACAAGCGACATAAACGGGAATGGTTCGGGGCAACCAAAGGGCGTCAGATTTCCTGGCGGCCCGGTCCTCGAGACTGCAGAGCGATGGCCGCGCCTCTTCGCCTGTTTCATCACCGCACCACTCCACCGTACAGATAACGTCCAGGCCACAGTGAGCTGAGCGACAAGGCCGCCGTCGGGTACTCCAGAGCACCGTTGGGACGATCGGCCTGCCGTCGATCGTTTACTTTGACTAGCGCGACACCTTAACCGCAGGCGAAATCCGCGCAACTCTCTCTGTAAAGGCAACACCCATCTGCCCCTACGACGTCTTGATCGCTGGCCAAGCTAAGGCCCGCGGCCTCGTACTCGTCACAAATAACATCGGCGAGTTCAGCCACGTAGACGCACTGCGGGTAGAAGACTGGTCGGCGAACCCCTGCCGGTAACGCATTTCGCCGCACAGGTTTGGACTTGCCGAACCGGTTGGATTAGCAGGATGGGCAGGATGGGCAGGATGGGCAGGATGGGCGATAAACCAGGTACGGCGACGGTCAGTCAAGACGGCTGACTCGACGCCCTCTGTTTCGCGCACTTGCAAAGGCCGCCGCGATCTTCATCATGAAGGTTCTGCTGAAACGGCCAAGGGTTTTCCCATCGGGCTCGATGTACCAGGAGCGCTCGGCGATGTCGTGGTTATACTCATCGACGATCACCCAGCATTGTTTGAGATCGCCGAGTCCAGCGCGCCGGCACTCGATCGCGGAGACCTCAAGCGCGATGCGATCTGCCTGCGGGGGCTGCGTCGTGATGGCAAGCAGGGCAAGATGCGTCAGGCCATCGTTAGCGCCACGCACCGCAACGACGACACAGGTCGGTCGGGTCTTGCGTCCTTCGGTTTCCCCGCGTTCACTTTGCCATGCCCATAGATATGGATAGGCGATGACCTGACCGGCTAGAAAGTCACGGCTCATCATCATAGCCTTCACCGCGCGCCAGACGGTCGATCGCAGCGCCGAACAGTTCCTCATGCTCGCTCGGCATCTGCGAAGCGATATGTGCCTGGCGCGGATTGCCACCCGCCCGCATGCGCTCGTAATGTTCGTAGCTCATCAACACGAATCGCGGTTTCCTGTGTTTCGTGAGGACAACGGGTTCGCGGGCCGCGGCGTCCGTGACGTCGCCAACCTGCTTGTTAAGATCGCCTGTTGTAAAGTGACGCATGACCTTGCTCCTTTTCATTCTCCATAATATCCAGATTTTCCAGATTTGCAAGAGAACGGCGCTTACGCGCCACCTCCTTTCAATCCCCAGACGGTGATTTCAAAGGCATGGGCCTTGTCTCGAAGGTTCTTAGTCATGCCGAACCCCCGGAAAATGATGACGCCGACTGGCATAACGGCAAGCATATCGTCGTTTCGCCGGAACGGGGCTGCATTTGCGTGCTTGTTCCAATTTGGCTTGAACGCCATCGGCGTCACGCCGCGAGCTTCGGCCCAGCACGCGGCGATCCGTTCAGCACCCTTTGGCGAGCCACCAAGCAGCAGCACCATGTCAGGATGCTTGCGAGGGTCTTGTCAAGCGCCGCCCAGATCCGATCGTGATCATTGAAGTCCAGGCCGCCACCGAAGGCAATCCTGGCTCCAGCCGGGATCAGAAATCTCGGTCTCCGCTCGGCGGCGGGCGGCGAGGAAGTCCCTGGAGTCGATCATATCGGCTGCCATGTTGGCGTGATTGACCTTAGAACCGGTGCGTGGCCGGCATGCCGAGCCGATATGCGCATCGAAGAGATCGGATGCAAAATTGCGCATGAACTCGAAGGTATTGCGGCGCTCAAGGAGCGAGATGCCCTCCATGATATAGCGTCGAGTTCGACGCTCTTGACCCCGGAGCCGTCCTGCTCCTGCTGCCGTTGCGCCGGGCATCCTCGTTATGCTGCAACTCGCGCTGGATGCGTTCGCCGGCGCGATGGAAGAGATTGACGATTGACCAGAGCAAGTCTTCGAGATCGGGTTCAAGCCGCGTGTGGCCGAGCATCTCCGCGACGGCATCGAAGATCGCGGTCAGCGCGGCCTGGACGACCCGCTCTTCGGGCAAGGGGCGCGGATCCGGTTCGTCATGAAACGGACGATAGCCGTACACGTGCATCACGTGGATGAGGCGGTCGGTCGGGGAGGATGCCTGGAACTCGGTGGCGAAATCGATGGGGAGTTGGACATTCATGGTGGTCTCCGCCGGTTGCGGCCGCGCCTCTCGCGGCCTGACGGCTATCCCCTTCCATCCGGTGGGCGAGCCGGAACGGCGGCGCTCGCGCCGCGGCCCAGCGCAGTGCCGGGCCGCCGGGGTCAGGTTTTTTTCTCCGCGAGGAGCTCCGGCTTTGCTGGCGCGGGGAAAAAACCTGGCCTCTGGCGGTTGGAGGCGCGAACGCCGGATGGTAAGGGTCGCCCTTCGGCAGGTGTGCAGTCGCGCTCGTCCGGGCGGTGTGACCGGCAGACCGGCTTCCGCCGCCGCCGCTTCGTCCCTCCGATCAACCGCCTCCTTCCAACGGCAGGAAGAGGTCGGCATCTTCCCGAGAAAGTTGAGCTCTGAGACTGGTGATCAGTTGGTGCGGGTCCAACAGCAGATCGTCGTTGAAATCATTGCGGTCCGGGCGGAGCACAAGGGGCAAGATCCCGCGAGCCTGCGCGCGTCGGCTCAATCGCTTAATGCTGTTCCGGCCCGCGTCATCCGCGTCGGCCGCAATGTAGAGACGCACGCAACCGGGCGGCGGGTCGAAGGCTGCAAGGTGATTGGCTGTCAGGGCCGAGACCATTGGCATCTTTGGCATGACGTGCACGAGTGACAGGGTGCTTTCCAGTCCTTCTCCAGCGGTCATCACCGATACAGGGCCGTGCGCGGGAAAGCCGAACCGTACCGCATTGCCAAGCAGACTGCCGAGCGCGCGGCGGGGGTCATCGAGAGGCGCTTTTCCGCCGCTGTGTTCATCCAGCCAGGTGCGATGGACGCCGGTCACCCTGCCTGCGGTATCGGTCACGGCCGCCAGCAGCGCTGGCAACCTGCTTGTCCGGCCCGTCGCTAGATCGCGATAGTAGCAGGTCGGGTGATAGCGAAGCGATGGATGCTCGGATGCGCGAAGAATGCCGCGCTGGCGAAGATAGCTCTCAGCCAAGGTCCCCTCCAAGGATTGCGCCATGCTAAAAAGGCGCCGCGCACGCTCGTTTGCCGGTCTGTCGACTGGCGGGTTGGTTTGGGCGTTGCCCCTGCGGGACGTCGCCGGGGCGGGTCGCGGGAGGCTGAGGAACCGGCGTGCTTCCTCCGCAATGTCGCGGAAATCCACGAGCCCGCAGGTCTCCCGGATGAGATCGAGCAGGTCGCCATATTCGGCCGTTGCGGCATCGGTCCAGCGGCCGGCACGGGGGCCGGTGAGATGGACATAGAGCGACCTCCCCTTGTTGTTTGCGGTATCTCCGACGATCCAGTAATTGCCGGCCCTGCGACCAGCGGAGAGGTAATGGCGGCAGACCGCCTCGGCATTGCGCGCGAGACGGTTCGCCAGTTCAGAGGCGGAGCGCATATCGAATCTCCATCAGGAACGGTTAATGACATCGGAAGGCTGATGGCTCTGCACCAGACGGCGAAGAACTGCAGGCACTCGCCGGTGGATCTCGCTGAACAGTGCCGCTTCCATGCGATCATCGCGGAAAACAGGCCGCTGTAGACAACGCAATTGTGGATCCTCTCCATGACGCCGGCCGACGCGACAGACGCGGTAAGGGTCGATCTCAGCGTTCCGATCGTCGACCAGACATGAAACGCTTACCCTTGCTTTTACTATCGTTTTTAAGATAGTAAAAGCAAGTCCATGGTGTTAGCCTCGATCATGGAAAAGGAGAGTACTGGTGCGAACATTCCTTATTGGCGGGCAGACATATGATGAAACTTCCCCTGAGCTTCGAGCGCTCCTACCGCAGGCTTATGAACAGCAGATACGGCCCATGTGCATGTGCAAGGAGCCCGCGGTCGCCATGTATATCGCGCGGCTGGACGACCAGTTCGTGGTCAAACGGATGCCCCTCTCAGGCCGCGCGCATGATCCGGTCTGCCCCTCGTATGCACCGCCTTACGAGCTGTCCGGTCTCGGGCCCCTTATCGGAAACGCTATCCAGATCGAGGCGAGCGGCAAGGCCGATTTGAAGCTGGATTTCTCGCTGGCGAAACGCGGGCCGAGGACAGCGGCCGCGGCGCCGACGGAAGCGACTGGGTCAGGCATTAGAAGCGAGCCCCGCAAACTGTCATTGAAAGCGATGCTTCACTATCTCTGGGACGCGGGCGAGTTGACCGAGTGGCGGGCGGCGTGGGCTGCCCGCCGTGGTTGGGGTCGGGTCCGCGCCAGTCTTCTCAACGCCGCCTCGCAGATGAGCGCACGCGGCAGGCCCATTAGCGACATGCTCTATGTGCCGGAAGTGTTTCGGTCGGACGATAAGGATGGCATCGCCCCCCGACGAGCGGCTGCGCTGAAGGATGTGAAGGCGACGGGATCGGGGTCGCGCAAGTTGATGGTCATGGTGGCTGAGGTGAAGGAGTTTTCCCCGGCCCGAGAATGCCAGAAGATCGTCGTGCGGCATATGCCCTTCCCTTTGATGATCGAGGAAGGCGCATGGCGACGCCTCACGGCCCGCTACAATAACGAGCTCGAACTGTGGCGATCGAGCGAGACCTTTCACCTGATCGCCATTGCAACCTTTGGCATTTCGGCTGCCGGCATCGCAGCGGTGGAAGAGCTCGCGCTGATGGTGGTGACCGAACATTGGCTGCCTTTTGAGGATATTCATGAGCTACGCCTTCTGAAGAAGCTCGGTCATCTAAACCGTAAGACGGTGAAAGGTCTACGGTTTAACCTGCCGCGGTCAGCGCCGATGGTTTCCGTGATGCTTCCAGAACAGAAGCCTGCCCCAGTCGCCATGTTCATCGTCCCTCCAAATGCCGACGAGCAATACGAGCGCGCCCTAGCGGACTTGATCGAAACGCGATCGGAGATCACCCCTTGGATCTGGCGCGTGGCAGATGGCGAGATGCCGAAGCTTCCTTAATCCGGAATACGGCGCCGCAGAATGGTGACCGGTTCGGGCGATCATGGTGCGCGAGCAAATGGGCGGGTCGGGGTGAATCTGGGTTTAGAGCGTGGTCGCGACAATGCCCTCCCTCGCATGGCAAGAACCCGGCCACATGGCCGGGTTGGTCGACGTGTCTGATGGTGTGAACGGTCAGGCTGCACTTTCAAGCAACTGCCTTACCCTCAAGATCCAGCCGCGTGGCCTGGTGCGCCTTCCCGCGCGCCGAAGCGGTCATCCCCTGCACAAAATCGAAGATGGTCTCAGGAGGTCGCCCCCCCTCGAGCGGTACGGCCGGTCTCGGCCTTTAAGAAACCGCGCTTGCGCAGGAAAATTGGTACGGTTCTCGTCATTGCAGGCAATGACCCTAGCCCGCGCGGCGGCGATGTGCGCGGAGGGGGATGGGCGTGGAAGGCGGAAAGCATTCCTGCATCCTTGTCGACACAGTGCGAAGCCAATACGCGATTGACGTCACCACCCTCATCGCGTCGGCTTGATCGGCCGAAACGTCGCGCGAACCAACCCGCTCCTGGTGTGTTACCGTAAAGGCAGGAGGACATGTATGAGGCGCTATCCCGATACTCCCGATGGCAGATACTTTGTTGTCCGGGGGCGGTTGTGGAGAAAAAGCGATCCTCGGCTCGATAGGGTCGAGCGTGAGCAGCTTGTGCGCGACCTGATGTCGGCGCGAAGAGCCGTCAAGGACGCGAAAGGCAATTCCGTTGAACTTGCGGCGGCCCGCAAAAGTGTCGATGATGCTAAGGTCGCGCTTGGCGAACGTGGACCGGTCTGGTGGGACGACGGCGCGCCAGATTACAATCGACACATGGCGAAGAACACACCTTACGCGGATTGGTTCGCGAGCCTGTGACGCCTCTACCTCAAAGGCCCTGCCCAACGTGGGGCCGCTAGACCCGTTCGGCACCAGCCCTTCAAAACCGCCGCACTCAACTCGGCTCAGGATCGTTTACGGCTGACGTTGTTTTGACATTCTTATGGAGCGAACGGCAGCCAGGGAGCAGTTTGCCCTGGCCGCCAGTCAAGGATTACAGATTTCAGAAGTTGATGCTGAGTTTCGCCTTTGCGGCGTTTTGGTTGTCACCCGATCCGAAACGACCGTTATATTCCAGGCCAAGTGTCGTCTGCTGACCAAGCACGACATCAAATCCAGCCTTGACAATTGCGCTATCCCTTGCAATTCGGGCGCCCGCTACTTCAAAGAACGCGCCAGTATCCAAAGCGGCTGAGATAGTGGGCGTCGTGTCACCAAAAGCATGCTGCCAGCCGACCGCAAAGTTCACTTTTGCATCCATGCTTGCAATTGTGACGGGTGCAGACGCGCGAAGTCCAAGCGTTGTGAATGTCGTCGTCGTGGTGTCGTTGCCGATCCGAAGGGCAGCACTTCCACCCTGCTCCGCGAACCGATCCACGTCGAAACGCACCACTGCAAGATTCGCGAACGGTTCGATGCCGGTTCCGTTAATGTCGAATTGGTGCGAGATTTCACCGAATGCCTGAAACGTGTTCGCATCATAGTCAGCCTTTAGCGCCTGGGACAGGCCAGGGAACGCGACAGACCGGTCAGCTTCGATTTTGTGCTGGCTATACGCGACACCGGCTTTGAGCATTGTCGCCTCCCAATTGGCGGCTCCGTAGAGGCCGACATGGTAGTTGTCGCTACGACCTGAGGAGTTGCGATCCGATATGTCAAAACTGGTGCGGCTATAACCGGCCAGTGCACCCAAACGCCAGTTCTCGGCAATTTCTGCATCATAGCCAGCGACAAAGCCACCGGTCGATTGTTTCAGTTTTCCAGCATTTTCATCCGCATCGGTTTCGCTCCAGGACCCGATCACCTGGCCCCACATGGCAGCCAACGGCGCTGTGACAGGTTCTACCCCATGGGTTGACATGAGCGATGACGCTTGGCTGTTGGTCACGTTTCCAAAAGCCTGATCAATGCGGTCCTGTACGGCACTGCGAAGAATGACACTGTCGTTGATCAGAGCCGTTTTTGTGGATGCGTAAGCCTCGCCGGAAAGAAGATCAAAGGCGCGACGCGCATCTTGTTCCCCTGCCTGCATAACCACCGCGTCGTAGACGGTGTTGCCTGCGCCGAGTGCTTCAATGGCTGGAGCAACGGCTTTTTGATTTACCGTCATTGCAACGGAAGCGAAATCGGCGGCGTTCCTGGAAATATCGAGATAGACGGCGTTTGGATCATAGGCGAGACCAAGATCAACAAACGGCATGTTCTGGGTCATGTCACCAAACGTGCCTGTTACACCACCTGTCGCTGTTAGGATCGTGTAGCGCTTGCCCGGCATATAGTTTCCGGCCGCTTTCTCGACATGGACATTCGCGCCACCTAATGTTGCGGTTCCTCCGACGTCGATGAGGTCACTTGCACCCGAGGGGTCGATCTCAACGACATAGGTTGCGCCTGCATCAAAAGAGAGGTTCCCCGCTATGTTCAAGGTACCGATCGAATTTCCGGGCGCGACGATGCTTCCGTTGGCGATATGAAGTCCACCCAAGGAACCGGAGCCTCCGAGGAACGCGCCGTTGGCGACGGTGATCTGACCGAGAAGGCTCGCATTAGTATGTGTCGCATCGCCAACGATGAGACCGCCGTTCGATATGGTGGTCCCCCCGGTATAAGTGTTGATGCCATTGAGCACCAGCAGGCCCGAACCCGACTTCGTGAGACTGCCGCTACCGTTTATGTCGCCATCGAACCGCGTGTTGCTATCCTGATCGACAAGGAGCGATGCAGCGCCAAGACTGAGCGTGCCACCCTTGCCCGACAGTGATGACATGGACAAATCAAAGCCGTTCAGGTCGAGCTCGCCGCCGTTTATCGCAAACGCAGTCCCGTCTATAAAGGCGCCATATGTTCCGGCCATCAACAGGCCAGCTTCAACAAAGGTCCCACCTTTGTAATCGTTGGTTTCACCAAGCACGAGTGCCCCTGCGCCGCGCTTGACGAGTGCGCCTTCGCCGGTTGCCTTTTTCAAAAGTGTGACGCTGTTCCCGACATCTGCAACATCAATCCATCCAAAATCTTCGAGCGAGACCGTGCGATCAATCGCGGTCATGTCGGTTCCCGCGATACGCAAACCACCATTGATCAGGCGAAGCTGTGCGTCCGCGCTGCCGAGTGCGGCGTCTTCGTCGACAATGATCGTGCCGCCATCCATGACGGCGGTTTCGCCAATGAAAGAATGGTCATCAATGCAGTAGTCCTTGATCGCCTGCTGGAAGCGTGCGTCTGAACTATCGCAATTTAGCAGCGACTTCTTTTCGTCGAGCGTGAGACTGTTGAGAATTGGATTTCCATCCGCGTCGGATATCTGGCCAAGGTATAGGTCTGTGCGATGATTGTTTCGGGTAAGAACGTACTCCTTATTCTTTCCTTCGAAATCGTAGGCACCCGCACCCCATAACAGACGTGTCTTTTCCGTTCCGCTTTCCGTGTAGGTTTGCAGTTGCGGTCCGATCCAACGAAAATCGTGGGCGACCGGTTCGTGGTCGGATAGTGGCGTGGTCGATCCGTCCGGCTTGGTCACGTAGACATCTTTAACGACGCCGGTGTAACGATCGTTTGGATCATCGACGATTGCATACCACTTGCCAAACGGCCGTGAGATCAGGAAATGGTCGATCTTGGCGCGGTCCCAACTTGCCCATGTATTGGTGGCATCCTCACCAGCCGACGGCCATGTGGTGCTTCCGTCATTGAGGCCATGCGGTGCGAAACCCTCGCGCACATCGTCCGTCTGGAGCAGCATGAACTGCTTCTTCAGAACATTCATCGTGACGGGAGTATTATTTCCGACAGCGTAAGTTTCGTCAATCAGGCCGATATCCTTGCCTGCCTTATGTGCGGTGGAAAGCGCATCGCCCCATTGTTTCCATGATAGGCTATCGATGTTCTGAGCGGGAAACGCGTCCTGGATGACAGCCCGCATTGTCGCCTCGTCACCAGCCCTAATGTATTGCCATGCAAGGTCACGATAGAAGGTATTGCTGCCGACATTCTGGATGAGCCTGATCTGCGCGTCGATATGATGCAATCCGCGCTCCGAAACGTCGCCCACATTGAAGTCGCCGATCAACATGATCGGCTGAGTAGCGCCGTTCGCCCACGCATTGAGCGCCTTTGCTTCCTTCAACCGATTTGTTGAACTGTCGGCATAATCGAGATGGACGGAGCCAATAAGGGTTTGCGGTCGCGAACGCGACCCATCGAGTTTTGTATAGCTGACAAAGCGCCCCTGTGTTGAACCACCCAGATTAAGCGTGCCATAGCTGCCGGGCACACGCGATATAATCCCCACATCACCGACTTGCACATTACCATAGATGCCGCGCCCCGCGGCCTCAAGCAAACCGGGAATGCGGGTAACGTAGGTGCTTCCATTGACCTCCTGCATCCCTAGAACATCGAAATTGGCGGCGGCCATAAACTCGGCTGTGTATTCCGGATTAGTTTTAAATTTGTTCCAGATATTCAGTGTCATGACACGAATATCATCGTCGTTTGCCTGCACGGGCGTGGACGCCAGCCCTATCGATGCGACACCGCATAGTAGGCGTGCTGTTAAAGCCAGAGAAAGTCCGCTCCGCCTGCTGCTGTTTGTCCCCAATGCCATCCTTCAGTCCTTTCTGAAACATGCTGGGTCAATCGCAGACCAGGAAGGTTAATCCCGGACTGCGTGCCCCACTCAGCAGATCAAATGCCATTTCAGGATGTCACTTTTATTACATTTTGCAAACGATAAGTCCGCATATCGGCAAGTAAGAGGCGGAGAAATGTAATCATCATTACATTTCACATGTAAGGCATGTAGCATTTACGTTCGAGCGAAGGAGATTTTCCTTGCATTTGCAGGGAGGGAAATTGAGAGTGGTACGAGCAAAACGGGGATCACGCGGCCGTCATGACTTTGATCGAAACAGATAGTTTTTCGAGCAACAAAAAGGTCATCCGTCAGTCGGAACTGATGCGCTTAATTGAGATCAACCACTTTCTGTCACTGGAAGAGATTGCAGAGAGATTTTCTATCACGACGCAGACGGCCCGCCGCGATATTGCAGAACTGGAGCAGAGGGGAAAAGTGCGGAAACTGCATGGCGGGGCCGCTCTTGCGACGCCGCTTGATCCGGGCACCTACAAGCAGCGCCGAACGGATAGAGCGGATGAGAAAGCCCGGATTGCTAACCGTGTCGCGGAACTCGTCCCCGATGGAGCCACCATCTTCCTGGATACAGGAACCACCTGCGAAGCAATTGCCCACGCGCTCATCGCAAAGGCGCGTTTGCACATTGTAACCTATAGTCTCAGGTCCGCAGCGATTATCAACGAGAACACGGATTTCACATTGGCCGTTCCCGGTGGGTTTGTGCGGGCTGTGGATGGCGGAATGTTTCAAGAAGGAACCCCCGACTTCATTCGCCGCTTCAAATTCGATTACGCCATCATCTCCGTCAGTGGCGTCGATCATGATGGTGATCTTTGCGATGACGACCACACCGAGGTCGCAGTCGTGTCATGCGCACTCAGGCAATCCGCCTGTAAGGTGCTTGCCGTCGACAGCACCAAATTTGGCAAGGGCGCAATGGTCAGATTGGGCTCGGTCGCTGATGTCGATGTCCTGATATCGGATAGGCCGCCACCTCCCGCATTAAACGAAAAGTTTGAAGACCAGGGCGTACAAGTAATGCTTGCGGGAAGTGGTCCTTAGACCCGCCACTCCGTCCAAGCCCCTCTGCCGTCGTCGTGGTTCTTCCGCAGCAGACTGCAAGATGGAAGCGGGCAAATTCCCACACCGTCGAAATCCCCATCGAAGATGGAGCAGCGCCGTCTATCATAGGCTTTGGCGATAATGCCGGCTCCTGCTTCGCCGTGCTCGAGCGGACCACGCAAGTCACATTCCGCCGGCTTATCGCCAAGCTCCAGCTTGGTCCACGCTCCCGTGCGTCTTTGTAAAGCTCGTAGAGCGAAAGAGCTGATCCCATGTGCGAATTTCTGCCGCGGCCTTTGCATACGCTTTGCACGAGGCCGCGGGCTCCTCTGTCTCTTACAGCGCCGGAACGGAAATCGGCTTCGCCCTCAGGGCCTTACACGCTTGTTGGCGAATTTCCCTTTGTACCAGAAGTGCCATTTATGGCCGAGGCCGCGTTCTCGTGGGTCAAACCACTCGCCGCCGAAGTGCTGCAGGAATGCCTCGGCATCCTCCCGCTTTGAGAAACAATAGACCTGGTACCATTCATCTTCCCATGCGACGCTGTGCGCGAGGACAGAGCGTAAGGTTTGCGCAGAACGCCTCAATCACATCACTCTGTTTCCCCGTGCCGAGCGAGCGTAGACGCGCGACCTGACACGGCCAGTCCCGATCAACGTCGGCGGGAGTAAGCTCGCCTTTCCTATAAGCCATCGGTCCGTTCTCCACTCGGTTGCCAACCACGAGTGAAGCCGGCGCCCATGGCCCGGCCGGCGAGATCGAGCTGCCAGCGCAAATAGGTGCGGTCGGCAATCGGCATGGCGATCGCCGCCCGTGCATCGGCGTCGTGCAAGGCAAGGGCTTCATTGATGGCAGTCATCGTTTCAGGCCGCGTTTCGCGCGCGCGAACGTCGTCGTTCTCGTGTATCTATGCCACAGCAGGCATCGTTCCAATGGGATCGGGCTTATCGGCCGCATCGCCGGTTTGTTCTCAATATTTTCAATGGTCGGGTGGAGCCAGCGATGAGTTTGGCTGGCAATCAAAACGCCAACGCGAAGCGGCGCCGAACACATCGGACCGCGCTTGCGATACCGGATCAGTGAACGATGTCGTCTCAGTCAGACGGTATCGAGCCTCGTGAGGCCACCGTGCCCATCAATCGGGGCGTCAGAAGATGTCGTCTTGACGTGACCGAACTCACGATTGTATGAGGCTATGAACACCTTCGCCTCTTCCCGATGTTCTCGATGAAAAGCCTGCCCTCTAGTACGGGCAGGCAAATTGTTGAGGCTACTTCGTCGCGAAGGTGTCGTGACGGGGCTTTGGGTAGCGTGGCTAAGGGCCAACTCCATCGCCGTTTCGCATTAGAACCGCACGCCCAATTGCGCTTTCACACTGCTTTCGTTTAACCCGCTCCCGAACTGCCCGGCATATGTGACTGACAGCTGCGTATTGGGTGAGACCTCGGCGGACATGCCGACCTCTAGCAGCGCAGTGTCGCCTGCGATGGATGTTCCGGCAATAGTGAAGGGTGTATCGGCCTCAGCAAACCTCAATGCCTGCTGCGGATTTCCACCGAAACCATGCCGCCATGCTAGAGATGCATTCAAGGTGAAATCGATGTCGTTTAACGTTATCTGGGACTGGCCACGTATCCCGAGCGTCGTGAACGTTGCATCGCCATGGCCTCCGTCGGAAGCAAGGGCGGCATCTCCACCGCTCTCCATGAAGCCGCTCGTGTCGACATTGACGTGGGCAAGATTGACGAATGGCTCCAACCGCATCGATGGCGCCGCTTCGAAGGAGTGCGATATTTCCGTGAAGATCTGGGCAGTGTTCGCAGTGAAGCTCGAAGATAACTTGTCCCTAAAACCTGGAATGGCGATCGCGCGGGCTACGTCCACCGCGCTATGCGTATAGGCTGCGCCAGCCTTTAGCTGCGTTCCGGAAAGCATCGTCCCGGCATAGAAACCTATATGACCGCTTTCGACTTCCGCTGAGGATACTCCGCGATTTACGTCGTAATTCGCCTTGCTCCAGCCCGCCATGGCGCCAAGCTGCACGTCGCCGGGTGCTACACCGTCCGAGCCGATGAACAATCCCCTGCTTCGACGATCCAGAGCGGCAGTCGCCGCATCGCCGTCATTCGTCCCCCAAGAACCAAAACCGGACATCCAGACGGGGTCCACCCAATAGGAGTTGGAACCGGCTCCGTCCTGCGCACTGGACTGCACGCCCATTCGCTGATTTAGCACATCACGAACAAAACGACTGTCTTCGATCAGGCCTGTGAGAGTCGAGGCATAGATCTCGCCGGACAACTGATCGAATGCGTCTCGCACCTGGTTGACGTCGCTTAACCCGGTCACCGCTCGCTTTGCTTCATTGTTGCTATCCAACCCGTCGAGGGCCGCTGCGGAAGAAAACTGGTTTGCTGTGGCTGCCAAGGCAGTAAAGCTGGTGTTGTTGCGATCGAGTTTAAGCTCAACGCTGGTGGGATTGTAAATGAGCGATGGTGTGAGAAACAGGTACGCACTGGATACGCTGTCAAACTGTCCGGTCACACCGCCGGCAGCGGTGATGATCGTGTAGGTCTGGCTCGGAAGATAGGTCCCAGGAAGACCGATATGGCGAACATCTCCGCCTGTGATCGCCAAGCTTCCGGTTATAGCAATAAGGTCAGAGGTCGTGGTTCCCGCAACAGTTTCTACGTTATAGGTTGAGCCTGCGGAAAAAGTGGTGCTGCCCAACACCGTGATCGTTCCAGGCGAATTACCGGGTGACACCAGGCTGCCCGATCCGAGGACGAGGTCTCCCCCAACGGTAGCGGTGCCCGACAAGACGCTTCCCGCGCCCATATCCGTCGTTCCGGTGATGAAGAGGGCGCCACTCAGGCGTCCTCCCTCCAGAAAAATGGACCCGGCGACACGGCCGGTGCCTAAGAGCACACCGCCGGACCGCACACGAACCTCTGCCTGGTTTAGCCCGCCTATGAGATCGAGGTCTCCAAAAAGGCCATTTATTGCGAGCGTGCCGCCTTCGATGAGAAGCGTGCCACTGTAGGATTGCGAAGCCGTGTTCGAACCAGCCAATGTCAGGATGCCTGCGCCGGTCTTCGTCAGTTGACCTGTTCCGGTGAGTATGCCGTCAAAAGAAACAGCATGCCCATTCGTATCGATTGCGCCGGATGATTGCACCTGTACGCCACGGGTGGACGGCGATGAAAGATCGCCGATAGCCTGCAGTATTCCACCGTTGAAGATCAGCACATTCGTGGAAGAACCGTCACCGAGAGAGCCTGAACCAAGCGCCTGGAGAATACCACCTGAGATAGTCGTTGAACCGGCATAGAGATTATCTCCCGATAGGGTCCAGATACCGGCACCATCCTTTACGACCTCGCCGACCCCCGCCCTGACGGCTCCAACGACAACGCCACTGCCTGCCCCGCCCAACATCAGAACTCGCCCCGCCAAGGTGGCATCGATCGGGCCAGAGAGCGTGAGAGAGCCGGCATCGGAATTGATGCGGCTGTCGTCCGTTAGCGTCAACTGGCCCGAGTGGCTGTTGTCTCCCGACAGATTTCGAACAGCGCCTGCACCGCCAACGCCTGAGCCGGCCAGCGAGATTGCTTCTCCCACAAGTGATATATCGCCACCGATCGCTAACGTCGCGCCCGACGCCACGTTTGTTCCGCCGGCTGAAGACCCTAAAGCATTATCGCTTTGTACATCGAGCGTACCTGCCGCAATTTCGATGGCGCCGGAGTAGCCTGCGTTCATTCCAGACAGCGTGAGCGTTCCATTGCCGAGCTTCGTGAGATCTTCCGCGCCGCTGATGTTCCCGGCAAGGCCTACGGTATGCCCGTTCGTATCGATATAGCCCAAGCCGGACATCAAAACGGCCCGCGTGTCAGGCGAGATCACGTCAGCGATCGCTCTCAGAGTTCCCCCGTCGAAAATCAGGCTATTGCTGGACGATCCGTCACCGATTGCGGACGAGGAAGTAATCTCAAGTACACCGTCGCTGACAGTTGTTGTGCCGGAATACGAATTCGTCCCCGATAGGGTGACGGTTCCGCTGGTGGTTTTGCTTACAAATCCAGTGCCCGACAGGCTCGCCGCGATACTGCCCGCGCGCAAGTCGAGCGGACCTGCGGTCCCCAACTCCCCATTTCGCAAGCTTCCGCCGTTCAGAAGAAGAGAAGTTGCGCTCTGTGTCGCGCCATCCAGGTCCAACACGCCGCCTGTCAACCGATAGAGCAGAGGCACCGTACCGGTTCCGTTTACAGTCCAAACGCCTGTGCCCGATTTTTCCAAGACGCCAAAGCCACGATACTGTGCCGTGGAACCGGTTACGCCGACCTGTCCAAGAGCGAACGTCCCGTCAACGTTGCCACCGAGGCCAAGCGTATCAGCTGCTGAATAGGCATCGACTTTCCCGCTAATCTGAGAGCCTGCCGTGATTGTCAGACTGTTGACGCCCCCGGTAAATGTGACCGCGTTCGCCTGGTATGCTGTCCTGCCGGCATATCCTTGTCCACCCGAGATCAACCCGTTGTTGATCACGCTCAGACCCGCACCGATTATGCCGATGCCGGCTGCGCCATCGCTACCAGAGTATCTTGGGCCAGTTCCCGGAGGGCCACCGACGATGCCCGGCCCACCATTCCCGCCGATACAACCGTCCCCGCCTGCAATGCTACCGTTGTTGGTCAGCACTAGGCCACTGGTTCGAACATCAACCGCGTGCCCCCCGGCCCCGCCGCTACCGCCCGCTCCGAAGATGCCGCTGCCATCCTGAGTAAAGCCGCCACTGCCACCTTTGATCGCCAGCCCATTGCCAACCGTCAGGTTGGAGCTTCCTTGGACCAACAGTCCGATACCACCACTGCCGCCACTGCCCATGGTGAAGCCCGAACCGCCGTTGCCACCGTTCCCTCCGGTGACGTTACCGGTCAGTGCACCGTTACCACTGACGACGGCACCATACCCGCCGGCGCCACCACCACCGCCACCGCCGGATGAAGCACCACCGCTGCCCCCGCTACCGCCCGAGCTTTGCCCTGACGGAAGTGTGCCAACAAACCCGTGGGCACCACCGCCACCGCCGTTACCGGCCGCGTCGCCGCCCGAAGCACCATCGGCACCGGATGCCCCTGCCGTTGCGCCCCCCAGCGCTGGCCCTGCCGGGTTGTTGTAGCCGCGCCCCCCATTCCCACCGGTGGCGCCGGCCCCGCCGCCACCGCCGCCGCGATACTGCGATGATCCACCGGACGAGAAGTCGCTGTCGCCATTGCCGCCCGTCCCCGAGACGCTGTCAGCGCCACCTGCCGACGCTGCGGCACTAGCGGCGCCACCCTGCGCATGGGCGGACGTGATCCCGCCCGATGAAGATATCGCAAGAACCGAGGTGGTGCTGAGAAGGATCAAGCCGAATGCGCGGCGTAGAAGACAGACCACCCGCGTCTGCGGCACTCGCCGAGGACTGGAGCCACAAGCGGGATGCGCGACGACGACAGTGGAACGCATACAAGGACCTTTCAACGCCGCACGTCTGAAAGCCCCATGCCTCGTAGCCAGCGTTTCGCTGGCAAACCAGATATCGAGATCATCGCGGCAAGGCAACTTGCTTTTTAACTGTTTGTTAACGTAACCGCTTGTTAACGTTCGGTCGCCTCAAGGCGTTCTCGAGCAGTTTGCAGCGGCAACCAGAACCCCGGCTCGCTTTATGGGAGATCCAGTCACAAAATCGATCACTTCGGCAAGACGTCATGCGTCCGACGCGTGTCTTCAAAAATGTCGGGCAAAGCAGGGGTTCGGCTGCGCCGACGATCGGATTGACCTTCTGCAGGTTTGTGATGGTAAGTATCGGGCGTCGCACTAAGCGAAAGGACCGGCAGAATGGCACCGGTGAGATTTCAGCAGTCGGGAGGACTTACCTATGACCGCTAAGGATCCCCATCACGATACCCGCATCGACCGTGATGACGAGGGCACCGATTTCGGCCGCTACAGGATCTTTCCGCGACTGCGCACCCTTACGCGCGACGGTGCCAAGATCGAACTTGGTCCCCGTGCACTTGATGTCCTATGGCTGTTGGTGAAGGCGAACGGCGAGCTTGTGACAAAAGACGATCTCCTCGAGACCGTTTGGTCCGGCGCCGTCGTTGAAGAAAACAATCTTCAAGCGCAGATGTCTGCCATAAGGCGAGCGCTTGGTTCTGATCGGGATATGATCAGAACTGAATTCGGCCTTGGATATCGGCTCCTCTGGAGGAAAAAAACCCAAGCAGCCCTCGAGCCTGGCTCAGAAAAGTCTGTCACATGCGCCTTGCCGATACCACTGACCACGCTGCTTGGCCGAGGCATAGAACTTTCGGAGCTTCACGGGTTGTTCGACAAGTCTCGTCTCCTGACGATTGTCGGTTCCGGGGGCGTTGGCAAGACAAGAACCGCGCTCGAATTTGCTCAACAGCTCGTTGATCGTCATTCACATAGACTGAGGCTGGCTGAGATGGCGAAAATCGTAGACCCCGAGCGTGTCGAGCCGTCGATCGCAAATGCGCTTCTGATCCCCAGTCTCGAGGCCGATCATATCAGGCAGGCACTGGGAGGTCACACGTCCCCGCAAATCACACTCATCGTCGACAATTGCGAACATCTGTCAGGTGCAATTGCCGACGCCATCGAAAAGCTTTTGACAAACGCGCCGCAGATCAAGATCCTCGCGACAAGTCAGGAACCGCTCGAATTACGCGGAGAGCAGGTCTATCGGCTTGGCCCGCTGGCCGTGCCGCCGCTGGACTTGACCGATATCGGCGCGGCATTGAAATTTCCGGCCTTTGAACTTCTTGTCGAACGAGCCTCGGCTAACGAGCGGAATTTGGAGATTGATGTCGCGGTGGCGAGCGCCATCTGCCATCGACTAGACGGTTTACCGCTTGCTCTTGAGCTGGCTGCGGCGCGCATCGCAACGCTCGGCATGAGTGGCGTTTTAGCAGCGCTGAACGACCGCTTCAATCTACTCACGGCTGGACGCAAGACCGCCCTTGCAAAACATCGGACACTACGGGCGACGGTTGATTGGAGCTATCACCTGCTCGATTACGACGAGCAGGTAATGATCAGACGCCTCTGTGTGTTCTCGTCTCCCTTCGATGTTGCCGCGGTCCGTGCCGTCGCAACGCCCGATGTGAGCGACCCATGGTATGCCGTGGACATTCTCGGGCGTCTTGTCAGCAAATCGCTCTTGCTGCTCGACCTCAGCCAAACCAGGGCGCAATATCGGCTCCTGGAATCCATCCGGTTCTACGGGCTAGAGAAGCTCGCAGATGATTCCGATATGAACAGCATCATGAGCCGGTACTCCGCGCACATTCTAACGGCGGCGCGCCAAGCAAGCGAAGACTGGAAGACCCTTTCGACCGATGAATGGCGGTCGACCCACGCGAGCCTTATCGACGACGTTCGTGGCGCACTCGACTGGGCCTTCTCCGTCGATGGCGACATGCGGACGGGGACAAGTATTCTGGCATGCGCAACCCCGTATTGGGTGCAACTCTCGCTTCACGGCGAATGTAAAAAGCGAATTAGCGACGCACTGGAGCAGTTTGCCAACCTCCTCGCACCCCATGAGGAGATGGCGCTTCAAGCGGCTTTGGGAACCGCCTTGAGCTGGGCGGTCGGCCCCACGCTGGAGGCGGAAAATGCTTGGGAGAGAGCACTCTACCTAGCCCGAATTCACGGCGCGGGCGAGATTCAACTGCAGGCGCGATATGGTCTGTGGCTCGTATGCCTTCGGTCCGGTCGCTTTCTTGCTTCGCTCGAGCACGCGCGCGAGATGCTGCGGTGTGCATTGGAAGCCTGCGATGCGGAGGCGGCCGCGGTTGCAGAGCGCATCGCGGGTGTGTCGCACCATTTTTCAGGCGATCACGAACTCGCCTGCGATCTCATCCAAAGGAGCCTCCGCTGGTTTGACGTCAATAATCCCCCACAGATGTTTCGGTTCGGACTCGATCAAAGGGTTGCCGGACAGTCGTTCCTCGCGCGCACCTTCTGGGTCCTGGGCCGCATTGAAGAGGCAAAAGACGTCGCAGCGCGCGCCGTGTCGGAAGCAGCGCGGCTCGATCATGCCAATACGCTGTGCTGCGCGCTCGCCGAGGGCCAATGCACCGTCTTCGGCCTTGAGGGCGATATTGAGGCTGTCCAGCGCACAGTGGCGGCCCTGCGTCATGCAGCCCGCCAGCACGGACTGGGGTTTTGGGACACCTATGCGGATGTGTTCCAGGCCTGGGTAACCATGGAAAGCGGACGGCCCGTCCCTGCGGCCGAACTTGCATCGTTGATCGAGACGGTCATAAAGGCAGGCTTTCATCCAAAGTACTCTACTCTCTTCAGCGACCTTCTGCTTGCCGCGAACCGGAATGCATGGGACACAATGCCGTTGTTTCCCATAACCGATACGCTGATGCGAGCAGGTAATCTGGAACCGTGTTGGGCGGATCCCGAATTCCGCCGGGCCGCATTCCTTCTGGCAGACCCATCCGTTGCACAACATATCGATCTCTGGAACGAGCTGGAAAACGCTCGCAAGCAGAAAGCCTGGTCGTGGGCGCTGAAAATCTGCATCTCCCTTGTATCTCGCGAACCACAGGATGGCCTTATCCGTCCGGCGGACCAAGTGCTTGCCGAATTGCTGGAGAGCGTTCCTGATCGAACAGGCGGCAGGTACATCGAGGTCGCACGTTCACTTCGCAGAGATCTGCCCGCCTGCGCAGGTCACATATGACGGCGCGCGCAATTTCAGACGTCTGAAAGTTCTCCTCATGGCCTCTGATCAAGCCTGACCATACCTTTCCCTCTCACCGACGCGGTCTTGCTGACCGAATCTTTGATCGCAGGGAGGAGATTGAACGCAATGGCTGAACTTGTCGCAGTGTATGCTGTCCCGCATACACCAAGCTTCGTTGCGGACGCCCAACTGAACGGCTCGAGCTCGGAGGCAATGCGTTACTTCGCAGAAATCCGCAATCATCTCGAACTCGCTCGGCCAGACGTTCTCGTCACGATCAACAACGATCATTTCAACACGTTCTTCTTTGACAATTTGCCAACATTTGCGATCGGCACCGCCAAGATGACGGCGGGGCCTAATGATCAGACGCCTGGAATGCCATGGTATAAGGTCAAAGTGGAGACGAACGCGGCCAAACATCTGCTCTCGACCCTCATAGGGGCGGGTTTCGACTTCTCATCGACAGTCGACTTCGAAATTGATCACGGCGTGCTGGTGCCCCTTCATTTCCTTACTCCGGATATGAACCTTCCTGTTGTCCCGATCTTCATTAATTGCGTCGTGCCACCGCTACCCCTTGCATCTCGGTGCTTTGCATTGGGTCGGACACTCGTACAAGCGATAGAGTCATGGGAGAGCGATGCTCGCGTCGCCATTATCTCCAGTGGATCCCTCAGTCTCGAGATCGGAGGGCCAAGAGTGGCGGTAGACAAAACCTTCGGCGTGCCCGACCCTCACTGGGCTGCCTGGATTCTTCAGCAGATCAAGTCCGGCTGCCATGAGGATCTGATTTCACGAGCCACGCAAGAGCGGATGCTTCAGGCTGGCAACGTCGCAGGCGAGCTTCTCAACTGGATTGTTGCCTTGGGCATGGTTGGACGACATCCGCCAACGATCTTGATCGACCAACCGCAACTTGGAAATGCGTTCGCGGCATGGACCATTCAGGGAGGTGCCCGATGAACGTATACCTCATTCACACCCTTTGCAGGCGTATCCTTCACGACAAGGACTTTCGCAAGCTCGTTTTGATGTCGCCCGAGACCGCGCTTGATACCATGCCGTTTTCCGAGGAGGAGCGGGCAGCACTTTTGTCCGGGGACGTCGGGCGCTTGAACCGCGCTGGCGCATCCGGCTTTCTGCTGCTGATCTTGTCTCGCTTCGAGGTATTCGGCCTGGCCCTCCCGATCTTCAATCGCCGAATGCGAACAGGAGCGCCGGACTAGCCCACCCGATCCACTTTGGGGATGGATTCATAACAACCAAAGACTGACCGATCGGCGGACCCTGGGGGCCGCCTTGGGGAACGCGTTGGTCGCAGGCTCACGACGGAGGATGGAATGAGCGAAAGAAAAATTCAGGAAATTGGACCACTTCAAAGGCGGACACTCGGCAGCAGCTTCATTGGCTGGATGTTCGACGGTTTCGAGACAAGCACGCTGATCCTGGTAGGCGGCGTGGCCGCCATGTCGCTGCTGGCTAATCCAACACCGGATGAAATTCGCCTAGCGGTCGGTACGGCACTTGGCGCCACGCTTTTGGGATGGGCCATCGGCGGCACGATCGGAAGCATCCTGGCAGACCGCGTCGGCCGCAAGCTAATGTTGATGATATCGATTGCCGGCTATTCCGTGCTGACAGCGCTGACGGCATTTAGTCCCTCTTGGACTATCCTCATCGTTTTGCGCTTTCTCACCGGCATGTTTCTTGGGTCAGAGTGGAGTACAGGGACTGCATTGGTCGCCGAAACATGGCCGGACCGCGCCCGCGCTAAAGCGCTCGGCATCATGCAATCGGGCTATGGCTTCGGTTTCTTTCTCGCCGCCGGACTATGGCTGTGGATCCAGCCGAACTGGGGGCCCGACGCATGGCGCGCGATGTTCTTGATCGGCGTGCTCCCCGCATTTCTGCTGCTCTACATTCGTCGCAAAGTACCGGAATCGAAAGTCTGGCTTGACGCGGTGAAAGAGCCCACGGCCAGTGGAACCGGGTTGGCGAAGAAGGAATCGCGTATCGCGCTCCTTTTCGGAGATCCGGAAGGCCTGAAACGCGCGCTAGCCACCTTGGTAATGGCGGCTGTCACCGTTTCGGTCTTCTACGGAACCTCAGCACTCATCGGACCTTATATCGGTGCCCTTGCCGCAAGAGAAGGGTTGGCCGCAAGCTCATGGGCGTCAATTAGCGCACTCGTCTACAATGGCGGAGCAATAGTCGGCTATATCAGCGCAGGCTTCATCGCCGATAGCATCGGTCGCAAACGCTATATGCTCGTCATGTTCGTCGGCGCGATCACCGCTGGCGCCGTCCAGGCATATGTGCCTGAGACGCTGACATGGTCCCTGGTCTCTGTCTTCATTCTGGGGGTGTTTACGCTAGGTGTTTTCTCCTGGATGCCGATCTATTTGCCTGAGCTTTTCAAGACGAAGATCCGCTCGACCGCTTCGGGTATCGTTTTCAACCTTGCCCGACTGGTATCGTTCCCGCTGCCGATCCTGACGGCCTTCCTGTTCTCGACGCTCGGTGGTTTCCACATGACTATCCTTTCGATGGTCTTGCTCTACGTCGTCGCGATTTTTGCGCTCTCGTTCTTGCCGGAAACCCGCGGCAAGCCTCTCCCCAATTAAACACCTCAAAATCTCCGAAGGGCACATATAATGAACCTCGAAATCGAAGGTAAGGCTGCGATCATCACTGGAGCAAGTGCCGGAATTGGCTTTGCTGTCGCTGAAGAACTCCTCGCGAATGGCGCCCGCGTTCTGATCGTCGCGCGAGATAAGGGACGATTGGCCGACGCGGCCCGCAAGCTCGCATCGAAAGTTGACAGCCGCAGCAACGATGTTGTGGCCCTGGCGGCAGATGTCAGCGGACCGGAGGCGGCCGGCATGATCGTCGATCACGCTATCAAGGCGTTCGGCGGTATTGATATCCTCGTCAACAATGCCGGACGCGCTCACGCTGGCGGATTGATGGCATCGACCGAGGAAGACTGGCAAGAGATGACAGCCGTCAAACTGACCTCGATGAGGCGCCTTTGCAAAGCGGCGATACCGCACATGCAGAAGGCGAAATGGGGTCGCATCGTCAACATGTCCTCTATCGGTGGCATTTACCCCAACCCGAAGCTGTTCGTGTCTCACGTTCTGAGCGGTGCCATCAACAACTTGACGAAATCGCTCGCGCTCGAGGTGGCGAAAGACGGTATTCTCGTTAATGCAATTGGCATCGGCGCGGTGGCGACCGATAACTGGGCCAACAATATGGTCCCAGCGGTTCGCCGCTCCAGGCCAGAGTTTGCGAAACTCTCTGACGACGACATCATCGCGCGTATCTCAGCAGAATGCACACCGGTCGGCCGCGCCGGCTCGGCGCGTGAAATCGCCGCGATCGCTGCATTCCTCAGCTCTGGCAGAAACGGATTCGTGACTGGCGATACGATTGAGGCCTCGGGCGGCGCCGACCGCTTCATGTAACCCCCTATGCGCGACCGGTCGCCCGCTTCGACACGGCGGGCGATGCCATCGCTCGTATGCTCAATTGTGCCCCTGCGATGGCCACTGGCACGTATTGCAGGATCAGATCACCATCCAATCTTCGGAGTGCGCGATGACCAGGATCAATGTCACCGCTGAAGAAGCGCTTGCGTACCATCTTGAGCCCAGCCCGGGGAAATACCAGATTATTGCCTCGAAGCCCTTAAAGACGCCGCGCGACCTTTCCATGGCTTACAGCCCGGGCGTGGCGTATCCGGTTCAAGCGATCGCAGACCGCGCCGACGCTGCTTACGACTACACCATCAAAGGCAATATGGTTGCCGTCATCACGAATGGCACAGCGATTCTGGGACTCGGCAATCTCGGCGCGCTCGCCGCCAAGCCCGTCATGGAAGGCAAGGCCGCCCTGTTCAAACTCTTCGCCGATATCAATGCCATCGATATAGAACTTGCATCGGAAAACGTCGATGATTTGGTGAAGGCGATCCATCTGATGCATCCGACCTTCGGCGGAATCAACCTGGAGGATATCAAGGCGCCTGAATGTTTCATGCTCGAAGAGCGCCTTAAGGCAATAATGGACATCCCGGTCTTCCATGATGACCAGCATGGAACGGCCGTGACCTGCGCAGCCGGTTTAGTTAATGCACTGGAGCTCGTCGGCAAGAAGATCGGCATGGCTCGAATTGTGGTAAACGGGGCGGGCGCGGCAGGGATCGCATGCGTGAAGCTTCTTCGTGCGATGGGTGCTCACCCTAGCCGCACGATTTTGTGCGACTCGCAAGGAACAGTGTGGCGCGGTCGCGAGCTCGGCATGAACCGCTGGAAATCTGAATTGGCGGTCGAAACGCACGCCCGGACTTTGCAGGATGCTTTGACAGAAGCCGACGTGTTTATAGGGGTTTCCGTCAAGGGTGCTGTGACAGCTCAAATGCTACGTACCATGCGCGACAAGCCTATTATCTTTGCCCTTGCCAACCCCGATCCAGAGATTACGCCTGACGAGGCTCTCGCGGTCCGCGCTGATGCGATCATAGCAACCGGTCGGTCTGACTATCCCAATCAAGTCAACAATGTGCTGTGCTTTCCCTACATCTTTCGCGGTGCGCTCGATGCCAAGGCAAGAGAGATAAACGATCCGATGAAGATCGCATGTGCGCTGGCGCTGGCTCGCCTAGCGCGCGAGCCCGTGCCGGAGAGCGTCAAGCATATTCACGGCAAGGATCTCTCCTTCGGGCGCGACTACATCATTCCATCGCCGTTTGATCCCCGACTGCTGAGTGAGATCTCGCCAGCGGTGGCGCGTGCGGCAATCGAGACTGGTGCAGCGCGGTAAAGCGCGAGAACCATCCAACTCTAGCCGCGGCATGACACCGCGTTTGGGATAGACGGCAACCTTTGCCTTCGAATGAAGTTGTGACCAGGAGGATTGGCGCTTAATCGCCAGTCCTTTCAAGCTAAGAAGAGCACGCAGCCTCGAACTCGCGGATGACGTCAGGCGTGTTATCATCACGAAGGACCGCATCTGCACCGGTAAGGCGTGGATCCAACGGAGCCGCCTCTTCTATATAGGAGGAGATGAAGAATGCCATTTCACCCTCCCAGACTTCACGGCCATCGACAGTCCCGGGGCAGAGGTGCGCTCCATCGAAATCAGATTGCAGCTCATCGACCGTCGGCTGCGTGGTGGCGAGCGAAACTGTCAAAGCCAGAACGAAAAACATTGTAACCTCGGCGCTGTCTGAAACGCCCACTCATCAGATTCTTTTCCACAAGTCGACGGGCTCACGGGCGACCTCACGCACCGGTGATCAGCGATTAATATCTGAACGTAGATCAGCGAAAAGAGTTCAACGCCTTTACCCACCCTGTCTCCAGCGCCGAACAAAGCCTGGAAGATCGGAAGGTCGAGTTGTGGACGGGGCGGTCACATTGAACGGCCGCGGCATACTTGCCAGAGCGCTTGCGCAAGACATGGCCCCATCTTCAAAGGGCGGAAATTGGTTCGACGAAACCCAACGTCATCATGAGCCTGTTTCGCATTGCGGGGTTCCCAGCGAGCGCTCGACCTGATATGTTCCTTTTTTGTTCGCGCTGAATCGGAAACTGCCGGAAAAAAGAGCGTCATTTTCCGAGGGATAAGCCGAGACGAGAGACTTAGGGGAACTTCATTGGACTGGTCGGCAAGATGACCGCAGCCTATCTTGAGAAACTGAACGACCGCCAGCGTAATGCGGTTGAGCACGGCGTAGGAGCGCCTGACCAATCAATCGGTGGCCCTCTCCTTATTATCGCTGGCGCAGGAAGTGGCAAGACCAACACCTTGGCTCACCGCGTCGCGCATCTGATCGTCAACGGCGCCGATCCACGCCGCATCCTGCTCATGACCTTTTCGCGGCGCGCGGCGTCGGAGATGGCGCGGCGGGTGCAGCGCATCTGCCGGCAGGTGCTCGGCGACAACGCCGCCGTGATGACGGACGCTTTGGCTTGGGCCGGAACGTTTCATGGGATCGGCGCGCGGCTGTTGCGCATGTATGCCGAGCAGATCGGCTTGAGCGTCGATTTCACGATCCATGACCGTGAAGACTCCGCTGATCTCATGAATCTCGTCCGGCATGAACTGGGCTTTTCCGCTAAGCAAAGCCGGTTTCCGACCAAGGGCACGTGCATCTCGATCTACTCGCGGGTGGTCAATTCGCAGGTGTCGATTAAGGAGGTCCTTAAATCCTTCTATCCCTGGGTGCTTGAATGGGAAGATGAGCTCAAGCAGCTCTTCGCCGCCTACGTTGAGGCCAAGCAGGCACAAAACGTCCTGGATTACGATGACTTGCTACTCTACTGGGCTCAGATGGTCTCCGAGCCGGAATTAGGCGAGGATGTCGGAAATCGATTTGACCACATCCTCGTCGATGAATACCAGGATACAAACCGCCTCCAAGCGTCGATCCTGATGTCTCTGGCGCCCGGCGGCCGTGGCTTGACCGTCGTTGGCGACGACGCGCAGTCGATCTATTCTTTCCGCGCGGCAACCATCCGCAACATCCTCGATTTCCCGCAGGAATTTTCGCCGAAGCCCGCAGACGTCATCACGCTCGACCGCAATTATCGCTCGACCCAGCCCATTCTGGCCGCCGCCAATGCCGTCATCAAGCTGGCGCGTGAGCGCTATACGAAAAACCTCTGGACCGACCGCGCGTCGGAGCAGCGCCCGATGCTCGTAACGGTCAAGGATGAGATCGACCAAGCCGCCTATATCGTCGAGCAGGTGCTCGCAAACCGCGAGATCGGCCTCACCTTGAAGGAGCAGGCCGTGCTGTTTCGCACCTCCAGCCATAGCAGCGCGCTCGAAATCGAGCTTACACGGAGAAACATTCCCTTCGTCAAATTCGGTGGTCTTAAATTTCTCGACGCCGCGCACGTCAAGGACATATTGGCGGTCATGCGGTTTGCGCAGAACCCACGCGACCGCGTTGCGGGTTTCCGTGTGCTGAAGCTGCTGCCCGGCATTGGACCGCAAACGGCCGGCAGGATCCTCGACACGATCGCGGCCGACCCCGAGCCCTTGCAGTCGCTGGCCGAAGTTCCACCCCCGCCGAAGACCGGCGATGACTGGCCCGCCTTCATCACACTCGTCACGGCGCTCAGAAAGGCCGAGGCTGGCTGGCCGGCTGAGATCGGTACGGTGCGGATGTGGTATGAACCTCATCTCGAGCGCATCTACGAGGATGCCGATACCCGAAAGGAAGATCTCGCGCAGCTCGAGCAAATCGCCAGCGGCTATGCCAGCCGTGAACGGTTCTTGACCGAACTGACCCTCGATCCGCCAGACGCGACCAGCGACCAAGCTGGCGTGCCGCTGCTCGACGAGGATTATCTGATCCTCTCGACGATCCATTCGGCCAAGGGACAGGAGTGGCGCGCGGTGTTCATGCTCAACGTCGTCGATGGCTGCATTCCATCCGACCTCGGTGTGGGCACGACCGCCGAACTCGAAGAGGAGCGCCGGCTGCTTTATGTCGGCATGACGCGAGCGCGCGACAACCTTAATCTGATCACGCCGCAGCGCTTCTTCACGCATGGCCAAAACGCCCACGGGGACAGGCACGTCTATGCCTTACGGACGCGCTTCATACCGGCGACGCTGCTGCAATATTTCGAGACGACGACCTGGCCGACGGTGTCGGCCGCGGCCAGTGAGCGAAGCGCAAGGCAGATCCACATCGATGTCGGCGCCCGTATGCGCTCCATGTGGACGTGAGATGAGCGTGGACGCCGCCCCACAGGCGCGGAAGATCATCCATGTCGATATGGACGCCTTCTATGCGTCTGTCGAGCAGCGCGATAATCCCGAGCTGCGGGGAAAGCCGGTTGCCGTCGGCGGCTCGGCGGCGCGCGGGGTCGTTGCCGCTGCAAGCTATGAGGCGCGGGCCTACGGCGTGCGATCCGCACTACCGTCGGTGACGGCCAAACGCCGCTGCCCCGACTTGATTTTCGTGTCGCCGCGCTTCGACGTCTATCGTGCCGTCTCCGGCCAAATCCGCGAGATTTTCACGGAGCATACCGACCTGATCGAACCCTTGTCACTTGACGAGGCCTATCTTGACGTCACGAGCAACAAGCAGGACATTCCGATTGCGACTGAGATCGCCGCCATGATCCGCGCACGTATCAAGGACGTCACCGGTCTCAATGCCTCAGCCGGCATCTCCTATTGCAAGTTCCTCGCAAAGATGGCGTCGGATCTCAACAAGCCGAACGGCCAAGCGGTCATTACCCCACGTAACGGGCCGGCTTTCGTCGAGGCGCTGGCCGTTAAAAAATTCCATGGCGTGGGGCCATCGACCGCCGCGAAGATGGAAAGGCTTGGCATCCTGACCGGTGCGGATCTCAAAGCGAAATCCCTGCCCTGGCTACAGGAGCATTTCGGCAAGTCGGGTGCCTGGTATCACAACATCTGCCGCGGCATCGATAACCGGCCTGTCCAACCGGATCGACCACGCAAGTCGGTCGGCGCCGAGGACACCTTCACGGTCGATATCTTCGATCTCGACCCCGCGCGCGCGGAAATTTCGCCGCTTGCCGCCAAGGTTTGGCGCCACTGCGATGGAAAGAGCCTCCATGGGCGGACGGTGACAGTGAAGGTCAAATATGCCGACTTCCAGATCGTCACCCGCAGCAGGACGTCTTCGACGCCGATCGGCAGCTTAAAGGATCTCGAAGCCATAAGCCAATCGCTCCTCCAGGCGTTGTTCCCCACGCCAAAAGCCATCCGCCTGCTCGGTGTAACGCTCTCGTCCTTCAATGGCGACGAGGAAGCCGATGCGGACCAGCTTGAGCTACAGATTTAAATCCCTGCAGGTCGAAATGCACGCCTGGCGCCCTACCTTGCCAGGTATGGCATTGGTCAATCGGAGGCGCCATGTGCAACGATTATCGCCTGACGGTCGAACTTGCCTCGGTTATCGCGGAATTTGAGCAGCTCAAGATCAAGATTCGCTTTCCCGAGGGCCGCCCCAATATCGAGGCGCGCGAGGACATCAAGATCACCGACACGGCGCCGATCATCCGCGGCGTCGAGGGCGAGCGCGGAATGGGCGAGCTGATCCAGCGAAGGTGGAGCTGGCCGAGCCCGACCAACAAGCCGGTCTACAATTTTCGCTCCGAGGGCCGCGAATTCACATCCAGCCGGTGCCTCATCGTCGCCGATGGCTTCTATGAATTCACAAAACCGGGGGATCCGAAGAAGAAGCGCAAGGACAAGTGGCTGTTTCGCAGGATCGGTGAGCCCCTTTTCGCCATTGCCGGTATCTGGCGCGAGACGGACAGTGTCGGACAAGCCTTCACGATGCTGACGATGGAGCCGGGCCCTGATGTGGCGACCTATCATGATCGTCAGATTGTGATCCTCGAACGGGGTAGTTGGGCCGATTGGCTTGATAGCTCTGTCCCGGCGAAATCCCTGATCAGGCCTCTTTCGCCGGGGTCCCTCTCGGTAGAACAGGTTGGTTGATCGCTTCACGCCTGATCGCGCGTACTCAAAACGACAGACGCGTAAGTTGATGCGAGACCGCCGGCGCGCGTGTTTAAGTGTCTGGCAGCGATGTCCGGTCCGTCCCGACGCGTGAGCGAAGGCCACATTTAGCAGGATGGACTCTTGAGCGCGAGAGCGTACAGTGCTGCTGTGGGTGGAAACTGATAGCGGCGCCGCATTTGCGAGTGTTGATCCGCTCCCGCCCCAGGCACGAGGGCTCGACCATGAACAGTCATCCCCGACAGGGGGCTTTCCAGCCAGAGGAACTGGACGCACTGCAGTCGATCTATGATGAGATCACTGCGCAAAGCTGGTTCCCGGACCTCCCAGAAGCCCGCGAAGATCTAGCCAAATACCTTTTTGAGACGTTTCCAAGCCCAACCTACGACGCGGACCGTCACCGCTCAGATATCGAAGCGTCTGTTCGTCTCTACTATGCGAACGAATGCGCTCATTATCGCGCTCTTATTTCTCCAAAATAGCCGGCACGTATCCGAAAGCTGTTGTGATGCGCGTTGATCGACCAAGACCAGCCCTAACGATCATCGCCGCGCTCCTAGCAGTTGCGGGCTGCGCGACGGAAGAACCGGGGCGCGTGCAGGCGTCAGGTATCTGTGATGGCATTGCTGCCATGCGCCTGGTGGGTGCATTGAGTATTTCCGACGCCGACGCGATGCGCTTGACCGGTGCGACTATCGTGCGCCAGATCGCTCCAGGTCAGCCCGTCCAACAGGACTACACCAGCGCGCGCCTTACGATCGAGACCGATCCGTCATCTGGTCGCATCGCTCACGCAGCGTGTGGATGACGAATGGTCGTTCCCGCTATCAGACCGAAGAAGAGCTCGCAAGCGCACGGCGCAGAGCCTCATAAGCCTCATTAAGGGCCAATTTGAAGGGCTACGACACCGGCTGGCAATGGCGCGGTAAAAAAGTAATCCACGCATACTGAAACCATTACGGACAATACTATCTACGGTCTCAGTCAAACACGTGGCTAAAATAAATGAAAAAGCGCAGATCAGCCATTCCTCTGCTCGATGAGTCCAACGCGACGCTGCAGTCGCGCGCCATTCGCCGACGGGATCCCGAGCAACCCAACCTACCGTTCGATCCTATGCCCGAGCGTGTCGAGCCGTGCCTGGCGCTGCTACGTCGCGCGCCTCCGAAGGGATCTGACTGGCTTTACGAGATCAAGTGGGATGGGTATCGCCTCGCAATCCATATCGAGCCAAAGGGCGTGCGGGTCATAACGCGCGGCGGCCACGATTGGACGCATCGCTTTCCCAGGATCGCCGATGCAGCGAAAAAACTCGGCGTCGGGACAGCGATCCTCGACGGTGAGGCGGTGGTGCTCAACCAGGAAGGCCATTCGGACTTCGGGGCACTGCAACGTTCTCTCGGCGGTCGCGGCGGCAAGCGGGCATCCACTGAGGCAGTCTTCTTCGCTTTCGATCTCCTCTATTTCGATGGCCATGATTTGACCCAGACGGAGCTTTCCGTTCGCCGGCACCTGCTGGAGGATTTTCTCGACGGCGCTGTCGGCGCGGTGCAGTTGTCGGAAGAAGTCCCTGGCGATGGCGGCCAGTTGCTGGCAAATGCCTGCTCGTTGGGGCTAGAGGGCATCATCGCCAAGCACCGCGACCGGCCATATCGCGCCGGAAGGACGGGCGATTGGGTTAAGATCAAATGCGTTCAGAGCGAGAGCTTCATGATCGTCGGATATGAGCGTTCCAAATCCACCCGCGGCGGGGTTGGGAGTCTGTTGCTTGCCGCCCGTAGTGGCGATGACTGGGTCTCGGTCGGTTCGGTCGGGACTGGATTCAAGACGGCCGACGCCGAGTACTTGCGCAAGACGCTCGATAAGCTGAAGATCAGCAGGCCGGTCATACCTTTAAAGGGCAAAAGCTATGTCTTCACGAAACCGACACTGATCGCCGAGATCGAGTTTCGCGGCTGGACCGATGACGGAAACCTACGGCATGCGTCTTACAAGGGTCTCCGCGAGGTGCAGGACAATGCAGCGGTCTTTGACGTCGGTGACAAGTCTGCGAGCTGAACCCGGCTGTGCCCGTTGCGCGACAAGAAGCGGTGAGTGAATTCAAGGACCAAGCGACGGTTACGCGGGCTCGCCGACGCGCTTTAGTTCGAAGAAGTATAGCTGATTGTGCCCGCTGATCGCCATTGCGCCCATCAGATGCTGGCCGTCGATCCGCCGGAAGTGGTCAACGATGGGCTGTGCATCGTAGACCATGGCCGCGCTGGTCTTCCCGTTGAAGGGGAGCATTCTTACGGAGGCGATCGGACCATTCGCCCGCAGGCGACGATGGAGATTGGAGAATAGATTTCCGACGACCCGCGTTCTACCGAGAGCGTGAAAACGAAGTGCCAATCGAAGAGGAATCCATTTGGCATCGATTGCGACCAGGCGTCGCTCTCCCGATTGGAACAGCAGCGCATCCGCGCGCAGTTCCGAGGTGAACCTCTTACCGAACCAGCCAAGATTTTCCAGCACGCCGTCGAGGGGATGGCCAGACGGGATACCCCGCCCCCTCCACAGGCCGACAAGTTGGTGCGGCCCAACCGGCGGCAGGTCGCGGAATCGCTGAAGAGCCGTCTCCTGAGCGACAATCGGACTATCGGTGCGCATCATAGCGGGGCTTACACCTGCTTTCTATCGATCAAGATCGGCATGATCGAGAACGAAGTGTTCCATTACCAGCCGCAGATTGCGTCGGTTCGATTTAAAGTAGGCGTCGAACACGTCGCCAAACAGCGGCACGCTACCACAGACTGTATCGAACCCGACATTTACCAGCATCTTTACCAACTTGCCGTTCGGGACGCCGAGCCGGCGCGCTTCATTTATGATGATCAGGCTGGCGGCTGCAGCCGCGAGGTCACCCACACCTGGTATCAGGCCGATAACCGAGTCCGCGCCGAACGCGAAGCGCGTGCCCGGAATCCGCAGCGCGGTGTCCATGAGCCGCGCCAGACCGCGCATTCGCCGAAGGCGCGCCATTTGCTCGATCGAGAGGGTCTGCGTTTTCATTGGTTCGAACTGATCTCGATACGCGAACGTTCAAGGATCATCACGCTGCCTTCTGCTTGTTCAGCCGCTTGATGGCTTGTTCCAGCGGTCGTTGGCCGTCTAAGTAATCCTCCCAAGCGCTCGTCTTTGACAGAAACGCCGGCAGGCTGCGGAGGGTAAACCGCTTGGGATCGAGATCGGATCTCACCTGCGTCCAGGTCAGCGGCATCGATACGGTGGCGCCCGGCCGTGCTCGTGGCGAGAGCGGCGCTACGGCCGTTGCCATGCGATCGTTGCGCAGATAGTCGAGGAAGATGCGGCCTTCCCGCAGGCTCTTGGTCATTTTGATGAGATAGGCATCGGGATTGTCGCGCGCCATCTCCTGGCAGACGTCGTGGGCAAAGGCTTTGGCTTCAGCCCAGGAGAGTGGCTTGCGGACACTAACGGCAAGCGGTGTTACGACATGCAGACCCTTACCGCCCGTCGTTTTGCAAAAGCTGATGAGCCCCAGGTCGTCCAGCCGGTCGCGCATCTCGCGCGCGGCCGTAACAACGGCCGAGAAGGGCACGTCCGGGCCCGGGTCGAGGTCGAATACCAGCCGTCCCGGGACCTCAGGCTCTCCGGGCTCGCAGTTCCACGGATGCAACTCCACCCCACCGATCTGGGCGATGGCGAGGAGGCCTTCGACGCGGTCAACCTGGAGATAGGGCTTCTTGTCGCCGGAGACCTTGACCAGTTCCAACAGGTTCGACGTTCCCGGCATGGCGTGCCTTTGAAAGAACTGTTCGCCCGCGGTCCCATCAGGCGCGCGAATGATGGAACATGGCCGTCCCTTGACGTGGTCGATAAGCCAAGAGCCGACAGCTTCGTAATACCGCGCGAGATCCTCCTTCGTGACGGACTGTCCGTCGCCGCCGGCGTCGGGCCACAAGGACTTGTCCGGATTGGAGATGAGCACGCCCATGACGTCGGCCTTGGTGCCCTTCCGGCGCGTGGGCTTTGACCTTGTAGCTTTCGCCGGCTCCAGCGTCTCGCTCTTGACCGGAGACGCCGGCCTTTCGGCCTCCACCTCCGCGGCTGGCTTATCCTCCCGCAGACCCTTGAATGCCGCTTGTCGGACCAAGCCATCGGCGGTCCAGCCAGCGAACTCGATCTCCGCGACCAGTTCGGGTCTGAGCCAGACCAGCTCCTTTGCCTTCTTCGGCGCGCCAATGCCTGTGAAGGGAGAGGTCTCCGCTTCCACTGCCTTCAACTTCGGCAGCAGTGCTTCGATCGTCTTGGCACCATATCCGGTGCCCACCCGCCCAACATAGACAAAATGTTCGCCGCGATTGACACCGACCAAAAGCGACCGAAACTTGCCGTTGGTCTTGGCGTAGCCACCGATAACAACCTCGTGGCCGGCCCGGCATTTTGACTTTGTCCATGTGCTTGCACGACCTGACTGGTATGCCGCATCTGCCTGTTTCGAGACGATGCCTTCAAGCGAAAGCTTGCATGCGGAGCGCAACACCGCATCACCGCCGGTCTCGAAGTGCTCGACAAAGCGCAGACGCGGTTCGTCGGTGGCATCAGCAAGCAGGGTCTGCAGCTGGCCCTTGCGGTCTGCCAGGCCTATGCCCCGCAGATCCTCGCCACCGTCGAACAAGAGGTCGAATGCGAAATACACCAAATTGCCTGTAGCGCCTTCCGACAATGCCGCCTGTAGCGCTGCGAAGTCAGGAGCGCCATTATCATCGAGCGCGCAGATCTCGCCGTCGATGATGCAGTCGGGAAGCGCGGCCGAGGCTTTCGCGATCTCGGGATATTTGGAAGTCCAGTCCAACCCCTTACGCGTTTTGAGAGTCACCGCACCGTCTGCAATGCGCATCTGGATTCTATAACCGTCGAATTTTATCTCGTGCAGCCAGGTGTCACCCGCTGGCGGACGCTCTCGCGTTTCGCAAAGTTGCGGCGGGATGAAGCCCGGCATTTCGGCGGTGGCGGAACGCGCGACTGTCTTGCGAGCCTTCTTCTTGCGCTCATCGGCGGCGAGACCGTGCTTGCTGTCCCAGATGGCATCTGCCCCGACGTCGGCGCTCGCCATCATAAACGGCGTCGGCTTTCGTCCCTTGCCGCCAGCGATTTGTTCCATCGTTCGCCCCGAAGCGACGGAGGACATGTTCTCTTCTAAGATGGCGGCGCCATTCCCGTCGACACCGTGCTCGTCATGGTGCTTGATCAACAGCCAGTTGGTTCGCTTTCCGCCGTTGCGGTCGTGACGCATACGCACGAGTACGAAGCTGCCGTGAAGGCGTTTGCCGTGCAGTACGAACTTCAAGTCACCCTTCTGCAAAGCGTCCTCAGGCGACATCTTGCCTTCGGGTTCCCAGTATCCGCGATCCCACAACATCACCGTCCCGCCGCCATACTGGCCCTTTGGGATCGTGCCTTCGAAATCGCCATAGTCGAGCGGATGGTCCTCGACCTCGACGGCCAGCCGTTTGTCGTTCGGATTAAGCGACGGCCCTTTTGTCACCGCCCAGGATTTGAAGACGCCGTCGAGTTCAAGGCGGAGATCGTAATGAAGGCGCGTGGCATCGTGTTTATGGATAACGAAACGGAGCCTGTTCGACCGCTTGACGGTTGTCGAGCCGCTGGGTTCCTGCGTCTGCTTGAAATCGCGCTTCTTCTTGTAGGTTGAAAGCCTGTCAGCCGCCATCTTCGACCTCGATACACTTTGCGCTGCTGGCACTCGGATGTGGAGATGAACCCGTTGTAAAGCATAGTTGTTCCAGACCCTTTTTCACAAAGGACAAGGAGGGTCGGCAAAAACGAACCAATACGATTATGGGGCGAACCACGCTTAATTAACGTGATTGGCGCGTGTAGGCCTTTAAGCCATCCCTACTTGCGCTGGAGGACGATTTTGCTTGTGACGACCGCTTTGCCCGTGGTCGGATCCAAATCGGTTGTCGTTAGGGTGAGCCCGCGCGATCCGGATTTAGCAACCGAGAGCCGCGCCTGGCGGTCTCCGTTGATCTCCTTCGCCCACCGAATAGTGAGGTTCAACGCCTTGCCGCTTCTTTTCCCCGCCAAGGTAGCCCGCCCGGAGCCCGCGCCAATGTACGACCCTCGGTAAGCACCGGCCTTGCTCGTCAAGTCAGCTTTTATCGTGCGTGAAACGACGACGAGCCCGCGACATTTTCCATTTAGGGATAGGGTGCTTGAAGTCGTGGTGGAGCGGAAGCTACAAGACACGTTGATTAGGCCCTTGTTGGTACGCAGCCGCACTTGACCCGTCCCTTCGTACTGACCTTTAAGCGACGTGAGGAACTGCTCTTCACTCGCGGCGGCGGAATAGGTGTGCGTCAATGCCAGGCCGGCGGCCACGATGGCCATTGTGACAGTCTTCATGACAAGCTCCTTATTTATCTGGAGCAGGAAGACATATGGGCGAAGGATGTTCCGGTCTGGCGTGTATCCACTGTTTTAAAACGACGCCAATGACTGGTCTTGAATTTCCTCTGTCCAATATCAAAAACAGGCTCGTCGTCTGAACCAGCGGGCTGGACAAGCATTATGAAAGACCTAAGTGGGTCCTGCGATATGCTGCTGGGGGGGAATGGTATTGGTAATTTCAGAAAGCTACCGGGATATATTTGTTGGTGACAGTGAGATGACGCAAATGATGCGCCAGCACGACTGGTCACGAAGCTCGCTTGGCACACCGGACACATGGCCAGAGGGTTTGAAAGCGGCCCTGCGACTCTTGCTGACGTCGAAATTCGAAATGTGGCTCGGTTGGGGGCCTGACATTGCGTTCTTCTACAACGATGCATATCGCCCGACGCTCGGAAACAAGCATCCAAATGCCCTCGCCGTGCCAACGAAAGTTTTGTACGCCGAAATCTGGGACGACGTCCGAGGTAGGCTGGCGACGGTCTATGAAAAGGGTCAGTCGACCTGGGACCGGGCGCTTCTTCTTTTGCTCGAGCGCGATGGATATCCTGAAGAGACCTACCACACGTTTTCCTATAGCCCGTTGATCGGGGACAGCGGGAAGGTCGAAGGGGTCTTTTGTGCCGTTGCCGAGGAAACGCAGCGGGTCATTGGTGAAAGACGCATCGCGACAATGAGGACGCTGGCCTCGGGTCTGGCCGCCTCCGACACACAAGGAGAGGTCCTCGAGGCATCATACGAGGCTCTCAAGGAAAATCTTCAGGATCTTCCGTTCAGCGCGCTCTACCTCTTCGACAAGCACGGCAAGGCGAACCGAGAGTGGATATGCGGCGCGCCGGATGATCATCCATTGATGCCGAAAGAGATCGACGGCTACTCTGGATTCTTGAACCTCCGTCACACATGGACGACCCAAGCCGTAGAGTTGCTTGATCTGACGACAGTGGACAACGTCCCGTCCGGGCCTTGGCCGAAGCCGCCAAAACAGGCTGCGATCGTACCATTGATCGGCCAAGGAGGGGGCAAGCCGAAGGGCGTTCTGGTCAGCGGACTGAATTTCCACCGCTCAGTCAGCGACGAGTATCTGGATTTTCTAAAGCTGATCGCCGGACAGATCGCATCGCGCCTTGCCAGCACCGAGGCCTTCGAGATTGAACGCCAGAGGTCGGCCGCGCTGGCAGAAGCTGCGGAACTGCGGGAGCAGGCCGCTGCTGCGCTGGAGCAGCTCAATCGCCAGCTTTCCACCGAGGTCGAGCTTCGCACGGCGGAGCGGGATCGGATGCGGCACCTTTTTCAGAAGGCACCAAGTTTTATGTGCATTCTGCGGGGACCAGATCATGTTTTTGAACTCGTCAACGACTCCTACCAGCAACTGGTCGGTCAACGCGACCTTCTGGGGCTAAGCGTGAGGGATGCTCTTCCAGATGTCGCGGGTCAGGGCTTTTTCGAGCTGCTCGACGATGTCTTTCGGTCAGGCGAGGCCTATATCGGTCGATCTCTTTCCGTCACCCTCAAGCGCGAAGGAGGTGATGAGCCAGACGAGCGGTTTATCAATCTCATCTACCAGCCGATTTATGATGAGAACGGTGGCGTTACAGGCATTTTTGTCGACGGCTTCGACGTCACGCATCAGAAGCGGGCGGAAGAACAACTCCAGAACCTCAACCATAATCTGGAGAAACGCGTTGAGCAACGCACCCAGGAACTGCGTTCCGCACTCCTGCAGCTTGAGAGGGAAACCGTCGAGCGCGAGGCCGCGGAGAAGGCACTGCGGCAAGCCCAGAAGATGGAGGCTCTTGGCAATCTCACGGGCGGTGTCGCACACGACTTCAATAACCTTTTGCAGGTCGTCAGCGGTAACCTCCAGCTCTTATACAAGGACATAGACGGCAACAACCGGGCGCAGCAACGGGTGGAGAACGCTCTAGCCGGTGTTGCCAGGGGTACGAAGCTTGCGTCTCAGCTCCTGGCCTTCGGCCGACGCCAGCCGCTCGAGCCAAAGGTCGTTAACTGCCGCAAGCTCATCCAGAACATGGACGACATGCTACGTCGTGCATTGGGTGAGGAGATCGAGCTTGAGACCGTGCTGTCGGGGGGACTTTGGAACACTCTGATCGATCCTGGCCAACTGGAAAATGCCATCCTTAATCTCGCTATCAATGCCAGAGACGCGATGGATGGTCGGGGACGCCTGACAATCGAAACGGCAAACGCCGTGCTCGACGACAATTATGCTCGCATGCACGAGGACGTTCGTCCGGGCCAATATGTGCTTGTTGCGGTAACCGATACGGGATCAGGCATCCCGCCCGACATTATCGAACATGTGGTTGAACCGTTCTTCAGCACAAAATCGGAAGGAAGGGGCAGTGGTCTTGGTCTGTCGATGGTCTATGGCTTCTTGAAGCAATCCGGCGGGCACCTCAAGATATACACGGAGGTCGGCCACGGAACGACCATGAAGCTCTACATGCCGCGCACGATGCAGATTGAGGACGGGCTGGCCAACCTCGATGCCAATCCCGTCACGGGCGGCACAGAAACCGTGCTCGTCGTGGAAGATGATGAAGGGGTGCGCGAGACGTCGGTCGCGCTATTGGCCGACCTTGGATACCGCGTTCTCAAAGCCCACGATGCGCAGTCCGCTTTCGCCATCATCAATAGCGGTATGCCAATCGATCTCCTTTTTACTGACGTCGTGATGCCGGGGCCCATGCGTAGTACGGAACTTGCACGGAAAGCCAAAGCGCTTTTCCCTAGTATGGCCGTCCTCTACACGTCGGGATACACTGAAAATTCAATCGTCCACGGCGGCAGGCTTGATGCCGGCGTCGAGCTGCTGTCGAAGCCCTACACCCGTGAAGCGCTCGCTCGCAAGATACGTCATGTGCTAAGCAACGCGCGGCAGAACCAGATAGCGGCGCAGCGAATGGAAGATCAGGGGCAAAGACCCGAAGCGCAAGCGCCTCAGGCCAATGCTTCCAGGATACTTATCGTCGAGGATGAGCCTTTGATCTTAATGTCCACCGTGGATATGGTGAGCGAACTCGGCCATACCGTTCATGAGGCGCTTTCGGCCGAAAATGCGCTCGCGGTTCTCACGACGCATACAATCGATGTGCTGATCACCGATGTCGGTCTGCCCGGCATGTCAGGGACCGATCTGGCCAAGCAGGTCCGGGATCGCTGGCCAACGATCCAAATCGTGTTTGCGAGCGGGGACGACAGTGCAAAAACCTCTTCCGGAATTGTCGATGCATTTCAGCTATCAAAACCCTTCACTATGGATGAGCTTGAAAAAGTCCTGACAAAGGCAACCGAGGATTCTCCAAACTGATCGATGTGGCGATCTGCGCGCCGTCGCCATAGCCGCGGACGCCCCTTAACAACTTGCTGCAAAGCAGTCTGGGAATGTCACGACCGCGCGCAGATAGCGCAGGATTGCGCTTTGGATATCGAGATACAGGGGCGTTCGCATCTTATTCGCTCGACAGCACTCAACTGGATTTTACCAAGCCGCGGTTAGTCTTATCTCCATAGCACCTGTCACGGCCAACGCGTCTTCTTGCAAGCCTCAATAGGTCTCCGTTAACGATTTATACAACCATATGGTGCATGCTCAACTCTTGCCGTCATATGGTTGGGGAGCGGTTTCGTGGGAATATTGGGCGCACTTCCTCAAGGTCTTGTTTGCCGTCGGATCGAAGAAGAGGACTGGCGAGGCGTGGTCGAGTGTCTGAGGCGCGGTTTCCCAGAGCGGCCCGGCAGGCACTGGGAGAAAGCGCTCGAACGCATGAAGGCCCGGCCCGTTCTCAGTGACTTCCCCCAATACGGCTACTGCCTTGCCAGCGAAGGGAATATCGTTGGCGTAATGCTGACATTTTTCTTCCGCCAACCGGCTCTGGAGGGACAGCCCATTCGGTGCAACCTTTCAAGCTGGACCGTGGATGAACGCTTTCGCGCCTATGCGGGCAAACTGATCATGACCGCAATGCGCTGCCGTGAGGTGACGTTTCTCAGCATTACACCGGCACCGATAACGCTCAAAGTGACCGAGGGGCTGCGCTTCCAGCGCTTCGTTGGCGGGCAACACGCGTTCTTCCCTGCGCTGAGCCTAGCCAGCTCGCCGATAAAGGTTGTCATGGCGCGTTCCGCGAGCCCCGAACTGGATTTCCTGTCTCCAGGCGAGCGCGAGGTCTTGCTTGACCATGCGCATCTCGGCTGCGATGCACTGATCTGCGTCCAAGGTGACACAGCCTATCCATTCGTTTTCAAATCGCGGCGCGTGTTGCGTGGCATCCTTCCATGCAGCCAGGTCATCTATTGCCGGTCCGCCGAGGAACTCAGCAAGTGCGCCGGCGCGCTCGGTCGATACCTTCTGCGTCAAGGGCGCGTGCTGTGCCTGCTCGATGCCAACGCGCCTGTTCCGGGGCTTGTCGGTCGCTATTTTGATGGGATTGGCCCGAAATACTATAAGGGTCCAAATCCAGCGCTCCCGGGCGACCTCGCCTACACCGAATTCGTCATGTTCGGTCCGTGACGCATGAGAGGACGCCCGCTCAGCATCGATGTCGTCATTCCTGAGCGCGCACAGCGCTTTTGGCAACAGAAGGTCATCCAGCGGCTCGACGCTGAGGGATATGACGTCGCCGTTGGCTATGATAGGGCATCCATTGAAGCCTTCAGTTTGGCCGACACCGTTCTGGCTTTAGAGCGACGAGTGTTTGGCAGACGGGAGCCAAGCCTTACGGCGATGGTCCAGCCGCTACCGGCACGCTTTCGACATCGGGCTCCAATGTTGCGGCTTGTCCTTACCGACGGCTCATCAGATTCCGACGTTCCGACCATCACGCTCAGATGCGCCGGTGCAGTACTCGGTGTGAATACCGCAAACGCTATCGCTACCGGTGCCCTTCCATTCATTGAAGCCATTTTGGATGGGCAAACGATTGTTGACCGCGCGTTCCCGATGATAGACCGTCGCGAGGCGACATCGCTTGGACTTGAGGACATGCTCGCGCGTGCGGTGACGCTGCTTTTGTCGGTCGTACGCGCCTTCGCCGAGGACCGACTGTCGCCTCTTGCCGAGACATCGAATGTCGAACGTTCCAATGCCGGTTTCCTTCTCCCATATGTGACCCGGGCGCTACCACGTCTTGGTCGTGAAGCGGTACGACGGGCCCGATTTCATCATGCCCATTGGCGGGTTGGTTACAGGTTCAACGATGGTCCAGGTGTTGCGGAGAGCGGGCGGCTTGGCAGGGGCTGGACAGCCATTCCTGACACTCCGGGGCGCTTCTATGCGGATCCCTTTGCCTTCCATTGGCAAGGGCGGCACCAGATCTTCGTTGAGGACTATGTTCAAGCGGATAGAAAAGCGGTGATTTCGGTCGCCGAGTTCAGGGATGACGGGAGCCTACAAGCCCCGCGAGTCGTCCTCGACGAGCCGCATCATCTCTCCTATCCGCAGGTCTTTGCTCGCGATGGCTCGATCTGGATGCTTCCTGAGGCAAGCGCCAGTGGCAAGCTGACACTGTACCGTGCTTTGAGCTTTCCAGACGCATGGCAGCCGGACGCTGTCCTTATCGAGGGCGAAATTTCCGATGCCACCCTGCTTGAGCACAACGGAAGCCTATGGCTCTTCGCCACCGATCGAGATGGCTTTGGCAGCACCTCCGACACGCTGGTGGTTTTCCAGGCGCCCCGCCTACTCGGACCGTGGCGCCCACACCACCTCAACCCGATCCTTATCGACCGGCGCCGCGCACGCCCAGGTGGAGCCATTCAGCGGGACGCCGCCGGCCGCCTTTTGCTTCCTGTTCAAGACGGGACGCTCGGTTACGGTGGTGGCCTTGGCGTGGCACACCTGGTGGAACTCGATAGCGAGACGGTGCGCTTTGGTGAACCGACTGCCGTCTGCACCAGCGGCGACTGGCCCCATCGACGCATACATACGCTCAACCGTTCAGGGTCTCTCGAGGTCATCGACGGAATTGCTACAATGCCGAGGCGGTGGCGCAGCTAACCCGATCTGCCGTCGCGCGCCGTCAGCCGGTTGAACCAGGATTCTGAGCCCAGCTCCAGCCATTCCGCAAGCCATAGAAGCTGCCGATCTGCTGCGAGCGGGCTCGAGCCGCGATGAAGGCGGCTTATCAGTCATACCTGCCAGGAGAAAACAAGATGGAAGACGCAGCTGCTGCAGCGTGATCAAACCCGACTCCTCACCGCGATTTCACGGACGCCCGCCATCGCTATCCCGGCCAATCACAGACGACACCGCGATATGCGCCATCTCAAGCACTGCCTCGCGGGTCTTGGCCGCAGCAATGAACCGCCCATTGTGACAGAAGGTTGCACCTATGACGCCACTTGCCATCTCGAGGTCAGTGCCGGTCAATCCCGCCCAGGCCGCCGGAAGATCGGCGCGCAACTCGAACCCGGCGTCCGATTGCCGGATCCCTGTGACGCACCAGTCGCTCTCGCGAGGGTGGACGACAAACAAAAGATGGTCTGCGCCAGCCTTCACGATCGCAGGCCGGAAGGGCATTCCCATTGGGAGCTCCAATATATGACCGCGGTCAGCGGCCGCGATCGCACGAAGCACGATCGATTCGGCGCGTAGCTTGGCGGCCTTTTGCCGAATGGTCGCCTCTACGAGACTGCGCGCAATGGATAAAGCTTCATCGAAAGCGCGATCGCCGGCATCGGGACGGCCATCGTCGAAGGCTGGCTTCAGCGTCTCGAGCAGGACAGGCAGCGTGAGCTTGGCGAGTGCTCCTGCCGCTGAGGGAGCAAGCGCGCCATTGTCCATAAGGTCGACAGGCAGCACGAAATCGACATCGAATGCTGTATGAAGAGCGTCGATATCCAAAGCCGGGACAGCCATTGCATTCAGGTAGTCTTGGCCGAAGTGACGCCAAATCAAACCGAAGGAACTGAACGGCTGGCCATCGTCGCGCATCGGTGCAGCACGCTGATGATGATCAAAAATCCGCGATGCCGCGTCATAGTCGCCGCCAACATCATAGATGATCCTGTCCGGCGCGGGGCTAATCCACTCTTGCGCCCTGCTCCTAACGAGATGGGCGTGCGGAAAAAGCCTTGTCAGGATTACACTGGACAACAATTCATCTGCGTGAAAGCCACCCGAATGGGTGACGAGGAAGTCTGGGGCCATATTTGGCGAGCCTGTCATATTTCTTGGCGGGTTTGCGTCGGATACGGGCTGAACGACCAGCATGCAAGCATTGATTAGAGGTTGCGCTTGGTACGCGGTCATTCGGCCGAGGCAGGTGTGAGAGCTTGTGTCTTTGCTCCGCATGGTGGCCGAACCAACCGCGAACCTATGCGATGACGGAAACAGCCCCTAGTCGGAGGAGAGGTGACCTATAGATAGTAAGTGGACGCGCCATCCAGACCGATACCCTGCACACACCTGGCTCTACCACCTTGGTTCGCACGCCTCACGCTACGTGAGATGGTTGCATTGACACGTCCTCCTCTAAAATCGCGTGCAATTATTCATCATTAATTAATTAGAATTGATCAAATCTATAGCAGCGCTAACGTAGGGTTGCAGCAATTGTCATATAGGAGGACTTATTGATGGATAATACGGTCGTACAATTGCAAGTCCCTCAGCCGGAGCTATCGGAATCGGGAGAGGCCCTTCAAACCGGAGTGATCCAAGCTAAGCCGGCGAAGGAGCCTATCATGGTTCCGACACCACAGGAGAACATCGATTATGCCAGCGCACTTCTCGGGCAGTTAAGAGATCATGCCAAGGAGTACGACTGGATGCTCGCGCACTTTATCGAAGTGGCGTACATGCATGCAGCCGACCTTCGCAGGGACCCTACGAAGATGCGGCGTCATCGGAAGTAGGGACGGGATCAGGCTTCTGCAGAGCGTCTCCACAGGAGTTCTCGAGGGCATCGACCACGGCAAGATGCTGTTTCATCTTCTCAAGTGATGCCCTCGCATCATCTCCTTGAAGAGCAGAGACCCGAGCCACCCCCAACGCCAGCCGCGCTTGAGCTTCACTTTTTGTGCGGTGCGGCATTTGCCCGACTTTCTTTTGCAGGGGTCTGAACGATGTCCTGCAAAGTTCCATGGAATCTGTTCCGCGTCAAACCTCTCGCGGCGGGTATCGGGAATCTTTTAAGAGGTGTCGATCGGGCCTAGGACGGAGCGCCCGATTTTTCATCGTCCGCCTCACGACTAATCGCTCGCCCGCTCTGTTGCGGGGCAATCCTTTCCATGTAGAGACGTTCGAACGCGTCCCTAGCCTCGGCGGCGGTTTTTCCTTCACGAAAGTTTCGACGAACGAGATCCCTAGCCGCAGTGAAAAGTTCCGTGTCTGCGTTATCGTTGGCCTTTGACATCGTCCCCTCCAAAGCAAAGGCAGAGAGTAGCCAAGATCCGTTCAGAATGCAATTTTTAGTCGTGATGATCACCGTGGAAAGGTTGAGTGAGATCGGGCGCCCAAGACTCTCCTCTCGTCCTCTCGAAACACGACTTGGTCCGGATTTGGACGCCGCCATTCTTGACGCAGTCTGGGATGAGCCACAGTAATCGCCCTCAAAAATGTTCGAAACATATCCGGCAATTGCCAAGGTAATATGGCAATCATGGCCGTTTGCTCGGTCCGGCCTCAACATTCGAGGTGAGTATCTCGACTGTTGCCGTCATACCTGCCGCGAGTTCAACATCGAGCGGCACCTGGTCGATCTGGATGCGCACCGGTATGCGCTGGGCAAGCCGAACCCAAGAAAATGTCGCGGCCACATTGGGCAGGCCAAGATGACCGGGCGCATCGTTGCTGTTCTCGATCCCACGACCGAAGCTTTTGACACGACCAGTGATGGGCTGATCAAAGCCCATCAGCATGATGCGCGTCTGATCACCGACATGAATCTGCCGGATCTTCGTCTCTTCGAAGTAGCCAGTGATCCAGAAACTGGCGGCGTCCAGGAGAGCGACTTTCGTCACACCAGCCGTTGCGTAATCGCCGGGTCGAAGCCTCAGGTTGGTGACATAGCCGTCCACCGGCGCGCGGACAGTCGAGCGGGCAAGGTCGAGCTTGGCCAGGTCGACCGCCGCCACCGCTGACAGATAGGCGGCGCTGGCGACCGCAGCAGCGCCTCTCGATTGCTGGGCCGCCTCCTGGGAGACCACCTCCTTGAGCTGGCTGTGCCGCCGCGCTGATGCCTGCAGAACGATCATTTCCTGTCGCTTGGCTTCCACCTCAGCTTCGGCCAATGACACCGCCAACCTGAGCCGCTCGGGGTCGATCTCGTAAAGGATATCGCCCCGCCGAACATATTGATTATCGACCACGGAAACGGCGCTCACCGTGCCGGAGACTTCCGGCGCTATTTGTACGACATCGACGCCAACTCGCCCGTCGCGGGTCCAAGGTGTTCTTTCGTAATGGCGCCACGCCGTCAGCGCAACAAGGGTGGAGGTGACGACGAGGCAAAGGGTGAGGGCATAGCGTCCAAGCAGGGATAGAACAGATTTCAAGGCAGGAGTCCGATCGATGGCAGGTACCGCAAGAGCAGACCGTAGATGACGACAAAGGTGGCGAGTTCGACCAGCGGCCGATAAGCGAACAGGCGATCGAGCCCCGCGGCGGCGAGTATGCGGAGCGTTACCGTGGCGACAACCAGCGTGACGACCGCGAGCACGACAAGGCCGGGTATCAGGACGCCTCCGACATTGAGATCAACGATCATCCGTCGTGCTCCTCCCGTATGCGTGTGCGCCAAGCGCGAACCGCAGGTCGATGAGCAGATCAACAATCTGCAGGCGGTTTCTGAGCACGCTGCCTGCCATCTTCTCGATCAGGGTTTCCATCCGCTGATCGAGGTCGATAAGGCAAGCTGTCGTTGACGGCTTCCTGCCACCGAAGCGCTTGGCGATGACTGATAGAATCTCTCCCAGCTCGACGCCGGCGTCGCCCTTGATCTGCGGGATCGCCTTGCGAAGCTGACCAGTAACGTGCCCGATGCGAAGATGATGCAACATCTCGTCGAGCACATCCGGATAGACTTTTCCGGTCAGCCGCAACCGAGGCAGCAGCAAAGCTGTCCGATCGATCATGAGGCTTGTCCAGCGCGCTTCGTTGGGTGCAGCGCCAAGCGCGCGTCGGCCAACGTCCCGGCGACTCAAGCGAAGCAAGCGGGTAATCGCTCCATCGACCGGCACGGTCTGGAACAGGGACATGCTCACTGCGCCGAAGCCGACCGCTGCAAACAGCGCGGTAACACTGTTGAGTGACATGGCGAAGTCGCCGCTGTAGTAAGGGCCGAGGGCCGAGAGGATCGGAACGGTCAGCGTCATGCCGAGCGCCATGAATGTTGTTGGAAGGCGTGCCTGCAAAGATCCAGCGAATAGGAACGCCGGGGCAAGCACCGCGACAAGAACGCGAAAGTCCGTAACCTGGGGCAGGATGATGAAACTGTAGACGAGGCTGATAACCACCCCGTAGATCGAGCCGCAAAGATATTTGACGACGAAGGCCGCTGGCGCATCGAAATTGCCGAACAGGGCGCAGCATACGCCGAGAATTGACACGGCCATTCCCCCCTCCGGCCAAGCCGACCAGATCCAGAAGGCGCAGCCGACGAGGATGCCGACAATGGCGCCGAGCGCAGCGCGGCCTGCCATCCAGGCATCGCGGTGATAGACATAGCCCATCGCCCGCTTCGGTCCATGAAGCCACGTAGCATCGCGCAATCCTCCGTTTGCTGCGATGTTCCGCTCCAGCCTGTCGCAGTCCTGTAGCAGACCGACCATTTCGGCGAGATGGCCTGCGAGGTTGGCGGAAAGCCTGTCGCGGGACATTGCAGCGTCGGCGCCAAGACGCTTTTGGACCGATCGTCCGTGCCTGATGAGTTGGGCCGCGGCTACCTCCCGGTCTCTCGTCTCGGCGTTTGCTGCCCAGGCGCCGATTTCAGCGATCAGGGCGGTCAACTCACCGCTCGCATGGCCGTCGACTGAGCGAAGGGCGTCAACCCGGTCTTCGATCTCAGCCGCGAGCATCAGCAAACGGGCAAGCCGGTCATGGATAAGTTGCAGTGTCTTGCGCGGCGGCGTTGGTGCCGGATCATAGGGTAGATGCGTGGCAAGCCCCTGGATAACGAGCAGGTCCGCTGCGAGTTGGTGGCGGCCCTCGTGGGTTTCTCTCGAAGTCCCACTCAGCGCATGGCCCGCCAGCCGGCGGGCGTCCCGCAGCGTGGCCGATAACTTTCCAGTAAGCTGGGGGGTCATGCGTTTTGGCAGGATGTAGCGATGGATCACGACCGCACATAGTATCCCAATCGAGATTTCCTGGACGCGGACCGACGCCGTCTCGAAAATCGAACCTGGATCGAGCACGCTCGGAAAACCAATCAGGCTTGCGGTATAGCCGGCAAGAACGAAGGCATAAGCCCGTGGTGTGCGATCCAGAAGCGAGAAGAACAGGCAGAGGCCGATCCAGCCCGCAATCACGGCGCTGCACATCATCGGATCATTGACGAAATTTGGTACGATCACGACTGTCGCGATCGCGCCGACGAGCGTCCCCGCCAAGCGGTACACACCACGACTAAAAGACGCCCCGGCGGACGTCTGCGAGACGATGTAGACCGTAATGATGGCCCAGAACGGCTTGGGAAGCCCGATCCGCAGGGAAATGTAGTAGGCCACCATTGCGGCAGCGAAGCTCTTCACTGAGAAGATGATCGCATCCGCATCCGCTTTGGTGCTGGGCTTGCGCAGGAAGGCCGTTCCAGCTTGCAGCAAGGCGTTGGCGACGTTGTTTGAGAAGAAGTTTCGGGGTGATGCGGTAATCATGCCGCAAGTTGTGATCGATTTGCAAAGGCAAATAAATTCGGTATTATGACATAAAATCCCTAAAAATGGCCATTTGCATGTCCCTTTCGCGATCTGCCGTTTCCGTCTTCAATCCGGATCTTACCTTTTTGCCCGCTGTCGCTCACAAGCTTGACTTCACCGATCATGAGGCGGAGGTGCCTCTGCACGTCCATCGCAAAGGCCAGTTGATTCTCGCCTTGCACGGAGCCGTCACATGCACTGCGGGCAATGAGATCTGGATCGTGCCTCCCAATTGCGGTGTATGGATTCCGGGTGGCGTTCCGCACAGTGCGCGCGCGACCGTGAACGCTCGGCTCAATTATCTTTTCGTGGAGCCGGGGTCTGCGAAACTGCCTGCAAACAGCTGCACACTGTCGGTCTCCCCAATGATCCGAGAGATGGTGGAACGGCTTGCCGGTGAACGTGCGGATTATCTCGCCGACAGCCACGCCGCCCGGATCGCACGGGTGATCCTTGATGAACTTGTGCAGATGCCGCATGAGCGGTTCAACCTGCCGATTTCTAGCCATCCGAAAATACGGGCAATGGCAGACGCTCTGACGATTGAGCCTTCAGATCGCCGCACGTTGAGTGATTGGGCTAAGAAGGTCGCGATGAGCGACAGATCATTGGCCCGCCTGCTGATCCGCGAGACGGGACTGACATTCGGACGCTGGCGGCAACAACTCCACCTTGTCGTCGCGCTGCGCGAACTGGCCAGCGGAGAAACGGTACAGAATGTAGCCGCGAAACTGGGATACGAGTCGGTCAACGCGTTCATAACGATGTTCAAGAAGTCCTTGGGCAGCACGCCCGCACAATACTTTTCACACCGAGGCACTCCAACGCATTCACCTTAGCTGCGAGCCTTCAACGATGATACGGCAACATGCCGACGCGATCTCTCCAGCCGAGGCTCTCAATGCCTGGCTGGGGGCGGCGCTCGATCCGCGGTCGGTCAATGCGCTTCGAGAGAATCACGCGGGGATGGCAGGACCGAACGCAGGGGCTTCTCAGCACACGGTTGTGAGGTACGGTTACCTGACAGAAGCGGGCCAACCCTAGTATGCGGCTTCCCGAAGCCATGGAGCAGTAGAGAAATCCTCCTTCCCAACAGGTGTCAAGATACTAGAAAACAACGCGACGAAGCGGAAGAGCGGCCCGTTTGTTATAGGCCCCGATCCCTTTTTCAGAATTCCCAAGGCGAAATCAGCTCGAGTCCGATTGTCTCGAAATCCTTGAGGTTTCGTGTGGCCAAACGACCACCATTGATCCTCGCGATCGCAGCGATCATTCCGTCTGGAGCCGACATCCCCCTCCCCTGCCGAGAAGCGTCGCCCATGATGTCGCCGTAGGCCAGCGCGGCTTCCTCCGTGAAGGCGAACATCCTGTCGGAGAACCGGCGACGCCAGCTCGTCAGCCCCTCCTCCAAGCGGTCGGCGCGCTGATCAGGCCTGATCTTCTGAATCCCGAAGGCGATCTCGGCGACTGCGACCGTTGGCAATGCCAACTCCGCGTCGTGGCGAACCAGCCATGCGATGACGGCGCTATCCGGAGCTTTCTTCAATGTCTCCGACACGACATTCGTATCGAGAAAGATCAAAGATCAACACCTTTGTGCGCAAGCCGGTTTTCATCGATGACGCTATCGAGATCGATGTCCGTACCCGATTGCGAAGACAGGCGGCGATAGAAATCCGCAGCAAGCTCACGTCCGGCTTCACGGGCCTCATAAGTTTCGAGCGCACGCTCAACTATGTCGGCAATCGTGCGATTTTCGCGTCGGGCGAGCTTGTGGGCCAGGTCTCGCGCTTTTGAACTGCGGACGGATAGTTGCGGTGTTACCATGAAGCGGTTCCTTTCTGTGCAGGAATATAACTCCGAAAGGAGAAGCCATCAAGGTGGCATCTGCCATCTTGATGGCTACAAAACTTCGTCTCCCCGCCAATCGAGGGTGCGATCTGTCAGGGACCGCCGAGATTGCCGGTCGCGCATTTTGCTATAGCAGCGAATGCCCATCCCACTTAATTGGCCAATCCCCTCGGAGGTGTCCAGCGCATTCTTGCAGATACAAATGGCTGTCGCGCATCTGGCCGTAACTCATCGCGCTTTGGCTACCGGGTTTCATGGGCAATTTGCTATTGAGCGAAATTTCCACCGTAATCGGGCGTGGAGCTAAATGCCACGCGCCGATGGATTGCTCGCGCCGCACCCCTGTCATTAAGGGGCGGGAGGTGCGAAAAAAGATCTTCGCACGCACTTCGATTTCACAACCACCGGCCGGTTGCCCGTTCTTGCTATAGAGACTGAACGTGTCGTGCGAACTGAAATGCGGCCAACGAACCTGAAACCGACTCGTTCACATCGACAGTGATCGTCATGGTCAGCATTCGGCAGAGGGCAAAATGTACTAGAAGAACGAAGCCGCTGGCTCCACGAAGTCAGTACGTGCGGCCGGACGTACCGTCAGCGCTACGTTATAAGGCTGATACCGAGCGCGGGTTTCAACAGATCAGTCCGCTCGTTCAATGCTTTAGAATTTGGCTAAGAAAGAGTCTTGTTCGCTCATGTTGAGGGTTAGAGAAGAAGTCCTTGGGCTTGCCCTGCTCGACGATCTGGCCTGCATTCATGAAAATCACCCGGTCGGCGACGGCGCGAGCGAAGGCCATCTCGTGGGTAACGCAGACCATGGTCATGCCTTCCCGTGCCAAACTTGTCATTGTTTCCAGCACTTCGGATACCATTTCCGGATCGAGTGCGGATGTCGGCTCGTCGAACAGCATTACAGCTGGCTGCATGCAGAGCGAGCGGGCGATAGCGACGCGCTGCTGCTGGCCACCGGAGAGCTGAACGGGATACTTGTCCGCCTGCTCGGGAATGCGCACGCGCTCCAGGAATTGTAGCGCGGTCTTGCGGGCATCTGCCTGCGAGATGCCCTTGATCCACATCGGCCCGACCATGCAGTTCATCAGCACGGTCATGTGCGGAAAGAGGTTGAAGTGCTGGAAAACCATGCCGACGTTCTTGCGGACTTCGCCAACATTGCGCATCTTATCGTGCAGGCGGATGCCGTTGACGACGATGTCGCCTTCCTGATGCGCTTCCAGCCGGTTGAAGCAGCGGATCAGCGTCGATTTTCCCGATCCAGAAGGGCCGCAGATGACGATGCGCTCACCTTTTTCGACCGTCAAGTTCACATCGGTCAGCACCCGGAACGCGCCGTACCACTTGGAGACATTGCGGACATCGATGATTTTTTGGCTCACCGGACTTTGCTCCTCGCGTAATGGCGCTCGATGCGTGACTGGATAAGTTCGAGGCAGATCGAAACGCCCCAATAGAGCATCGCGGCGGAGATCAGCATTTCCATGTGCTGGAACGACTTCTGGCCAAGCGTGCGCGCGAGGAACATAAGTTCCCAGACGCCAATGACCGAGACGAGCGAACTATCCTTCAGCATCGAGATAAACTGGTTTCCGGTCGGCGGGATGATGACAGGGAGCGCCTGCGGCAGGATTATCTTGCGCATGGTGATCCCGAAACCGAACCCGATTGAACGCGAGGCCTCCCACTGGCCGCGGTCGATGCTCTGAATGCCGGAGCGGAAAATCTCCGTCATGTACGCGCCGTAGCAAAGCGACAGCGCGAGAATGCCGGCCGGTACCGCATCAATGATGAAGCCAAGCTGCGGCAGGCCGAGATAGATGAGGTAGACCTGCATCAAGAGCGGCAGACCACGGAAGAACGAGGTGTAAAAGCTTGCGATCGCATAGGCGAACCCGTTTGTGGACAGCTTTGCTACGGCACCGAGGATGGCGATGGCGGACGCGATGACGATTGAAATCGCCGAAACGTAGATCGTTGTGAAGAGCCCCTGCGTTACGAGGAATGGCAGTTTCTCGGCCATGAATGGCAGGCTGAGATTGAACGTCTTGAAGAAGGCAAGAAACAGCAACAGCAGTTCAAGCCAGACAATGGTGATCTGCACGCGCAGCGACGCGAAGCCGATTAGGACGACGTTCAGGCAGAACAGGACCGCAATGACGAAGGCGATGGCAAAGCGGCCGTAGAGGCCGCTTTCCAAAGGCTCGCCGATCACCGGGCGCATCAGCTCGCCCATCGACGTCCCCGAGAGATCGAAGGCGAGGAACAGGGCGAAGACCGCCCCAAAAATCACCAGAACGAACCACGGCTTGTGGACTAGGACTTCGGACTCGACGGTATCCGGGTAAAGCATCTCCGCTCCCTGAATGTAAGGCGCGGCCCGGCATTGCGGGCGCGCGCGAACGGATAGGTCTTTTACTGCGTCACCGTGTAGTCGACACCGTACCACTTGACCGACAGCTTGCTCAGCGTGCCATCAGCGCGCATCGCATCCACTGCCTCGGCGATCTTCTCGGTCAGCTCCTTGTCACCATGTTCGACAGCAACAGCAAGAGGCTCGAAGAAAACCGGCTTGCCGAGCTGCTTGATCGGGTAACCGGCCTTCTCAGCATCGAGAATGCTCGGCAGCGTCGAGACGACGGCGTCAAGGCGCGTTCCATCGCCCAGACGCAGGTCGTCGAAAGCGGTGGTGGAGTTAGCGTAAGATTTCACCTCACCCGCCTTGAATTCATAGGTGAAAGGCGGTGCGCCGGCGGCATCCAGCGTCAGGTCCTGGTTAGCATAGGCCTCGAAAGTCGACGTTGCCGTTACACCGAGGACCTTGCCCTCGAGATCGGAAACCTTCTCTGCCTTGCTGTCCTTGTGCACGGCTACAGCTGCGGGCGTGTAATAATAGACCGCCGGGAAATCAAAGATTTCGGCGCGCGCCTTCGTTGGCGTCATCGAACCCACATGCATATCCCAGCGGCCCTGCCACTTGCCGGCCGTGATGATGTCCCAGCCAGGGGTCACAAATTCGACGGAGACGCCGAGGTGCTTGCCGATCTCCTTGGCGACGTCAATGTCGAAGCCGTCCATCTCGTTCTTGTCATTGACGAAGGACTGCGGTGCCCAGTTGGCATCGGTCGCAACTTTCAGGGTCTTGGCGGCGAGCACTCGGTCCAGAACGGCGCCGGCCTGTGCCGGAACGGCGGCGAGCGAAAGGGAGAGAGAGGCGACGAGCGCCGCAAGTGTAGATGTCTTCACCATATGTTTGTTCCCTCTGTCAATTTTCGTTTCTATCGACGGCGCGGGTTCCTCTCCCTGCCGATGGTAGACATGTTGGGATTTATCGCCCTTCCCGTCTTCCGGCGTTCCCAAGCAGGACGTGGACCCTGGCTTCATCGAAATGACGGAAATCAAGTCCTGTCCTTCCCGTCCATTTCCCCGCGAACGGCGCGGGCGACCCGAAACGCCTCAACGCCTGCCGGTACGCCGCAGTAAATCGCAATTTGGATGAGCGCTGCCTGTAGTTCCCTGTCCGACAGGCCGTTGTGGATGGCGCCGCGAAAATGGATGCCGAACTCATGCATGCGGTTGCTGGCGGCGAGCATGCCGAGATTCAGGAGGCTGCGCTGTTTGAGATCGAGGCCATCGTTCGTCCACGCCAGACCCCAGCAATATTCGTTGAGCAGGTCCTGCAACGGTGCGGAAAAGGCATCCGCGCCCGCCTTGGCCTTGTCCACATATTCATCGCCGAGCACGCGCCGCCGCATAATTTCTCCGTCTTTGCGCAAATTCTTATCCATAGGCCGCCTTTGTGTTCAACACGAAATCGTTGATGGTTTTTGCAACGACGTCCGGCGCCTCGATGAGGATGGAATGGCGCAAACCCGGAAAGAGGGCGAGCTGCGAGCCTGGGATGCGGTCGTGCATGTAGCGGGCCATGCGCGGGTTGGAGCCGACATCCTCCTCGCCGGTGGCGATCAAGGTCGGGCAGCGGATTTGGTCGAGGAAGCCGCCGAAATCCGTCTCGGCCAGCACTCTATAGGCGGCCGCGTAGCAGGCCGGATCGTTCTCCGCGTCGCGCGCCCGCAGCCAAGCGATTACGTCGGGGTGTTTTTCCTGAAACGGTTCTGTCAGCCAGCGCGAGAGCGACGCCACGTGATGGTCCGCCGGCGTTCCGGTTTGAAGCGCCGCGAGGCGAGCCAGAACGCCTTCCCGCTCCTCGAGCGTACGGCCCGCAACCGTTGACAGCAAAACGAGACGGCGCAAACGCGGCAGATGTGTCAGCGCGAGGCGCTGGGCGATTAGTCCGCCCAGGGAAAAGCCCGCAAGATTGAAGGTCGAAAATCCCGCCTTGTCGGCAAGCGCCAACGTTTCGGTCACAAAGTCGTCGATCTCGTAGCGTCCGTTGACACGGCTCGACTTGCCGTGACCGCGCAGATCGAATGTGAGGATCGTGAAGCGGTCCTTCAACCGCTCCACCACGCCGGACCATGCCTCCAGATAGGAGCCGACACCGTGGATGCAGACGAGAGGCTCACCGCCATCGCCATCGATGCGATAGTTGAGCGTAACCTCGCCGACCGTGTGCTCTCGTGCTTCTGCCATAATCAGCCCCCCGCGGCAGCCCGTTTCCGGTCGTTTTCGCGCGCCGCAAAGAACGGCATGACCTCCTTCACAAAAAGCTCGATCGTACGCTTTTGCAATTCGAAGGGCAGGTTGAAGGTGAGGCCGAGGCAATATTGGTCGACACCCGCAGCTTCGAAGACAAGCAGCTTCTCGATCACCTCGTCGGGTGTCCCGAACATGAGGTTCTTGCGGATATTCTCCGGATTGTAGTTCTCCTTACCCTTGACCGCCTCATACGGCACCGCCTCCGGAAAGCCGTTTTGCACCGTCCCGACATTCTGCATCAGGTTCTCGAAGGCCCGACCATAATCCATGCTATGTTGCACGGCCTTTTCCCAGCCGTCCGGCCGGTCGTAGACGCATGTGCGCCGTTGCATCATGAAGCGTGGGCGTGGCACCTCCGGGTGGTCGGCCACCGCTTTATGGAATTTGTCGGAAAGCACCTGGATTTCTGCGGCTGGTGCCGAGAGAGGCGTTGATAGGATACTGGCGCCATTGGCGATCGCCCAGTCGAAGGTACCAGGATCGCGCGCGGCGACCCAGATGCGCGGATGTGGTCGCTGCAAGGGTTTCGGCACGGAGGTGGCTAGAGGGAACTTCCAATAGTGCCCATCGTGGGCGTAATCGCCTTCCCAGAGCTTCCTCACCGCCGGCACGATCTCCTTCATATAGGCGACGCCCTCCTGCTGCGGCATGCCGCCTGCCATCCGGTCAAACTCGTACTGGTAGGAGCCACGCGCGATGCCGAATTCCAACCGGCCGTTCGTCAGGTGGTCGCAAAGCGCCGACTCGCCAGCCAACCGGATCGGGTCCCAGTAGGGCGCCACCAGCGTCGAGGTGCCGAGCCGCAGGTGCTTGGTATGCTGCGCCAGCCAGACAAGCGTCTGGAACGGGTTCGGCGAAATCGTACATTCGATCGTGTGATGCTCGGCGGTCCAGAGCATCTCGAAGCCGCCCTCGTCCGCCATGCGGGCCAGCGTCAGCAGGTTGTTCTTCACCGTCGCCATCGGCACCTCAGGCGAGAAGCGTTCCATCGTGAGCGAGACTGCGAACTTCATGGTTCTGCCTTTCGATAGTTATTACTTGAGGCGAATGACGAAGGGGTCCTGCATCGCGCCGGAATAGTCGATGATCACGTTCTTTAGACGCGAGAATTCATGCATCACCTCAAAACCGCCGCGCCGGCCGTAGCCGCTTTCCTTGAAGCCGCCATTCGCCGACATGAAGGAGGCAGAGCGATATGTGTTAACCCAGACGGTGCCCGCCTCGATCTCGCTAGCGAAACGCAGCGCCCGGTCGATATCCTTCGTCCAGATGCCTGAGGCGAGGCCGTAGCGCGTGTCGTTGGCAAGCCTGATCATCTCCGCCTCGTCGTGGAAGGGCATGACCCCGACCACCGGGCCGAACAGCTCGTCGCGCATGAAGGTCATGTCATTATCGGCATCGACCATAACGGTCGGTTCAAAATACCATCCGCCCGGCGCTAGTCCGTCCTTCTGCGGCCGCCGTCCGCCAGCGGCGATTTTCGCGCCCTCTTCAACGCCGGATGCGACGTAGGATTCGACCTTGGAAAGTTGGTCGGCGAGCGCGAGCGGGCCGATATCTGTGTCGTCAACTGTGGGAAGACCCACGCGAATGCGCTGGGTGCGGGCGACCAGCGCCTCGATGAACCTGTCGTATACACTGGCTTCGACAAAGCAACGCGAACCGGCGACACAGGTCTGCCCCGCCGCGGCAAAGACGCCAGAGACGACGCCGTTCACCGCATGATCGATGTCAACATCGCCGAAGACGACATGGGGCGACTTGCCGCCCAATTCCATCGAGCATGGCACAAGGTTCTGCGCGGCATTGCCAGCGATGCGGCGGCCGGTCGCGGTGCTGCCTGTGAAGACATATTTCGCGACGCCCGGATGGCGGGTCAGGGCCTCGCCGGCGCTCTTGCCGGTGCCCGTCACCACATTGACGACGCCTGCAGGAAAACCTGCTTCGTGGATGAGTTCGGCCAGCGCCAGCGTCGAGGCCGTCGCGTGTTCGGAAGGCTTGATGACGATGGTGTTGCCGATCGCAAGGCAGGGCGCCAGCGTTCCGGTCAGCAGCATCAGCGGCGAATTCCACGGCGTGATCATGCCGATGACGCCGAGCGGCTCGCGCAGGTTGATGTTCAGCGTGTCGAGGCGGTTGATCGGGATCGTGTCGCCCTGCAACTTGTCGGCCATGCCGGCGAAGTAGTGGTAGCTGTCCGGCATAGCGCGCATCTGCGCCCGCGTTTCCTTGAGAAGCTTGCCGTTGTCGCGCGTCTCGATCTCGGCAAGCGCATCCGCATTGGCCCGCACCAATTCGGCGAGACGGCGCACCAGCGCACCGCGATCGGTCTGCGTCATGCGCCGCCATTCGGGATTGCGGAAGGCGGCACTGGCAGCGGCGACGGCCGCCTCGACATCGTCCGCATCTGCCTCGGCAAATTCATACCAGGTCGCGCCCGTCGTCGGATCGAAACTCTGGATGTAGTTGCCGTTCTTCGGGGCCACGAACCGGCCGTCGATGAACAGCAGCTGGCGGGAGCCCTCGATGGAGCTGACTGTCGTCTTCATGTCATTATCCTTGGTCTTGGGAGGCCTGGAGCCAGGCGCGGGCTTCGCCGTCGATCATCGCGACGCGGCCGCCGTCGTCGGAATCCATGTAGATGCCGAAGCGGCCCGCCAGCCGCTCGCGCCCGTAGCGCCGCAGCATGGAGCGTAGTTCATGGGTCGCGATCGTGTCGTAGGGCAAGTCATCGATTGGGAAAAAGCGAAGATCCGCGGGAAGACTGCTCGCAGCCCCCTCACCCGCTAGACGCGCACGGTATACGAGATAACCGGGATCGCTGTCGGCAACGTCGAAAACGGAATAAAGAAAGGTTTCCTCCGGCACAAGGCGCAGCGCATCGCCGCCGTCAAGGACCAGCTGGCTGTCCGCCTTTCGCCGGCGCGCCGACGGCAACACCCAGCCACCCTTACCATCCGAGCGCAAGAGCAAGCTGTCGCCTGCCTCAATGAGGTAGCCGATAATCATGCCATGAGACGCGAGCCATCCGGTTGGCAAGGGGTCCTTCACGCTGGCATAACGGCCGCGGCAAAAGCCGAGCGGCGCAGAGGGGCTCGTACCGAAGGCACGCACCTGGCCTATCAAAATCGCATGGTCGCCAGCATCCACCGCGCTGTGAAGGCTGCAATCGAACCAAGTTAGGCTATCCGTCAAAACCGGCGCGCCCGTGTGGACCCGGTCGTGATTGACCGACTGAAACTTGTCCTGTGCCTTCGACGCGAACGTGGCTGATACGTCGACCTGTCCCTCATGCAGGATGTTGACTGCAAAACAGTTGGCCGCCTTGAAGACCGCATAACTGGACGCTGACTTTGCGACGCAGACGAGAAGGAGCGGCGGATCGAGCGACACAGAGGTGAAGGAGTTTGCGGTCATGCCGCGCGGCGTGCCTTCAACATCGAGCGTGGTGATGACGGTTACCCCGGTAACGAAGGTGCCGAAGGCTCGACGCAACGCGATCGGGTCGATCGGTGCATCCTGCGCTGCCGCTTGCTCAACCATCACGACCTCCCATCCAGTTCATGAAAAGAAGCTATCGCCGACGGCCGGTTGCTTCTTCCTCCTAAGTAGAGGAGAGTGGCGAAGAGTTGTGCTGCGCTTTGAAGGAGGGCTCGAGAAAGGTCAGCGTTCGCGCACGGCGTGGTTTTCGATCACACCGTAGAGACGTAGAGCGAGCTCGACGGAAAAGCGTCTTTCCGATGTTTCGACATCGATGCCGAAGAGCTCCTGGATGCGTGAAAGCCGATAGCGCAGCGTCGTCACATGCAGGCCGAGGCGGTCGGCGCAGGCCTGGCCGCGGCAGCCTTCCTCAAGATAGGCCGACAGCGTTTCCAGATAGGGCGTGCTGTTCTCCCGGTCGTGTTCGGCAATGGCGCCGATGCTTTCGCGAACGAAACTGCGCACGTCGCCCACATCGGCGGCGGAAACGAGCATAGGCAGCGGCCCAAAATCCTGCGTGGAGAGCGCGCCTGTCAGTCCGAATGAGCGGCCGATACGGATCATCCGTTTGCAACGCTCCCATGCGGCGGGATAACCTTCCAGCCCGGCGCAGCGGTTTCCCGCGACGATGACCGGCGCCTCATCGAAATAGCGGCCAAGCTCCTCGGCCATGCGGCGCATGAGTTTTGTGATGCGCTCATCCTGCTGTCGCCCCGCCTCATACGGCACAAGGCAAACGACGCCGCCATCAATGGCGACGAGGCTGGCTTCCAGCGAAGCCTGCCGCAGGATGCGTGACAGGGTGTGCTCCACGTCGACGGAACCGCCGCCGAAAGCCTTCGCCTTCTCCGGAAAATCGATGACGATCATTTGCTGGGGCGCGGAAAAATCAAGCCCGAGACGCGTAGCGCGCTGGGTGACATCTCGTGCATCGCGCCAGCGTCGTTCAACGACCTCGAAAAACAGTTCGCTTTGTGTCCGGGTCTCGAAACGAAAGCGCAGGAAGGAACGCATCATCTGCACGCTGAGCGCAAACTTGGCGCTATCGAGCATGAGTTGGTCCAGCTCGCCCTCAGCGACTGCGCCGGGAAAGATAACGAGCGCGCCGACCAGCTGCCGATCGACCGTCAGGGCTTCGATGCGTGCGGAAGCACGTAGCCGCCGCGTGCCGTCATTTAGCAAGATTGTCGCCGTGTCGAGAGTGCCGCGCTCCACTGCATCGCGCGCTGCCTTGATAAGCGTGCGGGCGAAGACCGTTGGGGCCACGGCCTGCCACGCAGTATCGTCAAAGTCTGCTATCAGCGGCGAGCGGCCGGCGATGATCTGGTTGACGGTGAAGTCGACGACGATCAGTGGGTTTGTAAGCAACCTGCCGACCATGGCGGCGAGCGAAGAGACCGAGCCGTCACTCAGCACATGTTCCAGCAGCGAGGTATGCGCCGTGAGCGCCCGGTCCAAGCGTTCAGAGGCGCGCTTCTCCGTCGCGAGACGGTGCTGCTTTTCCACCGCGATCGCGCCAAGATGAATGATCGTTCCGAGAAAGGCGAGGTCGTCTTCCGTGACCTCCGTTATGGTTCGGGCAATAACGCTCAGCACCATCGGCCGCCCCTCGGCGTCGGCGCAGTTCATCGGCATGACCAGAACGGTGCGATAGTCTCGCTCGAACGCCTCCTTGCGATAGCCTGGAAACTCTGCGCTTTCGCGCGCATCCCGCAGATAGACCGGCTCGTTTCGCTGCAGCGCTATTAGGGAGGGGCTGGTTGCCAGTTCCCAGCGGTCGGGCAGATCGCGCTGGATAAGCGTGGGATCATGCCGAACGATGACATGGGCGTATCCATGCGCGGCATCGATAGCCATGATAGAGCCGAGCGCCCAGTCCGCATGCCGGCAGGCCGCGACAATTAGGTGCTGGAGCACAGTTATCAAGTCGCCGCCGCTGTTGATCTGGCTGGCAACGTTGCGCAGCGATAGCATCCGTGATTTCTGGTCCAACCGGCCACGCGCTCCCATTTTGGAGGCAATAATGGGGTGCCACGCGCGAGAATTCTACTAGTTTTCGTAGAAGCGCTACTGGTTTGTTTCCTCTGGGCCATAGGAAGATCACGCGCCGCTGCACGTTAGGTTGGGAGACCTTTTAACATATGGCGGAAAAGACATGGCGCTCGGCATAAGAAAGATCTGCACCTTTCTTGAGGAAACTCACATTGAGGGCGGCAAGGACGCACCGCGTCCACTGAACATCATCGTGGTAGCCGCCGTTATCAAAAATCCATGGGCCGGCAAGGGCTTTATCGAGAACCTGCGGCCTGCCATCATCGAAATCACTGGGCCATTGAGCGAGGAGATGACCCGCCGGCTGCTGGCGCAAATGCCGGCCGAACAAATCGAGGCGTGCGGCAAGGCGGCCGCGGTCGGCGTTAACGGCGAAATCGAGCATGCCTCTGCGATGATCCACACGCTGCGTTTCGGCAATCCCTTTCGCCATGCAATTGGCGGCACGAATTATCTGGAATTTGCCAACACGCGCAACGCGCCCGGCGCATTGCTGTCCTTGCCTATGATGCACAAGAGCGAAAGTGGCAAGCGCTCCCATTTCCTCACCGCCAATTTCCAGATCGCCGATGCGCCACATCCCGACGAGATCGTAATTGCGATCGCCGCAGCCGACGGCGGTCGCCCGCACGCACGCATCGCCGACCGGTTCCAGGACATCGCAGAAATGGAAGCGGAAGCCGCAAATAGCGATGGTCCAAATTAGCAATGCCTATTCGATAACAACGTTCAAATCGGACGTCAGACGTCGCCCTGGAGCAAAATGAGTCCATGCACGCATGGATCGTCGAGCCTCAAAATCTTCCGTCCAGCGATTGTCGCTATTGAGGCGAAACAGGTACGTGTGTCGTCAGTCACCAAAAGATGATTGTCCGTAAGCGACGCTCATAGGGTAGGAGACCTGCTGTGTCACATGCCAAAAAGAATCCACGGTGGGATGCCAAGTGTTAGCAGCCCAGCAAGGACAAGGGCACCTGCGGTTATAAGAGTCCTGTCATTCTCGTTTGCGCCATTCATAACGGTCTCCCAGCCATTTTTGATTCGGCACCGAATTCCCACCAAGCAGAAATGTTCCCGATCGGCTTGGTGAAACCAAAAACCCAAAAGCGGGGTCGGCTAGAGTGACGTTCGCTCGGAACTCCTGGATCAGGCCGGTAATGTGCGACAAGGCACCTTTGGCATCGGGGCTTCGCGCGACAGGGTAGATTCTGATTTCCGGTTTATACAATATCGGCTCACGCTTGATTGACCTCGAAGACCGCGCGAGAATCGAAGCCGCGAGCTCTCCGCTGTTTAATTTGACGTTTTCCGAGCCTCTGGCCGGTGAACCAGCAGGCTGCGCGCTGGCAGGAAGCCAGTACGAGCACCCAGCGTAGTAAAGTCTCGAATGCTGGTGCCGGCGACGCCATTCATGTTGAGGCCCCATGCCGGACCAGGTTGCCAACCTCGCTGTCATCGCGGCGGTCGCATGCGAGCGGAGCTTTCCGCGATCACCTGCTGGGGGTATTCAATTCATAGTCGAAGACGATCGATCGGAGGACATGGTGGATTCCTCGAACGCGGATATCCCAATCCACGAGCGGATGGCAGAATCCAGCACGCCCTCGAACGGCTTCATTCGCCGTATGCATCAATCCGGTGGAGTGGAGAAAGCCGCACGGCGTTCGTGGCCCGCAGCAACCTCCACGAAAGCTGGCAACGGCTGTTCACCAGAATTTAAAAAGCCTCGTCGCCAGCGGGGCCCATCGAAGGCCTCGGGAAGAGGCCGACGAGAACGTCGACGAAAAATGATCAGCCGGCTATTCTGTTGGGCCAAGTATCGTCATCGCAGCTTGCCTCTCCGCGCACTCCAATGGCACTCTGGAGTGGCAATTAATGCCCCTTTGTAGGTTGCCTCCGCGAGGCCGGTCTCTGAAGTGGTTCTCGCAGTCATACTTGGTGACTCTGGACAATACGCGGAGGCACTTCAGGCGTAGCGAACCACGCGAATTCGCTTCGGCACCTTGTTCTCCTCGACGTCCAACCAGCACTCGGAAGGCGATTGCACACTCGCTGCTAGAATCTGTTCCACGTCTAGACCAAACTCAAGCAGTTCAGACTTGGCCTTGTGAGGCAGTAATTTCATTAGGAAACGCAGTGGTGAGACAGGAAGATTAATTGTCTCGACACACCGTCCTTCCACGTACTTTTCAATGGTTACCGTACTCATTGCTAGACCTTTCTTTGACTGTAGATTGCTTTTATGTGAATAGAACGACCAGTGTGCTGGTATACGTAATCGTTGACTCCGGTCTTGCCGTAAGTGCGATTTCGAAAACAATACCAAGTGAAAGCGGGATCTCGCGACTTCTGTGTATCCTTCCGCAGAAGGCCGTTTGGCAGTGGCCCCGCAACGAACTCATAACGACGAACAAGGGTTTGTGCGGCACGCAAAACCATGGCCAGGTGGGAGCCAACGTGCTTGTGACGACGATGCACGGACCTGTCACGGCTGAGGCACCGGTGGCGAGATACCGATTAGCTTCGTGGTGCCGTTCAGCGATGGGGAAAAGTGTGAGTGCGAGACGTCTTTTTGCATACTCGTCGATCCGCGAATTCAGCATTCGACGCGGCTTGATGATCCGCGGACTTGATGCTGGCTGTTGTTGGTCTCGGGCTCCCCTTCTCCGCCAGACTGACGTGGATCGCCGTAAACGCAGCGGATTTGTCACCGCCTTGTCAAGAAATGGTGAAGAGCATGTCAAAGTGGCGTCAGGAACCTGCTGCTTCAATTCGGGAGATAACTCTTCTATTGTGCGGCCACTTCCCATTTCACAGGATTGCTGCGCGGCCGCGCTCAGTGGTTAGGGGTTAGTTGGGAAGATTACCCGGTTCCGATTATTGGAGCCGAGTTTGCTATTTTCAGGTCATTGGAGAGAATTTATTAGTTTCGCATCGATCAAAGCACCAGACTGCAGAGTCGGAATGGTCGCGTCGTTAATCCTGCCACTCGAATCTTGCTGCTGCGGTATTCGCTCTCACGACCGGCCGCTCTATGACGGCACGCCCCAACCTGTCCAAGGCAGAGCAGGCTCCGGATCGGTCTGCTCAACTGCGGAATTTCGGTACTAGGTGGTATTCCTCTTTGCGATGTGCAATCTCTCTTTATTGCGTGCCCGAACAGTTTATCAGTCGCAACTACGTGCTTTTCGCTGGGCTGGAGACAAGAAATTGACGGGCTGTACTGTTCAAACCGATGACCGAAGAGGATATGACCATGGCAATACCCCGGCGACCGTCCAGTGCGAAAGATGCGGCCGAGGCCCTGTTCAAACCGGCAAGAAAGGCCGCAGCGCCGGCCGTTGAGCGGCCAGCCATCCCTAACACTAAAGAGCTTGTATCATTAAAAATCGACGCCGATGTTCTCGCCCATTTTCAGGCCGACGGGCCGGGCTGGCAAGAGCGCATCAACGATACCTTGCGTGCCGCAATGCATTTGCCCGTTTAAGCGCCTGAGCAGTATCGAACTCTCGACCAAGGCATGCGGCCGGAACGTGCAATTTGAGGTGCGGGCATCGGACGTATTTCTGGTTACATGCCCGGGAATGGTGAGGAGCCAAAAATGTCTGCTCCCAGAGCCGCAATTCAGCGATGCAAAGCCCGATTGAGTGGCGGTGGGCTCACCCGTATCGAAGCGCCTGCGCGATGCCAAGGATACGTGACGAAAAGACGTGATAGAGGAAAGGCTGGTTTCCGAGGAATACACTCTCGTACAGCGTCGAGAGGAGTGAGGAATCTATTCCACCTGACGTACTCGACCCAATGCGATTGCAGGCCGCCTTTGCCCGAACCGCCTCCACCGTTAACGCCGTTATGTGTCCAGCCGCCTCCTCCGCGCTGCGAGGCTCCGATGACGTCTTCGCAAACAAAGCTGGAAGGTGATTGTATTCGAAGACAGACTAATGATGATATCGGAACGCCGTGAAGCTGTGCGCATGTTCGACTTCGTGAAGCCCAGAATATGCTGTGAGTTTGTTATTAATCGGGGACTGGAAATTGCGATAACCGCAGGGTGTCATACTCGGGTTCAATAGAGTTATCTTTCAGATAATTCCTGAAGACCTGAACCTCTCTATGGCGCTCCAAACCATTAGTAGGATCGGGAGGGACATATTAATGGCTCTCGTCATTAATTTAGCGCTCATTAATGTATAAAAACCCGTTGTAACACAGCGAACCTAACGTTGGGAGCTGACTGCAATGGTCGCGATAACAGCTTCGTCCGCCCGCGAAAACCTGCTGGCACCGCTCGGGTACCGGAACGGACAAAAAATTCCGGACTTCAGATCGACGCCGGCCCGTGATTACGGCATCGGAATCGGCTGACGGCCATCGGGCGACACGGTACCGGTCGGCTCCAATCCGAACCGGGAAAGGATGTCTCCCTATGGCCAGCCGGGTTTTCCGAAACAAGCCGGAGCTGTCCGCAAGATATTTCAGATCTTTCTGGAGGGCTACCGCGATAACCCGAGCCACGAAAGCGCAGGGTGCTGACCTGGCATGATGCGTTCGACGATGCCGGGAACGATATTCAGTCCCAGGTCGCTGTTCATGAATGCTACGAAGGCGTTCCGCCCTGCAGGCGTCGCCAGAACGAAAGAAGTCATCCCTGGGTTCGCGCCCCAGTGGAAGAATGTCTTCACGTCTGGTTCCAAGCCCCAACCTAAGCCCCAGTACACTCCGGTCTCCGTGTCCGGCGGGGTGCTCTCCAACGCTTCAAACCGCCCATTTGGTGTTGGAACCTGTGGCTCCATCCATAGACGAGCCGCCCTCTCCGACAACAAAGCCCCGTCCATCGCTGCAACGACGAACTTTCCATAGTCTCCAGCTGTCGTGTGGAGGGAGAAGGCCGCGTTCGCCCGATCCGGTTTGAACTTGTCTTCAATGTTTCCCTCGCGATCGTGGCCGAAGGCGGCATTGTCATTGAAGCTGTCTCGCCAGATGAAGCTTGAGCTTCTCATCCCAAGCGGCTCGAAAACACGCCTCCGAACGATGACGTCGAGAGGATCGCCAGCCAGGCTTTCGAGAGCCGACTGAAGGTACACGAATCCCTCGCCGGAATAGCTGAACCGAGAGCCGGGAGGGAAATAGGTTCGCAGAGGAACATCGCTGTGACGCCAGTTTGGTAGTCCGGTGGTATGGGAGAGGACATGCCGCGCTGTGATGGTTGCCGAAGCGGGATCGAGAGGCACCAGTGGGCCAGCAAGTCGGGATAGCGGCTCATCCAGGTCAAGCTTGCCATCATCCGCGAGTTGGAGCGCAACGTGTGCGACGACCGGTTTGCTCAGGGACGCGGCTTCGAAAACGGTGGCGCTGTTAACTGGCGCGCCCGTCTCTATACTTCGAACTCCAAAGGCGCGAATCTCCTCCGATCCGCCTTCGGCAATGAAAATCGACAGGCCCGGTACGCTAGCGGACTTCATCAACTCCGAAATGTGAGTATCGAAAATTTTCTTCTTTGATCTCAAATTGCGCATACTCCTTGTCGCGAAATCCCGCAGTCGGTTTAAAAACCTTGTCAGGAACCGCTTCGAGGGTTGTCAGACGGACTGTAGGATTTCCTTGGCGATAAACTACGCGGCGCTGAACGGAGTCCGATCAGCTAGAGTGACAGTGCGGGACTGGACTGTTCCAGCCATCTCAATATACGGCGCCATGCATCCTCGATATTGGCCGGGCTTTCGAAAACGTGCGCTTCTCCCCAATATCGCACGAGCTCCGCTTTTCTCCCGAGTAATCTTAAAGCGGCAAACATCTGTTCGGATTGGCCAATCTCCACGTAATCCTGATCGCCATGAAGCATGAGTACCGGCGCCGAAATGTTCTCGACCGAAAACAGCGGGCTGTTGCGGATGTACCGGTCAGGCGTTCTCCACGGCGGCTCCGTGAGATAGTAGTTTTCCGCCGTCCCTGCTTGTCGGCTGTCGTCCGGTATTGAGTCGTAGCGAAACCGAACATCATCGGTCAGAGACAACAGGTTGCTTGTGCCGGCCATGGCGATGCCAGATCGAAAAAACGGCGTCTTGGTCAAAAGCATCAACGCAGCCCAGCCACCGAGACTATGCCCCGCGACATGGACATGCTTGCGATCGACGTAACCGGCGTCGATGGCTGCTTCGCAAGCGGGAAGAGCAGAGTCCATCAGACAGTCGGCCAGTTCGCGGCCGCCACGACGCTCGTCTTCGACCGGCATACTGGGAATGATGACGACGAAGCCATGCGCAGCAAGGAGATGCAGGTTGAAGCAGCCAGGCTCATTGATGAGGTGCTGCCGATGAGCGAGGTCATCGCCAACGGTGAAACCTGGATATACCCAGAGAACGGCAGGCCGCCTTTCCCCTTCCTTGTAGTCGGGCGGAAGAATACATCGAAGTTTTGCATCCTGCCCTGCCGAGGTTTTAAACGGCAGAACCTGTGTTCGGGAGGGGATGACTTCGCCCATATGCGTGTCCGTCTCAAAGACGGTGCTCGCCTCCCCCGCGGTGAGTCTGATTACACGCGTCGCATCATCGGATCGCACGAGGTAGATGGACTGATCCGTCTCGGGATGGCTGGCGACGAGAACGCTCTCAGGGGGAACGATTTTTCCGAAACCAACGCAGCGTGGGGGAAATTCTCGTTCAGGACGATCGCGGAAACTCTCCATTCGTGCCGGCAGGTCACTGTCGCGCGAGAAGATTTCATACTGACCCGTCTCAACGTTTAGGGAGCATAGCTCTATCGTTTCGAACTCGGCTGCCGGTTGATCGCTGGTGAGTCGACTTGCCGTCGGTTCTCGCCCTGCCCACGCTTTTTCCCATGCCTTGGCGCTGGCGACAGCGCCGCGTTTTTCGAGGTCCAGCCACAAGGTAGGCCTGTTCTTGCCCGTTAGCTCACAAGCAAGTGTGCTGTTGTCGAGCCATTGGAAGAAAGTGCGGGTGCCAGGGAAAGGGAGGTTGCGCTCGATCAATACGCGCATCTTTCCAGACGCCACATCGATGACGGCCGGCCGAATAAACGAACCGTCAGTAGCCGCTACGGCAATTGTTGATCCATCTGGAGACCATACTGGCGATAGGACACCGAGTTTGTCCGGGGCAGGTAGGGACCGATATTCGGAAATCTCCAAGTCGAGGATACCGAGCTAGCCTTCGCCACCGCCAAGGGCACTCAGAAAGAACCGGGTGGCATCCTTGAGGCTCTTGGGAACGCAAAAAGCCAGTCTCGTCCCATGCGGGTCGAACTCGAACTGGGGCCGGCAGATAATCGGAAAGTCTCGAAGGGCTAGAACATCATCGATGGAAAGGGTGTGCAGGGTGGAAAACTCCCTTCTGATCACTAGGCGGCTGAAACCGAGTTAAGCATGGCTTCACGAGGATGTCGCGTGACGTTTAGGGTTTACACGACGAGACAAGCCTCACCTTTGCATGTGAGGGCTACCCCTCAAAGGTGAGATTTGAATGAATACAGCATTTTCAGCGAACTTCGGCCGTATCGTGATCGTTCTGGCCGTCCTGCTACAAGCAATAGGCAAGGTGATGTTCGGCACATGGCTTTCGCATATTCCGTCACCTCTCTTCGTCCTGATTAGCTTCTCGCTCACCGCAGCACTTTTCCTTACCCTATCGCGCCAAGGCGTCGGCGAACAGGCATGGACGCCGCTGCTACTGCTCAACGCTGCCACGGCGTTTACCTTCCTGAGCTTCTTCTAAGCCCTGAAGCTGATAGAGCCGGCCATCGTCGGCGCTATCGAGATCGGTATCGGCCCTATCCTGGCCGTCGTGATCTCGCTGGCGCTGATCGGCGAGCGGCCGCCAGCGCTGCGGGTGGTGGTGTGCTTCGGTATTTTGGTTGGCTGCGCCATTTTGGGCTTTGCCGCCCTGCAGGGAAGCGGCTTTGCATCATTCGGCCGAAACGCATGGATCGGACTGTTGGCAAGCGTCGCTGCCGGCGTTGGCGCGGTGCTGATCACTATTACCTCCAAGACGTTGCTGAAACGTGGATGGAAGTTCGGAGCGGTGCTGGCGCATCGCTTCTATCTCATCCTGCCTATCTCGCTGGCGATGACATCGGGAACGAATGTCGCCGCCGTGGAATGGTCCGGTTGGTGCGGGCGCACGAGCGCAGCGCGGAGCCTTGGCTGGAGGGGTTGTCTTTTCCGCGCGCCGAGGGGCTGCCCCCTAAGCTTTCAGCGTCATCTAAGCGGAATAGCGTTCAGAGCCGTTTTTCCAGTTTACACTATAGGAGTGAGGACATTACGACTTCTAGAGCCGAGGTTGTCATTTACTAGAAGCTAAAAGAGCGACCGCGCGGTGGAACGCAGTTTCTACGAGCCGCCTGGGGAAATGTCTGTGGCACAAATAGCGGCGGACTGCGCCGGGGTCTGGAAGCATTTCACCCCCGTGGCACGCCACTTCCTGAAAATAGCACATTTTTTGCAAGAACTTCAAGACGCCAGCCCGCAGAACGCGTCAAGCACCAGTCCGACAGCCGCGCAATAGGTGGGGATAGCTGCTCCAGCACCTCCACCGTTTTTTGCGTGGGATGCAGCTTGTTTTCGGTATAGATCCATTCGGATGATACATCGGACGTCGGTTACGCACGCAGCGGCGGCTGCCCTTAGGACGGTGAAAAAGCGGCTGCGCATTCAAGCCTGACTGCTTGAGTGGGAGGCTCATCGGCCCAACACGGGCCACATGCCGTGATGAATATTGACAATATTTGTCACGGTACCCATAATCAAAGGGTTCAACGGAAGGTATGCCCCATGCCATCAGGCAGCATTCATGTGAAGGTCAGCGGCGCGCTGCAAGATCACATCCAGCAGCAGATCGGGGATGAAGGTCTCTATGAGAACGCGAGCGAATACATCCGCGCGCTGATCCGCCGTGACCTGCAAACCCGCGATGAAGCATGGGACGCCCTTCAAAGGGAACTGGCTCCTGCCATGCGCGCGGATGACAGCGAGTTCATCGCCGTTTCCGCCGAGGATGTCATCCGCCGCAACAAGCGCCGCTAACTGTGGCCGGTTATCGCTTCTATCCCCGCGCCGACGCCGCGCAAGACAAAATCTGGCGCGACACCCTGGACACATGGGGCGAGGCGCAGGCGGAGACCTACATCCGTGGACTTCATGCACATTTGCAGCGCCTCTGCGAAAACCGCCTTATCTGGCGTCGCCTCCCGCAAAAGCTGGCGGTTCCGTCCGACATCACGCGCAAGGCGTACTTCAGCCGGTACGAGCGCCATTACATCTTCTTTCGGGAACTGGATAACGGCGATCTCGGTGTCATGAGCCTTCTCCATGACAGAATGGATTTGCCGGTACGCCTCAAGGACGACCTTGCAGCTCTTGATGCCAAGGGGCAAGAGTAGGCCCAAGGTAGCCACGACGGATAGCGGATGCGCGCCCGCGCCATGGCAGCGTGACCGGCGTCAAGCTCGATGCCGAGATAATCGCGCCGACACGCATTCGCCGCAACCAAAGTCGAAACCGACTCGCAGAACGGATCAAGTACCAGCCCGCCCGCAGGGCAATAGGTGCGGATAAGCGGCTCCAGCACCTCGACCGGCTTTTGCGTCGGATGCAGCTTGTTGCCGGTATAGACCCATTCGGAGGATGCATCAGAGATAGGTTGCGCAGGGAGCGGCGGTCGTCCCTTCGCCAGCACGTAGGCGCATTCACGGGAAGCACGGAACAGCCCGCTGCTTGTGTTTCGGCGCGGAATACAGGACGCCGATAAGGGGTCAACATTCCGAGCCGATTGACACTGTGATCGGCAACACCGAGGCTTCTTAGGGGCAGAACAGCGTCCTGGCGCGAGTCTTTGCGGACGAAGTTTGCGATGTCTCGGTTCCGACCGAGAGCTTCAGGTCAGTAAAAGTCGGCTTGTCTGCCCGATATCTGGATATCGGTGGATTTTATTACAACCGCTTCGTAACGTCATGCTTCCGTCCAAGAGGCTCGGACGCAATAGACAAATCAGAGATTTCCTGTTCGCTACGGGTCTTGTCAGCGTTCCACAGGACTGTTGCCGCGACGCTTCCTCTTCTGCGCTGTCCCGGGCCGGTCATCATTGCTACAGTCCGTCAGGCCACCTATTCATCAAGAGCCTTATCCAGCAAGTCGATCTGCTCTATTGACGGAGCACCAAGGTAGCGGGGCTTTCTTCCTTCTTCCACAATCTTCGCCCATGCCTTCTGTCCGTCTTCAGTGAAGAGGATCGCCGCCACGCCTTCGTTCGTTGCATGTTGCTTGGCAACAACGCTGATGGAGTATTGCGTGGAGCCTACGGATTGCTTTTTTTCGGGATTGGCCACGAAGCGGTTTTCGTCACTCAACCATCCCGGAACTTTTCTTTCCGACTTCAACAATCGCTTCCACGTTTGGGCGTAACCCGGTTCTTTCAAGAGTTCGTAGATATACACGTCGTTGGCATGCGCCGTTCCGACCAAACTGACAAATGAGATCAGGATAAAAATTCTACGCAGCATTTCCTTCGCCTTTTCCAATCGTCGACATGCAGAGAGACATCAACATTATCTTTACGGCATTCAACCCAGATCTTAGCTCAGTGACCGTTATTCACGCCATCAGCCATCTTCAAGGAATCACGCACTCGTTCCAGTGCCATTTCGACCGCTCCATCCAACCCCATCAACGAAAAACTACCGCTGAGATCGAAGGTACAGTGGCCGTGGACCGTGGCGATCAATGAACGCGCCAGGCGCGGCGCCATGTCCTTCGTTGCCGGAGGCAAGGCGTTGGCAACTTCCTGCACCACAACCTCCGTCAGCTTGCCGCGTTGTACACCCTGCTCCTCCGGCATCACGAAATCATCAGGAATGTGATGCTCATAGATCGCGCGCCACAAGTTTCGGTTATTCCTGGCAAAGGAAAAGTAGTTCTCCACCAGACACTGGATCCTGTCGCCCTCGCAGTCTGCGAGCGCGTATTGCAGTTCATTCGCCCAATGCTCGAAAGTCCGTGTGTTCACCGCCGCTATGAAATAATCATAGGTGCCGAAGACATTGTAGAGTGTACCTATTGAATAGCCGATGCGCTTGGAAACCTCGCGCGCAGAAAACCGCATGAAACCGACTTCGGCCATGTGTTTGTGTCCTTCGGAAATCAACATCTGCGCGATTTCCGACCTCGAATGATCAGAACGTCTTCCCATAAGCATTCATAACACGAGAAAACCAAGACAACAATTGAACGCCGTTCACAATCGTGCTAATCGCCTGCGATATGAAGTTTTCAGCAGCGATATCGCCGGGCTCTTTCAGATCAGCCATTCTCATTTTTTGGCTCGCGATGCTCGGCGCCGAAGCCGCCCATGCCAGCGGGCAGTTGCCGCCCACAATTTTTATGCAAAAGACGCTTCCCAACATCGACGCGTGTCATAACCTTCTGGACAGCATCTATGGGGACGATCTCGTCGAAGCCGCAAAGCCGCAAGCGTCCGCCGGTGGGCAGCAAGTCGTGCTCACACATAAACCGGTCGTGGAAGGCTCTCAGTTGGTCACCTATGACGTCCAATACGGCTGGCTATCTAAAACCGAGCTTCCCCAGGACCGGAAGATCAGGAACGACTACAGCTATGATCGCCGCCGTTATGCTTGCAAGGGTGGACAGCTGACGGGGACCAGCACGCAGGGTTTCACCCTCGAAACACATGAAGATATGCCAAACGACGAGAGCATGGGCAAAGACTGACATAAGGGGGCGCTCGCGCGACCACACGCAACGTTACGCCAGTTTGCGGAAGATGAAGATATAGGCCGGGCAGACCCCAAACGGCGTGCCCGGCATGACGAAAACCACGGTGGGCCGTTTCAAGGAGACGCAGCAAGTATGGGTAAGCGGATTTATTTCCCTGTTCTTTTGATGATCGCCGCCGGGGGGCTTGCGCCCTCGGCCAGCGCGGAAGGGATCAACTGTAAAAAGGCGCAAACCCCGATCGAAAAAGCGATCTGCGCCGATCCCGATTTGCATGCTTTGGATACTCGCGTCGCGAAGGCCTACAGCCGTCTGCAAAAGGAGTTGGATCCCGAAAGCGCCAAGGCACTCAGAAGCGATCAACGCTGGTTTAACACTGCTCAAGAGTTTGCGACGGAAGCGAGGGGTGGTACGGTCGAGAAGGAAGACATATCCGACTCACTCCAATTCCGTGCGAAGTTTCTCGAATCCATCGTCGCTCGTCCCGCTCCGGGATTATCCGGCCGGTGGGAGAATGCTGCCGGCACCATCACCCTCGAGGAATCGCCTGAAAACCGTGTGACATTCGATGGCAATGCTGCCGATCCGCAAAGCGCCCGCTGGCTCTGCGAAGCGGGCGGTGAAGGCCCTCTTGTCAATGGTGAGGCTAAAATCGCTGTTGAAACCGACGATGGCGCATGGACCATTACTGCTTCGCGCAGCGGTGCAACACTGGGCCTCGACGAAATCCCGCCATCGAAGGATGCCGCTAGCCCACCTTATTGCGGGTTCAACGGGCGATTTTCCGGAGTGTATTTTCAGACTAGAAAATAGGCTGCCGACAGGATCGCAACAGGTCGGCGGATGCGCAAAATTGTCCCTGCTACACATCGGGCGAAACGGCGCGTCCGATCACAGGCTTTTCAAGATCATTTCGCTGAATGCGACGCTTGTGCGAGCGTTGATCCGCTTCGAACAGCCTTCCGATTGCGGCCGACAAACGAGCACAATCATTCTCACGCTTTTCGCTGGCGCCGGTCGCTGGCGGTCAGCCACGTCAGCGCTCCGTCGACACTGTTACAACTGATACTTCTTCAGCATAGGTATACCAATCCCGTGCGCAACCGCGGCCAGAACCCGCATCGGAATACGACGGAACCAAGGCAGGTGCCTGAAATAGAAAGCGGTATATTCTATTTCGGCTGTCGCTCCCCGAGACATCTTAAAGCCGGTGGCGCCTGACGACATGTTAAGACTCAGCCCCTGCTGCGCAGCGTACCGGGTGCCGGCATGAAAGCCCAACCGATAAAGGCCGGCCTCCTGTTCACACGCGGTGTTGTAGCCCATCAGTGGCACAGTTGCTTCGCCGTAAAGCCTGTGAAGACCGACAAAACTCTGGATCAGGCCATCCTGATCCCTGTGGACAAGATATCGGATCATACCGATCTCGTGGCTCATCATGATGAAATCGGCCGCGTAGGCTGGGTTCAGAAAGGAGTATTTCTCAAGATACAGCATCGCGTAGAGCTCTGCGACGCGTTCGGCATCCCGTTGACCGATGGTCTCCAACTCCTCGTAACGGAACGAAGAACGTTTCCACAACGCTTCATCCCGCTTCAGGTCACGCCGCCGCGTCATCTGGTGACCGATATCGTCGGCGATGAAAATCTGGCGGCTGGGAAGAAGCACCCAGCCTTCAGCCTCAAGCGACGTCATGAGTTGTCGATGCCGTCGCCCGGTCAATGACCGGATTGCAAGAAAATGGTTCGGGAACCGCAAGGTGAGTTCCCTTGTCTCAGCTGAGACGAGATTACAGTCGAGACTGGGCAAAAGGTTCGTCGACATCATCCAGTTGTTGATATGAACGATCTTGTCGATCTCGGCAAACTTCAGCACTTTGGCGACACAAGCGATAACCGCTTTCAGTGCCGGAACGAGCGCTGGGTTCGGAAAGCGTGAAAGCTCCTCCCTCGTGTAATCGATGTAGCCGACCCAAGGCGAGCACACGAACGTGTCCTGAGGTTCACCGTCGTTAATCGTCGTCGGCAGCAAGGCATCGCCCCACTGATGACATGTGACAATTGTCCTCAGATTGCGGATATAGGCGCCGGAACCAGCCTCTGCAAATGCCGAAACATAACGCCGCGCCATGTCGTTTCGGCACTCGTCAACCATGGCCGGCACGATGAATCTGTCCAGTGCGTATGCGATAGATGATGGCCTTGTCGGACGACGACAACGCCGCTGAGAACGGCCCGTCGATGCTTATCGTCTCGAATGGCAACGGCAGATCGTTCATGAAAATTCGTTCACAGTATCGGGCCTCTGGCGCTGCAACAGCCAGGATTCCTTTCCAGCATTCCTCGTAAGATTCGCGATTGCTGTATGAGCCGAAATCCGAAAGCGAAAAACCATCAAACTGCCCAAGGTGCAAATTCGGGAGATCCGCCAAGCCGCCTTCGATGATCCGCAGGCTCCCGAGCCGACTTCTGAGCAAGTCGTAGTTTTCTCGGCGCAAATGAACGGGCAAGGCACCATCGGCATCATGCCGGCCATTGAAAATGAGCGCCGCGAAATCGCTTTCACGAAAAAGGAAGGTTCGGGCTGCTCTGCTGAAGTCGTCATTCAGCCGCTTGCCCACTTCTTGCGGCGGCGGCAGAAATTCGCCGGCGGGCTCGCGCATCACCCATCGCCATATCCAGTCGCGACCGATCATTTCCAGCGCGGTCTGCAATTTGCTATTGGCGAACTTCGCCTCCCACAGACGGGCCTGTGTTTCCAAATCCGGGGCCCGCATCAGTTGCTGGATATCGCGCCCCCGCAAGAGTTTGAGAAAACGCGAGTTCCAAAGCAACAGCTTTTCCCACTTGCCCGCATGCCATACGCCCGCTTTGATCATGTGCCGTTTCTGGTCCCAGATCGTCCGGGTAGCGGACGACAACGCTGGCCTTAGCTCATGATAGACCGAAAGGCGCGACGTACTCTTTGCAATGCCGAGAAATGCCAGAAGATCTTCGTACCCGAGGGTGCGGATCGCCACAATTTTCAACTCCAGCAGCGCATTCTGGATCGGGTTGATATCGAGCGCCACCACCTCCTCTGCCCCCGATAGCAGCATGTCGAGAGGCCGTGTCCCAGACCCCGTCAGGCATACGATCCTTCTCGCGCCGGCGAGAGCCCTGAGTTCCGTTTCACCATCTTCGTTTGCAGATGAGAAATTGAGATTTCGAAAAAATCCCATGGCTTCCATGCCTTTCTTTTTAAGACCAGCGCCGCGGGTCGCCGTCGCTCGGACGCCATTGCCGCGTAACGCGCCTGAGTTTTTTGCCCGGCTCAGGAATCAGATCCGTCATTTGGATATCGGTCCGCGCGGTCATGTGCCTTTGGAGCAGCAAGCCCAGCTTCTCGTGCGCCATTTCACGCACCAACGCAGGCACGGCGGCTGGCAGATGCAATATCAGATTGTTTCGACCTGTTTGCACAAGTTTGAAATCGAGAATGCATCGGTCCGAATCGACAATGGCGTTCCGCAAGATATCCGGCGTGAGCTCAATTAGGCGCTCACCATCGCCACCCAGATAAAAGATATCATCTTCGCGGCCGACTATTTCATCGACCACCTGAAGCGGAGATCCGCACGGACATGCATGAGAGCTCAGGCGCACCAGGTCGTTCAACCGATATCGGGCCATGATCTGCGTTCTCCGGCTGAAATCGCTGATGATCGGCACAGAGAGACCGCCCGCTTTCTCCTCGAAGTCAAAGTGCATGCAGTCTTCGGTGAGATGAAGCCTGCCGTGCGCGCATGTGACGGCGAGCAACCCTTCGGTCGCCATGTAGATTTCCCGAAGGGGAACGCGAAATGCCGTTTCAATGAGCCCTCGGTCAAAGCTCTCAAGCTTCTCAGCGCAGGAAAAGACCCGTCGTGGAGCCATACCCATATCCATCTCGGCGATCTGCCTGAGGACCCGCGGCGGTGCGATCAAAACCGTGGGATCAAACGCGAGCAAATCGGATCGATGTTCGGCGAGAGGCGCGCTGGTATTGAAGAAGCGCAATGTGAGGATGCGGGTGCGATTGGCGCTCGTATAGAGAGGTGTATCGATTGGCAGCAAAACCGCTATCCGGTCCCGATGACGCCAAAAATCCGGCAACGCCTTCGCCAGGATCGCACCCAGCCAGGCAAAACGCTCCGCCTGCGAGATAACGAACAGGCCACGGTTGCCACTCGTTCCGGTGCTGGCGCCGGCAATGAGATCGCCGATCCGACGATCTCCCTCGAAAGCGCGCCAGCCCTGCTCATTGGTAATCCGGGGAACGTTGTATCGGGAAAAGTCCGCCATGAGGACTGACTTTTCCATAAGCGGTATGTCTTCAAGAGTTGGAGTGCTGCCGGCGAAGGCCCGAAATGCTTCGACCCTGTGGATGTCGTTCCGCAGCCATTGCTCAAGCCGTCTTGCCTGCCAGGCTAGGAAGTCGGAACGCCTGCCGATAAATCGGCTGATAGATCTTGTCCTAAGGTAAGATTGCAGTGCGGCGGCAAGGCTCATAATCGCGCCTCCAGTTCCGCGTTGAGATCATAGGGGTGGCCATTCGGGTCGTGACACAGCATCACCTCCCCGCCATCTTTGACGAAGGCCTCGACTTTCCTCATGCTTGATCGGAGGGCTTCGCGGTCAGCACCGACAAGACTTGCAGGAAATCCGGGCGCACGGTTTTCGAGGATTGCCTTGATAAGCCACTGGCTATCCGTCGCGTAGAAGAGAGGAACCGGCAGTCGTGGAAAGCAAAACCCCACATGGCCCGCCGCATGCCCCGGAAGATCGATCGCAAGCAGCGAACCATCTTCGAGAAGGTCATAGCCGTTCCCAAGCGCCCCCGGTGCATTGGCAACCGGGTGATCCTCGAAGAAGGCAAGGCGTTTGTCGATATCGTCCGGGACGAGAACATCGAAAACACCTGACAAGGCATTCTTGATGCGTGAATTGCTCCTGTAGATGGTCCAGGCTTTTCGGGAGCACATGATCTTCGCGTCCGGAAAATCATGCAGCCGACCGATGTGATCCGCGTGAAAATGAGTGATGAGGATCGTTTGTATCTGTTTTGTGGTAACGCCAAAGCGCGCCAGGCCGATAGACAAACGGTCGTTGGCAAGCGTGGAAGGACTCAGCAGCGCCCGATAAATCTCAAGGAACGCCGATTTTTTTAATCCTTGCAGGGTCCCGGCGTTGAAATAGCCGGTGTCAATCAGGCTGTGCCCCGTTGTTTCATGGTGGAAGTAACCCACACGCACACGCAGATCGGTCTTACGCCATCGGCCTCCTTTCAGGACGAGGCGCTCACGGACGGGCAGAAACGATGTGGTAAAAAACCGTGGAGACAGTGGCGACATCACCCTTTCCTCCGATCCATCGCTTTGCCGGGGAACGTCCGGGCAAAGCCCTCCTCCCACGAGATGCCCGGCCTCCACTGCAAACGCCGATTGATCCTGGATAGGTCCAGCGTCTGCGAGAACGCAAAAATCCCTAAGGAGTAGGATGTGACGCGAGGCTCGGGTCGTGTTGGCTTCAGGCTCGCAAGAAATTCACCCGTTCGCACAGCCAACCGGGCGGGAACGAGCGGCAAGTTCCGCCAGACGGGCACCACGCCACTCGCGCGGGCGGCCCGCTCGACAATGTGTTCGACGGAGATTGCTTCACCACCTGACACGTTGAAGATTTCCCCGACCGCGTCTTCTCTTCTTCTGGCGATCGTCATGATGGCATCTACGACGTCATCGACATGGGTGATATCGGTTGCCGCCCGACCATCGCGGAACCGAGGCAAGGGAGCCGCTTTCGCCGCGCTTATCAGCCTTGGAAGCAAAGAGGTGTCGCCTCGGCCGTAAAATCCGCGAGGACGGACAATTGTAGAGGGGATACCGCTTTCGAGGACGAGACGCTCCGCAAGGGCTTTACTGCGGGCATATTCATTCACGGGCCGCGGCAATGTGCAGTCTTCGGCGACGTTCCATTGATCTCGAAAGCGAAAATAAATCGCCGGCGTTGAGACATGAATAAAATGGCGAACGCCGCACGCTTTCGCCACCGCAATGATCTTTTCGGTCGCGCGAATATTGGAATATTCGAATTCGGATCTGCGTCCCCACGGAGAGGACAGCCCGGCGCAATGAATGATGCAATCCAGGCCGCCTATCGTCGCTGCGAGTTCGATCGGGTCCATGGTCGCAAGGTCCAGCGAAACCCTGCGTTTTTGGTTTTCAAGCGGAAGCGCGTCGAGCTTGTTCCTGTTCCGTCCCATGGCGATGACGTGTTCTCTGTCCTCGCGCAGGCGACGGACGATCGCTCCGCCGAGAAATCCGGTGGCTCCTGTGACGAGGTAGCGGCTCATGAACTAGAGATCCATCACAAGGCCGCCGAAAGAGACTCCGGCGGAGGTTCCAAGCATCATTATCCTGTCTCCCTCGCGCACCAGATCGTGCTCAAAAGCGTAGTCCAGAACGAACGGAATGGATGCCGCCACCTGGTTGCCGACCTCCGCAGAGATATCGATGACCTGCTCCTGCCTGAACGCGCATAGCCGCGTCATATGTGCGAGGGCGCCTGGACTTGCCTGATGGGCGATCACGCGATCGATCTCATCCTTGCCTGTGTCTGCAGTCGCCAGAAGCCGATCGACAAAAGCCCCGAAATCCCTTGCCGTCAGGCGAAAAAGCTCCTTTCCGTCCATCATGAACAGACTGTGCTTTGAAAAGAGTTCGAATTCCTTATGAAAATCAAACCGCGTGCCGCCGGATGCAAGGCCGCAGGCCTCGAAGCCGGACGACAGCGTGGTGAAACGCGACGCCACGATGCCTGCCTTGTCATCACGCTTTAGGACCGCCGCCGCCGCGCCGTCTCCAAACAATCCTGCCACGGCGGGGGCCTCCTTCCAGGGAAGTGCCCGCGAGGCGATCTCGGATGAAACGATCAGAATGTTGTTGTAGACCCCACCCTGAAGCAGGCCGGATGCGAAGTTCAAGGCGACCGGAAAACTGAGACAGGTGCTGTTCACATCGGTGGCAAAGCACGTTCCGTCGTCAATGCCGAGCGCTCGCTGGATTGCAGGTGCAGTCGCTGGAATGGGTTGGTAGGGAACGGCGCTAGCGCAAATGATCATGTCGAGATCTTGCGGGCGCAAGCCGGCCGCATCCAGCGCCTTGACCGCAGCCTGCCTGCCGAGCTCGATCTGGTCTTCAGCCTCGCAAACATAGCGCTTCGCCACGCCTGTGACCGACTGCAGATAACCGGGATCGAAACCGTGCAATCGGTCGAGTTCCGCTGACGAGACTGCTCGCGTCGGCAAGGCTCTTCCCGTCCCGGCAAGCTTCACTCCAGCGAATTTTTGCAGAGGACCGTCAGAGTTCACCATTTGCTCCCACCTTCAACATCTGACGGAATCATCGTCTTCGCCCCGTCTGAATGCAGAGATCCAGCCGACATGCCCTGACCATGTCCGGGCATGGAAGCGGTCTTGACACGTGGCACCTCGACGAACCGCATGTCACATGTCGTAAATTGGCTGGAACAAATGCCCCGGAACCAGTTCTGATGATTGGCGATGCGTTCCCGGTCACTCAGTTTCCGGCGGGCTGTTGATACTGCCGGGTATTCTCATCGAATGTATAGTCCACGGCATCGTTGGCACCCAGCGTCTTGGTCTTGCCGGGCCCCTCCACCTGCGTCCCGCTCATATCCACGCGGATGACCGGCATGGTCCCGGACACCGGCGGAGCGAAGGAAAGCTTCCCGGTACTGGAGACGCAAGGGGTTGGGAGATCATCGCCGCAATTTGCGCTGTTTTCTCCCCCGGCTGCCACAGAACCGAGATACTCCCATCCCTTGTAATCTCCGCGATCGTTCTTCTCGGGGTCGAACGAGAAGATGGTGAAATTGTTGATCGTTTCACCGGCTTCAAAAATTGTCGTCGGGACGGCCAGCACCACGTGCTGATTGGATGTCACGTACTGGACCGGATCGCGGGTGTCGTCGACCTGTTCCGCCTTCGTCACTCCGGGCAGTTCACCAACGTCGTTCTGACCATGGAAAAGCGTCCAAAAGGACTTTCCGCCATCCGTGTCGAGCCGATATGTCGCCTGGCCAAACAGCAATCCCTCCTCGGAACTGCCCTCCCCCGGTTCGAGAACAGTAAAGCCGGTATAGTACGGCGTGCCCGCAATCTCGAAGTGATAGTTGTACCAGAGACTGACGATATCGCTGCTGCCATTCGCGTTCGCGAGCGCATAGGACGCCGAGCCGTCACCCTTTTCCCCCCAGATGTCTGCGAGCACATATCCGGGAGCCGGATCGGGGATGTTAACCGCGCCGGAATTCGACGCGGCATGTGCCGTGCCAAAAATCGAGACGAGCATAACAGAACCAAGAAATGCGGCTTTTCCAATACGGGACATCATCTTCGTTTCCAACGGTCAGGGCCAGTTCCCGATCGCATTCTGCGAGCGGGCATCGCACCATTACCATAAAATATACATTGTTCAATATCCTCTTGCCGCAACGTGTCATAACCAACCCGCTCGCAGGTTTGGGTTTACGTCCCGCGCAAAATCGCTGAAAGAAGACCGCGTCCCGAACAGTCCGTAAGGTATATTGGCTTGGCGGCCGCGAAAGCTATGATCCAGACGACAACCCGCGAAACCTGGGTACCTCGTGACCAAAAGCGGCCGACGGAAATGATCTCAATGCCTGGAGACAAAGTAATTGGCCAATAATTGACAATCCCCTGGGGACCAAGCTTTCTCGCAGGGCAACTGAAGACAGGAGATTATGGATGGAGCCTACCGATGACTATATCGGCTACCTCCAGCAGGAATGGTCGATAAGCGGCGCGCTCGTTCTTCGCGACCACGGGGTCGGCAGCGATCTTGAAGCCATACAGGAATGGGTAAGCTGGTTTATCGTGAACGGTAGGCAGGACCAAGATTACGAGCTGATTCTAAGCCGTATCGACCACAGTCTTAATCTGGATATTCCGTTTGCGGCGACGTCCACCGTGAGAGAATCGCTTATATCGACCGTGCGGAGCAAATTGAAAGATCCCCTCTATCCGCATGCCCGGTGACCGGCGTAATCCGCCCACCAGAAGTGGCCCATAGGGATTTCTTCCGGTTCCGCATGCAAGGCACCGCCGCGACAATGCCGGCTATCGGCCGCCGGTGCGTGTTGCCGCTTGCCCGTTTCCAGTTTTCATCCTAATTTTCCGCTCGTGGTCCGGTAGAGTACAGGATTGATGTTCAACATTTGCAAGCTTGCCGGCATTTTGCTGGTCTTGTTCATGGCGCCAGCCACAGCCGGAGACAGGGCCGGGATCGACTTTATCGGTTATTCTACCAACGGCTCCTATTTTGCCTACGAGGAATTCGGCATCCAGGATGGTTCGGGGTTTGCGTATGCCAATTTGTACGTACTCGACCTCAACACGAAAAGCTGGGTAAAGGGCGCGCCGTTCCATGTGGTAGGCGAGAATGATGCGAGCACCATTGCCTCGACATTGGGCGCTGTGCGCGCGCAAGCCCAGCCGCTACTCAACGAGCTCGACATTGGCGAGCCTGTCGATATTGCCGCCCTCAATGCGGATGGCGCACTCGGCGTCAACGTGCGCAGTTTGCGCTTTGGCAGACCCGGGCACGAAATGGCTGATCCCGAGCAGGACTATGAGCTCACGCTGTCGGCAATCGAGGACGGTGTCGATCCGCCCAAATGCGCGGCATGGGGCGAGGAGCATGTATCGGGTTTTTCACTTTCCTTGACCGTCAATGGTAAGGCCAGCGAGGTTTATCGCGACTCAGCGGTGCCAGAGAGCCGTGGCTGCCCGCGTGGGTATAGGCTTTATGCGGTCGTTACGCCATTCGATAGCCTCGCCTCCTTCTCTCCCGATTTGACGGCTGGTATGGTCGCTATCGTTTCGGTTTATTCAATGGGCTTTGAGGGCACGGACCGGCGTTTCATCGCGGTGCCGATTGGCAAGTGATCCCGCGACCAGCGCTGTCGCTGTTTGCGCCATCTCGAGTTAGAGCAAACAGGCCCGACGGCAATGGCGGCCGAGTGCCCGCCTATCCAACCTTCCGATGCACGTGAAGCACTTCGGTTCCGCGCCCGCCGTTCATCGCTTGAAATTTGGCGAACCAATCTCAGCGCGCTTGGATTCGGGCCAAGACGACATCGAGCGCGCGTGACAGGGCAGCGAGACCACCACTATCCCGGAACTGCGCGAACATTTGCTCATTCAGTCCGCCCTTGGTGGAATACTCGTGGCGGAGATCTACCAGAGGCGTCAATGGATCGCGAAACGCGACCGTTGAGAGGCTCAGAAAATGCTGTGCGAGATATTTTCGCGCACTTTCCTGCGGCAGGCCGTTTGACTGCATCCAACCGACCACGTGGTCCATGATGCCGAAATAAGAGCCCATCAGCGCGCTTGCCGCGGCGAGCACGTCGAACTCCTCGATGGTCTTGCAGGCGACGGCCGTTCCCAATGAAGAAAAGAAGGCTTCGACGTCCGGGTCTGGCGGGAATATCGTCGTGACGCCGCTGCGGCTCGCAACGAACGGCAGCGGCACCGCACGCACGAGATTGACGGGAACGCCGATCATCTCGCGCAGGGTTGCATGATCGATCGTCGCAATCAGGCTGACGACTTGCTGGCTGGGACGGAAGCGGAGGGCGCGCACGACCTCCTCGGCGACATCAGGCCGGACCGCAAGGAAGAGCATATCCGCGGCATCAAGCACATGCTGGTTGTCGGCAGCCACGTTTACCTGCGACGAGAGCGTTGCGAGATGCGCGGCGGTTTTTGCGGAGCGAGGCGATACGATAATTTCGGGTGCCGGCTCCTCGCCTGAGACGAGCCCCGTCACAATTGCTTCGGTGATCGTTCCGGTACCAATGAAGCCAAGCCGGGGCTTTGGGAATGCCATGAAACGTCAGTCCTCGGCGGGATTATGAAAGCCGGGCGGAAGGTTGAAGCCAGACGTGGATGCCGGCGGTTCCGCATGAACCTCCGGCCGCGGCTTCGGGATCATCGCATGCGCCGCGACGACAGAGCGGATAGCTACGGGACGATAGTTCCGCAAGAGGTCCGGCCGACACTGTTCCTCAGACGCCCTGCTGGTCATGCCCGCTCCTCCCGCTGACATCACTGTGCCTCAAATTTAACCATTGTACCACCGCCTGTCGCTTGGTCCGTCGGGAAGACTTCGACGCGGGCGACATCGACATAGACCGGAAGGTCAATAACATCATTGACGATGCGCGCGATATGTTCCGGCTGGATCGGTCGGTAGCCGTCATAAAGCAGGGCCTGCGCCTGGTTGTCGGCAATCGATGTTCGGTAGAGGTCGGTCTGAACGCGGCCCGGCACGATCTCGCTTACCCGTACGGAGGTGCCGAGCAGGTCGCAACGCAGGTTGTCGCAGAACAGGCTGAGTCCGGCCTTCGAGGCGCCATAGGCACCCATGCCCGGATAGGGCGCCTGGCCTCCGCTTGAGCCGATATAGATGAGGTGGCCGCGCCTGCGCGCCACCATATCCGGCAGCATGATGCGCGTCAGATGCAGCGGCGCCTTCAAGTTGACGTCGATCATCGCGTCGATCTCGGCGGGATCAATCTCCTGGAACGCCGCGCGGGTCGAAAGAATCCCAGCATTGTTGACGAGGATGTCGACCTCGACGCCATTGAGTGCTTCTGCGATTTGCGCGGTGTCGCGCACATCGGCCTGAATGGGAACAGCACCGGTTGCCGCTGCCAGCGCAGCAAGCTGCGCTTCATTACGGCCGACGGCATAGACGGTGAGGCCACGAGCACGCAGCATGGGCACAATGGCCTTGCCGATGCCACTGGTGGCGCCGGTGACGACGGCGACACGATAGGCGTCAGACATAGATGTAGCCCCCGCTGATCACGACATTCTCGCCGGTGGCATAGGTGTTGCGGCTGGAAGCCATCATGACGATCCACTCGGCCATCTCAACGGGTTCCGCGGCACGGCCGAGCGCGCTCGCCTTGGCGAGTTCCGGCAGGAAACCGAGCTCCTTGGCGCGATCGGTCGCGAAGCCGGCCGGCGCTACCGAGTTCACCAGGATCTGGTCTGCGGCACATTCCTGCGCGAAGGATTTAGTGAGGCTGACGACGGCAGCCTTGGTGGCGGCGTAATGGGCGTTCTGCGGATGGGCCTTGAAGGCATCGACCGAGGTTACATTGACGATGCGACCGGTCACCTCGGGCGCATTGACGAATTGGCGCATATGGCGCACCGCTGCCACCATCATGTGATAGGTTCCCTTGACGTTGATGGCGTTTTCGAGATCCCAGTCGTCGTCGGAAATCTCGAGGATCGGCTTGCGCGGATAGATCGCCGCGCTGTTGACCAGCGCATGGATGCGGCCGAGCTTCTTCGCCACCGCATCGAAGCCCCCATGCGCCGTCTCGGCGCGGGAAATGTCGGCGACCGCGGTCGCAACCTCTGCACCCATCGCTTCAAGTTCCGCAGCAGACGAGGCAAGTAGTGCCTCGTTGCGATCGATGAGCCCGATCTTCGCAGCACCGCGGTCGACCATCAACCTGGCAGTCACGAGCCCGAGCCCCGAGGCGCCACCGACGATGACAACAGACTGGCTCTTCATGTTCGGACCTCAGGGATTTGGGTTGCGTGGCGGTATTGGCATGTTATCACTTATATGCCAACTCAGACGAAGCACAAGCCCCTTTTGGATGTCGAGATGATCCCTCGCCTTGCCGCAGCCCGCCCTGACGCTTCACCCGCTGCTGCCTTCCTCGCGCATCTCGCGGGCATGGGCCTCGAAGGTGAGATTGGCCGAACGCCGGCGGAGCGCACGGTCTTCGCTACAGACAATTCCATCTATCAGGTGGAGCCGGCAGCCATCATTTTCCCAAGGAATACCAACGATCTCAAGAGCATAGCCAAGTCTCTCGCCCGACCGGAATTCGCCGATATCAGCATCGCCCCGCGCGGCGGCGGAACCGGAACGAACGGCCAGTCACTGACATCGGGCATCATTGTCGATTGTTCGCGGCATATGAACCGTATCCTGGAGATCGACCCGGTACGCCGCATCGCAAGGGTGGAGGCAGGCGTCGTCAAGGACCAGCTCAACAAGGCGCTGGCGCCGCATGGCTTGTTCTTCGCACCCGAGCTTTCGACCTCCAACCGGGCGACGATCGGCGGCATGATCTCGACCGATGCCTGTGGCCAGGGCTCCTGCCTTTATGGCAAGACCAGCAATCATGTACTTGGCCTGCGCGTGGTGCTGGCCGACGGAACCGAATTCCTCTCCCGACCGGTACGCGAAGAGGAATTGCGCGCGCTCCAGGCGCGGCGTGACCGGATTGGCGATATCCACCGCACCCTCGCTCGGATCGCCAACGACGATCGCGCCGAGATCGAGCGCACCTTCCCGAAACTCAATCGCTTCATGACGGGCTACGACCTCGCCCATCTGTGGCGCGACGACGGCCTTTTCGATCTGAACGCGGTGCTCTGCGGGTCGGAGGGCACGCTGGCGATGATCGCCGAGGCGGAACTAAACCTGCTGCCGATCCCGGCGCATGCCGCGCTCGTCAACATCCGATACGACAATTTCAACGCGGCACTGGAGGATGCCCGCAATCTCGTCACACTCGGTGTCGCCTCGGTTGAGACGATCGATGAAACATTGCTGCGGCTGGCCAAGGGCGATATCGTCTGGCCGCACATCGCCGCCTTTTTCCCCGACGATGCTGACGGACCGGCCAACGGCATCAACATCACGGAGATCCTGGCAGATACGCCCGAGGAACTTGCCGAAAAGCTTTCCGGCGTGACGGCAGCCCTCCAAGACCGTCCCTTTGCTGGCCGTAGAGGTTTTACGGTTACTCAAGGAAAAACCGAAATCGAGGCCGTTTGGACGATGCGAAAGCGGTCGGTCGGCCTGCTCGGCAATGTCGAGGGGCCGGTGCGGCCGGTGCCCTTCGTCGAGGATACCGCTGTTCCACCGGAAAACCTCGCCGCCTATATCCGCGAGTTCCGGGCGGCGCTCGATCAAGAAGGCCTCACCTATGGCATGTTCGGCCATGTCGATGCCGGGGTGCTTCATGTGCGCCCGGCGCTTGATCTCACCCGCCCCGAACACACCGTGCTGGTGCGCCGCATCAGCGATACCGTCGTGGCGTTGACGCGCAAATATGGTGGCGTGCTTTGGGGGGAACACGGCAAGGGCATGCGCTCGGAATATGTGCCTGAATTCTTCGGACCTCTTTATCCGCGCCTGCAGGAGATCAAGGCGGCCTTCGATCCGCTCGGGCAGCTCAATCCTGGCAAGATCGTCGCGCTCGCCGGCCGCAGTCTGCCGAAGATTGACGCCGTCCAACTGCGGGGCTCGCTTGACCGTGACATCGGCAACGACATCCGCGCCGCCTTCGACAATGCGGCCTATTGCAATGGTAACGGCGCCTGCTTCGATTTCGACGCGGACAGCCTCATGTGCCCCTCCTACAAGGGGACGCGCGACCGGCGCTTCTCGCCGAAAGGACGCGCCTCCCTGATGCGCGAATGGCTGCGGCGCCTTGCCGAAAAGGGTGTCGACGCGCGCCGCGAGGCCACTCGGCGACACCCGTTTGGCATCGTAGGCCGTCTGTGGAACAGCATCATTCCCGCCAATCGCGAGGATTTTTCCCACGAAGTGCGCGCGGCAATGGACAACTGCCTCGCCTGCAAGGCCTGCGCGGGGCAATGTCCCGTCAAGGTGAGTGTTCCAGCCTTCCGCTCCAAGTTCCTTGCGCTCTATTATCAGCGCTATCTGCGGCCACTGAAGGACCCGCTGGTCGCCGCCATCGAAACCACCCTGCCGCTGATGGCGCGGATGCGGCCATTCTACAATGCCGTCGCCAGGACCCAGATAGGCCAGGCCGTGATGCGGCGCGCAGGCCTCACCGCACTGCCCCTTCTTCCACCACTATCGCTGCGCCGAAAACTTGCGGCCCAAAACGTGCCCGTCGCCACGCCGGGACTGCTAGCACGCCTCGGTGAAAGGGAGCGGGCCAAGGCCGTCATCTTCGTGCCGGATGCCTTCACCGAGCATTTCGACCCACAGGTGCTTCTCGATGCCGTGGAAGTGGCGCGGCTGCTGGGACTGGCCCCCCTCATCGCGCCGCCGCTGGTCAATGGCAAGGCGCTGCATGTGCATGGCTATCTCGGCGCCTTCGAGAAAGTGGCCCGCCGCACCGCTGCGGCCATTGACGGGCTGGCGGAAGCCGGCGTGCCGCTGGTCGGCATTGATCCGTCGATGACCCTCACCTTCCGCAGCGAGTATTCCGGCACCGGAATGAAGGGGCGTGTCCTGCTGCCGCAGGAATGGTTGGCCACCATCCTCGACCGCCTTCCCTCGCCTGCTATCGAGGAGCGCAGGCGCATCCACCTGATGGCCCATTGCACGGAGCGCACCAATGCACCGGCGGCCGTTGGCCAGTGGAAGACGATTTTCGATAAACTCGGCATCGAGCTCGTCGTGGACGACGTCGGCTGCTGTGGCATGGCGGGCACCTTCGGCCATGAGGTCCGCAACCGCGCGCTTTCCGAAAGTCTCTATGCGATGAGCTGGAAGCCCGCGCTGGCCGCACCAGATCGGGTCGATCTGGTGATGGCGACGGGATACTCCTGCCGGTCGCAGGTTAAGCTGATGGACGGGGTGAAGCTTCCCCATCCCCTTCAGGCCATCCTCACCGCCCTCCAGGCCCCGAACCCTTCCCCTGGAGAGAGATGGGACGTATGATGTGTGACAAATTAGAAGATTAAGGGCAGAGGCTGTATCGGAATGTCGGTTATCACGCAGCGCGGCAATCTCGGTGAAATCGTCGTCGCCAAGCTGACCGAGCGTATCAATTCCGGACTGTATGCTCCGGGCGAAAAAATCCCGTCAAGCGCGCAGCTCTGCGAGGAATTTGGCGTTTCGCGCACCGTCATCCGGGAGGCCCTGACCTCGCTGAAGGTCGCGGGCCGCGTCATTACCCGCCAGGGCGCCGGCGCCTACGTGACGGAGAAGGACGCCAGAACACTGAATTTCGAAATCAGCCGCATCGACGATATCCGCTCGGCCATGCAGATCCTGGAGCTGCGGCTCGGCGTGGAGATGCAATCTGTGGCGCTTGCCGCCCAGCGCCGTACGCCCGAGGCGCTGGCCGAGATCGCCCGCGCCTTCGACAATATCGAAAACCTCGATACGGATGATGCCGAAGTCGAGGCGCGCGCCGATTTCGAATTCCACCTCGCCATCGCCAAAGCAACGCGCAACCCGCATTTCCCGCGTTTCCTGGAGGCGGTCATGGGCGAGATCAATTTCGATCTCGTTCTCAAGCACAGCCAGTCCGGCCGCTCCTACAATGCTTATCTGAAGAAGATCAACAAGGAGCACGCCGCGATCCTCGCGGCGATAACGCAAGGCGACGCCAAGACGGCGAAACAGGCGCTCGCTGCCCACCTGGAAGAAAGCCTCAACCGCTACCGGGCCCTGCTCGCAGAGCCTGCGGGCGCCACGGCCAAGGCATGACCCCTTCCCTGCCGATCAAAGGACAAGACGTCCTTTGACGAACGATCCCGCCGCACGGCTCCCGGTCGCGGGATCACCCGCATTTCTGTGCGCCGTTCCGGTCTCCCGATAGCGCCCACTTCGTCAAGGACAGCTTGTCGATTGACGGAATTTCTTACGCAGGTCCGCCTGCGGGGCAGCCATATACTCTCCGCAGTGGCGAAGAAACTTGAAAGCGATCTCCACACGACAAGCGCGTGGAGCGCAGACCGGGATGGGCACATCACTGTCTCCTGTTATCCCGCCCTCCAGGGGTGAGGCAGGCCGAAAGCCGGCATTTGCCCCTGCAATCACAAGATATGCGGAACGAACCGCATCCCAGTGAAGAGATCATGGCTTAACCAGAGGGAAGCCCACACATGACACGGATTTCGAAGTTCCTGGCGGCGACCGCCATCGCCTCCTCCCTGTTCCTTGCGCCGGCCTTTGCCGCCGACACCATCAAGATCGGCGTCGCCGGTCCGTATACCGGCGCCAACGCCACTTTTGGTGAGCAGGTCTATAATGGCGTTTCCACCTATGTGAACGAAGTGAACGCCGCAGGCGGCATCAACGGCAAGCAGATCGAGCTTGTGAAGGGCGACGACGCCTGCGAACCCAAACAGGCTGTGGCCGTCGCAAACCGCTTCGTTGACCAGGACAAGGTACAGGCGGTGATCGGCCACTTCTGCTCGTCAAGCACGATCCCGGCCTCCGAAATCTACAACGACGCCGGCATCCTCGAAATGACGCCGTCCTCGACCAATCCCACCGTGACCGACCGTGGCTTCGACAACCTGTTCCGTGGCTGCGGCCGTGACGACCAGCAGGCCGTCGTCGCTGCTGGTTTCATCCTCGACACGCTGAAGCGTGACAAGATCGCCCTCATCCATGACAAGGACACCTATGGTCAGGGCCTCGTCGACGCCGTCAAGAAGACCATGGAAGAGCGCGGCGTAGAGCCGGTCCTCTATGAAGGCCTGGCGCGCGGCGAACGCGATTTCAACGCCCTCGTTACCAAGATCAAGAGCACCGGCGCCAATGCCGTCTATTTCGGTGGCCTCATTCCGGAGGGCGGCCCGCTGGTACGCCAATTGAAGGAACAGGGCGTCGACGTGGTCTTCGTGACCGGCGATGACTTCGCCCAGGCCGAACTGGTCGCGGCCGCCGGCGGACCGGCCAACCTGAAGGATGTCTATTACTCCGCGACCCCGGACCCGCTCGCCGACCCCTCGACCAAGGGCGTGCAGGACGCACTGACCAAGGCCGGCGTCACGCCCGCCAACTATGTGCTCTACGGCTATGCCAATGCCCAGGCTGTCGTCGCGGCGCTGAAGGCCGGCGAAGAACTCGATGCCCAGGCCGCCTGGCTGCGCGCCAACACGGTCGATTCCGCCATCGGCAAGATCAGCTGGGACGAGAAAGGCGATATCAAGGACTTCAAGTTCGTCTTCTATAACTTCGACGACAAGGGAACCCCCGTACTCGTAAAGTAAGGGCGATCCGCTCATACCGGCCGGGCTATCGTACGGTCGGCTCTCCGCGCCTATTTTCAGGGGGTCCGCGTATGGATGCCTACATCCTCGTCCAGCAATTGTTCAACGGCATCACGCTCGGCACGATCTATGGCCTGATCGCCGTCGGTTACACCATGGTCTATGGCGTTATCCGGATGATCAACTTCGCCCATGGTGACGTCTACATGGTCTCGGCCTACATCGCCGCGATCGCGCTTGCCGTCCTCACCTTCTTCGGCGTGCAGTCCGTGCCCTTCGCACTGGTCTCGGTGCTGGTCATCACCTGCGTCATCACCGCCGTCTACGGCTGGGCCATCGAGCGCGTCGCCTATCGGCCGTTACGCGGATCCACCAAGCTCGCACCCTTGATCTCGGCCATCGGCATCTCGCTGATGCTGCAAAGCTATGTGCAGATTGCTCAAGGCGCGCGCGACCAGGGCGTTCCCACGCTTATCAGCGGCGCGTTCCGCTTCGGTGACGGCGTCCACTTCGCCCAGATCACCTACATGCAGACCGTAATCCTCTTCGCCTCGCTGATCGCCATGGGCATCCTGACCTATGTCATCAATTACACGCGGATCGGCCGCGAGTGCCGTGCTGTCCAGCAGAACATCCGCATCTCGGCCGTGCTCGGCGTCAACACAGATCGCATCATCTCCACCGTCTTCGTCATCGGCGCCGCGACGGCTGCCGTCGGCGGTGTGCTTGTTACGTTCAACTACGGTTCTTTCAATTTCTTCATCGGCTTTGTCATGGGGATCAAGGCCTTCACTGCGGCTGTGCTGGGCGGCATCGGCTCGTTGCCAGGCGCCGTGCTCGGCGGCGTGCTGCTTGGCCTGACGGAAGCGCTGTTCGCCGGCTATGTCAGCACAGATTACAAGGACGTCTTCGCCTTCGCACTCCTCATCGTTCTCCTGTTCTTCCGCCCCTATGGCCTGCTTGGCCGGCCGGAAATCCAGAAAGTGTGAGGACACGAAGATGGAAACGAACCGCATCCTCACCCTCGCCAAACAAGCGCTTCTAACCTTCACCGTTTCGTTGATACTCTTCGGGCCGATCTCGGGTCTCGTGCTGGAAGGGTTCGGCTTCCGCAACGAGCTTGTGCGCGCCGCACTGCTTGCCGCTCTTGTTACGGTTGGGCGCGTCGTGCTCTCCATTGTGGGAATGACAGCGCTCGGCCGCAAGCTTGCCGGCAGCGCAGCCCGCAACAGCGGCGGCGTGACCGTCATGACCGGCAACGAAAAATCGCCAGTCCTGATTCTCGCGCTGCTTTTCGCGGCCGGTCTTGCACTCCCCTTCTTCGCCGACAAGTACTTCCTGGGGATCGCAATCCTTGCTCTGATCTATTGCCTGCTCGGCCTTGGTCTCAACATCGTCGTCGGCCTTGCCGGCCTGCTCGATCTGGGTTTCGTCGCCTTTTATGCCGTCGGCGCTTACCTGCTTGCGCTGGGCTACCAGTATCTCGGCATCGGCTTTTGGAGCGCGCTGATCATCGCCCCCTTCCTGGCCGGCCTCTGCGGCATGATCCTCGCCTTCCCGGTCCTGAAGATGCACGGCGACTATCTCGCCATCGTCACGCTCGGTTTCGGCGAGATCATCCGCCTCGTTCTCAACAATTGGCTGGAGTTCACCGGTGGCCCGAACGGCGCATCGGTCCCGCCCCCGACCGTCCTCGGCCTGGAGTTTACCCGTACGGCCAAGCAAGGCGGCGTGCCGCTGCATGATTATTTCGGTATAGCCTACAGCGCCGACTACAAGTTCTGGTTCATTTATCTCGTCCTGTTTGTCGTCGTCTGCCTCGTCATCTACGCCGTTGAGCGCCTGCGCGTAATGCCGCTGGGCCGCATGTGGGAAGCGCTGCGCGAGGACGAGATCGCTTGTCGCTCGCTGGGCGTGAACCACGTCTTCACAAAACTCACCGCCTTCATGCTTGGCGCATCGACGGGCGGGTTGGCCGGCGTCTTCTTCGCCGTTCACCAGGGGTTCGTGAACCCCACATCCTTCACCTTCTTCGAATCCGCGCTGATCCTTGCGATCGTCGTGCTCGGCGGCCTGGGTTCGACGGTCGGCGTCATCGCTGCAGCCCTCGTCCTCACCATTCTGCCGGAATTGTTGCGCGATTTTGCCGAGTACCGCGTACTGATCTTCGGCGTGCTGATGGTGGTGATGATGATCTGGAAGCCCCGTGGTCTTGTCCGCGTCAGGCGCCCGGCCTTCTTCCCGAGCACCGCGCCGAGGGGCGACACGGCGCCACTGTCCGTGAGCCCGGAGGTTGCACGATGAACGCGCCGGTCCTGGATGTTCGCAACGTGACCATGCGCTTCGGCGGCATCGTTGCAAACCGCAATGTCAGCTTCTCCGTCGCGCTGGGCAGTGTCACGGCCCTGATCGGCCCGAACGGCGCCGGCAAAACGACGATTTTCAACTGCATCACCGGCTTCTATCGCGCCAGCGAGGGCCAGATACTGCTCGATGGGCCCGCAGGACAGCAGGATATCGGTACGCTGATTACCAGACCGGTCACCGGCGGCTCGCATCTCGTGACCCGCGCCGGAATCGCCCGCACCTTCCAGAATATCCGTCTTTTCAAGGAAATGTCGGTCGTCGAAAACCTGCTGGTCGCCCAGCATCTCGTGACGTCCAACAACCTCGTCAACGGTGTCTTCCGAACGCCGGCCTTCCGCCGGGCCGAGCGCGAGGCCGTGGACCGCGCCTACCACTGGCTTGGCGAGATGAACCTTATCGATGATGCCAACCGGCTTGCGGGCGAATTGCCCTATGGGCGTCAACGCCGTCTCGAGATCGCGCGCGCCATGTGCACGGGACCGCGCCTCATCTGCCTTGACGAACCAGCCGCAGGGCTCAACCCGTCGGAAACCCATGATCTTTCCGAGGTCATTCAGCGGCTGTGCAAGCAGCATGGTCAGACGGTGCTCGTCATCGAGCACGACATGGGGTTGGTCATGCGAATTTCCGACCACGTCGTCGTGCTCGACCACGGCGAGGTGATATCCGAGGGCACTCCGGAGCATGTGGCGAATGATCCTGCCGTCATCGCCGCCTATCTCGGCGTCAGCGAAGAAGAGGTTGAGGCATGAGCGAAGCGCCCTTGCTCGAATTTTCTGGCGTTCGCGCCCATTACGGGCCTGTCGAGGCCCTGAAGAATGTGGATGTCCACATTTTCAAGGGCGAGATCGTCAGCCTGATCGGCGCCAACGGCGCTGGCAAGACGACGCTGCTTTCGTCGATCTTCGGCGCACCGCGTGCCTCCACCGGCAAGATCCTGCACAAGGGCGAGGACATTTCCAGGCTTCCCACCAATCGGATTTCGCGCAGAGGCATAGCGCTCGTACCGGAGGGCCGGCAGATCTACCAGGAAATGAGCGTCGAGGAGAACATGATGATGGGCACCACGCCCATCGGCATGGCATACTTCGAGGAAGACCGGGCGACGATGTTCGACCTCTTTCCGCGGCTGAAGGAACGTCGCAACCAGACCGCGGGCACCATGTCGGGCGGCGAGCAGCAGATGCTCGCCATCGCGCGCGCCATGATGGCACGGCCGGAGCTGATCCTCTTCGACGAACCTTCGCTCGGGCTTGCACCGCTAGTCGTCAAACGTGTCTTCGAGGTGCTGCGGGAGATCGCCGCCATGGGGAAGACCATCTTCCTCGTCGAACAGAACGCCAACCACGCGCTGAAGCTGTCAAGGCGCGCCTATGTCATGGTCAACGGTCGCATCCATCTCTCGGGCGAAAGCGCTGCACTGCTCGACAATGAAGACGTCCGCAAGGCCTATCTCGGCCTGCACTGACCTTATTGGCGGCGAATTGGTTTCGGGCAATGTCTCGGCGAACATCGACTTGACCGACGGCACGGTCGGCGACTATGCCCGCGCAACCAGCAAAGACACAAAAGCCGCATAGGCGCCGCCAAGGCCGTGTTCCCGGCCTGGTCACGCTCCGGGATCCTCGAGCACCATGCCATCCTGAAGAAGACCGGCGAGAAGATTCTCGCCCGCAAGGAAGGGCTTGGCCGTCTGCTTTCCCGCGAAGAGAGCAAGACGCAGCCCGAGGCTATCTGTGAAGCCACCCGCGTCGGCCAGGTCTTCAATTTCTTCGCCGGCGTAGCTTCGCGTTTTGCCGTCCGTGCGGTCGAAGATCGGCGTGGCGATCATCCGCGAGGCAATGGGCGTCGTAAGCGGCATCTCAACCTAGGACTTCCCGATCGGTAACCACACCTGAAGCATTACCGGTCCTCGCCTTCGGTGATAGTCTCGCAAAAGCGCCTCCAGGATAAATGAAGGCTTTCACGCCGACAGGGGAGTTGGAAGGACAAAGAACTGTGCTTCGCCAGCCCACGTTGTGAATACGATGGATACGTTCAGGAATGCGTTCCCGATAAGCTGAAATCAAGGAAGGCTGATTAGCACTGGCAAATCGTGTTACCGCAAGCCCAGACATCTGGGTGACAGTTGATAGACAGCCCTGAAAAACCCCTCCGCATGTTCACCGCTACATCTAGGCTGCAGGCCAATCGTTTGCGGGCTCTTCGACAACCTGCTCCGAGACGGTGTCGGCAGGATCAGGGTCACGGTCATCGGTCACCTTCAAGCGATCCATCTCTTCGGCAATTGTCGCATAGGCGTCCTCTTGTTTCGCACCCTCGGTCACCGCCTTGTCCACCAATTGCGCCAGGCCGTCTGCAAGTGTCGCCTTCCATTGATCAGTCATTGTCTTTTCTCCGGTTTGTTGGGTTCTCTGAGATCTCTATCCAGACTGGAGCGTGGTCGCTCGTGTGTTTCCATCCGCGACTATGTTTATCGACGCCAGCTTTTGAAAAATGGGCGCGGGAGTGCCGACTTAAAAGGAAGTCGTTTGTTCGCAGGCCACCTTTTCCGGCATAGGCTTTCCTGGATCTCAGAGCGTTTAGGCGCGCTCGCCTGGTTTGAGGTCTCGGACCGCATCCATCCAACCTTGGTCTACAGGATCACGAAAAGCTTCGCTGA